>Ga0265760_10000093_pt1 | contig 23226 bp, 22 predicted proteins | sample NZIome_2_FD_200831 | JGI IMG/M metagenome (GOLD analysis project Ga0265760, IMG submission 200831) | Metatranscriptome of rhizosphere microbial communities from Maridalen valley, Oslo, Norway - NZI1 (Metagenome Metatranscriptome) | ecosystem: Host-associated > Plants > Roots > Rhizosphere >...
CGTGCGTGAAGAAATCCCGCTGCACCTGGAACGCTGAGTATTGATCGCGAGCGCAGAGGCTCGCGGCATCGGGCGGATTCGAGCCATCGCTCGTACAGTCTGCGGGCGCCGTGTGCGGGGTGTAGCTGTAACCCAGGTACTGGGTCGCAGGCAACGCCAGTTGCGCGCTGATATAGGCGTCGATGCCGCTGTTCTGCACGCTCGCCACATCGCTCGACGTGACTCCGAAGGTCGCCTGATCGAGGAGTCGGGCGGCGTCCGTGGCCGTGACGGCCGGTGGCGCCGGAGCCGTCGGTGCGCTCGCCCCCGAACCGCCGCCACCGCAGGCCGACACGAACAACGCAACGCCGAATGCGCCGAAGAATCTCGGGAATGTCGGTCCCGAGCGACAACGAAAGAGATCGCCCCCCATGATCTGACTCTTCTTTTGCCTAGCGACGACTATAAGAACGTCGAGGGACGGACTCCGTTGACAGCCGCCGGAAATCGTCTATTTAGCGGCGCTTATTGAATTGACTACCTTGTCAACGCCCGGGACTTGACTCGCCACCGATTCGGCGTCGCTGCGCTGCAGACCGGTGGATACAAATCCGTTCAGGTACACCACCCGATTTACCGTCTGCACGGTGAGCAGATTCGGCGCCTCAAGCACCGCATTTTGCGCGAATCTCGTCTGGACATCGGTCGTAATTGCTCGATCGACAGTCGGATTCGAGGATTGCGGGAACATGGCGCATCCAGGCAGTGCCGCCGCCGCAGTCAGAGCGGCGACGAAAGCGAGAATCTTTCTCCCTTGCGTGGTCGAATGGCACACATCGCTGTCGATTAACTTTGATAAACGCATGGCAAACTCCAATAAAAAAATGAATCATCACCAATCAAGACCGTGTCTCAGGGACACTTATTTCCAGCTGCTGAATATTTTCCGCGCGCCGCTTTAGTTGAAAGCGAATGCATCGCGAAAACATTCGCGATCAACACGCGCGCCCGCAAACCCTCGGCCGGGAAAATATTTTCTCGAACGTAATGCGGATTTCGCTGCGCGAGCGGCGCCCAGGCATTCAAACTACCCTGCTCTGCGGTACTATTCCAATCGCTTGTCTTGATCCAATCGATTGACGCGCTCTATCGCGGAATCGCGCCATTGCCATGCCAGTACCGCGACTCCCCAACTTTCTATTCGGGAGAATGACGGGACGTGTTCACACGAGCTGACCGACAGGTCAACAAGGCGCTGTTATTTGTCGCGTAGCTTTAGGTGAAGCAACGCCGAGTTCATTCGCTCAATCACGAAATCCTGAAGGTCGGTCAGAGTGGCCTGCTTCTCCGCATCGGAGAACTCCTCCCACTTATCGTGCCAAGCGGGCAACTTGTCATTCAGATCGCAGGGATCTGGAGCTGTGAATCCAATCTGCTTGCCGTCACTAACACGCCAGACTCGGACTATTATCCCCCCGCAAGGGTAAATTCGATCCACTCCTAACCTCTTTTCTCGCACCAACATCACACCGCCAACGAGCGCCGGGTCGGGAACGCTCGGTTCGGCAACCACAGCCAGCACCGCGTCAAAGCCTTGCGTTCGCGCCTCGCTCAAGATCTCGCTCCTCTTCGAGGATGTCATCGCCAAGGGAAGCACTTCTCCGCTGATCTTGCCGCCCGCCACAATCTGTTCAGCGAGGACCTTTGCCACTGCAGCGTTCAAACCCCATCCAGGCACGGCCATGTCAAAAGTCTTGTTCTGAAATCTTATGAGTCCGAAAAGCCTGCCATGTATCTCATCTCCCAGGCCTGACACAACGGCAAATCGCTTGATCTGATGGGCTTCCTCCACGCTCAAGCCTTCGTTGATCCATCCCGCAAAGGCCGATGCGCCCATCAGCATGGCGGCTATCCCTGCAAAGCATCTCCGTTTCATGATTCAGCTTCCCTTTCATGACTGCCGTGATTACACCCCGCCCACCCGTTTCAGCACGGCGTGCTCGTTCGAGCCGAATTGAGGGTCCGCTTTGTTGTCAAATCGTGTATCGCTCGTCAACACATCACCGATCCATGTGATGTTGGCTCGAACGGGACCCTTCATATCCGGCCATTGCGCCACCCAATAACCCGCGCTCTTGTCGAAATGCGCTTCCAGTATCTTCGCCGACTGCGTGACGGTGCTCCCCCCGCGAGTCATCGTCATCCGCAAAGTTATTTCGGTCTTCGAAATATCGAGAAAAGCCTCGCTCGCGCCTAAATCACTTAAGTGCAGCACCCGTCCGTCCGGCAACGTCACGACGTACTGCTCGTATCGATAATGGCCCGCTACCACGGACAAGTCTGCCGCGCTCGCCACACTCGACAGGATCAATCCAATTACAGCAAAAAGAACAATCTTCATATTACCCTCCCTAGGCCGGCGTCTTTGCACCAGCAATTATCCGCACTGCAGCCCAAATCGCCCATCAAGCTTGTCCCGGCGCTGGCTTAGCCGCAACGTGCAGCGCCACGATGCCGAAGGTCATGTACTTGTACGACACGTTCTGAAAGCCAAACGACTCAATCTCTTGCTGAAGCAATGGTGCGCCAGGAAAATCATGAATGCCCCGGAGTAAATAGTCATACGCTCCGCGATCTCCGCCGGTCGCGATCCGCGCGATGAGCGGCAAACACCAATCCATGTAACGCAAGTACGCCGCGTGGATAAATGCAACCGGAATTTGTGAGGCCTCCAGGCAGTAGATCCGTCCTCCGGGCTTCAACACGCGAAACGCCTCCTTGATTACCAGCGCTCGGTCGCAGATCTTCAATCCGAAGGCAATGGCGTAGGCGTCCACCGATGAGTCTGGAACGTCCAATTCGTGCGCGTTCAGATGGCGAAAATCGATCTTCTGCGCTTGGTCGCTGGCCTTGCGCTTTGCGATCGCGAGCATTGCCGGACAGATATCGCCCGCAACGATCACTCTATTTGTTGCAAGCGTTCGCCGCGCCACGCGAAGGGCAATGTCTCCCGTGCCCGACGCGACGTCCAAGACGATCAATCCCGGGGCGCCGGCGATCTGCCGCGCCATGGTGGACTTCCAATACCGATGCGCCATCAGGCTAAACACATCGCAGAGTCGGTCGTACCGCCCCGCAATGCGGGTAAACACATCATCCAAGCCGGCGTCGAATTCAGCGGCATTGGCCGATGTCACATTTACGGATTGTCCGCCGGACTTATCCACGCACAACCGCCTGCCGAAAGCCCAGATAACGCACTGATGAGATCACATTTGTTGTCGCCATCTTGAAGACGCTCATACCACCATAAGCGCCGTTCGTACCATGGATCGCACGGTTCATACCATTTTTGGTGCCCTTCATCGTCACAAGTGTATGGTTCCCCGAACGTTTTTCGATGGCTCTGAATCATCGGATTTCGACTGTTCTGCCCATCGAGTTCTCGCACTTAGTTGGATGTAGTGAATTCGCGCGATGAGATATCTCATATATCGACAACGTCAAATATAACCCGCAGGGAATGAATGCCAATGACTATACGACTCGCTCGGTATCGAGTGCTGCGCGGACTACTCGCGTGTCCACTACTTCTAGCATTAGGGATCAGCGCGCATGCTCAGGTCACACCGAAAGCGGTCGCTCCGGAAGACACGACCCTACAGGAAGTCGTGGTCACGGGTTCGCGTATTGCACGCCCTGAATTCGACAACACCGAGCCGACGACGAGCGTCGATTCGAAGACTTTCGATCAACGAGGTTATCTGGATGTGGGTCAGGCTCTCAACGAGCTACCGGCCTTCGGTGTTTCGCCCTCGAGCGCTGCCAATACGCAGTCCGGCTTCGGCATCGCCCAAAGCTTCGTCGATTTGTACGGTTTAGGTTCCCAGCGCACCCTGACCCTGGTCAACGGCCGGCGTTTCGTTTCCGAGAGCACGGCGAGCTTGGTCAACTCCAATGCCAACACCAATAACGGCGGAAACGGCACTCAGGTCGACCTCAATGTCATACCCACCAAACTGATCGATCACATCGAGGTGGTCTCGGTCGGCGGTGCGCCTATTTACGGCGCCGACGCGATTGCCGGCGTGGTCAACATCATCCTCAAGAAGGACTACCAGGGTCTCGATGTCGACGGTCAGGTTGGAGCTTCGGGCCAGGGAGATGCGTGGAACTATCGGACACGAATCTTGGGCGGCCAGAATCTGTTCGACGGCCGGGCAAACATCACGGCGGTGGCAGAGTTCACGAAGACCGACGGATTGCTGGGCAGCTCTCGTCCGGTGTATGCGGCCGACTTAGGTTTCCTGGCGCCGGTGACGCCGGGCAAGTACGCGACAGTGCTGACACCTGCCGAATCGCTACCCTTGGTGAGTTTCGGCGGCATTCCCTTGGTCGACGATACGATTCTGGCGCCGGCCATCGGCCTTACCGGCAGCGTCGTAGGCGTTACCAATGCCGCCGGTCAAACCCTGGCCTTCGGTCCCAACGGCCAACTGCAGCCTTACAACACGGGCACGATCACGGGAAATCCCATTTTTGCCAGCGGCGGCGATGGCGTGCGGCTCTCGACGGTCAGCAATCTGCTGTCACCGACCGAGCGCACCAATATCGATACGCTGATGCATTTCCAGATCAACGACCACCTGAATGCTTTCGGCGAAGGGTACTTCTCCGAATCGCATGCGACGAATTTAATCTCCCAGCCTGCCTACAATGTCAATTCGTTCGGCACAGCCGGCACGTCTACCGGCAATTTTGTCCTCAGTATCAATAATCCGTATCTGACGCCCGCCGATCGTGCGCTGATCCAGAACGCGTTGAACAATTACGCGGCCACATTGCCCCTCGGACCCAACCTCTATCCCGGGGTGAGCGTCGGGCCGGGACAGCCGGTGGCGTACCCGGCTTGGAATACCAGTCAGTTCTATATTTCACGCGCCAACTTGGATATAGAAAGCGGCGAGGCGACGGACACGCAAACAGTGGTTCGCGGGGTGGTGGGACTCAACGGCGACTTCTCGTTTGCAGAGAGAAACTTCAACTGGGAGGTGTCCGTCAGCTATGGCACGTCCGACAACACGGAATCCACGCCCTCCTACGTCTTTCAGAATGTAGCCAATGCACTCAACTCGACGCGAAACGCGGCGGGTCAGATTGTTTGCGCGGGCACGCCAGTGAATGGCCCGACCACCACCGCATCGAGTACCTGCGCACCGCTGAATATCTTCGGCCAAGGTTCGCCGAGCTTGGCCGCGCAGCAATACGTGACGCATCTGGCCGTGGTTGATTCCTTCAACACGCAGAGGGACACCAATGCCTTCATCGCCGGGGACATCTTGAAAGTACCCGGCGGCGAGTGGAAGTTTTCGGCGGGTTTTGAGAATCGCCGCGAGTCGGCGGACTTCTCGCCCGACAGTTTCTATACCGAAGATCTGGGCCAAACGACGATCGGAGCCATCGAGGGTTCGTATGTCACCAACGAGGCCTATTTCGAGAGTTTGTTCCCCATCTTCTCGCCGACGCAAGACATCCCGGGTTTGTATCGCGTGGAGCTGGAAGGGGCCGCGCGGCGCGTCGACAACTCAATTGCCGGCGACGCCACGACCTACACCTACGCGCTTCGATGGTCGCCGGTTGAAGATGTGCAGTTCCGCGGCAATAAGACGAAGTCGATCCGAGCGCCCTCGGTCACAGAGCTGTTCCTGCCGTCGGCCTCAACGACGTCGTTCGCCAACGATCCTTGCGATAAAACCTTCGTGGGTCAGGGCTCAGTACCCGCAACACGAGAAGCGAACTGCGCCGCCGCGATTGCCGGTTACAACCCACAGACCTTTACCTCAAACGCCGTCAATGCGAGTGTTCTCGGCACGACCTCGGGCAACACCGGTCTGCAGAGCGAAGTGGCCTTCTCAAAGACCTTCGGTGCAGTGCTGCGTCCACGATGGGTGCCGAAACTCAATATATCGGTGGACTACATCGACATTGCGCTCAAGGAGGCCATCGAGTCATTGACGCTGACGGATAATCTCGACGCCTGCTATGACTCATCGAATTTCCCCAACAATCCGTCCTGCAGCACGTTTTCACGTAATGCCGCCGGCCAGATCACCAACTTCCACGCGGGCTTCGTCAACGCGGGACTTCTGGAATTCACCGGTATTCAAGCGGCATTGGACTACACTTTTGAGCTGCCGTGGTCTTTGGGAAGCTTGGAGACCAGTGCGCACTATCTTGATACCCAGAGGCTGAAATCACAGATTGCAACCGCCGCCCCGCTCGATATATCGGGACAAATCGGTTACAGCAAGAACAAAGCATCGATCGATCTTTTGTATTCAAATCAGGGATTTTCCTGGGATTGGCAGGGCATCTTCATCGGCCCGGCGCAGTTCAGCAACCAGAACACGCCGACCTCGCAGGATATCCTTGGCGTGGGCGCATGGTGGCTCATCAATTCCACGATCGGCGTGAAATTCACGCCCGCCTTGCAGGTGCGTTTTATTGTCGATAATGTGTTCAACAAGCAGCCGCCCTTTCCGGCGCTTGCCGGCACGACCGGCAACTACGCGCCCGGGACCACGACCTACTTCGCAGGAATTCTCGGCCGCGCCTTGCAGCTCTCGGTCGACTACAAGTTCTACTAGAACCGCGATGACAAGGCCATTTTCCGTTGCGCTCAAACAGCAGATGGTCGCCCGACTGACGGGGGTTAACGCCGTGAGCGCCGCTCACCTTGCCCGTGAGACCGGCGTCTCGCAGCAGAACCTGTCTCGATGGCTCAGTCAAGCGCGAAGTTCCCCGTTCGGGGCGGCCGATGAAAGCATCGTCTCCGCGTGGACAGTGGAGCAAAAGGCACGAATCATCGCACACGCGGCGGCGCTCGCCGGCGATGAGCTGAGCCGCTACCTCGCGGCCGAAGGCGTAAGGCTCGCTCACTTCAGACGCTGGCGTGTCGCGCTCGAGGAGGCCGGGAACGAGTCTGTGGGCATGGCGAAACGAATCGGCAAGCTCGAGCGCGAGCTGGCGCGCAAGGAGAGGGCCCTCGCCGAAGCAGCCGTGCTTCTACTGCTTCGAGAGACCATCGAAAGCCAACCCCAAAGAAAGAATGAGGTCGTCGAAGACCAGGACGAGGAGGAGAAGTTAAACCGTTCAATATCGATTGGCGCCCGTTTGGAGGACACTCCAGCGCAGTCATCGTCAATCGCAGACTACATGCTGCGTAACAACGCGGCTTTTTCGATCGGATCGCCGGTGGTAGATAAATCCCGATCTGCAGAACTCGCTAGTGCGGTGTCATAGGCTTAAATCGCGTCAGCCAACTAACACCCGCGAGCGCCGCTAGCGCGCCGATGGCATCGGCATTGGATCCCGAAGCGCGGGATCTGCGAGCGCCTTGGCGCAGGCGGACATGGGGTCCGGGGCAAATATGGCCTTTTCTAACACCGTGACCATGCGTGTTGCGGTCGGCGGATCTCTGTTCGAGAGGGCGATTATTTGTGTTTTGGAGTCCGGATACAGAGCGATTTCCGCATTGATACCCGGTGCCCCGCCACCGTGACCGACGCGGCGCGGAAAGTCGGGCCGGACGTTAAAGCCGTAACCGTAAAGTTTGTCTCCGCCGCCAGGATCGATGCGCGCCATTACCAGCGCCGAAAACGTCTCGGGTGCTAGCAAGCGATTATCGTTTAGCGCGGATAGAAAGATCGCAATATCCTCCGCTGTGCTGTAAATCCCCCCTGCCGGTGAGGAGCGCAGGAAGACCGGCGGGACCGCTTGAGCGTCCTTTCGCATTCCTTCCGGCGACATTCGCGACATGGGTACGGCGGTATCCGTGGCATCGAACTGTGTGTGAGTCATGTGCAGAGGCCCAAGGATCTCCTTTTGGACGAACTCTGCGTACGAGAGCCCCGAGACTTTCTCGATGATGGCGCCTAGTACTACGAAACCGGAATTTGAGTAGCCCCGTTTACTTCCCGGTGCGAACGCCAAAGGTTCCATGAGCGCCACAGATAATAGGTCCGATGCAGTATGCGCAGCTTCAATGGCCGCGCTGTTTCGCGGGTCGAAGTAGTTCCCAAGCCCTGAAGTGTGATTGAGCAGCTCTGCGACGGTAATCGATGCTACATCCGGCTTGAGGTCCTGGAGATAGCGGCTGATCGGCGCATCGAATTGCATCACATGTCTCTCGACGAGCAGCCCAATACCGACAGCGGTAAACATCTTCCCAGCCGATGCGATGTTAAACCGCGTTTGGCTCGTGTTTGGAATCTTGAGAGTCAAGTCCGATGTGCCGAAGGACTTCTCAAGCGTGCCATCGCCGAGTCGGACGTAGATGTTCCCGTTGAAGCCCAACTGCGCTGCAGCCTGAACCACGCACGATTCAATCGTCCCAGTCTCGCTGGGCCGTGTCGCCGCATACGTGGCATCGCATACCGACACCGCCGAGCAGATCACTAGGGACAACCATCGCACTCGAACCATAATTCCCCCGGAAGCCATTGCATCACATCAAGATACGGCGGAAGCTACTCCGAATGAAAGACACGATCCTGAGTAGTGCGTTTGACGTTGCCGAACCTCGGGCGGCCGCCGTCTTCGCCGATCCGTTGCGTCGCCGCTTGGTGCTCCTCTTGGCGGCGCAACCGCGATCGCTGGTCGAACTAGCGACCGATACGGCGCTCGATTTGAAAAGGCTGCACTATCACATCACCGCGCTGCGTGATTTGGGACTTGTCGCCGTCAAGCAGGAACGGCCCCGCGCCGGCCGCGCGATCAAAGTCTACGGTGCGGTAGCGACCGCATTTTTTGTCTCCGCCAAGATCTCATCGAATCTCCCGGACGCTCGTTTGATGGCGGAATTGCGCAAGTCGTTAGCCAATGGGCTCGAGCGCCATGCCGGAACGCTCTACTATTTGACAGCGACTGGTGAACCGAGAATGCGGCCGGTGCGCGGTGCGGACACACGACGTGCTCTGGCAACGGAATATTGGCGAGTATTGAAGCTTTCGCGGCCAGACTTTCTGCGCCTGACAGCTACCATAGAGGATTGTCTGAATTCGATATCCAAACAACAAAGCGATGGGAAGCAGTCTTACCTTGCGCATTTTGCGATCGCGCCACGAGTGAAAACAACGATCTGCTAAATGCCCCCGAGATGCGGACCTCAGGGCCTATGTTCATCCACGTCCGCGACGTATCTCTCCACTGCTGCAGCGTCGCTGATTTGTTCGCGAGCCTCAACCTTTATGGGCTCCGGTGCAAGCATGTGGTCGATCGCGCTTCGTTCGGAGTGGGCTCGTCGGTCAATTTGCGCGTAGCGTGGATTCGCCGTCTTAGAACGTTCTCCCTCACCCGCTGCTGCATTCAAGCACGCTCGCACGGCTTCACTATTGAGTGTCCACCATTCTTTAAGCGTCTTTGACATCTGCGCTCTGTAGTACTCAGTGGACATTTCCCATTCCGCGATGGCACGGAATGCCGGTTCAATATTGGCCCAAGCGTTCCAATCGACGTCCGGCATGAGTTCCCGAAAATGATTCATCGACTCGCCAACAGAAGGCGTGGAAGCCACGAATGAGTCGACTGGGCACGCCGATGGTAAATGAGGAGCTTGTGCGCTGAGGTCGCCTGACGGCCGTACTGCAGTTTTTCGCAGCCATACTAGATGAGCCACCCAGCCAGAGAAGCGTCGATCTAACCCGCGCCATGATTTGCGTTGCAATGCCGTCCAATGATCGACAATTGAATTGATCCATTGGTCTTCGGTTACGGATTCTCGTTGAAATAGATTGACCGGTGGTGCCATAGGCGCGGGTTGTCTCATCATCTGAGCGTTCGCCTGGTGGCACAAAACGACCAGAACTGCAGCGAAATACGCAACAACCGACGGGCTCATTGGCTTCATTTGGGTTCCCTGAAACTAGCGCGTGCCCCGTTCGTCTGACGATCCCCTCGCCCCTTCGCATTTACCTCAATTTGTGCGTAGTGTCTATCTTCGCCAGGCTCGGCCTCCCCCGCATCCGCGGTGAGGACGTCAGCAGAAGTTGTTGCGATGCGGCCAATAAGAATCGCTGCTGAACGCAGCCTACTTCATGAGCTTTTTATAGGTTACAAAATCCTCGTTTGAGAAGCAGCAGAACACTACTTCCTGGGGCTCCCCGAATTCGTTCGTAAATCGTCGGACCTCTCGGATCGCAATCTCGGTCGCCTCTTTGAGCGGATACGCATACGCACCCGTGCTGATCGCCGGAAAGGCAATCGACTTTAGGTTTTTCTCCCCCGCCAGGCGCAGCGAATTTTCATAGCACCGCGCCAGCAGCGCCGCTTCATTCCTCGTGCCGCCCTTCCAAACAGGACCCACAGTGTGAATGATCCACCGCGCCGGAAGGCGGTAGCCTCGAGTGATACGCGCCTCTCCAGTCGGACAGCCATTGAGTCGACGGCATTCCTCCAAGAGTTCCGGTCCGGCAGCATAGTGAATGGCCCCATCCACGCCGCCTCCGCCGAGAAGCGTCGTGTTCGCGGCATTGACAACAGCATCGACATCCAGAGTAGTGATGTCCCGCTTAACAACGCGGATCTCTGTCGGCATGCACGCCTCGCTCAATGAGTTGCGCGCCTCACTATTTTTTCTCCGGCATTGGCTTCGACTCGACGTAGCCCGCAGCTTTCATGCGCTCGATCGTAAGGGCTCGAGCTGGCGCGAGTAGTTCCGAGGTCGACTGCTGCGGTGCGTGGCGGATCCGCCGTAATTCTTTGGATGTCAACGTTGCCGGAAAATCAAGAAATGCGTCCTGCAGGTTTTTCAGTAGAGCTCCACGGAGATAAGTCATCGTAAGAGCCCCTTGGGTGAGCTGAATTTCTGTCTCGATCTGCGCGGGACTCAGGTGCGACGGGTCCGCATCGGAGAGATCGTAGCGTTCCGCCTCCTCGAGGGCACGCGCGGATTCAAATTGAACATCGTTCACTTTCCTCAAGATCGAATATAGGGAACTGTTTTCTTGTATTTCCTCGGGAGGCAACAGGCTAACCAAGCCGCTTTGGTGCGCCGCGTCCCACGCCGCGGATCCAAATTCATAATTGCTAGTGGCCCACAGCAGTACGCCAGGTAGTTTCTCCTGCGGAGTCCCGGCATGCTCTTGGAGATATTGGAAGACCAACAAGTTGTTTTCGAGTTCAGCCGTTCCCCATCGCCAGGCAGTCGCGTTTGCTGCGAGTATTTTGTAGTTATCTTCGCGCTCGAGCCGCAGCGCGCGTCGCAACTCGGCACGCTGCGAATGATTGTGGATAAATTCAACGGTCTGCTGAATGCCGACGGCGATGCAAAGGCCAACGACAATGGTTGCGATCTGCACGAAGAAGTCTCGCCAAGCGCGTACTGGCGCGTGGATTGGATGCACGTCGAGCAAATGAGGCTCCTTCTGAGACGGTGGCGGGGTTTCGATCATCCAAATATTGTCAGATGGCGATCCGACCTCATTCGGCTCGGCGCAGGGCCTGAATGGTCATCATGGTCTCAAACTTTCCCGGTGAGGTCTCAAGAGAGTCAATCTCGGTGAATGAATCGGACTTGATATTTGTGAACGTGACTCGCGACGTGACGAGCTTACCGTCAGGCCCTCGCTCCGGCTCTTCGATTATTAGTGTCGTGCCGTCCCATTTCACGACTATGGACTCGGCGGCATCCTTCGGCTCGCACACGCTTTTGCCCTGGTTGTTGCAGTCCATTGCGTAAAGCTTATTCTGCCTAGCATCCCACCACAGGATACCCAGGAGGGACATATCGATGGGACCTGCTTTCCAAGACTCCTCCGACAGCAGCGTCTTAGCCCCGACGGCCGCGCGCCAAATTTCCTGACCCGCGCCCTCCGTACCCGGCGGCAAACCCGAGGCGGATTCAAATTTGACGGTAATCTTCCAATGACCGCTAAATGCCTTGATGATCGCTGGCAATGGCGATACGGCCGCTGCGGATGGTGACGCCGGCGCATGCTCCTGATTGGCAACTTGCGCGAGGCTCAGTTTACTTTGCGAAATGGACAAGCCGAAGATAATCAGTCCGAGAAACACACCGCGCGGCCTGTTGTTGTGTAAACCTCCAAAAGTCTGCATACATGCCCTCCCAAAAAAAACGAGTACCGTAACGCTCGTCGCCCGGTGCCCGCGCCACTCCCCGACGTATCGTATACTTGCTTTGGCTGCAACCGCAAAAGACAGGGAATGTTCGATGCCAATACCGAGAATGTCCAGGCCGGAGTCGGAAAGGATGCGGCGGGTCTTCGCAAGAGTGATGAGACCCTCATGCATCGCGGACACGATCTCTGGTTGGCGACTTTGAAGTGGATGTCCGAGGCCAAGTAACCTCGCGGCACACGAGCTACGCGGGGTCGAACAGGTGTAGAGTCGAGCTTCCTCTCGGGGCGCACACTATGAACCACCTGCTTGCGCTAAATCGTTGCTCCTCCTGGATATCGGTGCTTTTTGCAATTAGCCTGCTGCCTTACGTGGGTCACGCGCAGGTACGGCGCGCTACCAGTACACTTCCTGAACAAGAGATACGCGCCGCCGAAGCGCAACTCGCCACCGCGTTGTCGAACGCGGACGCCGATGCACTCAGCCGTTTGTGGGCGCAAGATTTTGTCTCGACGATGGTCAATGGGCGAGTCACGACAGGTAAGAAGCGTCTGGACTCTTTGAGAAATCAAACGCCCGACGCGAACTCGCACTTAACTGACGAAAACCAGCAGGTCGATGTACACGTGCACGGTGATTGGGCCTTCACGTTAGTGACCTCCTCCTGGGTTGCCCCGGGCAAGCCAGTCGGTTCGCGGTATCAGGCAACGCACATTTGGGCCAAGCGAAGTGGCCAATGGCGATTGATCGCCGCTCATATCAGCGAAGTAAAGCCCTAGTGCAGATCTCTGCCGGCATCCTTGCAATGGCTTGGTTGCCGCGAGCCCAATAGCCCCATCACAATTTCCGGGAGGAGCCATGTCGAGGCAAACATACGTAGCGATATCACTGGCTATGCTTGCGCTCATGCTTATGATGTTAGTGGCAAGAGATGCGACCGCAGGATCGAAACTACCTGATCCGCATAGTTCCGGCATTGCGGAAAGGCTCTACAGGTTGGATTGTGGTCACTCGCTCGCAAACGACGAGTCGGTATGGACGCCCGGCGAAAACGTCGGACGCGATATCGAATTCTCCTCAACCTGTTGGCTGATAAAGCATGGAAGGGAATGGTTGCTTTGGGATACCGGGGTTCCGGAGTCTTCGCTCAACGATCCCAAAGGCTGGTCCACTCTACCCAAATTGATTGTTTATCACCTCGACAAGTCGCTAACGGATCAGCTCGCCGAAATCGCATTGAAGCCCGGCGACATCGGTCGTGTCGCCATATCGCACACGCACGGCGACCACATCGGCAACATGGCCCTGTTCCCCAACTCCATCATTTTGATGCAGCGAGCGGAGTACACCTGGATACATTCCCCCAACGGGCCGAACGAAAACGTCAATCAATTGATGGCGCTGGCGCGCAAGCTCTTAGGCGAGCCGAAGAACCTTCAGCTCATCGACGGTGACACCGATGTCTTCGCTGATGGCAGCGTCACTTTGCTTGCCACGCCCGGACACACCCCGGGCCACCAGTCGCTCCTGGTCCACTTGAGGAATTCCGGATACATCATATTGTCCGGCGACGTTGTTCATTTGCAAGAGAATTTCGCGAAGAACATCGTTCCGACTCTCAACACCGACAAAGCGCAATCAATCGCCTCAATGGCAAGAGTCCGGCAGTTGATGACAACCTACAAGGCGCCGCTCTTCATTAATCATGACAAACGCCAAACAGACCAGCTTAAGCTGCTCCCCGCATTCTACGATTGACTCTTCCCGGTCTGGCCGGGCGATTTACACGTCCCTGTGTTCGCCCGGCGCCGGCCGGAGCCCGGCCCACTATGTCTAGGGAACGCTCGCCGCTTGTGCCGCCCCGATATACGCCTGAACATCCATCTCGAGCATCAAGCGCTCAGCCTGTAGCTGCTGCGCTTCCATCGTGACCCGGTTCACATAGGTCGCGTGATCCGGATAACGTTCCTGAATCGACAAGCGAGGATCCCCCGCCGCGACTCGCTCCGCTTGGGTTTCCAAAAATGGGATGCGCTGACCCGAAGCATCGCACCCATCGACGATGGGCACGGGATCACCCGCGACCGGTGCCCTGTAGGCATATCCGGTGTAAGTCGCCAGCGGCACCGAAATATCCGGCAAGCGGATTCCGGCGATGTCGTTCCCGTCGGCATCGGTCTTAGGCACTAAGACCCGATACGGAGTTCCGACAAGCACTGGCGGCTGAACGTCCAGGATCCCCTCGTGGAATCTCGGCCCAAAATCAAATAGATCACCGGTGTGCATGATGCCGTTGTAGAAAACACCGGGGATGTTGGGAAAACCCATGCCCGCCTGCGGCAATGAGGGGACCAGCGTCCCACCGGCGCGAGTCGGTACCCGATTGCTCGGCGGCAGCCGTCCAGAGGTTACCCACTCATCCATATCAACCGTGAGCGCGCGCAATGTCGTACTGGCGTTCAATGGATTTTGCGGCTGGCGGCAGATTCCGGCGGCCGTGCCGGCGCCGTGCGGCGCACTCGCCAACTGATAGTAGCGAATATTTGGTGTCGCATTCAAATCAAGATCATGGCCCTCCGTGTCTGTCGTGAGCATCGAGCCACCCTTCGCGTAGTACTCGTTCTCCGAGTTCAGCTCGAAGATCTTTGGGCAGCTGTCGCTCCTTAAGCACTCATCCAGACGCCCGCGGTATTGTCCCGTGTTGGGGTCATACAACGCCTGGTTCGCCCACGGAAATTGGAACTCGGGATACCATCGTGCGATGTGCTGACGCGAGGTGCGGGTCGGCTGGGCGAAACGATAGTTCATGTAGATGCCGTCCCCGCCCCCGATCCAATTGATCATCCCGTCGAACACCAGCTTGGTCGCGTGCCGGGAAAAGTGCTCATCGCTCCAAGCGTCTTTTCCGCGCGCGTGCGCCAACTCCGGTTGATTGAATCCGAGCAAAAGAAAGTCATGCGTCGTGCGGCAAGGCTGGGACACACAGGTCGTGTAGATGGCCTGGACGTCGCCGGCGAGAGGGTTGGCCACGCCGCTGTGATCAGTCTTCGCCGTGCGCAGGAAGGTCGCAAAATCGCGCAGCGAGGCAAACCCCAGCCCCGCAACCAGCGGATTCGCCGCAATGTATGTAAATTCATAGAGAGCCGTCGGACTGTACGTGCCGGGTCCTCCGAAGACCAGGCCGTTGCTGAGCTTGATTGCCGTCAAGGTCGAATCGGTGTACGCCCATCCCGACGCTGGAATCACGATCGGCGTATCGGCGTAGTTTTCGCGCACCGTGAGGGTCGCCTTGGATTGATCCGCACTGGCCGCTGCATAATGCAGGGGCTCGGTGGCCGCCGTCGCGGTGAAGTCGATATCGAATTCTTCGGTCGCAGGACCAGTGATGACGCTGCCATCGCGCTTTGTCGCCACCGGAAAGCTCACGCCGAAGGACGCTGAACTGCTGCTGCCGCTTGGCGTGACCGTGATGTCCCACGCCGTGTCGACGACGGTAAAGCCTTCGTTCATGAGAAAGCCGTCACCCGCGGTGAACTTCGCCGGTAGTCCGGAGGTGCACCACGACCTGTCATTACCGGTACCGTTGTTAAAGGTGCTCAACGCCGTCGCACCACCCCGGTTCGGCAGGTCAAAGATGACTCTGTGGTTTCCCTGGGAAAGATTTATCGGCCGTAAAATCTGGAAGTCGGCTGAGTAGGTAACCAGGCCCTGGGCATTTCTCGGTGCGTTCTGTATGTCGACGATCACGGCGTTCTGTGGATTGGAAGGGTCCACCTCGCCCGTAAAGGTTCCCTGAATGAGTTCGTACTGGCCGACGGAGCCGAAGCTCGCGCCCCCGAAGGTCGGCGACTGCACGCAGGTGATATTGATCTGGGTTACGCCGGCGTGGGAGCGCGGCGCGAAGCCAATTGCGGTGATGCTGATGAGAAAAGCCCAGCCCGCAAGTGCAATACGTATGTGCATATCTGATCCTCCTGGTCCGGTGCAGCCCGTTATTGTTAATGGCGACGTCGCTCGCTCAGTGTCTATATCGGAATCGGGTGACAAATAAGTACACCTGTTCATTTTTTTGTTGCCGGAGCTGCTCTCTAACGAACTGACCGAGACAGTTGCCTGATCGCGTCGGACCGACGCTCGCGCCGGGTGGACCCCGCCGATGGGCGACGTCAGGGTTTATACTCAACGGCTTCACACGCTGGCGGAGCGCTCCATGGAAAACTCAAAAGTCGCACTCGCGTTTTGTTCCCTACTGCTCGCCGTTCCTGGCTCTGCACAGGTGGCACTAAAGTCCGATACACCCAGCCTCTTGTTCTGGACGCCGGAACAGCAGAGCACGGGCTATCGCGGCATCGAAAAGATCTACAAGGTCGTCACAGTAAAACGCGGCTCTGAGGTGCACCCCCTGCCCAAGGCCCCCAGGCAACTGTCGCCCACTTGGGACTTCGCAGGCCGTCAATGGACCGTCGCCAGCTATATGAGCGCGAACCGCACCTCCGGTGTCCTGGTCTTGAAAGACGGCAAGATCGTGCTGGAGCGCTATGGCCTTGATCGCACGCCAAAGGATCGCTGGACTTCGTTCTCCGTCGCTAAATCCCTGACCTCAACGCTGGTCGGCGCTGCCATTCAGGATGGCAAGATCAAGGGGCCGGATGACAAGGTCACTGACTACGTGCCTGAGCTCAAAGGCTCAGCCTACGAGGGTGTCACGGTGAGGCAGCTGCTCATGATGAGCTCGGGAGTGAAGTGGAATGAAGACTACACTGATCCTAAGTCGGACGTGGCCCAGGCAGGCTTTACCGGCAGCGAGCCTGGCATGGATCCTTTGGTGAGCTATATGCGTCATTTGCCACGCGACGCCGAGCCGGGCACGAAGTGGCATTACGATACGGGCGAGACGGACATGGTGGGCATCATGGTCTCCAATGCCGTCGGCGAACCGCTCTCCCAATATCTTTCCGAGAAAGTTTGGACCACCTACGGCATGGAACAGGATGCCGTGTGGATGGTGGATGCATCCGGCAAGCAGGAACGTGGCGGCTGCTGCATTTCCATGACCCTGCGCGACTACGCGCGCGTCGGACAATTCATCTTGGATGGCGGCAAAGCGCAAGGTCGACAGGTAGTCCCTTCCTGGTGGGTGGCGCAGGCCACGACCAAAGAAATAGACAACGGCGCGGGTGGCTACGGCTATTTCTGGTGGATCCGCGAGAATGGCAGCTACGAAGCCGTCGGCATCTTTGGCCAGTCGATCACCACGTTCAAAGACGACCGGTTGGTCATTGTCATCAATTCGGCATGGCCGGTCGCCACCGGCAAGGAGTACAGCGCCGCCAGAACAGCGTTCGTCAACGCATTGCATGTGGCGGCAAATCATTCTCACGGTAAATAGTTCTTCGTCGGCCGGGCCGTTCGCGCGTCCCAGCCCGAACCTAAATCGGCTGGCGTGTCTGCCGTGCTAGACTCTCGATGGGATGACAGACGCATACCTTGAAACCATGGTTCGACTCGCGTGCGATATCGCCGATGCACATGGTGGTTCGCTGTTCTGGGTGGACGGCAGCGTGCTGTGGCCCTACATCATCTACAACCTGCCAGAGGAATATGTTGCCGGCATAGGTCCGGTCCGGGTTGGAACCCAGTGTTGTGGACGCGCTGTCGAATCCAAAAGGCCTTGGATTGTTACCGACATGCTTCAAGATCCCTTATTTGCGGAAGGTCGTGATGGAGCGGCAAATTCATTCATACGTGCCGCGTTCTCGGTGCCCGTGTTTGAGGGTGACAAGGTAATAGCGTCTCTCGCGTGCCATTACACTGCTCCGCATACGCCCTCGACTTTGGACATCGAGCGCAACCAGCATTTCGCTCGGCTAATCGCAATCACCATTAAGGGACGAGAATTTCTCGCGCCAACTAATACTAGAAAGCCGATTTTCGCACGGGCGCCGGATGACAATCGCCTCCATATAATTGCACCGGTGAATACCGACTGAAATTCGCCTATCTAGGCGACCACGCTCACGCCTTTCCAGAATGCAACCCGATCCTTGATTTGCGCTGCCGCATCCTTGGGCTCGGCGTAGTACCACGCGGCATTCAGGTTACGTTCACCGTTGACGTTTAGGGAAAAATAGTTCGCCGTACCCTTCCATGGACACACGCTTGTGTGGCTGCTGGGTTCCAGCAGCGCCGCATTGACCGACTCGCGCGGAAAATAGTGGTTACCTTCCACGATCACCGTATCTGGCGACTCCGCGATTACCGTGCCTTTCCATACTGCCTTCATATCGCCCCCATTTCCATGTGCGCCAACGGCTCAATGGGCGGCGTACATCTTCATGACGTCGCTCTTCAGCAGCGCCTGGCTTTCCGGACGACTATAGAACATATGACCACCCGGGTACTCCTTCACCTGCACGCGCTCAGCCTTACCCATCACGGGCATCTGGTCGACGATCAGGACCGAGGCCATGAAGGGACATGACAGATCATCCCAGCCGTGCACGATCAGCACGTGCATCTTGGGATCAATCGCGACCGATTCGCGCAGCTCCCTGGCCGAGCCGCGCTCCATGCCGTAGGCCGGTTTCTCGTTGTCCGGTGAGTCCGTCCATAGGTTGCCGACTTCGTAGCTAAGAGCGTTGTAGCGGCCGCCGTACTTCCAGCCGACGGTGTGCGTGACGAAATCCACCATCGCCGTGGTGGTCGGCGCGATGATGCTGTCGAGAATCGGGTCGTTGTTCTGCTGGACCGGTGCAAACGGGAACGGATCATAGGCCGTCACATTGGAATCGTAGCGGCTGCCGAGTTTTCCCTCGGAGCGATAGACCTCTCGCAGGTAGGCCTGTGTCTCGAGGCGCCCGCCGGAGCGGCGCACGAAATTGGCATCAAGGCCCGACAGTTCCGTGACGCGTTTGACAATGCGCTCGATCGCTTGCGCATCCGCCGGACCCTTGAGCAGGTCCTGCACATACTCGGTGCGGGTGTATTCGACGACACGCGCCATGGCGGCGTCGTTCAGCTTGCCTTGACGCTCGAGGTTGGCGGCCGAGATGCTCGGCAGGGTCAGCATCCAGGGAAGTGGCGAGAGGTCGCGGTTGTTGGAGGCGCCCGGATCAAGGTAGGGGGACACCAGCACTTCGCCGTTCATAGCGACGCCCAGGTGGGTCTGCAGAAAATGCGTGATGCGCGGGCCGCGGAACCCGCCGTAGCTCTCGCCGACCAGGTACTTGCGGGAGGTCAGGCGTTCATTCTTGACCAGCCAGTCGAAGATGATGCGCGACAGGTACTCGACGTCCGACTTAGGGTTATAGAAGTGCTTCTTAGCCTCATCCTCAGGAACTAAGGCGTAGCTGAAGCCTGTGCCCACCGGGTCGATGAACACGAGGTCCGTGAAGCTTAGCCAGGTGCCCGGATTATCGATTGGCGTTGCAGGATCCGATGGGCTGTCACCCTCGGCGCCGAACTGCACGCGCTTAGGACCGATGGCCCCGAGGTTCAGGTACACGGAGGCGGCGCCCGGACCGCCGTTGAGCGCGAAGGTCACCGGCCGGTTGGCTCCCGGCACGGTATAGGCAGTGAACATTACGCTGGCGATGGTCTTGCCCTTCTCGTCGAGGACTGGGAGCGAGCCGACGGTGGCGTCGTACTTGAGCTCGCGACCATCGAGCGTCACCGATTGGCGGACAGTCTTGTCGGCCGGAAAAGGCGGAAGGTTAATTTCGTCGTCCTTGTGCGGCTTGTCCGCCTTGTCGCCGCTCTTGGCAGTATCGCCCGCCTTGGCAGGCTCGGGGTCTTTGGCGAACGTGGTTGGCGCGACCAGCAGGCCACACGCGAGCATCGCCGCAGGCAAGAAGTTCTTCAGCATGTTGATCCTTTGAATCCAGAAAAATCGAGGCCGCTATCCTACGCTATCCCCTCTCATGGAAATCCAACTTATTCAACACTCCTTGTCGTCAGCGCCTCGATCCCTTGATCAACGCATCGATCCGCCACGATCGACGCGATGAGCGCTTGCGCGAGGTGCGCGAACTAACGCAAAATTCGATCAATGTCGAATGCAACGCCGCTCGCCGACTACGCGCCGTCGCAGCTTCGAGGCGCCGCGATGACTGATACCGCGTTTCGCTGGAGCGGAGCAGCTTTGGTGTGCACGGTTTGGATCAGCGCGACCCTGTTTGGTTTGTATATCGTGGCGTTCTACGTCGGTGCGCTGGGCGATGGGCAGGTGGCCACGTGGAACCAGAACCTGCCGGGGTTGTATGAGCCGCGCTCACCGGCCGCCACCTCAGCGCTCGGGCTGCATTTTCTTGCCGGCGGCACAATTCTCATTTTCGGCTGCATCCAACTAATCGGCAGGGTTCGTACGCGCTGGCCAGCATTGCATCGATTGTTAGGGCGGATCTACGTCAGTGCGGCGCTGCTGGCCGGTCTCGGCGGACTGACTTTCATTGTCGCTGTGGGCACGATCGGTGGACGCACCATGGACTTGGGTTTCGGACTCTATGGCGCGCTGATGGTGCTGGCGGCCGTGCAAACCTACCGGTATGCCAGAGCACGCTTGCTCAAGCTACATCGGGCATGGGCCTTGCGTCTGTTTGCGCTTGCGATTGGCTCGTGGCTGTATCGCATGGATTATGGATTCTGGCTGCTCCTCGGCGGCGGCCGGGGGCACACTCATGATTTCCATGGACCCTTTGATCAAGTCATGGCGTTCTTTTTCTACCTGCCGAATCTGCTCGTCGTCGAGGCGTTTATTCGCGCCCAGTACACCGCGTCGCCTAAAATCAAACTGGCAACGGCGGGCCTGTTCGCGGCGGCGACGGGCTTCTTGGTGCTCGGCACGTACTACTTCACCAAACTCTACTGGGGTCCCGCGATCCTGCATCGGCTAGGGGTGTGAGGATTGGTTCGAGCACTGATGTTGTTACCACCCAACCATAGCGTAATGTACGGAGGCCCTAAAAATCGCAAGGGAAGCGAGACATGAAAAAATGGCTCAAGCGGATTAGCATCGGGTTGCTCATCGTTTTTCTTATCGTTTCCGCCGTGACCTACATCCGCTTCACGGCGTGGCGAAATGAGGTTACCAAGGATCTTGTTTATGACAGCAAGGTCGTTCAGACCGCGAAGGGGTCGATCGAATACGCTGAAATTGGCCATGGACCCTCAGTTCTTCTAATCCACGGGAACCCGGGTGGCTACGATCAGGTATACCAGGTGCTAAAGCTGCAGCACGCTGAGAATGGGGCTTTCCGGTACATCATTCCTTCAAGACCCGGCTACCTTCGCACACCACTTTCCGTCGGCAGGACGCCGAAGGAGCAGGCGGAAGCATTAGCGGCACTCCTTGACTCGTTGAAAATCGATAAGGTTGCCGTGATTGGAGGCTCGGGCGGTGGCCCTTCTGCCGTCGAATTTGCGGCGCTCTATCCAAAACGCTGTGTCGCGCTCGTCCTTGAGGCTGCGATCACCGGGAGAATCGTTGCACCGAAGCCAGGAATCGCAGAAGCAGTCATCAAAAACACGGTTGGATATGACTTTAGTTTTTGGCTGCTCAAAAATCAATTTGTCGCAGGACTGCAGGCCAAAGATCCCAACGATCCAGAAATCACCGCCATTGCCACAGCCATACTAGATTCAGCCGTCCCCTACGCGAGACGCAAGGATGGTTGGGATAATGACACCGAGCAATGGGCCAAGCTCGGTGAATTGCCGTTCGCGAGCATTCGCTGTCCAACCCTGATTTTGCACGGGTCCGCCGACCAAAATGTTCCCCCGGCGCAAGCCGAATTCGCTCACTCACAGATTGCCGGCTCAAAACTCGTGACGCTTTCCGGCCAGGATCACTGGATGGTGATTACCAAGCATAGTGAGCTGGATGGTTTTTCCCACGCATTTTTGGTTGAACATCTAGGTAGCGATTCAGTATCTCTCGCGCCATCGGCGCCGAAATAACAAGTGACACAAGCGATGCGACTCATGACAGAAGTCCCAAAGCACGGTGCGCCTCGGACCCACGCTTGCTAAGTCGCGCTCATTGGAACGAAGATTACGCATCAACTAGCCACCCCACTTTGACACATTCCTCTATCTTGCCGACCATCCATTCATAGATCTCCGGCGCATGCTCGCGTACCGGGCGACTGACTCGAAGCACCTGCGATCGACTCACTGACTGCTCTTTCCAGTTAATCCCCTGCGTCGAAAGATTGACGATGAACGGCATGAGTCGGTCCAAAACCTTAACCCACCGACTCTCGAGTGAAACTTGCGCCTCATATTCGAGCCATAGCTCTTGGAGTGAGGAAGCGAACTTAAGATCATATGCGGCGAGTCGCTGGATGCAACGCAGCTCCGCCTCATGCTGATCCGGCCGCTGCGGCCCAAATGCCGGCGTATCTCCCGCGTCGATCTCGCAAATATCGTGGATCAGCGCCATGACGAGCGCCTTATGCAGGTCGATCTTGAGATTTAATTCCTGCGCGATCGCGAGCAAACTCAAGCTTAGGTGCCAGCTATGCTCCGCGGAATTTTCGCGGCGCGATACATCGCTCACATAGGCCCTGCGTTCGATCAGCTTGAGACGCTCAATATCGGTGATGAACGCGACGAGGGCCGAGAGTTTGTCGATCATGGCCTTGCGATTAGACCGCGTTCGTAGCCGCGCGGATTTCTTAAAGTGAGCGGAAGGCGGAAAATGGCCGGCTCTTCTGTTTCAGGTCGTCGCGAAGGCAGGTTACTGTTAGCGGTGGATCGCCGTCATTACCCATAAGCTGCCAACGCCGACAATGATGCCGGCTGCCAGGTAATTCCGAATCCGCACCGCCCGGCTGTCTTTGGGATTCCACCAACGTTGCAAGCAAACGAAGACCAAGCCCCCAAACGCCCCCTCCAATAGGCCGATGAGAACCAAACCCGATATGGTCCAAGGACCGCGGCCTGCCGGAGGCGACATGACCAAATCCGGGATGACTGTAATTGCGAGAAAAGCAACCATCCAACGCGGGACGTAATATCGCAGCTGTTGCTGGATAGGCTTCCGCGTATTGGCGACAGCGGTATTCACGGTGGGGAGACTCCCTTGTCTGTGAAACACGATTGTAGGCCTCGACC
>Ga0265760_10000094_pt1 | contig 23151 bp, 21 predicted proteins | sample NZIome_2_FD_200831 | JGI IMG/M metagenome (GOLD analysis project Ga0265760, IMG submission 200831) | Metatranscriptome of rhizosphere microbial communities from Maridalen valley, Oslo, Norway - NZI1 (Metagenome Metatranscriptome) | ecosystem: Host-associated > Plants > Roots > Rhizosphere >...
ATGAAGCCGGAAGAACTGCCCGCAGGCTGGGGACTGCTCGAAATCCACGGCCGCGGAGTTGAGATGGTGCACGCTTCCGCCAAGAATCTGCGCAGCGCCACCGGATTCCGCTACGAGATGAATCTTCTTCTCGCCAGCCTGCGCCGCGTCGAGGTGCGCATCGAGCCCCAGAGCATCACTGATTTTCTAAAGTGGAAAAACCGTATGGCCGAATACAACCGCGGCAGCCTTCCCGAAGGACTGGCCGCTGCCGAAGACGAAGCCAACGTCTTCCTCGAACCGGAGGCTTCCACGGCGGGCTAGAACAGCTCGACGTTTCGGTTCGTCAGCGTAAGGTGAGGCGTTTCATGTCCGTTTATTGAATCTTCTCGCGCCCGTCTTCCCGAATTCGTAGAAGCAGAAACTGTGGCGGAAAAAAAAGAAAGCCGGGCTGGTTCGCCCGGTTTCTTCTTGCGTCGAGTTGGATGCGGTTACATCGCAGCGCGGCGCGACTGGCGCTGAGTCTGCCTCTGGCTGGGTTAGGGCCAGTCCGGTCGCCCGGAATGTGCCTCCTCAGGCCAATCTTGAAACCAGGCGAGGAGCGAAGAAACAGACAGCTGGAGAACTGCAAACCGGCTGCCAACCGCATACTTCAAGCGTCGAATATCGTGTAACGGATAAGTTGCTGATTACAAACTCCTTGCCGCGTGGTGAATACGCAGGTGGGAGAGCTCAGGAGCAAGCCGCCGTAGCGCGTGGGCAAACTCTTGCACAAGTTGCACCGCAGACGGTGCAATCGGGAGAACTTCCGGAGGCATCCGTTCCCCTGCACACGCTTCTTGTAGGGCAGCAGAATTCGAACACGGGCACGGATATTGTCTATGCCGGTTTCGGATAAGCCCCAGGCTGGCGTCGGTGCTGAATTCGCGCGAAGGCCGGCGGGCCGTTGCCGGCGCGGCTGGAAGCATCTGTCGCGCGGGCGAGAAAGAAGTTGCAAGCTACGTCTCTACAAGGGCTCTTCACATATCCCGGCGGCCTTCCATCGCCTTCAGCATGGTGATCTCGTCGGTGTATTCGATGTCGCTGCCGACGGGAATGCCCATGGCGATGCGCGTAACTTTCACGCCTACACGTTTCAGTTGCTGCGAAAGATAAGTGGCGGTGGCTTCGCCTTCGACGGTGGGATTGGTGGCGATGATGACTTCATCGACGTTGCCTGCGTCGACGCGGGTGATGAGGTTCGAGATGCGCAACTGCTCGGGGCCAATGCCGTGCAGGGGAGAAATGGCGCCGTGCAGGACGTGGAAGACTCCATTGAAGTGCTTGGTTTTTTCAATGGCGGCGATGTTGGTGGGTTCCTCGACCACGCAGACCATGCGCTGGTTGCGGGTGGCGCTGGTGCAGTAGACGCAAGGGTCAACGTCGGTGATGTTGTTGCAGACGGAGCAGAGGCGAAGGTTGGCCTTGACGTCACGCACGGCGGTGGCGAGGGCTTCGGCATCTTCTTCGCTGGAGCGGAGAATGTGGAAGGCTAGGCGTTGCGCGCTTTTGGCGCCCACTCCGGGAAGCTTCTTGAGTTCGTCGATCAACCGCGACATCGGTTCGGCAAATTTGGACATAAGGAATTGAGTGATTGAGTCAGTGAGGCATTGAATCAATGAGTCATTGAATCAATAGTTAGAGTCCGCCCATGCCGAGGCCGCCTAGCATGCCGCCGACGGTGGACTGCATGGCACCGTCAATCTTGCGCGCGGCCTCGTTGACGGCAGCGAGGATCAAGTCCTGCAGCATCTCGACGTCGCCGGACTTGACGGCGTCGGGATCGATACGCAGGCTGAGCAGCTGTTTGCGGCCATCCATTTTTGCGGTGACCGCGCCGCCGCCGGACGTTGCTTCGACGACCGTCTCCTGCATTTTCTTCTGCAGGGTTGCGTACTGCGCTTGCGCTTTCGACATCAGGTCTTGCAGATTGAATCCACCCATAGAACCTTTCGTTGACTCTCGGCCACGCTCTCGTAATTGTCATTTGCATTCTGAACGAAGCGAGGAACCTATGCAATTTTGCCGGGCGCAAACCAGTTGCAGGGGTTCTTCGCTTCGCTCAGGATGACAAAATGAGGCGGGAACGCCAGAAAGGACATCGCCCGCGCACTCATCGTCTCTCTTTGTAATCAATCACGGTGCGAATTTCGGCGCCGAATTTTTCTCGCATGCGCTGGACGACCGGATCCTGCTCGGCACGGCCGCGGCCGCCGACCGCCGGGCCATTCGTTCGTGGGGCCGCGCCATTGCGTTTGGCTCCGTTGCCGTCGTTGCCATCATTGGGCTTGGCTGCACCAGGAATGATCTTCAGCTTCACGGCGCGGCCCAGAACTCCGCTGGCGGAGGCGATGGCGAGGCGTCGGGCCTCGGGGCCGACTGACATATCGATCACTGTGCGCGATTCGGCAATCTTGATGACCAGCTCGTTGGCTTGCACGCTCCACTCGCCGCCTTCGAGCATGGAGACCAGGATGCGCTGGTTTCCGTCGGTGAGCGCTTGCAGGACGGCGGATTGCAGGCGGTCGATTTGTGATGGGGCTGGTTCTGGTTGGGGCGTCTGAGACTGAGCTGTTTGTGGTTCCGAGGCCGGCGCCGCTGGCGCCGATGGTATCGCTTGCGCTTGCGATTCAAAACGCGAATCCGGTTCGGGAGCGGACGGTCTGGCGGCGCTGGCCGAGACGTAGCTAGCCACGTCTCTACGGCTCGTATCTCTATGATCCAGCTCAATGTCTCGACGATTCGTGTCGCTAAGATCGACATCTCCACCATCCGTATCGCGCTCAGGCGCGGGATCACGCATGGGAGCGGCGGAGCCCATAATCACTGGTTCCGGTGCGCTGGGCGCGGGTGGAGTTGACGTAGCAACAATGCGTGGGCCGGGTAGCGGGGCGGTCTCGGAAGAACCTTCTTGCCGCGGAGTGCCTTTGCGAGCAGAATCGGCCGCGAACGGCGACACGAAATTGGGGCGAGCGGCCGGAGAAGGCTCTGGGCGGCGCGTTTCAGGGCTCGCAGAATGGCTGCCAACAATGGCTGGCCGCGATGGGGTTCGGGGCGCCGCGGTCGCATTCGGCGCTGCCGTGACTTCGCTCAAGAGTTGCTCGATGGGCAAAAGGCGCTGGGCATGCGCCATCTTGAGCAGGCCGAGTTCGAGATGGAAACGCTGCTCCTGTTTGTATCCTAGCTCGCCGTGGGTGCGCAGCATGATCTGCAGATGACGGGTGAGATCTTCTTCGCCGAACAATTCGGCGACGCGGGCCACGCGCTCGCGCTCTTCACTGGAAATCTGCAGCAGGGAAGAGTCCTTCCCGGCAATCTTCGCGACCGTGGCATTGCGCAGGAAGCGCACCATCTGGCGGGCGAAGTGCGTAGGACTGTGGCCCTCGCTGATGAGGTGGTCGACCTGTCGAAGAACTTCGTCGCTGGTGCCGCGGGCGATGGCCTGCATGACTTCTTCGAGAATGTGCGCCGGCGCTGCGCCGACGAGGTTGCGTACCGAGTCGGCGGTGATTTTTCCGCTAGAGGAGGCGATCGCTTGATCGAGAATGGAAAGCGCATCGCGCATGGAGCCGTCGCCCGCTTCGGCCAACAGGGCGAGCGCGTCGTTATCGGCTTCGATGTTTTCCCGAGTAACGAGATCGCGAAGCTGGGCCACGATGGCGTCGAACTTCACAGCGCGGAAACTGAAATGCTGGCAGCGCGAGCGAATGGTCTGAGGAATGTCTTCCGGCTGCGTGGTGGCGAGCATGAAGACAATATGATCGGGCGGCTCTTCCAGCGTTTTGAGCAGGGCGTTGAAGGCCGCGTCGGTAATCTGGTGAGCTTCGTCGAGAATGTAAATCTTGAAACGGTCGCGGGCGGGGCGATAGCGCGCGCCCTCGCGCAGTTCGCGAATTTCGTCAATGCCTCGGTTGGTGGCGGCGTCGATTTCAATGACGTCGACGGCGTTGCCGGCACGAATCTCGATGCAGGATTCACAAACGCCGCAGGGTTCCGGGACAGGATGATCTTCTTTCGGAAGCCCCGAGCGGCAATTCAGCGCAGCGGCCAGAATGCGAGCGACCGTGGTTTTGCCGATGCCGCGATGTCCGCTGAAAATGTAGCCGTGGGCGGTGCGTCCCTGCTCGATGGCGTTCTGCAGGGTGCGGGTGACGTGCTCTTGTCCGATGACCTCGGAGAACTTCTGCGGACGATACTTGCGGGCCAGGACGGTATAGCTCATGGGTGAGAAGTACGATTATACGTGATCAACGTAGAAAATTAGCTTTCGCTTTAAAGCAGTTCTGGGTTTGCGCCCCAAGTAATTGTCTCAACCAGGTGAAGCAAGGGTAAACTGCATGCGGGCAGAGACGACTAGTATGCCTTGCCACGTTAAGTTCTCGGTGTCGCCCACGGGCGCTGACCGAATTCATTACATCAAAGAAGACGACGTGCGCGTTGTCTTGGGCCGGCTTCCCCACGTGCTTTGGGACCGTCTCCGCGCTGTTCATTTCAACGATAGGAGCCGCGTACGCGTTCTGGGTTATGTTAATCGAGGCCGTCGCGAGATCGCGCTGTGTGCGCTGCCGCCGCGGATGGGCCTGACCCGAGCTTTGAGCAAGGGTCAGACACCTGAGCAATTCGGAGCCAGACGGGGTGAGAAATGGCCAGCGCTCGCCATTCGCCGCTTCATGCTCTATAACGTTTTTCTTCGTGAACTAGGCCACTTGCAGCTCATCGATAAGGATGCCCGTTCCGTTCGACGCAAGTTCGCGCACGAAACGCGTGCTCAGGAGTTCGCGGCTTATTGGTGCAACCAGTTATGGTCGGAGGCATTCTCCCATCCCGATCCGGTTCACAATCCGCCGGTCCTCCCTGAACTCACGCCGCTCCCTGCGGCTGAAGTGACATCTGGCGGATTGCGGTGATCGACGTTAGGAGCTTGCTAAAAGCGCCGCACAAGGGATAGGCTTGTCCGTCGCCCGGAGCGCGGGTTACGGTCAATTGCGACGGGCAAGCTCTAAAGGAGCGTTATTATGCAGCTGAAAATTACCAGCAAGACGGTAGACGGGATTCTGGTGATCGAGTGCAGCGGCCGGATTGTTTTTGGCGAAGAGTCGTCGCTGCTGCGGGAGCAGGTGAAGCAGGCCATCCCGGATAACAAGCGCATCGTCCTCAATCTAGGGGAGGTCAACTACATTGATTCCGGCGGGCTGGGGACGCTGGTCGCATTGCACACGACGGCGCTGAACGCCGGAACGACCATCAAGCTGGCGAACCTGACGAAGCGCGTCGGCGATTTGCTGCAGGTGACCAAACTGCTGACCGTGTTCGATGTGCGTGGCTCGGAAGCCGAAGCGATCGAGTCGTTCCGCAAAGCGGCGTAAGTCTCCCACCCCTTGGACTCGCCGCATGAGCAGTCGAGGGATGGGGCGCGCGGCGCGGCCACGATGCCGTAGGCGACTCTTCTGCAAATGCTCTCGAAAGTTGTTTTCCTTCTCGGTCTGCTGGTTAGCGCAAGCGGCTTCGTCTCCCCGCCCGTGGCTCTGGCGGCGGGGCTTGTTTTTGGGCTGGTTTTTCCTCATCCCTATAGCACTCAGGCCAAAGCGCTTTCGAAATATTTATTGCAGGCCTCGGTGGTGGGGCTGGGTTTCGGCATGAACCTGCACCAGCTGGTTCGGGCCGGGCGCAGCGGATTCCTTTACACCGTGGTCGGCATCAGCTTCGCGATGCTGGCGGGGATGGGCCTGGGCGCATTGCTCGGTGTGCGGAGAATTCCGGCATTTCTCATTTCTACGGGGACGGCGATTTGCGGCGGCAGCGCGATTGCCGCGGTTGGTCCGATCACGCGGGCCAGCGACGAGGAGATGGCGGTGTCGCTGGGAACGGTGTTCGTGCTGAATTCCGTGGCGCTGCTGATTTTTCCCGCGATCGGAGCGGCGCTGCATCTGACACAATCGCAGTTTGGATTGTGGGCGGCGCTGGCGATTCACGATACGAGTTCGGTGGTGGGCGCGGCGGCCAAGTACGGAGCGGAAGCGCTGGCCGTGGCGACCACTGTGAAGCTGGCACGGGCGTTGTGGATTGTCCCGCTGGCGTTGGCGACGGCGGTGGCGCGGCACGCTAAGGCGAAGATTCCGTGGCCGTGGTTCATTGCGCTGTTCTGCCTGGCTGCGGTTTGCAATACCTATTTGCCGGCCGGAGCGCATGTTTACGCCATCATGGTGAACCTGGCGAAGATTGGGCTGACCGCGACTCTGTTCTTGATCGGCAGCGGAATTTCGGTGGCGACGGTGAAGCAGGTGGGACATCGGCCGATGCTGCTGGGGATAATCTTGTGGCTGCTGGTTTCGGTGGGATCGCTGTGGCTGATTCGCACGGGGTGGATTGGACTGTGAAGAGAAACATTTCACCACGGAGTCACGGAGACACGGAGAAACGCAGATCATTGAATGATATTTCTCCGCCGCTTCGCCGTGGATCGACAAAAGCGAGTGAAGAGCATTCGGCAAAAATCCGTATGCGGATCGAGGCTGCGATTCGCGCGATTCCAAAGGGAAAGGTCTCGACTTACGGCGGCGTTGCCCGGGCCGCGGGATTTCCCGGAGCGGCGCGGCTGGTGGCGCGAGTCTTGAATCGTGGATTTGGATTGCCGTGGCAGCGCGTGTTGGGCGCGGGTGGCGAAATCAAGCTCCGCGGGGATTCTGCCGTCGAGCAGCGGCTGCGGCTGGAGGCCGAGGGCGTGCGGTTTCGCGGGCGGAAGGTGGATATGAAGGCGCACGAGTGGAAGTTTCGGCGGGCGGAACGACTGAAGTAGAATCTCATCGCCGCGGAGGTGCATAATCTTGGCCACGACACCGAGGCGGGCATTCTGGGAAGCGCTCCCTATGGGATTCATCTACTTTTTGAACTGCTGGTCGATTTCTACCTGATATCCCGTGACCATTTTGTTGGTTTCGTTCGCCATTCCGACTACCGCCATCAACTCTTTGAACATGGCGTCGGTCATGCCTTTTTTTTGTGCTGAGACGGTGTGCGAGGCGATGCAGTATCCGCACTGGTTGGTGACGCTTACGGCGACGTAGATCATTTCTTTGGTCAGCGGATCGAGTGCGCCGGGGGCCATGATCTGCTTGATGTCTTCCCATGTGCGCTTCAGCGTGGCGGGATCGTGGGCGATGGCCTTCCAGAAATTGTTGATCCAGTCGGTCTTGCGGGTGGTCATGATGTCGTCGTAGATGGCGCGGACTTCGGGGCTGGCGTCTTTGTATTCGATTAGGCCTAGGGTGGACATGGGATCTCCTGCCACGGAATTCATTTCACCACGGGGTCACTGAGACATGGAGAAAGTCAAACCCTATAAACGGTTTTCTCCGTGGCTCCGTGTCTCCGTGGTGAAAAATGCCGTTTGAAATTCTAACGTCGGCCGCCGATGCGCCGGCAGAGACGTAACCAGCTGCGTCTCTACGGTAGTTCGCCATTCAGTAGCTTGCCCAACTGCGCTGCCCGCACTCGGATGCCTACGTAGAACTGGCCGAATAGGGCGTAGACCGCGCTGACGTGGTCGAAGCGCATTTCGTAGATCAGCTTCTTGAAGACCAGCGGATCTTCGGCGAAAAGATCGACGCCCCACTCCCAATCGTCGAAGCCGATCGAGCCGGTGATGATCTGTTTGACATCGCCTGCGTATCGGCGGCCCACGAGGCCGTGTTCGCCCATCTGGCGGGCGCGTTCTTCGATGGGCAGCGTGTACCAGTTCTGGTCTTCGCCGCGGCGGCGGTCCATGGGATAGAAGCAGGCGTAGCGGTGCGGGGGAATCTCGGGATAGAGCCGCGGGCGCATGGCTTCTTTTTGCCGTGCGAGGGTGTCGCCGATTTCGCGTTTCCATTCGTCGGAGTGCGGTTCGATGCCGCGCTCGACCAACGCCTTGTAGACCTTCACCGTAGATTCGTAGAGGCTCAGCTCAATGATAGAGAGATATGAAGTTGTCGGCTCGAGATAATCGCTGAGGCGGAGGTTCGCGAGTTTGAGTTCTGCTTGATTCAAGTCCGCGAACGATTCGCGGAAGTGGATGAACATGAGATCGCCCTTGTGGCCGAGCAGAGAAAAAATTGCGGACTGGCCGGGCGAGTGCTGCTCCAGGGCAGCGAGTGCCGTGGCGGCTTCCGTCGCAAGGGCTGATTTTTCGGCGTCTGGCAGGGCACGCCAGGCGGCGCGGCGAAAGCGCATCATCTGGTGCAGGACGCTGTAGCCCTCCGTGGTGAGCGGAACGGCGGGGATCTCGGTTGCAATTTTCGGAGTGGGGTGGTGAGTGGTTGTCATGGTGTCCAGTGTTGTTCGTCTACCGCGGTGAATTTCCATTGTACCGGGAGAGGCTGCGTCTGGCGTAGGAACATCCATGGCTCGGCTTCATGAGGGATTGACAGCCGCGGTTTTGGCGAGCGAGACGTTGCAAGCAACGTCTCTACGGTATAACTATGGGCATGGCAAGAGATTTGTTGAGATTCAGCTTTGTTTTCGTCTGCGCGCTGCTTGGCGGGATCCCGCTGATGGGGCAGAACAAGCGGTTGTGGGTTTTGCGCGCGCCGGGCGCGATGGCGGAATATGATCCGGCTTCATTTACGGCCAAACCGCCGGCCACGAATCCCCCGATCAAGCTTCCGTCCGAGGCGGTGAAATCTCCGCAGAGCGTTTCGGTCAATCGTCAGGGACAGATTCTGTTTGCGCCCTCGGTCTCGCTGCCCCTGACGGAGGAGGATGCCGAGGCTCCGCACAAGGCGTGGTTGTGGAACGGGCGGGCGGCGAGCTCTCTGGATATGGGCGTGAGCAGAAAGTCCACAACGGCAGGATCGAATGCGGCCGTCACGGAGTCGGCTGCGAGCGTTTATCTTTCCGCCGATGGACAGCATCTGTTCTGGTTCGCCAACCAGGCGCGGCGTCTGCAACGCGAAGAGATGGACCTTTCAGCCACAACCACATGGCAAGCCTGGCAAACGGATCTGGAGGGCAACGCGCGGCAGGATATTGCGTCGTCAACGTTGCCGGATTGCCGCTGCACGACGGGGAGCTGTGAGGAAACGTGTCCTTCTATTGTCGCTTGGGCCCCTGAAGATGGCGTCGGCAAGTTTTTTCTCATGACTCAGTTCACCGCGGGACGGACCGGGCCAATCTATAAGGCAAGCGTTCGTTACCAGCAAGAGGCGGGGAAGTGGACCTCGAATCCTGTGAAGCCGCCGCTGCAGCGGGTGCTGGACGCGGCTTCCGACGGGAACGTGATTGCGGAGGCAATTCCTGACACGGCTTGTTGCGGATGGTTGAATCAAAGTGACGACCAGACCCTGTTGCATACCGGGGAAAAGACTTTAGTGCTATTCGACGAACTGGCCACGTTCAAGAATCCGGATTACGACGTCAGCTTCTACACTTCGAATGCGCGGGTGCAGCCCAGCCTGGGCGCGGTTGCGATGACCCTGGTCTCGACCGCGGAAACCAACAAGCCGATTCAGGTGGCCGAACAGGGACAGGCCAGCCTCGAGGAAACGCAACGCATTCACAAAGCGCTCGAAGAATTGCCCGCGGTGGAAGTGAAAAACCTTGAGGACTCGCCGAAGCGAATCGCATATCTTCCTCGCGCCACGCTGGTGGGCTGGATCAGCGACAAAGAAATTCTCGTCGTCGAGGCGCATCTGCTGGTTGCGTACAACGTGAGCACCGGAGTTCGCCGCAAGTCGACAATTCGTGTTGAGGATGCGGCGCACGTGTTCCTGCGTTAGCTCTTGCTCTGACCAGCGCGGTAAATCATCCAACCGAAGAAATTAGCCGCGAGCACCACCAGCGCAATTTTCAGCGAATATTTCCATACGCTTGCGACTTCAATCACCGGCGATACCGAGAGCAGAACAAACAACAGAGTCACGGCAAACGCCGCCGCTGCGCCCATCCGGAGCCACAGGCCGGGTCGCAGCCCCTTTGTCTTTGGTGAAAACAGCGGAATCGCGAACAAGGCCAGATAGGCCATGCCATAGAACGTCCACGCCCAGATCTGCAGCAGAGAAAAAGCTTCCTGGTTGCGGGCACCGATCAGCACGGCGGTGCTGGCAGCGAGCGCCACGCCACCCATGAATAGAATCGAGTTGACCGGCGTGCGGTACTTCGCATGCAGAACGGTGAACCAGCGCGGCAGCAGGTGGTCCCAGCCCGCCACCAGCGGCAGCCGTGTGTTGCTGGAAAAATACAGTGTGTAGCTGCAAATGTAGTTCAACAGCAGGAGGAGAATCGCGATGGAAACCAGCGGGCCGGCTAGGCCAAAGAGGCCGAGTCCGCGGCTCAGCGCCTGTGGGATGGGGCCGATCACGTCGACCGCATCGGGAGAAACGAATGCGAGAATCGCGCTGGTCCCGAGAATGTAGAGAAGAGCGATGAGCGGGGCAGTGAAAAGTATGGAGCGAGCCAGGTTCCGTCCGGGGTTGCGCGACTCTCCGGCGAAAATCGCAATGAGCTCGAATCCGGTCAGCGCCCCGAAAGTCATCTTGCTGAAGACGCTGAGACTGAAAAACGTGAAAGGCGGTAGAACCAGCGGGAGCGGGTTGTAGTGCGGCAGACTTCCGTGATGCGAGTGAAAAAATGGCAGAGCGATCAGCACTCCGAGGATGAGAACCGTGAAAATGCTGCCGGCATTGCTCACCCATTTACCGACGCTGAGGCCGAGTCGGGCGATCACCATCATCCCGGCGATCAGAGCGATGGATCCGCCCACCAGTAGGAGCGGGCTCGCGGCAATCCATTCGCCGCTCGGCCCGATCGCGTATGCGATGTAGGTGGTGGTCACGAGCGCGATCTGCGATACCTGGACCGTGGTGTTGAGCCACATATTCCAGGCCACCAGAAATCCAACGCGGTCACCAAATGCGAGGCGAGCCCACTCGTAAAGGCCGCCCTCCAGCGGCATCAAGCGATTGAGATGGGATACCACGAGAGCCTGCGGAACAAAGAACAGAAGAATTGCGAGCAGCCACAGCACAACGTGGGAAGGACCTGCCTTTACCGCCGTGCCGAAGAACTCGGGGACGATCACGATCAGGATCTGGGCCAGCGCCAGGTCGGCCAGGCTCAGCTCTCTGCGCAGCACGGTGCTGTGGGCCGCGGCCTGGGACTCGGCCGCTTGCAGGCCGGTGACGTCCGGAGATGGCAAGTGGGCACCGCTCCTTGCGCTGCGATTATTTTTTCTCTGCTGGACTTAACAGCAAATCCTGATAGTCGAAGCTGAAGTCGGCCAGCGGAGATACTGCCGCCATCTTCGCGCTCTCGATGCCACCGTCAGCTTTCAAAGCGAACGTCACGAATGCGTCTTCGATAGTGCGATCGCGCCAGTGGGCTTTAAACGTGTCGTATTGCCAGTGCTGCAGATCGCCGATCATCGACGGTGTGTGGTCGAAGCTGATCACGAGGCTGCCCTTCTCGCTTCGAATAGTGATGGGGCCATACCATGCGTCGTTGTAAACGCCGGCATATTTTTCGAGCGGCAGGGAAGGCTTGGAACCGGCGGCGCGCGCGCTTTCGGCTTGTTTCATCGCTTCCGCGGCGTCTTTCTCTTGCGTGTCGCGGACTGCTTTGAAGTTAGCGTTCCAGTCGGTAGGCGGCAAATTGAAATAGTGATCGAGCACGTGATACAGGATTGACAGGAAAGCGCCGCCTTCTTCTGCGTTGGTGAGCACGACCACGCCAAGGTTCTCTTCCGGCACCAGCATGACCTGCGAAACGAATCCGCCTACGCCGCCCGTGTGGCCAACCAACTCGCGGCCGTGGTAGTCGCGCAGAAACCATCCCAGGGCGTAGTCGGAGAAATGCGCCTTGAGCGCGGCCAGAGGCGGCGGAGGATGTCCAATCGGCAGAATTGTCTGCGCAGTCCACATCTCATGGGATCGTGTTTCGCTGAACAGGCGTGCATCGCGGTCCACAAATTTGCCGCGGTTCAATTGCACCTGCACCCATTTCGCCATGTCAGCGGCGCTCGAGTTGATCGATCCCGCTGGCCCAACGTTTTCCAGGGCTCCGAAGTGGATGACCTGCAGCTTGCCATCCACGCGGGAATGCGGGAATGCGTAGTCGTCCCCGGCTTTGTACGCGGCATTGCTCACATTCGAGTGGGTCATGCCCAATGGCGCGAAAATGTGCTGGCGGATGTAATCGTCCCAGGAAACGCCGGTGACCGCGGGAATAATCTGCCCGGCGGTCATGTAGAGCAAATTATCGTAGGCAAATTTGCTGCGGAAACTGGAAGCCGGTTTCATGAAACGTAATTTGTAAACAATCTCGTCGCGCGTGTAGGTGGACTGCGGCCAGAACAGCAGATCGCCCTCGCCCAGGCCCATGCCGCTGCGATGAGTGAGCAGGTCGCGGATGGTCATCTCGTGCGAAACATAGGGGTCATACATCACAAAGCCGGGCAGCCGCTGGTAAACAGGATCGTCCCAAGCGAGCTTGCCTTCGTCCACCAGCGTGGCCAAAGCCGCAGTCGTGAAGGCTTTGGTGTTAGACCCGATGGCAAACGTGGTGTTCTCGTCGACCGGTGTGGGCTCGCCCATCTTGCGCACGCCATAACCTTTGGCCAGCACCACTTTGCCATCCTTCACGACGGCCACGGCGATGCCGGGCACGTCGAACGTCTTCATCGCAGTCGCGACGTAGGCGTCCATGTCCGCTGGTGGAGTTGTCTGAGCGAGCCCGACTGCCGCGGGCAACAGGACGATTACAACCAAAAGAAGGATTCGTGCAGGACCTGTTCTTTTCATTCGATCTGCCTTTCCCGTGTGAGAGATAGCATTAGACCACAGTGATGGCCTCGCTCGTAAAATCACGACGGAGAGCGCGGCTGTACAAATGCGCAACGTTCGTATACAAACTCTGCAAGTGCGGCGGAACGCCGGGTGCCGAAACAAATGTCTCTCTATCTCAAGCCCAGAACTCTCGATGAAGCCGTATCGTTGCTGGCGGGGAGTGACGCCCAAATCTTGTCTGGTGGAACGGATTTTTATCCGGCCCTTGGCGAGAAGTTGCCGCAAGGAACGATCGTAGACGTTTCTTCTCTACAGGAGCTTCGAGGTATTTCGATCGGCGCGGAGCACATCCGCGTCGGCGGACTGACCACCTGGACGGAAGTGATTCGGGCGCCGCTGCCGCGTTGTTTCGATGCGCTGAAAGCAGCGGCGCGAGAAGTGGGCTCAGTGCAAATTCAGAACCGTGGCACCGTGGCAGGAAATCTGTGCAATGCATCGCCTGCAGCGGATGGAGTGCCGCCCTTGCTGGCGCTGGACGCGGTGGTGGAATTGGTGTCAGCCGCGGGTCAGCGGCAGATGCCGCTGGCTCAGTTCATCGTGGGGAATCGCAAGACGTTGCGGCGGCCGGACGAAGTTCTCTCCGGAATCCTGATTCCGCGAACCGTGGAGAATGCGGCCTCGGCTTTCCTGAAGCTGGGCGCACGACGCTATCTGGTAATTTCCATCTCGATGGTGGCGGCGCTGATTCAGTGCGATGAGGTTCTATGCGCTGACAACGGCCGCGTGGCCGAAGCTCGCGTCGTGGTCGGTTCCTGTTCCGCCAGCGCGCGGCGACTGGGCGATCTGGAAAAAGAATTGGTGGGCCTGCCGTGTGCTCCCGGAATCAGCGAGGTGGTGACAGAGGCTCACCTGTCCTCGCTCTCACCGATTGACGACGTCCGTGCCACTGCGGAATATCGCCGCGACGCATCCCTTGTCCTGGTGCGGCGCGCGCTGGAAGCTTGCGTGGGGCAACGCTGATGTCGACTGCGCAGAACCTCGCGGTCGAGGCATCCGTCGACCCATCGACAACGTTGATTGCATTCTGCGTGAACGGCCGCAAGGTGGAAGTGCAGGCGTCGCCGATGACGCGGCTTTCTCGAATACTCCGCGACCACCTCCGGCTGACCGGAACCAAAGTTGGTTGCGACGCCGGTGATTGCGGCGCATGCACGGTCCTGCTCAATCGGGAACCTGCGTGCTCGTGCCTGGTGGCAGCAGGGCAGGTCGCCGGATGCGAAATTGTAACGGTGGAGGGATTGGCGCAGCGTCCACCACTTTATGACCGTCTTCAGCGATCTTTTCTGGCACACGGCGCGGCGCAGTGCGGCGCCTGCACGCCAGGAATGCTGGTCGCAGCGACGGCGCTCTTGGACAACAATCGCACTCCCAGCGAAGCCGAGGTTATGGACGCGCTCGGTGGCGTGCTCTGCCGCTGCACGGGGTATCGAAAAATTGTTAACGCAATTCTCAGCGCGCGTTCCGAGATCGCAGTCGCCTGCTCGCCGGAAGCTGGAGCTGCAGTCGGACAGCGCCTGGTTCGTCTGGACGGCAAAGAGAAAGTCGACGGCACGGAGAGTTTCGGCGCCGACGAAACTCCAGCGGGCGCGCTGGGGCTGCGTGTGATCCGTAGTCCGCACCATCGCGCACGGTTTCAATTCGGCGATCTCGATGCATTTGTACGGGCTCGCCCCGGCGTACGCGCTGTGTTCACTTCGAAAGATGTTCCGGGAGAGGACCGGTACGGAGTCATCGCCAGGTTCGCGGATCAACCAGTGTTTGCGCATGCAGAGGCGCGTTTTCGAGGCGAGGCCGTCGCCGCGATCGCTGGCGAAGCTGGCGCGCTCGAAGCTCTCGACCCGGCAAGCTTTCCAGTCCAGTGGGAGGAGTTGCCGCCGCTGAAAGCCTTACCCGAAGCGCTTGCCGCTGGAGCTCCGCGCATCCACTCTCACCGCGAAAACAACGTCTTGGTTGGCGGCAGGGTTGCCTGTGGCGATGTCGAGAAGGCGCTGGCAGCGGCCGATTTTGTGGTCGAAGGCGAATATGAAACTGGTTTCGTCGAGCACGCCTGCATCGAACCGGAAGCCGGTTTCGCGCGGCGCGTGGGTGACACGGTCGAAATTCGGGCCTGCACCCAGTCGCCGTATCTGGATCGCGACGACATCGCAAAACTTTTAGGGATTCCGCGCGAGAAAGTCCGCATCATCCCCTCCGCTGTCGGCGGAGGCTTCGGCACGAAACTCGATCTTTCGGTGCAGCCATTCTTGGCCTTGGCCGCGTGGAAACTGAACCGTCCGGTGCGCCTCGTTTATTCTCGGACGGAATCCATCATGTCGACCACCAAGCGCCATCCCGCCTACATCCGGCTGCGCGCGGGAGCTACGCGCGACGGCGTTCTGACCGCCGTTGATTTTGTCGCCGACTTCAACACCGGGGCGTATTCTTCCTGGGGTCCAACCGTGGCGGCGCGCGTGCCCGTACACGCGTCCGGGCCATATCGAGTTCCAAATTACCGGGCGGTTACGCGTGCCGTGCACACCAATTTGGTTCCTGCCGGAGCATTCCGCGGCTTCGGAGTGCCCCAGACGGCGATCGCGCAAGAGCAACTCTACGACGATCTTGCCGATCGCGTCGGCATGGACCGCTTAGAATTTCGCATCCTGAACGCGCTCGACAGTCACTCCGCCACAGTCACCGGCCAAGTGCTCGGCGAAGGCGTCGGCATTCGCGCCTGCCTCGAAACGCTACGCCCGAACTGGCATGCTGCCCGCGCGCAAGCAGGTGAGTTCAACGCGAAAGCAAGCGGGCCTCTGCGTCGCGGCGTGGGCGTGGCCGGAATGTGGTACGGGTGTGGCAACACATCACTGCCGAATCCTTCGACTGTTCGCATCGGTTTGAAGAAAGATGGGCGTATCGCGCTGCATCAGGGTGCAGTGGACATTGGCCAGGGCTCGAACACGATCGTCGCTCAGATTTGCGCCGATGCCATCGGAGCCCCGATTTCGCATTTGGACCTCGTCTCTGGCGACACGGCGATCACTCCAGATTGTGGAAAGACTTCTGCATCGCGCCAGACTCTTGTGACTGGCAAGGCCGCATATCTCGCGGGAAGGCAACTGCGGAGCGAGATATTGAAAATGGCGGGAGCCTGCGCTTGCGCAATCATCCAGTTTGACGACCGCGTTGTGACAGTCCGTGAAGAAGCAAAGAACGTTTCTCTCGCTCTGGAAAACCTGCCATTGGATTCCCACGGCTACGTGATCACCTGCGAAGCCACGTTCGATCCGCCCACCAGCCCCCTCGACGAAAACGGCCAGGGAATCCCTTACGCTGTATTCGGATTTGGCGCCCATATGGCGGAAGTTGAAGTCGACACTGAGCTAGGCACAGTACGAGTGCTGAAGGTCAACGCGGCGCACGATGTGGGGCGCGCCATCAATCCCACGCTGATTGAGGGGCAGATCGAGGGCGGCGTGGCGCAGGGCCTGGGCATGGCTCTGATGGAAGAGTTCTTTCCCGGCAAGGGAGAGAATCTGCACGACTATCTGATTCCTTCGGCAGGCGACGTTCCTCCCATAGAGTCAATCCTGATCGAGGACGCATCGTCGATCGGTCCGTTCGGGGCGAAGGGAATCGGCGAGCAGGCGGTGATCCCGACGGCGCCCGCAATTCTCAATGCGATTCACGACGCAACCGGAGTGCGCGTGCGCAGAACTCCAGCGACTCCAGATCGCTTGCGCGCAGCCATGGTCGCGGCACGCGGAGGGTGTCGTGCCTAAAGACGCTTCTAAAGAGATAGCGAAGTCTGCCGCCGATGACGCCATTCGCTGCGACGCCTGCCCCGTGCTCTGCTACATCAAGCCCGGTCGCACCGGATCCTGCGATCGCTACGGCAATCACGATGGCAAGTTAGTGCGGCTCGATCCCCATGTGATCCTCGATCGCGCCGTGGAGCGTGGCGACTCGGTGGTGCCGTTTCTTGAGCGCGGCCGCGATTGGGATGGCACTCTGGTGAGCCACAGCGAAACTTTCGTGACCGCGATCGGCGCCGGCACCACCTATCCGGATTACAAGCCGGCGCCTTTTATTATTTCGTCGCAGGCGGAAGGCGTCGACATGGTCACCGTGGTGACCGAAGGAATTTTCAGCTACTGCGGAGTGAAAGTGAAGATCGACACCGACCGCCATCTGGGCGCGGAATGTAGCACAATACGCGCTCAAGGCGAAGCGGTCGGCCACGTCACCACCAGCGAATATGGATCGCAAATGCTTTCGCTCGGAGGCGTCCGGCACTTGACCGGAGGCGGCCGCCACGAAGGAACCGCAACCTGTGAAACTCTGCTGGATTTGTGTAACGGCAAAGCGGTCGACCTCAAAATCGACGGTGGTGCCAACGTCGTCGTGCAGGCCGGCGAACCTCCGGTCGTGGACGGCGCGAAAGAAGAGCGCATGCGCGTGGGATGCGGCTCAGCCACCATCGGTATGTTTGCGAAGCAATGGTTTGGCAAGGTCGACGAAGTCGTCGTCGTCGACGATCACATCACGGGCGTCCTCTCCGAACATCAGGCCGGGAAGTTGCTGGGCGTGCACGAAACCGGGATCAAGCTGAAGGGAAGGCGCTCCACGCCCGGACGATACTTTCAAGTTGCCCAACCAGGAACATCGTGGGGTGGCACCGATGTCGACGACCCACTCACGATTCTGGGAAAGTTCAATTCGAAAAAAGCGTGGCCTGGACTGAGCCTGCTCATGGTAAGCACCACCGGCGAACAGCACGCCTATTTCGAACTCGACGATGATCTCAAACCGCAAGAAAAAGATTTGCCGCCGCGTCTTCGCCAATCGGTCGCGCGTATCAGGGAGAACTGCGAACCCGCGCTGTGCACTGTGCTTTTCATGGGTGGCGCCGGGGGATCGCTGCGCGCCGGTGTCACGGAGAATCCGGTGAAGCTTACGCATTCTGTGCGCGATGCCCTGACCCGCGTTACTTGCGGAGGATCGCCCGTTTACGTGTGGCCGGGTGGCGGCATCACATTCATGGCCGACGTCACGCGCATGCCGCGCAACGCATTTGGATATGTGCCCACGCCAGCGTTAGTGGCGCCAATTGAATTCACGCTGAAGCTGACCGACTACGCCGCACTCGGAGGTTACATCGAGAATGTACGTCCGCTGAGTTCGATTCTCCGTGAGCAGCCCGCTCTTGACCAGCTCGGTCACGACCAGGACGGCCCGCGCCGCCTCACAGCACGATCGGACAATCCGTGGCCGCTGGCGTCTCAAGCAGGCACCACGAAGAAGGCAAAAAAGAAATGAGCACCCGCGCCCAGATTCGATGGCTCCCCGACGGACACCGCCTGCACCTGCAGGACGGTCCGATCGACCTGATCGTGAAAGGCTTTGGCGCGGCGGCCGAAATGGAATCTGCATACCGCGCGGCGCGCGAGCGATTCACGACCATCCTCGATGAGCTGTGCAGCGAGTTGCCGTTTTTGCGAACCGCTCTGTCGGGCGTCGTGCAAAATGCAAACAGCGAAGATGGTCCGCATCCGCGCGGCGCAGTCGCGCAACGTATGAGCGCGGCCACGTTCCCCTACGCAGCGCAACATTTCATTACGCCCATGGCTGCAGTTGCGGGAGCAGTGGCGGACGAAATTCTTACCACAATGACCGCCGCCGCTCAACTCTCTCGAGCCTACGTGAATGACGGCGGCGACATCGCCCTGTACCTCACGACGGGCGAGAAATTCGTAGTCGGAATGGTACAGCGCCCTGATCGTCCGTCACTTTTCGGCGCTACCACGCTGGAATTCTCGCAACCGGTGCGCGGCATCGCCACCAGCGGCTGGCGCGGCCGCAGCTTCTCTCTGGGAATTGCCGACGCAGTCACCGTGCTCGCCGACCGCGCCGCAACCGCCGACGCCGCCGCCACCATCATCGCCAATGCAGTAGACTTGCCGGGACATCCGCGAATTCTTCGTGTGCCCGCGCGCGAACTTGCGCCCGACAGCGACCTCGGCGAAATTCCGGTGACGCAAGCAGTGGGAGACTTGACAGCCGCAGAGATCAACGAAGCGCTGACGCAGGGCGCCACCACCGCCGAGTCTCTGCTGCAGCGGAAATTAATTTACGCCGCCGCATTGTGCCTGCAAGGCGAAACGCGGGTGGTTGGCGGAGTTTCCGAGTTCACGCAAATTGTCCTGAGTCGCGAAGGGAGTCTGGTTCATGCCTGAGGTCGTAATTCGAAAGATGGTGACCTGCGTCGAAGAAATCTTCCACGAAGGCGGACCGATCGCTGCGCAACCACTGCGCCGGGCCGCGGCGATCGCGGTTATTCGTAATCCGTATGCCGGCTCCTACGTCGAAAATATCGCGGGCTTCATGGACGACCTCAAGCCGCTCGGTCTACAAATGGCCCGCACACTGGTGGCCGCTCTCGGCGGCGATGCGAAAGTGGTGGAAGGCTACGGAAAAGGCGCCATCGTGGGCGCAGCCGGAGAGCTCGAGCATGGTGCACTGTGGCACGCGCCCGGCGGATATGCTATGCGCGAAGTCCTCGGCGGAGCGAAGGCGATTGTTGCGTCCACCAAGAAAGTTGGCGGGCCCGGCACGCGCCTCGATGTTCCCATCACGCACATCAATGCCTCCTACGTGCGCAGCCACTTCGATGCCATGGAAGTCGGCGTGAATGACGCTCCCCGAGCCGACGAAATTCTGCTGGCTCTGGTAATGACCACGGGACCACGCGTCCACGCTCGCGTCGGTGGCCTCAAAGCGTCCGAGATCAAAGGGGAAGACGGGCTGCGATGAACGCAATAGCACCGACCAAAGCAAAAATTCGAAAGATCGCGACTTTTGTAGAGGAAACTCGCCGAGAAATGGATCGCGTGATTTCGCCGCCGACGCGTCGCGCCGCTGCAGTCGCCGTGATCGAAAACCCCTGCGCCGGAAAGTGCGTGGAAGATCTCTCGGAGCTAATCGCCATCGGCGAAGAACTGGGCGAGCTGCTCACGCAACGGGCCGTCGCAGCGCTCGGAATTCCCGGAGCCTCGTGCGAAAGCTACGGCAAGGCGGCGGCCGTGGGCGAGGACGGCGAGATCGAACATGCAGCGGCAATCCTGCATCCCAAGCTCGGCACGCCGGTTCGCCGCGTGCTGGGAAAAGGCGCGGCGCTGATTCCTTCGTCCAAGAAGCGCGGAGGAATGGGTGTAGTGCTCGATATTCCGCTGGGACACAAAGATGCGGCGTATGTCCGCAGCCACTTCGATGGTATGGAAGTCCGGCTCAACGACGCGCCCTGCGCCAACGAAATCATGGTGGCGATCGCCGTGACGGACAGCGGAAGGCCTCTAGCTCGTGTCGGCGGCCTCACCAAAGACCAGATCAAAGGCGAAGACGGGTTGCGCTAGAAGTCATCTCACAGATGGGTTCGGGAAGGGCATGGCTTCTAGGTGCCTGCCCTGAGCGAGCCGAAGGGTGCGGTAAAGAGCCAATAAAGACGAGGGCTCTAGCCTCTGAGGTTTCACTCGCGTCCTCTTGACGAAGGTTTATGGGATAGGCCACGCTAGTCGAGTTTAGAGAAAAAGTTTGTTATCAGCGCGCCGCCGGATCTCGCATCAAAAACGAAATATCACCCGCCTTGTACAGCACTTTGCCGGGAGAATCAGATACCGGTTTGATTTTGCCCGCCCGCACGGCGTCAAACGCAACCACCAGCCGCGGAAGCACAGTGGGAGATGCAACGGGAATGTTGTGCGCTCCGATCACTAGCTTGATCTGGGGCGCGAGCGCAGCCAAACGTCGAATCGAAGCGGCGTACGCATCAAGATCGGTCTCCGGACGAAAGAGCCAGATGGGCGCGGGATAATAAGTGTCGCCGGTAAAAAGTAGTCCATTGACGCGATCGATCAACGAAATTGCATCAGGAGTATGACCGGGAGTGGAAATCACTTCCAGAGTGCGGCCGCCCAGATCGAAGCGGTCGCCATCATGTGTGTACGCCGTGATCTTCCAGGGCCGTGTCGCGTAAGCCTTCGAGTCAAATCCCTGCGGAACCGTTCCGCAAATCTGGTCGGGCGTGATCTCAGCCTGCGCGTCCACCCGAGACCCTCGCGCATTCTCCCGTGTGAAGTCGGTATCCATTCCGTAGATCGTGGAAAATTCCCAGTTCCCGCCGACGTGATCGTCGTGGGTGTGTGAATTCAACACCACGACCGGCAGCCCAGTCAGTTCGGCCACGACTTTCTTGACATCGCTGATTCCCATACCCGTATCGAACAGCAACGCCCGCTTCTCGCCGACGATCAGATAGCCGATAGTCTCTTCCGCCTGATGTGGCTCGTAGATCGCGAAAACACCGGGCACGATCTTGTAGACTTCAAACCATGGATCACTGACGGGAACGCGTTCGAGATTTTTATATTCCGGGCGCGGCAGCGCGCGGCACCAATCCGGAATGGGCGTCTGAGCCACCAGGGTTGGGGACAGCACCATGCAGAGCGCGACCCAACACAGGACGGCAGCGATTTCGCTCACATCGATTCTAAGTATGGCGTCCCTATGCATGAACAACCTCCGGCACCCGGGTTGCGGGCGGCGTGTTTCGGCTGCGCTGGACGCTGATCGCGCCATCGGTGATCACCATACCAAGGCCTGGCAAGTCTCCCTTCTGAATGCTGTCGAGCAGGTTCTTGCCCGAGGAGTGCTGCGCCGTGTCGAGCAATACGAAACTCGCCTCGCGGCCCGGGGCGACTAATCCGCAGTTGAGTTTGCGGGTCTTTGCTGTGTTGCCAGTAGCCAGGCACACTGCCACTTCCGCTGGAATCTCGCCCAGCGACGACAGCATCGCAATCATGCGCAGAATCCCGAGCGGCTGCACCCCAGATCCTGCCGGCGAATCGGTGCCGAGAATCACGCGATGCAGTTGTTTGAGTTCTCGAGCCGTGCGCAACGCCAGCAATCCAGCGCGCTCGTTGCCGTTGTGCACAATCTCAAGCGCGCGCGGCGAGCGTTCACATAACGCAACAATTTGATCGTCGGGCAGCGCCGTGTGCCCGCCGTTCACGTGTCCGATCACGTCGGCGTCGGTTTCGAGCACCATGTCTTTATCGATCAGGCTCGACCCTGGGATCGACGGTCCACCCGTGTGAATCGTGCTCTGGATGCCGTATTTGCGCGCCCACTCCACCATGCGCCGCCCCGTGGTGCCGTCGTTCACGCTTCCCAGTCCAACTTCGCCCAGCAGTTTTACTCCAGCGGCAGCGAGTTCCTTGAAGTCGTCTTCGACCATGCCCTGTTCGAGCACCGGCGCGCCAGCGTAAACCTTCGCACCGCCCGGACGAAACCTTTGAAACGCCCGCTGCGCAAAGATCGCCATCGCCTTGACCCCCACGATGTCCTTGGGACGCCCCGGTGTATGCACTTCTCCGGCCGAGATCATGGTGGTGACCCCGCCATGCAAGCAGCTGTCAATCCACCCCAGCTGATTCTGGCGCGGCGTCCAATCCCCGCAAACCGGATGCACGTGGCTGTCGATCAGTCCAGGCGCAAGCGCGGAGCCTTTAGCATCGATCGTGATCGAAGCGCCGGCAGTATCAATCCCTTTTCCCTTGCCCACGGCTTCGATCACACCGTCGATAGCGACCACCGTATCCGCATCAAGAATGGGATGATCGAGGTCCCCGCTCAGCAATAACCCGATGTTGCGAATCACCAGCTTGGCTTGGTTTGCGGAGTTTTCGTGAGCGTCGTGACTCATGCTGTTCTTTTACCGTGTCTGAATCGCCCATCATACCCGACGTCGCTTCTCCGGTGAGCCCGTGCGCTGCGGTTTGTCACTACCAAAGCAAGGTGATACGCTCGGCGGAAGGTTTAGAGTTGCTATGGTTTCAGAGAAAATTATTCTTTGGGAAGTGGACACGCAGGCCGATTTCATGCTCCCCGAGGGCAAGCTCTACGTGCCCGGTGCGGAGAAACTCCTGCCCAACATTCGCCGCCTGACCGATGCGGCGCGGCGGGACCGCGCCTTCCTCGTTTCGCACGGCTGCTTTCACACGCCCGATGATCCTGAATTCAAAATTTTCCCGCCACATTGCGTGCAGGGAACTGCCGGAGCGGAATTTGTCCCGGAGGCGCTCACCGACAAAATCGTCCGCGTGCCCAACGACGACCACGCGAAACTGCCCAGCGATCTCTCCGCGTATCAGCAGATTCTGCTCGAGAAGCAGACGCTGAATATTTTCGAGAGCCGCCATGCCGACGCTCTCGTCCACCGGTTGGGCAACCGTGCGGAATTTGTGGTTTTCGGCGTGGTCACGGAATACTGCGTAGGGTTCGCCGC
>Ga0265760_10000095_pt1 | contig 23054 bp, 17 predicted proteins | sample NZIome_2_FD_200831 | JGI IMG/M metagenome (GOLD analysis project Ga0265760, IMG submission 200831) | Metatranscriptome of rhizosphere microbial communities from Maridalen valley, Oslo, Norway - NZI1 (Metagenome Metatranscriptome) | ecosystem: Host-associated > Plants > Roots > Rhizosphere >...
GTTCGACCTACTCAGGGTGGGGCTCTGCAACCTTGACCACCATCGCCACGTATGCCGATAGCAAGGTCAACTACGGTTTCGATGGTGATTGGGGCAACCCCGTGCTCTGGGCGCCCTACACCGATGAGGCCACCGAGGACCAGGTGCGCGATCGCTCGACGCGCAGCTTGGAGTTTCGCTTGGGTGATACGCCCGCGAAAGAATCGCCGAACGGGCTCTCGTGGCTGGTGGGCGTCTATGCCTTCGAGCTGCGCGAGTCGTTGACCGACACCAGCGCGGCGATTTACATCGATCCTTTCGATGCAACCCAAAACTCCGATTCGCTCACTGTCGTTTCGAGCGAGTATCGCTCGCGCAGCGGTGCCGTCTACGGACAGCTCGACGGCGATTGGGGTGATCGGGCGCGATGGTCCATGGGCCTACGCGGCGAACGCCACACCAGCCGCTACGACGATACGACTACGAATCTCGATGCGCCGACGACGACCAACGACTTTGGTCCCGCGGACAACCTATGGGGCGGCCAAGCATCGCTCGACTACAGAATAGCCGACGGACAGAACGTGTATGCGCTCATCGCCCGCGGCTACAAGGCGAGCGGCTTCAACCTAAGTCCCGGACTTCCGGCGAACCAACTGCTCTTTGGCCCGGAGTCCGACCTCAATCTGGAGATCGGCCATAAGGCGCAGGTGATCGACGGTCGGTTGCAAATCGACACTTCGCTGTTCTATATGATTCGCCACAACGAGCAGTTGATCACGGGCGAGCAACTCGATCCGAGCAATCCCAACACTTTCATCTTTTATACCGGCAATGCGAAATCCGGCTTCAATTACGGCTTGGAGAGCACCGCCAGCTGGGCCGCAACGCAGAGCTGGGTATTCGGCGGTTCTCTTGGGCTGCTGCAGACTCAGTACCAAGGCTTTGTACAAAACGGCGTGACCTTTCCGGATCGCGCCCTGCCACATGCACCACCCTGGCAGGCCGCAATCAACGCAACCTGGCGCGACCCGCGCGGACCCTATGCACGGCTGGACGTCACCGGCATGGGTTCGTTTTTCTACGATTTACCGCCGAACTGGACGCGCTCGAACGCCTATGGACTGGTCAACGGCAAGCTGGGTTGGGAGACGTCGCGCTGGGAAGCGTATTTTTGGGGGCGCAACCTGCTCGACAAGAACTACACCGTGCGCGGCTTTTACTTCGGCGACGAACCGCCGGATTTCCCCAATAAGCTGTACGTGCAGTTGGGCGAGCCCAGGAATTGGGGTGTGCATGTGACGGTGAAGTTCTAGCAGGCTTTTTCCGCCAGGCCTCAATGCGAGTTGGTGGCGCTGCCTAATTCCGCGGAGTTTTTCTTCGGCTCGGAAGACTCGTCCGCCAGCAAGTAAGTGTCGAGCACCTTACGAGCTATGGGACCGGCGGTCGAACCGCCGAAGCCGCCGTTCTCAACCAGAACGGAAATCGCAATCTTCGGATCGTCGACCGGCGCGAAGGCGATGAACCACGCGTGTTCGCGTTTGCGCTCATCGGCCTCCTTGTGCTTGGTGCTTTCGGTTTGTTTGACCGTTACTACTTGAGCGGTTCCGGTCTTGCCCGCCAGCTTGTAGCGCGCGCCGACGAAGGCGAGATACGCGGTGGCGCCGGGTTGCGTGACCGCGCCAATCATGCCGTCGTAAATCACGTTCCACTGATCATCGGTCGCCATGTCGACCGGTTTGCTGAAGCTGGGATTGCGTGATACGACGGTCACCGAGCCGGGCGCGCGAGTGGCTGCGACCAGGCGCGGCGTAGCGATGATTTTCCCGCGCTCGGCAATTTCCGCCGCAATGTGCGCCTGCTGCAGTGGCGTGACCGTGATTGGACCTTGGCCGATGCCCATGCTGATGCTTTCGCCGGGAAACCACACTTGATCGGCCTTGCGCTTGAATACCCGTCGTTTCCATTCCGGCGAAGCGTACAAGCCCGGCTTTTCCCCGGGGATATCGATTCCGGTCAATTCGCCGTAGCCGAACGCACTCATAAACGCGTGCATGCGATCGATGCCCATTTTGTCGGCGAGCCGATAGAAATACACGTCGCAGGACTCGGATATCGCGTGCCGCATATCCAAGGATCCATGAACTTTGTCGTCGCGGTACTTGTTGCTGCTGCCTGGCAACGTAAAGTACCCGGGGCAGTATTCGACATGTTCCGGCGTCAAAATTCCGTAGTGCTGCGCCGCCAATGCGTACAGCGGCTTCACCGTCGAGCCCGGCGGATACGCCCCCCTTAACGCACGATTCAACAAAGGCACATCGATGTTGTTCGACAGCGCCGCATACTGCGCGACCGACAGGCCGCGGACGAAATCGTTGGGATCAAATCCCGGCGTGCTGGCGAGCGCGATGATGTCGCCGGTCTTTGGATCGAGCGCCACGACCGAGCCGCGCTTGCCCACCAGCGCCTCTTCGGCCACCCTTTGCACTCTGACGTCCATTCCCAATATCAAGTCCTCGCCCGCCACCGGCGGGCGGGTATGGAGTTCGGACGCGTAGCCTCCCTGCTTGTCCACCGGCCGGCCCGCAGCGTTCACTTCGATTTCCTTAAAGCCCGGCTTGCCATGAAGCTGCTGCTCGTACGCGCCTTCCACACCCAGCTTCCCGATGAGGCTGGTGCCGGCATATTCGGCGCTGTCGATTTGCTTCAGGTCCTGCTCGTTGATCGCGCTGACGTAGCCGATCGCGTGCACGCCCATTTCCCGCAGCGGATAATGCCGGGCGAGCCGGGCGCGAATATCGACACCTGAGAATTGATAGCGATGCACCGCGAAGCGCGCCATTTCCTCCTCATTCAGCGACAGCTTGATGGGCACGCTTTCGTACACCTTGTGCAGCAGAATCGTGCGCCGGATGTTGCCGATCTCGTCGCCGCGCAGCAAACCGATGCTGACCAGCCGAGCCAGCGTGGCGTCGAGCGCCTTGGTGTCGCCGACCTGCTCTCGGATGAGCTCGACGTTGAAGGCGGGCATGTTGTCCGCCAGCACCACCCCATGGCGGTCGAGGATCAGGCCTCGACTGGGCGGGATGGGCTCGTTGCGTATGCTGTTGCCCTGCGACAGACCGCGGTAATAGTCGCCTTTGACCACCTGCAGGTAGAACAGGCGTCCCGCGACGGTAAGCAGCAGCACCGCCGCGAATACCCCCGCCACGATGCTGCGGATCGTAAACAGCCTATTCTCGGCGAAATAGTTTTTGATCCGCGATTGGCGGCTTCTCACCATTGCGGCTCAGCTGGTTGCTTGCGAATTTCCGGCATGCGGCGATTGTAAGCTACTTGGCAAGCCCTCAAACGCTATGGAGTGCGCAGAATTCCATCAGCGGTGCTCTGGGATTGAAAGCGCACTGCGACCGATTGATTGGCGGGAACCTTGAAGCGGAAAATCGGCCTGCCGTTTTTCGTCCCTAGGGGATGATCGGCGCGGAAGATACGCGCACCGGCCGGCAGCGACAGGCGCAGCTCGAAGTCGATCTCGGCGGCGCGGGCGTTGCTGACCTCGACACGCTCAACGTCATCGACTTTGACAGAGCGCAACGCCACCCCCGGTACGAGGGGCAGCAGGGCGGCGTGCGTCGAGTCGACGCTCGTCTCCTCGCGCTTCACCGCCACCTGAACGTCGGCACTCTCGCCCATGTCGATCTCGACCTCTTCGTCGACGGCGATATCGCGTAGTCCAGATTCATGCTGCAACAAACGCTCGCCGTTGTACGAGCCGAATACTGCGACCGAGCCCGACGGCAATGGCAGCCCTAGGTGATTCGCCACCGTGTTTTTCGTCCGCAGCAGGCGATGTGCCGCGCTGGATTCGAGTCCCACGCTGGAGCCGGGTCCCCGGTAAGTCGTCGCCTGCGCGTCATAAACAGTATTGATGGGAATGCCCGACTGATCCATCAGCCGCACCTGCTTTGACTGACGGCTGGCCAGAGTGGTGCGCTCCGGCATGCGATACAGCTTCAAGTCGCCCAACTGCTCTTGCTGAACTTTCATTCCACCGGTTACAGCGACTTCTGCGAAATTCATCGCGGCCGGCGCGGCCACACTCATCTTGAACATGCGATCCATCGATTCCATCGATCTTTCGCGAAGAAACATGGGGGGTTGATCGCTGGTAGAACCACGCGGCCAGCATTGCGCAAGGATGGGGCCGCCGAGATCAATGGGCTCGACCGCGCCATTCACGCGGTTGATCTTGCCGGCGACCACTTGGACATGCGCGCCAGGAAATCCGACGCCGTTCGAATTGGCCAGAGTCACCCAGGCGCCCAGGTCCAGGTGCTTACCATCTCGCGACAGGGTTGCCGTGTAGTCGGCGGCCCAATCGAAGCCGCGGGCGAGATATGACAGCGTGACCTGCCGCGTCACGGCGCTTAGGACTTGTACTTCAACCGACAGGGTCGGCCGCGCCGAGAGGCCTGAGAGGGGTTCGAAGCTAAAGGTCTCCGGCAGTCCGGAGCAACGCAAGGCCTCAATACCCTCTTCGGTCTTGAACACGACACCACCTTCCGCATCCGAGAGTATGGTGCCGGGCAATCGTTGGGTTGTGCCGGTCTTGCGGTTGGTCCGCAGCAGCTCGACCGGTTTGCCCACCGCGGATGCGATCAGTGCGGAAGGACTCAGGAGCCGCGCATCTCGATTTTTTTCGATCACTTTGCCCGGCAGTCCTGTAATGAGTGCGCTGCTCGGCTCGATGCCATCGGCCACGCCCTCGAACCGCACGCGACTGAGACCTGCGGGAAGCCGAACGAGCCGCGTTTCTGTCACCAAAGCGAAGCCGTTCAGGTAATTTAGCTGAATCGACCCCGTATTGCGGTACGGCGCGCGGTAGACCGTGACGATCAGATCCGAGGGCGGTTCCGCGAGGACCTCGGCCGCGCCATGCTCGGCCGCTGCGCCATGCACGATTAGGCTTGCGGCGATCAGGCTCAGACCCAGGAGCGGGTATGCGCGCATGCCCGCTAGTATCGAGTTTCGAATGTGGCCGTGACGGTCGTCTTGCCGTTGGCGGGCACGGTCACCGACCATTCAGCCGCATCGGCACTCCGCCGCGTGCTTTTTTGGCTCTCGGCTTGGACGCTCGAGTCGCCCCACAGGCCTTCCTGGCGCAACTTCACCACGACGGCGCTTGGTGCGGCATTGGTCAACTCATAGCGCATTTCGGTTTGCCAATCGAAGGTCGATAGCCGCGTGCGTTTGTCGACAATGGCGTGGACCTTGACGTCGAAGGCATCGCCGGTTGCCAGCGACAGCGTCGAGCCCATCGGCGTGTGATCGATCCGGCTTTCGCCGATGAATTGCGGATCGCCGCGTTTGTCCTTCAAGTAGAAACGCAGGATGCCGGCCGGCAGCTGATCGCCGAGTCCTGCGTGAGCGCTGGTCGAAAAACTGTATATGCTCTGAGCGCTCTGCGGTGTTTCCGCAGTCCCCAGCCAGCGATTGCGAAATTCATAGCCATGCTCGGCCGGAACGCCATGCACATCGAGAAAACTCACCTGCTTGGTTTGCAGATTGGCGATGGTGGTGCGTTCAGCCAGAGGATAGAGGTAGTAGTCGCCCAGGCGCTCGCGGCTGCCGCTTTCCGTACCCGGCTGCTGCAGGGTCTGGCGGCGTACCGGCGCACGATAACTGTTCGGCTGACCACCCCCCTCCAGGTTGGGAGAGCCGGCGACCAGCAGTGTTTGCGCGTTGTCATAGGTGGTGCCGCTGGAATTGGACAGGGTCACCCAGCCTTGCACGTCGATCTTGCCGTCGCTCTCGTTGTAGAGAGCCACGTAGTCGGCCTTCCAGCCGAGTCCGGGCGTGAGATAGCTCAGCGTCGCGCGCCGGGTTCCCGCGTGCGTGCCAATGATGCTGACCGAGAGGGTGGGCCGCGCTCGAAGATTGTCCGGCACCTTGTTGAAAATAACGCGCACCGGCAGCCCGTCGTCGCGCAACACCTCGATGCGCTGGCCGATTTTCAAGACCACACCGCCGTTGGTCGCAAGAACCTGCGCCTGCTCGCGCGTTTCGGCACCGGTTGCCGGATTCACGCGCACGATCGTGACTTCCTGGCCGACAGCCTTTTCCATGAGTTTCGCGGGGGTCAGCAGGTCGAAGTCGAAGTTCTGCTCGACGATGGCGATATCGGCGGCCGACAGCGATACGGTCTCCGGCCGGATTTGTGCCGAAACATCCTGGAATTCGATGCGTTGGCGGCCGTCCTTGACCTCGATATCCCGTCGGTCCTGGACCAAGGCCAGATCGTTGTTATAAATCGTCACCGACAAAGCTCGGTCCGCGGCTTCTACCGGATTGACCAGGAGCCAGGCCGCCCATCCGATGCAAAGGAGACGTAAGCGCATATCGACCTCCGGCCTTGGTTGTAGCGTTGCAATGATTCTGACTGTTAGGCGTTAATCGGGGGATGACTATTTTGGGGGTTGGAATACGATTTAATAAAATTCGCAACTCTCGTCCCTAGGGTCTTCATGCCGATGGAATCTAACGAAAAGTGGCAAACCTTGAGCCGGCTGCTCGATCAGGCCCTTGATCTGGACGCGCAGCAGCGTGCGGATTGGCTCGAATTGCTGGCAAAAAGCGACCCCGAGATGGCTGAGAGGGTGTCGGCCGCGCTCGCCGCACGGGAGCGCGAGGGTTTTACGGGTTTTCTGGCTGGGTCGGCGGTCGATCTCGAGGGAATCAGCGAATCCACCCTGGTCGGGCGGCAGGTTGGACCCTACCTCATCGATGCGGAAATCGGCCGCGGTGGAATGGGTAGCGTTTGGAGAGCCCATCGAGCCGATGGACTCTTTGAAGGCATCGTCGCCATCAAGTTCATTCATGCCGCTTGGATTGGCAGCGCAGGGGAACAGCGCTTTCGCATCGAAGGCAATCTTCTTGGCCGGCTCGATCATCCCAATATCGCCCGGCTCATCGATGCCGGTGTTCTGGACGGCCAGCCTTACCTGATACTCGAATATATCGAGGGCGAACCGATAGATACCTATTGCGATCGCGCAAAACTCGACCTCGGAGCGCGCGTCAATCTATTTCTCGGAGTGCTGGCGGCGGTTGCGCATGCCCACAGCCATCTCATCGTGCATCGCGACATCAAGCCGAGCAACATATTTGTCACCCGCGCCGGCACGGTCAAGCTGCTGGATTTTGGGATCGCGAAGCTCCTGCAAGGTGAGGGCGGAGCCGAGATGCCGACCCTGTCGAAAGTGGTGCCGCTCACTCCCCAATATGCCGCTCCCGAACAGCTTCTCGGAAAACCTGTCACGACTGTGACGGACGTGTATTCGCTCGGGATGGTTCTGTATGTGCTGCTGACGGGTACGCATCCCATTGCCGCTGATAGTCGCTCGAGCGCCGATTTCATGCGCGCGGCATTAACCAAAGAGCCTGCCCGGGCATCGACGACAACCACCGTCCCGACGATTCGGCGCCGCGCCCTCGAGGGCGATCTCGACAACATCCTGCACAAGGCTCTCAAGAAAGATCCCAGCGAGCGCTACGCGTCCGTCGGTGCGTTTGCCGACGATATAAAAAGATATCTCACTCACGAACCTGTCCAAGCAAGGCCCGACACCGTCGCGTACCGGGTTTCAAAATTCGTGCGACGACATCAGGGCGGAGTGATGAGCGCGCTGCTCGTGACCATCGCACTGATCGGCACCACCGCATTCGCGCTCTGGGAGTTGCGCGAGGCGCGTGCCGACAGGGACATGGCCGTCTCGGAGGGGCGCCGCGCGCATGGCCACGACGTCATGATGGGTTTCCTTTTCAACGACAGCGTGCGCCAATCGCCCGAGGACGCCGTGCATAAGCGCTTGGATCGCGCGCGCGAATTCATCGATCGTCAGTATCGCGGTGATCCCGATGTTGCGGCAGCCCTGCTCTTGAGCTTGCACCAACGTTATCTCGACATAGGCGACGCCAAATCTGCGCTGGAGGTTCGCAGCAGCGCGGAAGCTATCGCACGCCGATTCAACGATCCTTATGTGAATGCCGATATTGCCTGCGGCACGGCGCAAGGCCTGGCGATCGCCGGGGACTTGCCGGCGGCCCGCGCGCAGCTTGAATCGGCGATCGCCAACATGCACAAGCTGCGCGTAGTCTCCTCGGATCTGCGGGTGACTTGCGCAGAAGCGGCCGCGCGCGTGGCTCAGGCCGAAGGCGACTTCGCCACGGCGATTTCGCAGTATCGAATTCTGGTCGCCAGCCTCGAAAAGGATGGAGATAACGGCTCCGAATCCTGGGTCGCTGCGACCTACGGTCTTGCCGGCGCTCTCGGATTCTCGACCGATTATCGCGGAGCTCTCGAGGCCGTTCGGCACATACTCGAGGTGCTCAAGGCACAAGGGCTCAAGGACACTTCGACCTATTTTGCGATCGGATCGCTCGGGTGCGCCGCACTGCGCGCCGGCGGCCAACCAACGGCATCGGTGGCGTTTGTGGCATCGACTATCGCGGAAGCCCGCAGCGGCGGCGCCGACATCGATGTGCCGTATTTTTTGGAGGGGTGCCGCGACCTGTCTCGCATAGCAGCTGGCGAAGTAAGCGCTGATTTGGAAGCGAGCTTGATGCGCAATGCAAAGACCGTCGCGGCCTCGGGTATGCAGCACATCGCGATACCGTATCAAGCGGGCTTGAGCCACCTCGCGATCAACCGGGGGGATCTGGCCGCAGCGGAGGCGCAATGGGCGCCGCTGGCAGCCATTGAAGTCGAAATGCTCAAGTCGAAGCGCAGCGGAATCGAGGTTACCGCAGTGCTGCTTTTGCACGCCAAGCTCGAGATTTTGCGCGGCGACTATGCCGCAGCGTCGCGCCTGCTCGACTACATGGCGTCCAAAATGGCAGCGCACCATCAGACCAACCCCGACGACAAGTTGGTCTCGATCTCTCGAGCCGAGATTGCGCTGGCGACCCGAGATTTCAAGGAAGCCGAGCGGCAAGCGGAAACTGCTCTGGAATTTTCGCGACGCACGGCTATCGATCCGCAATCCTCAATCTATATCGGCGAGGCGCTCTTGTGGCGGGCGCGCGCCGAAGCCGGATTGGGCGACAAAGCCAAGGCGACGGCCTCGGCACAGGAAGCACTGCGGCATCTCGAGAAAAACATGGACCCGGCAAGCCCGCAGCTCGCGGCCGCCCGTCAGCTGGCAGCGGCTTGAACTTAATGCGCGGTCGCTAGCGGATCGATACCTGGAAGCGCGGGTTGGAGCTGTTCGCCATCCAGGTCTTGATGCGCTGGGCATCGGCGACGCGGGTGTATTTGCCGAACGAATCGAGCAGCACAATTACCACCGAACGGCCTTCGATGACCGCGGCCATCACCAAGCACTTGCCGGCCTCGGCGATGTAGCCTGTCTTCTGCACGATGATGTTCCAGGTAGGATTCGCGACCAAATTATCCGTATTGCGGAACTCGACCAGGTGCCTGCGCACCCGCACGGCGTAGTTTTTGTCGGTCGAGAATTCCCGGATGGTGCGATTTTTGGAAGCGGCGATCACCAGCTTCGACAGGTCTTCCGGACTGGCCACATTCTGGCTCGACAGCCCGGTCGGATCCACGAAGTGGGCGCTGGTCATGCCGAGCGCGTGCGCTTTCGCATTCATCGCCGCCACCATGGCGGTGATGCCGCCCGGATAATTGTTGCCCAACGCATGCGCGGCGCGATTTTCGGAGGCCATGAGCGCGACATGCATTAGATCGCCGCGCGTCAGGGTGGTGCCCACCGTCAGCCGGGAAAAAGCCCCCTTGGGGTAGTCGCGGTCGGCCTCGGTAATTTGGATGGGTTCATCCAGCGGCTGCTTGGCATCCAGCACCACCAAAGCCGTCATCAATTTGGTGATGGAGGCGATGGGCGCGGCGACGTCCGGATTGCGCGAGTACAGCACCGAGGAATCGCTTTCATCGACGATGAGCACGGAACCGGATTTCAGCTTCGGATCGCCGACGTTCTTGGCGGCGGCGTGAAATGCCAGAAAACTCAAGGAAATACAGGCCAATGCCCTTACGGGAAGCCGTCGCGGCGCGTTTGAGCGCGCTGCTGCTCGAATGATTGACCGCATTAACCCTCTCTCAAATCAAATCGGAAAGGAGACAATCTGACCATATGTTAAGCACGCCCGGCGTGATGCAGAGCCAACTTTGCCATTTTCCCTGCAAAAGTCCAGCACATTCAACCGTTTGCCGGTCGGCATTCAAGCGTTTGCTTCAGCTCCGGGCATGCGGCGGAGTTCTTTATCTCTATACATCTTGTCGTCCGCCAGACTTCGAAGGTCGCGCATGTCGCGCGAATCCTTGGGGTAATTGACCACGCCAATGCTCACACTGCAGCGGATCATGCGCGATTTAAGATCCAGCGTGGTCTTGTAAACATTGTGCCGCACGCGCTTGATCACGGCCTCCGCGACCTCGGGCGACGCGCCGGGCAGCAGGACCGCGAACTCGTCGCCGCCGAGTCGCGCGGCATGATCCGTTGCGCGGATACTTCGCTGCAGGCACTGCGCCACCAGCGTGATGGCGCTGTTTCCGGCCTCGAGACCGAAGACGTCGTTAATTTCCTTGAGCTTGTCGATATCGATCATCAGCAAGGAATACACGCTGCGGTTAGCTTCAGAGGCTATGTGCTCACGCTGCCAGACTTCGTTGAACATCCGCACATTGTAGAGTCCGGTCAACGAATCGGTCTGCGCCAGATTTTCGATTCGCTCCCGAGCCTCGGTGATATCGGCCGACAGGGTGGTGGTGAGGTAGGCCACCAAAAGAAATGGCGCCAGCTGCCCCACCACTTGGCTGGCATAAAGCAGCGATATCACGTCGACTCCCGGTGTAGTCATCGCCAACAACAGGTGGCAAACCGCAACGGCCGCCACCTGCAGCAAGGTAATGACGCGCCCGAGAGTCAACGCGCTCAGGATGATGGGCAACAGGTACAAATTGAACAGCGGGCTTGCGCCCTTGCCGGTAAACCACAGCACGCCGGTGATGAACACCACCATTGACCATGATTCGATCAGCAGCTTCGACCGGGTGCGGCCGGGTAGAAAGCGGCGGCCGCGAAATCCTGCGATGGCAAGTGCGAAGGCGGCGAGCAGCCCCAGGACCGGCCACATCTGATTGGTCAGCGCCCCGGACCAGATGAGCACCAAGGCAGCGAGCGCCAAACACAGGATTTCGATGGAACGCGTGCTGCGCATTGCCTAAAAGCGCGCCGCGGTCGTCACCGCGCCCGGGTGCGCACTGGGCGACACCTTCAATTGCTCCAATGCATGCTTCACTTCGCTGTCACGCTGCTGCAGCGGCGCGCCTTCCGGCACGGGCGTTGCCGGCGGCTTCGGATCTCGCTCCAACTCGATGTCGGGTGCAATGCCGCGGTGATTGATGGAAACGCCCGACGGCGTGTAATACAGCGACGTGGTCAGCTTGACCGCGCGGTCATCGGATAGCGGAATGATGGTTTGCACCGAGCCCTTACCGAATGTCGTGCGCCCCATGAGTTTGGCGCGATGTTGATCCTTGAGCGCGCCCGCGACAATCTCCGCCGCTGAAGCCGAGCCGCCGTTCACCAACACGACGATGGGCGCGCCATTGAGCAGGTCTCCCGGTGTCGCATCCATCTCGAATTTTGAGTCCGGAGTTCGTCCCTTCGCGGTCACGATAACGCCGCTGTCGAGGAAGGCGTCGGCCACCGCCACGGCTGCCTCAAGGACTCCGCCCGGATTGTCGCGCAGGTCCAGCACCAGACCCTTGAGCGGCGCGCCATTGTGTTTGCGAAGATCCTTCAACGTGCCGTTGAGATCATCGCCGGTGGTCTCGCTGAACTGGGAAATTCGCACAAACGCATACCCTGGTTCGAGCATTTCGCCGCGGACGCTATGCAGATCCACGCGCGAGCGCTTCAGCGTGAACAGTATGGGTTCCGGATTGCCTTCGCGCATGACGCCGATCTTGACCGAGGTACCCTCCGCGCCGCGCATGCGCCCAATGGTGTCGGCCAAAGTGCTGGTATTCACCGGGATGCCGTCGATCGTAACTATGATGTCGCCCGAGCGAATTCCCGCCTGCGCCGCCGGCGAGCCGTCGAATGGTGCAATCACCACGACCTGCTCGTCCTCGATCGACAGCTCGATGCCGACGCCGGAATAGCGGCCCGAGCTGCTGATCTTGACCTCGTCGTATTCATCGCCGTCGAGATAGGCGGAATAGGGGTCGAGCGATGCCACCATGCCGCGAATCGCGGCCTGCAGCAGCTGATGGTCGTCCACGGGATTCACGTAATCGTGTTTCACCCGCTCGAGCACCGCCGCCAACATACGCGCGTCCTGCCAGGGCAGCTCCGCGCCCGGGGCAGAGGGCTTATCGGCCAGAACGCCATGCGCAAGCCCAAGCGACAGGCCGATGGCGATGCCGACGGCCAACAAAAGGGCGTTACCAGATTTGTTGCGCATTGGAGCCTTTAGCATACGTGCGCAGGCGTCTTGCCGCCAGCCGCAAAACATAAGTGTTAAGTTAAAATCAGTACCGCGCTTTAAGGGGTCGACCTAAGCCAGAGCTTCGGATCGACGGTCTTCCGGCCTTCGCGTATTTCGAAATAAAGCTGCGGTCTGGCTCCCTCGGTATCGCTCAAGGAGGCGATCACATCGCCGGGCGCAACCTTGTCGCCGACCGACTTATAAAGCACCTCGGCGTGGCCATATAAAGTCATGTAGCCGCCGCTGTGAGCGATGATCATCAACAATCCCAAGCCCTGCAGCCAGTCGGCATAAACGACGCGGCCGAAGAATGGTGCCCGCACCCGTGCACCGCGTTCGGTTTCAATCATCACGCCGTTCCAACGAACGCCGCCCGAATTTTCGCGCGGCGCTTGATAGCGCGCGCTCACGCTTCCAGAAACCGGCCAGGGCAATTTTCCGCGCATGCGATCAAAGCTCTGCGACGGATCGGTTGGAAAATCCTGCATCATGCGCGCCAGGTCCGCGACCAGCGATTCAACCGCCTGCTCCTCGCGCTTCAGGTTGCCAAGTTCCTGATTGCCGCTTGCCAATTTCTTGGTCAGAGCCGCCACCGCCACGGTACGTTCTGCGCGAGCATGCTGCAGACCGGCAATCTCTTGCGCCGCGTCATCCTGCAGTTTCTGCAATTCTTGCGTTTGCTGCTCGATCTGCGCGACCAGCTGCTGCAGGCGCGCTTCGTTGCTCTGAATGAGCTTTATTTTCTCGCTGCGTTGTTCGGCGAAGTAGCCATAGTAAGTGAGCGTTCTGCCCAGGCTCGCGGGATTGCTTTGGTTGAGCAGCAGCTTGAGTTCTTCCTGGCGGCCGATCATGTATGCCGCTCTAGCTTGGCTCGCCAGCGACGCACGCTCCGCCTGCAGCGCGCTCAAGTTGCGGCTTTCCTCGGCGCGCAGTTCCGAGCGATGCCGTTCCGCGGCAAGCTGTGCCGCGTGCAGTTCTTCAACTCGCTGGCGTTTCGCGGCGATGATCAGTTCGGTCTCTCGCACGCGCGCGCTCAAGGTGTCGCGCTGCGCGAGCTGCGACCCCATGCGGCCGGTGAGCTCGGCGATCCGCGCGCGCAGCGCCGCAAGCTTCGCATACGCTGCGTCCGCGTGCGCCGAATCCGCCGGCTGGTTGCCCGCTGCGGGACTGCTGGCGCTTAAGACCGCGATCAACACGGCGTTGCATACGGCTCTAAAGCGTTGATTCATGGCCGGGTATTCGTCATCCCTTAAGCATACAAGCCTTGTGGCCGCTGCTATACTTGCGCGCCCAAAAAGCCCAAATTGTGCGACATGCCGCGATTGTTAGAATACCTTGGCCATCATCCCTATCTTGCGGGTGCGGCGTTGCTGGCCGCGATTGCCGTGCTCGCCTTCGAGCTTCGCGCGCGGATTCAAGCGTTTGCGGCATTGAGCGCCACGCAGGCCGTGCGGCTCATGAATCAGGGCGCCCTCGTCATCGATCTGCGCAGCAAGGAACTATACGATGCCGGGCATATCGTCGACGCGCGCAACGTACCGGTCGGCGAAATCGAATCGCAGGCGGACAGCCTGAAAAAGTGGCGCGACAAAAGCGTCATTACTTATTGTGACAGCGGCGCCGACGGCGCCAGCGCCGCGCGCACGTTGATGAAGCTCGGCTTTACAAAGGTCTTCAATCTGCAGGGCGGCCTCAACGCCTGGGTAAAGGACAATTTGCCATTGACGAAAACGTCGAGGAGCAAGGGCGCTCCGAAATGACACAGCCGGACGTCATCGTTTACGTATCGGATTGGTGTATGTACTGCCAGCGAGCCAAGGGCTTGCTGCGGCAGAAGCAAGTGGTTTTCAGCGAAGTCAATGTCGAAGAGGATGAGAAATCTCGCGAGGAAATGCTTGCGCGCAGCAATCGCCGCACGGTTCCACAAATCTTTATTGGCGAGAAGCATGTTGGTGGGTATGACGAACTCGATGCGTTGGATCGCAGCGGCGAGTTGGATCGATTAATTCAGGGGGTAGGATGAACGAGGTTACAGCGGCGCAACCACAAGCAGATGTGGGCGGTGTGCAGGTAAGTTTGCAGAGCGTGTATTTAAAGGATTGTTCCTATGAGTCACCGAATGGTCCGCGCCTGCCGAGCAATCAGGCCTGGGAACCCAAGTTTCAACTCAATATGAATACCTCAACCGAGGAATTGTCGCCGGAGGCCCGGGAAGTGTTGCTCACCGTCACCGTGGAGGCCAAGCAGGGCGATGCCACGCTTTATCTGGTGGAAGTCAAGCAGGCGGGACTGTTCACCATTGCCGGCGCATCGGTCGAGGATCTGAAACGGCTGATCGGCAGCTTCTGTCCCAGCGTGTTGTTTCCCTATGCGCGCGAAGTGATCTCCGACCTGATCGTCAAAGGTGGATTCCCTAATTTCCTGCTGCCTTTGGTGAATTTCGATGCCCTGTTCAGTCAGGCGCAGCAAGCTCCGCAGCAGCCGAATCTGGTGAATTAGGAGCCATGCCGACCCGGCGTACGGAACCGATGACGGTCATCGGCGCCGGCTCCTGGGGCACGGCCCTCGCCATTTTACTGGCGCGCGAAGGACACCCGGTTCAATTGTGGGGTAGAGACAGCGCGCAGCTCGATGTCATGCGCGAACGCCGGCGCAACATGCGCTATTTGCCGGACGCGGAGTTCCCGGAAGAATTGCAGATTGCGGCCGATCTACCCAAGGCCCTACAAGGTTCCCGCGACGCGCTGATCGCGGTGCCATCGCACGCTTTCAGGGCGACCTTGGAGGTCGTACGGCCGCACCTCGCAAACCACACTCGCATTGCCTGGGCAACCAAGGGATTCGAGATTGCGACCGGACTTCTGCCGCACCAAGTCGTGCGCGAGGTCCTGGGCGACACTCCCGGCGCCGTCTTATCGGGTCCCACGTTCGCGAAGGAAGTCGGCGCCGGCTTGCCTACCGCGATGACCATTGCATCGGCGGATGAGCGCTTTGCCAAGGAGCTCGCGATGAGCTTGTCGGGGCCGAGTTTCCGCGCCTATACCCAGACCGACATCATGGGCGTGGAAGTCGGCGGCGCGGTGAAAAATGTCATCGCCATTGGGTCGGGGATCGCTGATGGCATGGGCTTTGGCGCGAACACGCGAGTGGCATTGATCACTCGCGGTCTCGCCGAGATGATGCGCTTGGGCGTGAAGCTCGGCGCACTGCGTGAAACTTTTATGGGTCTCGCGGGTCTTGGAGACTTGGTGCTGACCTGTACCGATGACCAATCGCGCAACCGCCGCTTCGGTATGGCGTTGGGAAGCGGCGCGTCCCCGACAAGTGCGCAAAGCGCGATTCATCAGGTGGTCGAAGGCGTACTCGCGGCACGCGCCGTGCACGATGTCGCCCAACGGTTGCAGGTGGACATGCCGATCTGCCGCGAAATATTCGCAATCATGTACGAGAACAAGCCGGTCCGCTTTGCGGTGCAGGCTCTCATGGGGCGCGACGTACGCTCCGAGGCCGAATAAATTTTTCGCTGTGAACAACCAGGGGGAACGCAAATGAAACGTATGCATCTTTATCTGGCCGCCGCCGCGCTTGCGAGCGTGGCCATGGCCGCCGCCGCCCCCGCGGCGCCATCGGCACCGGAACTGTCCTTGACACGCTTCGATTGCGGCAAGACCACCACCCTTGCCGACGTCAGCCGATTCTCGGACGTCGCTGCATTCCAGGGCTTGAGCATCCAGCTGACATTCAGCTGCTACTTGATCAAACACGGCAACGATTACCTCGTGTGGGACACGGGCAACCCACCCGCGACCGGGAGCACTCCCGCGCCAACCGCCCCGGGCTCAAGCCTGGTGGAACAGCTCGCGCAACTGCATCTCACGCCTCAGCAAATCACCTTCGTCGGGATCAGCCACTATCACGGCGATCATGTCGGGCAAGTCGCATCCTTTCCCCAGGCCACCTTGCTGATCGGCAAGGGCGACTGGGAGGCGTTGAATGAAACTCAGCCAAACCCTGGCGTCAATCCCGCGAATTTCGCGCATTGGATCAGCGGCGGCGGAAAAGTGGAACCGCTAAGCGGCGATAAGGATGTGTTCGGCGATGGCAGCGTCATCATGTTGAACACTCCCGGACATACGCCCGGTCACCACAGCCTGTTGGTCAAGCTCAAAGATATGGGCAACGTGCTCATCACCGGGGACCTGGCGCACTTTCGCGAGAATTACGACAGCAACGGCGTGCCGACGTTCAACACCAGCCGCGCCGAGACATTGGCGTCGTTGGATCGTTTCAAACAACTCGCGGCGAACTTGAAGGCCACCGTAATCATTCAGCACGACGCGCGCGATATCGACAAATTGCCGGCTTTCCCCGCTTCCGCGAAGTAACCACTGCCCTGCAAACTGGGAAGATATGCACAAATCAGCACTCATTGTTCTCATGATCGCCTGTTCGTTCACGGCAGCGGCGAAAGATTCGGATCCGCTCGCTTCCAGGATTGCCGCGCAAAACGCGCTGTTCGAGGAGCAATACCAGGCGGATCTCAAGGCTCATCCGGAACGGGCAACCTCCATCGGCGACTACCGCTATAACGATCAGCTCGAAGACTCTTCACCCGCGGCGTATCGGCGTCAGGACGCCGCCGACAAGGGTTTTCTCACGCGCTTGACGGCCATTTCGACGGCCGGTTTTCCGGAACAGGATAAGCTGTCACACGAGGTGATGCAGCGCTCTCTGACGCAGCGAATCGCGAACTTCAAGTTCAAAGAATACGAGATGCCCGTGAATCACATGGAGGGGCCGCAGGTTCGTTTCACCGACTTGCCGCTCGCCGTTCCGCTTGATTCGGTCAAGCACTATGAGGATTACATCGCACGTCTGCATCAGATTCCGCGCGCCTTCGCCCAGTCCGAGGAGACGCTACGCGCGGGAATGAAGGACAAGCTCATGCCGGTGCGCTTCCTGCTCGAGAAGGTTCCGGCGCAATGCGAAGGCATCATCACGTCCGACCCTTTTCTTCTGCCGACGAAGAAATTTCCCGACGGCATTTCTGCCGAGGACCAACAACGCTTGACCAAGGCGATTACCGACACCGTCAACAACGAGGTGTTTCCGGCTTATAAGAAGTTCGCCGCATTCATCGCCGCGGAGTACGCGCCCGCGGGTCGTACGACTTTGAGTGTCACCTCGCTGCCGGGCGGCAAGGAGCGCTACCTCAACGACATCCGCAGCCGCACCACCATCAGCACCTTGACGCCGGATCAGATACACGCCATCGGCCTGCGTGAGATCGAGCGCATCGAAGGTGAAATGCTGGTCATCGCACAGAAGGAAGGCTTTAAAGATGTCGCCGCATTTCGGGATTCGTTGAAAACCAATACCAAGTACGTTCCCACCTCGTCCGAGCAGATTCTCGATGACTTCCGCAAGTACATCGCGCAGATGCAACCGAAGCTTCCCGAGCTGTTCGGCTACATTCCCGGCTCGCCGGTAACGGTCGAAGCCATTCCGCCCTTTCAGTCGGGCTCCGCCACGCACTATCAAACCGGTACACCCGACGGCAAGCGCCCCGGTCGCGTCAGCGTGGCGACGTCCAATTTCGCACATCGCTGGCTGATCGATGATGAAGCCACGGCATATCACGAGGGGATCCCCGGACACCACATGCAGCTCTCCGTGGCGCAGCAGATGACCAGCCTGCCGAAGTTTCGGCAGCATTCCGGCAACTCAGGATATGTCGAAGGTTGGGCGCTGTATGCGGAACAGCTCGGTAAGGAGGTTGGGTTTTACCAAGATCCGGTGAGCGACTACGGCAGACTGAGCAGCGAATTGTTTCGCGCGGTGCGTCTGGTCGTCGACACCGGCCTGCATTCCGAAGGCTGGAGCCGCGATCAGGTGGTCGAATTCTTCCGCAAATATCAGCCGGTCGATGAGCCGACGATTCAAGCGGAGACCGACCGCTACATCGCGTGGCCGGCGCAGGCGCTGTCATACAAGCTGGGCCAGCTCAAGTTCCGCGAATTGCGCGAACGCGCGAAAAGGGAATTGGGTCCGAAGTTCGACATCCGCAACTTTCACGATGAAATGCTGAACGGCGGCGTGCTGCCGCTCGACCTGTTGGAGGCCCGCACGAATAGTTGGATCCAGCAGCAGAAAGCCGGAATCAAGTCCGCGGCGAATTGAGCGCGTTGGCGGCCGGGCCGACCCGGCCGCATCAACCCGAGGACGACAGTACGAACTGATTGCCGTCGGGATCTTTGAAGATGGCGAACTCGCCCCAGGGCTGCTTTTCCGGCGGCTTGTCGAATTCAACACCGCGAGCCTTGAGCTGCCGATAAGTGGCACTCACGTCGTCGCAGGCAAATGCGCCGTTAAAAAATGAGCCGATGCGGCTCTCGTGGCCTTCCGGAGTGAAGAGCACGACCCGCGTCGGCGAATTTGCGATGCGCAGCTCGATCCAACGCTGCTTGGCGCTGAAGACTTGATCGGTCGACACTTCGAATCCCAGTTTTTCGGTATAGAACTTGAGTGCGCGATCCTGATCGGTGGTCGGTATGCCGACGAATTTGACCTGTGTAATCATGGTTGTCTCCCTCGAAGCAAGTGTTGATCCGATCGCGCCATTATCGATCAATTCCCGAGCAGCCAGTAGCGATAATCGGTATAGTAATTATTGGTGCAGCACTTCAATTTAGACAACTATGTGGTGGATGTCCTGATGCCCGATCTGGTGGGACACGATCGCCGGCCTGCCACCTTCATCGTTTACTTGTATTTTTTGCGCCACGCAGCAAAGGGCAGACGGGACACGCTGTCGGTCAGCTTGCAGACTATCGCCACCAAGACCGGGCTGTCCAAATCCACCGTTCAGGCCGCGATACGGCATCTGCGCCGGCGCAGGCTGCTCGATCCCGCGGTCTTGGCGACCGTTACCGACCCGGTTAGACGAGTGCTCAGGCCCTGGAATCGTTGAACAGCGCTTCAGCGCTCTAGTTCAAATCCCTCGTCGATCCAGCCCGTCATGCCACCGGCCATCAGCTTCACTCCGAACCCTAAGCGCGCTAGCCGCGCCGCCCCGCGCGCAGCGCCGTTGCAATGCGGACCCGCGCAGTAGGTCACGAACAGAGTCGACTGTGGGTACTCGCTCATCTTTGAGGCGATGATTTTCGCGTGCGGCAGGTTCACCGCACCGGGCACGTGACCCTGCGCGAACGACGCGGGGCTTCGAACATCGAGCAGCACGAATCCCGGGGAGCCGCTATTTAGCGCATCGTGCGTGTCCCAGCAGTCGGTTTCAAAAGTGAATTGCGCTTCGAAATGTGCCGTGGCCTGCTCGGGCGGCGCGGCTGCGGGCATCTGGACGGCGTTCGGCATCGGTACTCCAATGACTGAAGTGCTGGGGCCATTGTTGCCGCATCGCGGATCGCGCACAATTGGCGGAATTGCCATTGATCGATCAAATCATGCCAACTCGCCGGACCGCCCGAAAAGCTCGCAATCCACTGGTCTTAGCCTTGGTCTACGATGGCCTCTGCGCCTTCGAATTTTCCTGCGCCGCTGAAGTGTTCGGCCTGCCCAGGCCGGAATTGGGGCCGGATTGGTATCGCTTCGAGACCTGTTCCATGGCGCGCAGCGTCAGATCACAGTACGGCATGCGCATGACGGCGGCGAATGGCTTGGAGCGCCTGCTCGCTGCCGGCACCATCGTGATTCCGGGGTGGGAAAGCATCGACGTGCCCGTACCGCAGGCGATACTCGAAGCATTGCGCGGCGCACATGCGCGGGGCGCGCGGTTGCTATCCATTTGTTCGGGCGCGTTCGTGCTTGCGGCCACCGGCTTGCTCGATGGCAGGCGCGCCACGACCCACTGGCGGTACGCCGCAGCGCTGCAGCGCCGTTACCCCAGAGTTGGTGTCGATGCAAACGTTCTTTATGTGGATGAGGGCAGCGTTCTGACTTCCGCCGGCAGCGCCGCGGGCCTCGATCTTTGCTTGCATCTCGTGCGCCGCGACTATGGCTCAGCGATAGCGAACCAGGTCGCGCGCAGATTGGTCATTCCACCACACCGCGACGGCGGCCAAGCGCAATTTCTGGAGAGGCCCGTAGAGGATCGTGCTCGCGGCGCTGAACAACGCGGGTCTCTTTCGCCGCTGCTCGATAAAATCAGGAAACGGCCCAGCGCGCCCTGGCGCATCAGCGAGCTGGCGCGCCTCGCGGCCATGAGCGATCGCACTTTCATGCGCCGGTTCCGGGCGGCGACCGGATTGAGTCCGGCAGATTGGGTTACGCGCGCGCGAGTGGACGCGGCGCGCGAACTGCTCGAAAACACCGGGCTGCCCATCGATCACATCGCGGAGCGCTGCGGTCTTGGGACGCCCACGACGTTGCGGCATCATTTTCGCAAGAAGGTCGGAGTGAGCCCCGCGCAATATCGAAAGAGATTTTCCAGACAGTAATGGCGATTACGGCGTATCTGCGGTATGAAGGGCTTTCGGTTCGCGTGCTTCACGACACGCGGCAAGGACATAAAGACTAAGAACTGCAAGGGGACAATACATAATGAGCAGCTCTGCCAAGCCCGCACCGCTCGCGACCACGCCACGCAACGAACTGACGCTGCGCGGCCTGGTTCTCGGCGTGCTCATCACCGTGGTGTTCACGGCGGCCAACGTTTACTTCGGGCTCAAGGCGGGCCTCACCTTCGCCACTTCGATCCCGGCCGCGGTTATTTCCATGGCGCTGCTGCGCGGCCTCAAGGGCATGACAGTCCAGGAGAACAACATCGTGCAGACCGTCGCGTCGGCGGCCGGCACCCTGTCTTCGGTCATCTTCGTACTGCCCGGCATGGTGATAATCGGCTGGTGGACCGGCTTTCCGTACTGGGTTTCCTGCGCGATCTGCGCCCTGGGCGGAATCCTGGGCGTGATGTATTCGATCCCGCTGCGGCGCGCGCTGGTGACGCAATCCGATCTGCCCTACCCCGAAGGCGTCGCCTGCGCCGAAGTACTCAAAGTGGGCGGCGGCGAAAACGCCGACGCCGCGGCGGTGGAAGAGAGTCGCACAGGATTGGCTGCCGTGGTCTGGGGCGCGGTCGTTTCTGCGGCCTTCGCCTGCGTCGTGGCTACGCGCATCTTCGCCAGCGACGTAGTGCGGTATTTTCGCTTCGGCGGTGAACGGGGCGGAGTGACTGGCTTCGATTTCTTGCTGTCTTTCGCGCTATTCGCCGTCGGCCACCTGGTGGGTCTGTGGGTCGGCATCGCGATGTTCGTCGGCGCGTTGATCGGCTGGGCGTGGGGTGTACCGCACTTCTCGGCGCTCGCGGCCAGCGTTGAACCCATGGCGCAGCTGGCCCAGCACACCTGGAGCCATCAGGTGCGTTTCGTCGGCGCCGGCACCATCGCGGTGGCGGCAGTGTGGACGCTGGCGAAGCTGGTCAAACCGGTGATCGCCGGTCTGCGCACGGCCATGGCTGCCTCACGGGCGCGCGCGGCCGGCAACGCGGCACTGCTGCCGCGCACCGAGCAGGACATTCCGATCGGCTATGTCGCCCTGGTCTCGTTGGCCTGCATGGTGCCGATCGGCGCACTGATCGCCAATTTCTCCGCCGGCAGCGGCCTCGGAGATCACATGTTCGTGATGGTGCTCAGCGCCCTGGTTTACATCGCGCTCATGAGCTTCTTCGTTTCCGCGGTCTGCGGCTACATGGCCGGGCTCATCGGCTCATCGAACAGTCCGCTGTCGGGCATCGGCATCCTGGTGGTGATCGGCGCAGCACTCCTCCTGGTACCCCTAATCCGTTCTGGCCTGCCCGCCAGCGCGGGTACGGCGCTGGTGGCCTACGCGCTGTTCGTCACCGCGGTGGTGTTCACGGTGGCAGCCATCGCCAACAATAATCTGCAGGATCTGAAAACCGGCCAGCTCGTCGATGCCACGCCGTGGAAGCAGCAGGTGGCGCTGGTCATTGGAGTCATCGCCGGTGCCGCGATCATTCCGCCGATCCTCGATCTGCTCAACCACGCCTATGGGTTCGCCGGCGCTCCGGGTCCGCACCACGAGCACCCCCTGCCCGCGCCACAGGCCGGCCTGATTTCGGCGCTCGCGCAGGGTGTGATCCAGCACAACGTCGACTGGAGCCTGATCCGGATCGGCGCGCTGGTCGGCGTGCTGGTGATCGCCGCGGACGAATCCCTACGCCGCTTCACCACCAAGGCGCATCTCTCGCCGCTCGCCGTGGGCTTAGGAATTTACCTGCCGACGCAGAGCACACTGATGGTCGTGGTCGGGGCGATCGTGGGCTGGTACTTCGATCGCCGTGCGCAGCGCGCGTCGAAACCTGAGGCCACCAAGCAGCTCGGCGTGCTGCTGGCCTCGGGCATGATAGTCGGCGAGGGCTTGGTGGGCGTGATCATCTCTGCCTTTGTCGCCTTCTCGGGCAAGGACTTTCCGTTGGCCCTGGTCGGCGACGAATTTGCCGACAACGCCGCCGTCTGGATCGGGAGCGGCGTGTTCGTGCTGACGGTGTTTCTCTTGTATCGCTGGGCGGCGCGGATGCGGCCTTA
>Ga0265760_10000096_pt1 | contig 22944 bp, 25 predicted proteins | sample NZIome_2_FD_200831 | JGI IMG/M metagenome (GOLD analysis project Ga0265760, IMG submission 200831) | Metatranscriptome of rhizosphere microbial communities from Maridalen valley, Oslo, Norway - NZI1 (Metagenome Metatranscriptome) | ecosystem: Host-associated > Plants > Roots > Rhizosphere >...
TATGGCCGCTGCTGAAGAGAGAAACTACGATCTGTCAGGACTGGGATTGTGCGGCGATTGCGTCCACGCCCATCGAATCAGAACCGACAGAAGTTCGACGTTTCTCCAGTGCCGGCTTTCTTTCACCGACCCGCGGTTCGAGAAGTATCCGCGGCTTCCGGTGCTCACTTGCAGCGGCTACGAACGGCGCCCAGATGTGGTGAGCAGGAAGTGAACTCCTAGACTCCCAACTTTAACTCGTCCAGTTCGAGGAACTCCTGCACGATCGGTTCGGTGGATTTTTCCAGCTCCGTCGAAGTGCCGAAGAAAACCGCCCTGCCTTCGTAGAGAAAGACGACTCGGTCGGCAAGTTTCTTGGCGAGGCGCATATCGTGGGTGACCACGATACTGGTCAGGCTCAGTTGAAGCTTGAGCCGCTTGATGAGATCGCCGAGCAGTTGCGCCATCAGGGGATCCACCATGGTGGTCGGCTCGTCGTAGAGAACACACTCCGGGCGCGCCGCCAGCGCGCGGGCGATGGCTACCGACCGCTTCATGCCGGTCGAGAGATCGGAGGGCAGCAAGTCGCGCATCTCCTGCACGCCCACCATCCTCAGCAATCCGTCGACGATTTCGTAGATCTGTTCTTCGCTCAAATCGCGGCCTTCGCGCAGAGGAAACGCCACATTCTCGCCGACCGTCAGGGAATCAAACAGCGCCCCGCTTTGAAAGACCATGGTGACTTTCTTGCGTATAGCCTCCATCTGCTTTTCAGAGAAATCGGTGACATCTTCGCCGGCGACGATCACGCGGCCAGAGTCGGCTTTGAGAAAACCAACAATCAGCTGCAGCGAAACCGATTTGCCCACGCCGCTGCGCCCCAGGATGCAGACGGTCTCGCCGGGCATGACATTGAAGCTGACGCGGTCGAGCACAACCTTGTCGCCGAACGCTTTGGAGACCTCGCGGAATTCGATGTAGGGTTGGATAGGATTGGGCATGGGTCGCTTTCGAAAGTCTGTTTTTCAGTTCGGGGTGTCGATCCGGGGTGTCAGGCCCGGCGTAGCTCTGCCTCCAATTCCTCCGGCGTGTTCAGGTTGCGGAAGATGGCGGACGAAAATCCGGCGCCTTCCAACTCTCTTTGCTCGATCACTCGGGTACGAGCGTCATCAAACAATCGATCAATCCTATTTCGTCCGGCCAGCAGAGCGCGCTCAGCGACGCTGGCAAATTCCCGGCGGTAAACCGCGCAGAGTGGCTGCCAGCCCCCATCCATGCGCGGAACAACCACGGCCGCCTCAGGCGCACCGCGCGCCTGAGTGACTAGATACTGCAAAAAGGCCCACGAGACAAATGGCACGTCCACTGCGAGCATCACGTTGAGTTCGGTCGACGAAGCTCGCAAAGCCGCATGGATTCCGCCCAGGGGTCCGCAGTCTCGGATAACATCTTCCACCACCGGAGCGAAGGCTGCAAACTTTTCCTTACTCCCCACGATGCGCACGTCGAAGGCTACCGACCGAGACAGGTCGAGAGCCCGCGCCAGCAGCGTGCGGCCGGCATAATCCACAAACGCCTTGTCCGTGCCCATGCGCGTGCTCTTGCCGCCAGCCAGAATGAAGGCGGTCAGGTCGCGAGCGGGGCCGTTTTCCATGCCGAGATCATACACTTTGCCTGAGTATGAACGGAGTTCCGGTAACACAGTCTTCCTGCCTACAGAAAAACTTTCCACAGCGTAACTACCTGCATCATCTCGATTTGTTGCGGGTTCACCCCTGTGACCGGAACGAAAGTAACCTACCCAATAATCTTCGTACGAGAGATGATGGGGTCCTCGGGCGCTCTCCAGGCCCGGAAGTAACCATCATGCCGCAAAAAATCATGGATGTTCTGATGCTCGGGCGCTGCTCCCACGAGTTTTCCTGGCCACGGCGCGGTGCGGATGGAGACTATTATCAGGTTTGTCTGTTGTGCGCCGCCGAGTACAAGTATGACTGGACCACCATGCGCCGCACCCAGCGCGTGGAGCACGCGAAGCCTGAGAACGTGGCCCGGCGCAGCCATACGCGCGAGAAGCGGCCGTCCTGGACGCCGCGGGCTCGCCGCCTGAAGCTGGACCTAGCGCTTCGCTACCGTGTCAATAACACCAGCACCTGGCATGAAGGCACAATCGACAACCTCAGCCAGAGCGGCCTGTTGTTTCGGGGACCGCAACAGTTGCCCGTAAACGCGCTGATCGAGATGGTGTTTGAGATGCCGGAAGAAATCTCCGGCCAGAAAAACCGAAACGTGCTCTGCCAGGGTCGCGTCATGCGCTCCAAGAATAAGCAGGGTAAAGAGACCGAGGATAACGATACGGAAGCTGGGACGGGCCTGCTGGCGGCCTCAATCGTCGACTATAAGTTCATCCACTAACGAACAAACCGTCGTTCGCTGACGCTCCATTCCGATGCAAGAATCCCAAACCCTCTCACCACAATCATCCGCACAGGTTCGCCGCTCGCGGCAAGGATTGGCTTCGTCGTACACTCTGGATGCACGACGATCCCATCCCCATGCCTCCAATCACGGCGCTGCTTCACACGTCGAATGATGCGTTACGCCTGGGGCGGACGCTCGAAACGCTTCTCCCGTGCTCCGAAATCCTGATTGTGGATCATCACTCTGCTGACGCGACCTGGCACGTCGCGCGGCAATACGGAGCTCGCATCGTGACCGAAGGTAGTGATCCCTCTTCAAGTCACTATCTCGACTTGGCGCGCCACGACTGGATTTTTTGTATCGAGCCCGGGGAATCCGTGACCGAGGGCCTGCAGGCGAGCCTATTCGAATGGAGCACGCAGCCCGGCCACAATGGCGCGAGCGACGTTCCAGGCGGGTCCGCCTTTTCCGTCTCTGTGCGGATGCAGACAGGTGAAAGTTGGCGGGATCTTCCCGCGCTCGAAACCCGTCTTATCCCCCGCAGCTGGACCCAATGGCAGGGACGGCTTCCGCGTCATGAGCCTTCTGCCATCGCGCTGCCGGGAGCGCTGTTGCGATTTACCATGCCCTGAGCGAAAGTTTGCTGCACAAGCTGTCCAGTCGAAGCCGTCTGTGACTCCTATCAGCTTGCTGCCCACTGTCCGATTGGACAGTGACTTCAGTACCTTAGTCCTGCCTGCCCTCGTCGCCTTATAATCCACTCAAGAAACAACAATACCTGCGTTCTCAGGAAGATGTGCGCGGCCGTGTGGTCGCCCTCTTCCCGCGAATGCCACGAGACTTAGTGGATCCGTTTCTTGCATCGTCGATTTTTGTCCTGGGGCTGGCCTTCGGCAGCTTTCTGAATGTGTGTATCTATCGTCTGCCGTTGGGCTTGCCGGTGTCGATACCGCGTTCGGCGTGCCCCCATTGCCATCGTCTCATCGCTTTTTATGACAATGTGCCTGTCCTCAGCTGGCTGTTTCTGGGCGGCCGGTGCCGGCAGTGTAAAGCTAAAATTTCGCCGCGCTACCTGTTTATCGAAGTGCTCACTGGATTTCTCTTTCTCGGCTGTTATGCACATTCAGGACTTACCTTCGCGACTTTGAAATACTGCGTCTTCGGTTTTCTCCTGCTCGGCCTCATCTTCACCGATGCTGAAACCAAGCTCCTGCCGGACAAGCTCACACTGCCTGGCCTCGGTCTCGGTGTGCTGTTCAGTTTGCTGGTTCCGGTGCGTGACATGGCTTCACAGTTTCTGCCCGGAATGCTGAACCTGCCGGTCAGCGCAGATCTGGCCGCTCGCCTGTTCTCCCTGCTCGATTCTCTGCTGGGCGCGGCCCTGGGTGCTTCGTTCATTTACGGAGCGGGGGCGATCTACTTGCGCTGGCGCGGAGCCGAAGGCATGGGCTTCGGGGACGTGAAGCTGATGGCGATGGTGGGCGCGTTTCTCGGTATGAAACTCACCATCTTCACGATCTTCGCCGCTTCCCTGGCAGGGTCGATGTTTGGCCTGACCACGGTTTTGGTGGTGTGGATCAAGCGTACCCATCGCTTTACCCGCCGGCTGGCAACGCTGCAAGCCGCGCGCCGCCGCGGCTGGCAGTCCGCGCAAATGGTCTATCGCCATTATCAAATGCCCTTCGGCGTTTTCCTGGGCACCATGGCATTGCTCGCACTATTCGTGGGCAACAAGTTCCTGAACTGGTATGGGAGGTTCTGGTGGTAAGGCTGTTCGCCAATCCGCTGGTTCTGCCCGCTGGTTTGGTGCTTGCTGTGGCGGCTGGCGCCTTCATGTTTGGGGTCTGGGTGATTCGCCGCTTACGCCGCAACATTGCCGCCGAGGCTGATCTCGATTCCACGGCCACTCCCACTCTGGAAACTCTGCCGCTCCATCTCTATAACACCGTCATTCAGCAACTGAAGCAGCAAAAACACGAACTGCAGGTGCAAACGTTGGCCGAACAACACCGGGCTCGCACCACAGAAAATTTCAGCCAGGCGCTTTTATCAAATCTTTCCTCTGGCGTGCTGGTATTCGGCCTCAACGGACTGGTGAAACAGGCGAACCCCGCGGCTAAAGAGATTCTCGGTTTCCATTCCCCTTCCGGCATGAGCGCGGAAGACATCTTTCGCGGCGCCACCGTCTGCGCCGATGGAATGGGAAACACTCTCGGACAGCTCAGCGAGGAAGTCAACGCGGTGCTGCGCGAAGGGAGCAAGTGCCGGCAATTCGAGGCCGACTACACCACTCCTGCCGGCCGGAAGCTGCGCATCGCGGCCACGATTTCGCCCGTGCCCGCCGTCGACGGCAGCCTGCTCGGAGCCGCTTGTCTGATCAGCGATCGCAGCGAGTTTGAACGGATCCGGCACCAGCAGGAGCTGCACGGCGAAATTTCCGCGGAGATGGCGCTGGAGCTGCGCACCTCTCTGGCCACAATCGCCGGATACGCGCAGCAATTGGCGCGGAATCGCGATCCGGAGCTGGCTTCGCAATTGGCCGCCGACATCGCAACCGAGGCATCGCGTCTCGACCGCCACATCGGAGGATTTCTGTCTGACAAACGCTCCGCTGCAGCTAAGGCGACTCGAGCCAGCGCCGCGGGGCAAAACATTTGAAGATCGCCAGCAATCGAAGATCGTTGATGAAGATCGTTACTGAAAACTGACGCGTAACACAAGTACAAGTAGAGGTGAACCTATGAAGCGCATCATACTGATCGGATTCGTATTCGCATCGTTCGCGGCCCTGGTGTCTTCGGCAGCAGCACAGGCCGCAGCGCCAGCCCAGGATCAATCGTCGCTCGGCGACTATGCCAAGAAGATCCGCAAGGACCCGGGGACGGCCAAGGCCCGGCCCAAGGTTTTTGACAACGATAACCTTCCGACCGAGGACAAGCTCTCGGTCGTCGGCCAGCAGTCCGCCGCAAATGCTGCCGGCGCCGCTCCCAGCGACGACAAGAACGCTGCTAGCGCTGCCGACGACGACCAGGCCAAGAAGCAAGCCGCCTGGAAGGCCTGGCAGACCAAGCTGACCGCACAGAAGGATTCGATTGACCTCGCGACCCGCGAACTGGACGTGCTGCAGCGCGAATATCAGATTCGTGCCGCCGCGATGTACGCCGACGCGGGAAACCGCATGCGCAACGAAGCGCAGTGGGATAAGCAGGACGCGGATTACAAGCAGAAGATCTCCGACAAGCAAAAAGCGGTCGAGGACGCCAAGCAGAAACTCGGAGACATGCAGGAGGAAGCCCGCAAGGACGGCGTTCCGTCTGCCATGGTCGATTAGGGAATGCCCGACTGGGGCGATTGCCTCGGGCGCGGCAGGCAAAGTCCGGAGCGATTCACCTCAATTGGGTGAGCAAGAAGCGCCGGCCCCAAGCCGGCGCTTTTGTTTCGGCGTTTCACCATCCAGGACCTCAGCTCCCTTCGTTTTGCCTCACGCTATCGCGGAGGCGCAGAAGCTGTTTCACGTGATGCCTTCCATGCACCAAATGAAACGTTCTCCATTGCCGGGCGGTTAACGGCCCCAGAATCGGATGATCGAGCAGACGCTTGCGGCGTCCAAAGCGTGATTCACATTGCGCGATGATCGCATCCATCTCCACAATCTTCGCACCCACCTCGCTCCGCAGCTTCTCCGCAGGCAGTCCTCTCGGACGCGTATTCGTGGGCGCCTGGCGCCCTTTAGGCATATGCTGAAATCCGACAACCACCAAGGTCCGCACTCGCTGCTTCATGGAAGCTCGCGTCGTCAGTGGCTTGCCCGCTTCCAGCACCTTTGTGAATCCTTTGATCGTTCCCGTGTAGGTGAGGTACAGATGTTCCAAAACCTCCGCCGCGCACCACTTGGCTGGCGGATGCCAGCTTAAGTGCTCGCTGGACAAACCTTCAATCGACGATTCCACAGCTTGCTTCAATTCTTCGAGGCGGGAATCCATTGCGGTACTCTCGCGCTTCCGAGCGCTTCAGGTAGAATGTTGCGCAACAACCAAAACACCTCAGTTATAACAGGAAGGTCGCCATGAAGATGGGGCACTTCGTTCAGGCAGAGACCACCGTTGTCACTGCCGCCGATGAAGGAGTGAATAAAAGCAGGAAAAGGGTGCGGTGTCAGGGCCACGCCCCGGCGACGACCGCTTTCGCGGCTGCTCTCCTCGTGATTCTTGCCATGCTCGTTAGCTGCGACTCGGGCACAACCAAGGCGCCCCCCGCCAAGCCGGAAATCAAGCCTCCCGAACTGCTCACGGGTCGCGCAGCTTTTTACAAGACTTTTATCGCCGCCCGCAACTATGCGGCTGACGTAAAGCCCTTCCGCATCGAATCGACTCCTTCAAGCGAGAGCGATGGCCACGATGGCAAATCAACCATCTGGCGATCCAGTTACGCCTCCGCCGCGCAACGCGGCGTGAAGCCTTTTTTCTGGTCCGGAAGCAACCTGCCTGACGCTCCTTCGCGGGGCGTCTCGCCTGGCAACGAGGATGTCTACAACCCGAGTAACGCGTCCACGCAGGTTTTTGATCCGGCTTTTCTGAAAATCGACACCGACCAGGCTTTTACCGAGGCTCAGAAACACGGCGGTGACAAACTTCTTGAAACGGATGCCACCACCCCTGTGCTCTTTATCTGCGAGTGGAACCACAATACCAACCAACTGGTCTGGCATGTCATTTACGGCACTTCTCGCGACACCGCTAAGCTGGCAATTTCCGTCGACGCCTCAACCGGCGCATTTATCCGTGTGGAGAAATAGGCTTGGGGCGGATTCGTCGTTTAACATTCCATCATTTGGCTGGATTGGCGATCGGTGTGTGCCCGCGGGGGGCTCCCTTCATGGGGACGGTTTGAACGAGCCCGGCAAAACACAGGTGGTTAAGCCTGTTGCGGGTGTAAACTTAACAACGCGACGTTAGTTAGACGCCGTTAAAGCGATTGGGCCATGCGGTAATTCTGGAGGTACGGAGGCGGGCCGTTGCCCCGACAAGCAGACCCTCAACTCGAACGGCGAATCCTTGACGCCGCCTGCCGGCTGTGGTCCCGGGGCGGCGAGAAATCCCTCACCATGCGTGGTGTCGCCAAGGCGGCCAGCACCACGACCCCTACTCTCTACGAACGCTACCGCGACCGTGACGACATCCTCCGCGCGGTGCGCCTTCAGACTCGCAGCGAACTCTTCGCGGCGCTCAGCCGCACCCGATCGCTCACCCAGGCTTGTCAGCGCTATCTGGAGTTCGCCCTCGAGCATAGCCACGCTTATGAAGTGCTTTTCGACGGATTCGCGCAGCCTCCATCCCTGCACGAACCATGGCCCTCCTTCAATCTTATGCGCCTCCGTCTGGCGCAGCGCCTGGGGGGAGCTCCCCGCAAACACACTCGCCTCATGCTTTCGTTGTGGTCGCTGATGCACGGCACGGCGATGTTAATGATCCGCGGCGGCGTGACCGGTCCCCTGCGCACCCAAATGATCCACTCCTGTCTGGACGCGGTCGAGGCCATCGCTGCGCAGGCCGCCCGCTCAAAAGGAAGGCCATACTCGGGCCCGAAGTGGCCGGCGAGTCTGATTCTGGGAGAAGCTGATCAAAGCAAGGTAACTGACGGCGAGATGGAGGCCAGCGTGAAATCCTCTTCCAATTCCAGGTCAGGTAATCGCTCGAAACAAAAATCCTCGATCCGGCTCCATGCCGTCCGGTCCGGCGAGTGATCCTTTCAGGACTTCGGCTACTGCGCCACCTTCGGCCCTGTCGTCTGCGCTTTCAGCCGGTCAATCCCCTTCTGCGCTTCTGAGGCCTGCGGGCCGTGCGGCAGAATCTTTAAATAGCTCTGGTACTTAGCCAGGGCATCGTCTGAGATTCCCAGCTTTTCCAGACACTCAGCCAGCCGGATCGTCGCCACCGCGTCGTTGTCTTTATAGCGCAGCGCCTCCCGGTAGCGATCTTCGGCCGCACGATAGTTCTTGCGTCTGAAATAGAAATCTCCGACCTCGACGCTCTTCGCCGCTTTGTGCGGATCCCACGTGTGGAACTCGGCTATTCCGCCGCTTCCCAGGGATGCAGCCTCCGCGTCAGCCAACGCTGTCGAACTCTGGGGGTGAGCCTTGGCATCGTCCGCCGGAGGGCTCAAATCCACTTGCGTATCCTTGCTCGAGCTGTCGCCAACACCCTGACCCAAATCATCAATCTGTACGCGATCCGAGCGCGGTGGCTCCATGCTCGGAGCTCGCTTCTTAGGGGGATCGTTCGCCGGAGCGGGCTGCGCGGGCGTATCTTCCGGGAAAGAAAGATCACGGCTCAGACCAGAAGCGTCGGGTTTCTCAGGAGGCGAGGATGGAGGCGTCGAGGGCGGTGCCGAACTCTGCTGCGCCCACACCATTCCGCTTAATCCCAGCAGCAAACATAAACACAAATACGGCCGACGTCGCATGTCTCTATTTTACAGATGTAACCGGACTCTTTGGAAAGGTGTTTTTCGCCACAAAGCATTCGGGCTATTCGAAGCCAGTGGCCCACCAAAAAAAGCAGGCCGCTCAGGTTGAGGCTTTGAGCGGCCTGGTTGGCGAAGTTCTCCGGGGGAGGAGAAACTGCTATCTGCCGACTACAACGACGAGGGATTATTCTGCCCGGTCGTCGCTGGTGCCGTTGTGGGCTGGGTCGTGTCGCCCACTGTGTTCGTCATCAAGCGTACATCCACGCGGCGGTTGTCAGCGCGGCCTGCTTTGGTCTTGTTGGTTTCCACCGGCTTGTCCTTGCCCAGCCCGATGACGTAGATCTTGTGGGCCGGCACGTTGTACTTCGATGCCAGGTATTGGATCACCGAGTTCGCGCGGCGCTGGCTCAGGTCATAGTTATAGTCGGCCGAACCCACGGAATCCGTGCTGCCTTCCAAAGCGATAATGTAGCCCTTGGTGCTCGCGATGGTCCCTGCCAGCTGGTCAAGCGCTTCCTTGGCCTTGGGAGTCAAATTGTCTCTATTGAAACCAAACTTTACTGACGTTTCGGCCACTGGATGATAATTATCCAGGTTGGCGACGGTGTTGGTCAGCACACCTACGCGACCGTTGGCCGCGTCAGCCATCTGCTGCGCTGATTCCGCGGACTGCCCGGCGGCCTGCGCCTTCTGCTCCACGTCTGCCGTCTTGGCATTCACGGCCGCGATGCCAGACTGAGCTCGGGCATCAACGTCCTTGATGTCCTTGCTGTTCTTCGCCGTCATGTCATCCAGTTCGTTGGTCTTGTTGATCAGCGGCGTGGTCTGTTGCTTCACGTAGTTCTTGGTTGTGCAGCCTACCGTTGCCGCCATGCTGACTGCGAGGAGAATCGTTAACGAAGAGCGGGTCATATTGGAAAAGCTCCTTGGATTTCTTGTCTCAGCGCCATCGGGTTCCCCCGTGCGCGGAATCTTGCCGTCTTGCAGGGCCCTAGGGGAATCTTCAATCCTTACAAGTACGTCCCTTACTTTTGCACGGGACGTGCCAGTTTGCCGCATGGGGAACCGTCCCCATAAGTATATACGTTTCAATCATTTGCAGCCAAAGTAATGCGAATGCCAAAAAATGGCATTGCCCTTTAGTAACGCAAACCGCACATAGGTGGTGGAAATTTTATACAGTCAGGCCGCCAGAGGAGTGCAGGCCCTCAGTTCCCCCTCGGTGGGCAGATGAGGGGAATTGTCTCCCTCTTGTTTCTTCGATACACCCGGAAATCGGCTTCATCGACGGTAATGACAGCGTGCCGGGGATAGAGTTCGCTCATGCGGATGAGACACAAATCGGCCAAGTCCGGCTTGCGATCGGTGTAGCGCCGCGCCAACTCCTGCAGTTGGGCGATGTTCTCGGAGAAATCAAACGCCACCTCCAACAGACCGTCTTCCACCAGGGACAAGACGTAGGAACTCGAGCCAAGGTGAAAAGCCGCTTCAGCGAGAACTGCCTCGCAGGTAAGAAAAGGCTCAGTGATTCGCTTACCTAAGTCGAGCGCCCACAGGTGATGCTGATCATTGCTTCTGGCAAAGGCCACGATGAAGCCCGTGTCCGCAATACCTTTCATGAGCGGGAGAATCCCTTGCGGGAAGAAAGATCCGCGGGTCCTCCGCTGAACGCACCCACATGCCGCATGAACTTCTGCTTCCCTCCGTTGGACCTGGCGGTCTCGAGTTGCTCGCGCACCAGCCGTCCCATCGGCACCCCAGTCCGTCGCGAAGTTTCCTTCAGCCAGGCGAGAAGCTCGTCTGTAAGACGAATTGTTAGTGTCTGACTCATATGGCGACATTGTAACACATCGGCAAGCTTTTCAGACGTCACAATCATCCCGCCCGCGATATACATCGATGCCTTCCACTCTTCAGGGTTGGACCGACCTGCACCGGCGCCTGGGTTCTTTATTCAAATAGAATTAAATTGGCACAGCTGCAAATGGACCTTCTCGCCAAAATCCGCACCATTCCCATCGAGCCCGGTGTGTATCTCTACAAGAACGCCGAAGGCGAAGTCATCTATGTGGGCAAAGCGAAAAACCTGCGCAGCCGCGTGGCCAGCTACTTCCACGAAGGCCGCTGGGAGGACTCGAAAACCGGCACCCTGGTGCGCGAAGCCGTCGACGTCGACTACATCGTCGTCGCCAACAACAAAGAGGCGCTGGCACTCGAAAACAATCTCATTAAGCAGCGCAAACCGCGCTTCAACATACTGCTGCGCGACGACAAGACTTACCCCTACGTGAAGCTCACGCTGGGCGAGCGCTGGCCGCGAGTTTACGTAACCCGCCGCCTGCGCAAGGACGGCAGCGCCTACTACGGCCCGTACTTCCCTGCCAATCTCGCTTACCGTATCGTCGACCTGATCCACCGTAATTTTCTGATTCCGTCTTGCAAGGTCGATCTCACACGCTTCCATCCGCGCCCCTGCCTGCAGTACTACATCAAGCGCTGCCTGGGCCCGTGCGTGAAGGATCTGACCACGCCGGACGCTTATCAGGAAGCGGTGCGCGATGTGAAGTTGTTCCTCGAAGGCCGTCCCACCGATTTGAGCAAGTCGTTACACCAACGAATGGACCAGGCTGCTGCCGCCGAGGAGTACGAGCGCGCAGCCCGATATCGCGACCTGATTTCAACAGTCGAGCAGTTGCAGGAGCGTCAGCGCATTGCCGCCGCTGAGGGTGATGACGCCGACGTCTTCGGATATCACTACGAGAATGGCATGCTGGCGGTGAACCTGTTCCACATGCGCGGCGGCCGCGTAGTCGACCGCCGTGAATTTTTCTGGGAAGACCTGCCAGAAATCGCCACAGACCATGCAGGAACAGAGATGGAACGTGTGGGGACGGGCACTCTTACCCGTCCGGGCGAGCAAAGCTCGCCTGCCTCTCCTACCGCTGACGCCTTCAACCCAGGGGAGTTCTTCTCTGCTCTGCTCAAGCAGCTCTACATCGGCCAGCCCTACGTACCGCGGAACCTCTACGTGCCGGTCGATTTTGAAGACCGCGAAACCCTGGAGGACTTACTCTCCGACCAAATCGCCGGCGAAGGTGGGCGCGCCACAAAAGTCCATATCCTAGTCCCGCAGCGCGGAGACAAGCGCGCGCTCCTCGATCTTGCCGGCACCAACGCCAAACAATCCTACGATCAACGCTTCCGCGTGCTCAAGCCCAATGCCAAGGCCGTCCAGGAAGAACTGCAGGACGTGCTCAGCCTGCCCGAAGTCCCGAAGCGCATAGAATGCTTCGACATTTCCCACATTCAAGGCGCTGAGACAGTCGCTTCGATGGTGGTTTGGGAAGACGGCAAGATGAAAAAATCGGATTACCGCAAGTTCATCATCCGCACCGTCGAGGGCGTCGACGATTTCGCGTCCATGCGCGAAGTGGTCACGCGCCGCTACAAGCGCCTGCAGCAGGAAGAAAAGCCCATGCCCAGCCTGGTGCTGATCGACGGAGGCCTTGGCCAGTTACACGCGGCTGCCGAGGCTCTGGAATCGCTCGAAATCATCAACCAGCCGCTCGCCGCCATCGCCAAGCGCGACGAGATTCTCTACGTCTACGGGCAGGAAAAAGATCCGATCGCGCTCGATCACCACTCGCCGGTGCTGCACTTGATCCAACTGATTCGAGACGAAGCCCATCGCTTCGCCGTGACCTTCCATCGCAAACGCCGCCAGATCCGCGACCGCTCCACCGAATTGCTGGAGATCCCTGGCGTAGGGGAGAGTACAACCCGGCGTCTTCTAGAACATTTCGGCAGCGTCCAGGCGGTCAAACAAGCCGACGCGTCTGCCCTGTCGGCAGTTGTAACGCGCGTGCAGGCGGAAGCGATCAGCACTCACTTCAGGAAGTAAGTCGAAAAGCGCGCCCTCAAAGACAGGACATTTCTATCCCTTACGCGCGTGGGAGCTGAGGCAGCGCGTCAAAATGCGCATCGCGGGCACACAGGACAAGCGAATGCTGCAGGACGAGGGCCGCGATCCACATATCGTTCGTCGGGATCGGAGTTCCCTGCTTGCCCAATTGCCGGTAAACGGCGCCGTAATGATGCGTGGTCTGTTCATCGGCATAGAGCACACCAACGCCGGACTTCAGCAGAAAACGGCGCAAGACAGCCTCGTTGCGCGGCCCCTGACTCCCCACGGCAAATCCGGCGCGCAGTTCTCCCACCACGATGAAGGGCAGCCAGACTTCATCGGCAAGTTCGACCGCTTCGACAACCGACACATTGCCCCGGCAAAGATCGGTATAGCGGTTCGTGTCCAGCGCCAGCCTCACCGCCATATCTCTTCATCAATGGTGTCCTGCGCGGCCAAAGCGCGATCGAATGCGGGATCTTTGCGCCAGGTCCGTGCGATGTCGCTGAGGTCGCGCTGCCGTCCAGGTTCACCCACCACACCAGCACCCCGCGCGAGGGCTTCAATCGCTACCTCATTCAGGCTTTTGCCCCGCTCACGGGCGGCCCTGCGAAGGGCTTCGTCCAAAGTTTCGGGGACCTTGCGGATGGTATATTGCATGCATCGATTGTAGGCATTGCAGGCAACAAATGCAAGCGCTCGGGCGAGCCTTCTACTGCGCCGGGCTCGCATTGCCCATGTCGAGGACAACCTTCCAACTTCCGTCTCTCTGCTTCTTCCAGATGCTGGTGTACTTGCCGTGGTCGACAACCGGCTTCCCGTCTTTATCTTTCGAGCGAAATTCGTAAGTGCCGAAGGTGTAACCTAAGTCTCCAGAAGCGGAAATGTCGGCGCCGACGGGCGTCCACATCAGGTGATTGTCCTTCTGATCGAGGAATCCCATCGTCTTGGCGATATTTATCTTTCCTTGAATGACCGGTGCGCCGTTGGGCACTTCGACGGCGTCGTCGGCATAGTAAGACATATATCCCACAGAACCCCGCTCGGCCGCAGCCTTCATGAATTCGCCCTCCAGCTGGCGTAACGTGTCGGCGGTGGCTTTCGCCGACGCTGAAGCGAGCGGACGCGCGTTTGGCGCTGCTATCATCACGATCAACACAGCAGCGACAAGAATGATCAGAAACGATTTCATGCAGCCTCCGTGAACGGCAGCGGATATTCTATCTCTATGCCAAAACAAGGCGAATGCGGCACCCTCGTTGTAACCGGTGCAAGTCGCGGGATCGGCGCGGCAACAGCCAAGCTGGCCGCTGCGCGCGGATTTTCTGTGGCCATCGACTTTGCCACCGGCGAGGCCGAAGCCGGGGCGATTGCCCAAGAGATTATTGGCGCTGGCGGGCGCGCCTGTGCAATCCAAGCTGACGTTGCCTGCGAAGAAGATATCGTCCGGCTCTTTGAAACGGCCGAACGCGAACTGGGGCCGATCAAGGCTTTGGTCAACAATGCCGCGATTACTGGCGGGTTTGCCCGCGTCGAAGCGGTGAGCGAAAAAGCCCTCGCGCAAGTCATGGCGGTCAACGTCACCGGAGCATTCCTGTGCGCGCGCGAAGCAGTGCGCCGCATGTCGACCCGCCATGGCGGAACCGGCGGCGCGATCGTGAATATCTCCTCGCGCGCAGCCAAGATCGGCTCCGCCGGAGAGTGGGTGCACTACGCCGCGTCCAAGGGCGCGATTGACAGCTTCACAATCGGCCTGGCGCGTGAAGTTGCTACCGAGGGAATCCGTGTAAACGCGGTTGCTCCCGGATTGGTCGACACGGGGCTGCATGCCGCCAACAATGCGCCGGACCGGTTGAGCCGCCTGACCCCCAGCATTCCCATGCAAAGGCCCGGCACCGCAATCGAGGTAGCCGAAGCAGTCCTTTGGTTGCTTTCCCCGGCCGCTTCTTATACGACTGGCGCTATTCTGGAGGTCGGCGGCGGCCGCTAATCCTCGTCCGGGGATTGGCTTCCTTGTTTCTCTGTTTTAGATTCTCCCGCAGGTAGCTTTTGATCTTTTCGGGCAAACGCGATGTATGCAGGACGTCGCGCAGCAGCGGCGGTGGAAGGTTCCGTGCGAAGTCCAGAGCGCGAGCCAGCGGCGTGTGCGGACTGCGCAACAGCGCCAGACGAATTTCCCGGCGCAGCGACCACTTCGGGTGATGGCACACAGCTTCGACAAAAGCTGTGCTCGCGTTTGGGTGTAAGAGAGCCTTTATAACCGCAGCTTCAGTCAGTCGCGCATTCTCCAGCGCCGTGTGCGCGACGCTGGGTTCCTTGTCGAGCAGCAACGCCGCCACAACCCTCTGCGAGGCTCGGCGAGCCAGCATCATCCGTTCGCCCAGTGTCACCGAGGGAAGCCGGGTCACGAGCTGCTCTGCGGCAAAATGCTTCAAATCAGGGGCGACGGACGGACGCAATGCAAACTGCATGAGATCGCCGGTATAGAAGTGGCGAAGCAGCCGGAGCGCCAGGTGTCGGGGCGTCCGCGGATGAGCCGCGAGCGCGACACATACCTTCCGCGATTTCAGCGCCGCTGGGTCGTGACCGAGTTGTTCGAGAGTTTCCGGCGGCAGGTCGCGACGCTCGAGCAGAGCCAGAGCAAGGTCTTCATTCAGCGGAGCGGTGAGATCCTCGCCAGCAGAAGAAACGGCAACCGCGCTCGACGGCGCGCTTTCAGACCCTCCAACTCCGGTCAGCAGTAGATTCTCCTGTTGAATTTCTTTCGAACCCATAATGGGTCGCAGCGCTCAACCAGCCCTCCGTGCCATCTGCAGTGCGCCATGGACTGGATCGACTACTTCAGGATTCAAAACAACCTCTGGATTCGCCGCTCGCACTTCATTGTAAAAAAGTTCGCGAATCATCGCCGCGTGACGAAAGACTCCGCCAGCCATGGCCATCGGGACAGCGGAAAGAGCAGCGGAACGTTGGAGAGGAAAAAGCCGGCGCAGGACGATCCCGGCAAGCTGCGCCAACTCGCCAGCTGCTTGCGCGTTAACCCGGCGAGCCACTGCGTCTCCAGCCTCCGCCGCAGCCAGAACCGCAGGAAATAGAACCGCGAAGTCCGCATTCGTGTTGGCCTTACGCGCTAATTGTTCGAGCGAATTCACGCTCCACGCGGTCTTCAGTTCGCGGAAAAGACGCGTGGCCGGCCATTCTCGATCGTTTTCAGCTCGTTCTTCCCCAACCTGATCCGCCGCGTGCTGCACGGCGTTGACGGCCGCACGGCCGATCCAATGAGCCGAGCCCTCATCGGAAACAGCGAAGCCCCACCCTCCAGCACGAGCAGTTCTTCCCTGCTCATCGCGGCCAAACGCAATCGACCCGGTACCGGCGATGACAATCGCGCCCGGTCCCGCGCCAAAGGCCGCCGCCAGCGCGATCTCCATGTCACCCACTACTTCGATTTCCCCTGAAACGATCTCTGCGACAATCTTGCGCACGGTGGCCGCTATTTCCGAGCGCCCCGCACCCGCAGCTCCAACGCACACTCGGCGAATTTGCCGAGTATTAATTCCGGCGGCCTGACACGCCTCGCGTATCGCTTGCTGTAGAACTTCCCGGGCGCCGGCCTCGCCTACGCGCGTGATATTGCTGGCGCCCACCGTAACTGTAGCGAGAATCGAGGATTCATCGCCGACAACACACGTCGTCTTGCTTCCGCCGCCGTCAATGCCCAGGTAGTAGGCCACGCGTTAGTTCTATCACAGGAAAAGTCGAGCTCTCTCGAGTACAGTTATGGACCCTCCAGAGGCATCTCTCCAGCCACGTCCATAAACACTCACTCGCACGGAACAAGCATTGCCGCCATAATTTGAAAACGCACCGTCGCCGAGGGCAGGCGCCAGCGACAGAAAAGAATGGGCCTCAACAAACTCGATCTCGCGATCATCGCGCTCTATCTCGTAGGGATCACCCTGTTCGGGCTCCGCTTCCGCAGGCGCCATCGCTCGCTGCGTGACTATTTTCTAGCCGGACGCGACATCCCCTGGTGGGCGATCGCGCTTTCTATCGTTGCCGCCGAAACCAGCACACTTACCATCATCAGCATTCCCGGCCTCGCATATGACACTAACCTCACCTTCCTGCAGGTGGTGATGGGATACCTGGTGGGGCGCGTCGTGATCAGCGTTGTGCTGTTGCCGCATTATTTTCGCGGCGATCTTTACACCGCCTACGAGCTGATCGAACGGCGCTTCGGGCGCGGGCTGCGCTCGCTCACAGCCGGGCTGTTCTTATTGACCCGTGCGGCAGCCGAAGGTGTGCGCGTCTATGCGGTGTCGATCGTGGTGTCGATTGCTCTGGGCACGGGCGAGGTGGCCTCGATCGCTATCATCACTGCATTGACGCTCATCTATACGTTCGAAGGCGGCCTGGCGGCCGTGATCTGGACCGACGTCGTGCAGACCGCAATCTATGTCGGCGGGACGCTGGTCGGAGTAGCAACGATTCTCCATCTTGTCCCCGGAGGATGGACCGCGATTCATGCCGCGGCCGCGAGCGCAGGCAAACTACAAGTATTCGACTTCCGACCTAACTTCTGGCTGCCTTACACGTTCTGGGCCGGCGTCGTCGGAGGCACAGCCTTCATCACGGCCAGCCACGGCACTGATCAACTCATCGTCCAACGGTTGCTTGCGGCCCGTGGGCAGAAGCAATCTACCCTGGCCCTGCTTTCGAGCGGGGTGGCAATTCTGTTCCAGTTCGCTCTCTTCTTAATTGTGGGCGTGATGCTGTGGGCCTTCTACCGCGTGCCCTCGGCGACCTTCGGAAAACCTGACCGAATCTATCCCACGTTCATCGTCAACCAAATGCCGCACGGAATTTCCGGGCTGCTGATTGCCGCAATCCTGGCGGCGGCCATGTCGAATCTCAGCGCCGCGCTGAATTCACTGTCGTCGAGCACAATCATGGACTTTCTCCTGCGCCTCCGCCCCAACACGGATGAGCAGGCACGAATGAAGCTCTCCCGGTTGGCGACCTTCTGTTGGGCGATCGTACTTTTCGGTTTGGCGGTGCTGGCGCTGCAAAAAGTAGGCCGCGTGGTCGAAGTAGGACTGCAGATTGCTTCCGTGGCCTATGGCGCGCTGCTCGGAGTTTTTCTGCTTGGAGTGTTGACCCGAAAAGCCAATCAGCGCGGCGCGATGGTAGGAATGCTGTTCGGCTTCAGCACGGAGCTGTATTTGTGGAGAGCCCACGTCCCGTGGACCTGGTGGGTGGTAATTGGAACGATGGTGACGTTCGCGGTGGGATACATAGCAAGCTTGCTTAGACCAGAGCGGCCGGACAAGACCAACGCCGCCCCTGACGTATACTGACACCCTTGCATCATGCCTTCGCCAATTCAGCGAACCACTACCCGCCCCGAACTGGCCCGCGATCTGGGCGTAAGTCACGCCTCCGCGGTTGTAGTTGGCACAATCATTGGCAGCGGAATTTTTCTCGTTCCCGCCGAGATGATGCAGGCCGTCGGTTCCGCCAAGCTGGTGTATCTGGCGTGGCTGGTGGGTGGGCTGCTCTCTTTTTTTGGTGCGCTCACCTACGCCGAACTCGGCGCCATGAAACCGCAAGCCGGCGGAGAATATGTCTACGTCCGCGACGCTTATGGACCCCTGGGAGGCTTCCTCTATGCCTGGACGTGGTTCGTCATCGCCAAGCCTGCCTCGGTAGCTACGATCGCGACCGGACTGGTTCGCATTCTTGGCACGTTCTCGATCTTTTCATTTTTCCCCTCGAACGTTATCTCGGTCCCTTTCGCCATCACCTGGGGACAGCTCGTGGCCATCGCCGCTGCCATTCTTATTTCCCTTTTGAACTACTTTGGCGTCAAGAGGGCCGGTGAATTCCAACTCGTATTTACTGTGCTGAAGGTAGCAATCATCCTTGGCATTGTAGTGGTCTGTTTCAGCGGCGCCGGCAACGCAGCCGGACGCGGCTGGAGCAACTTTGCCACAACGTTCGCGGGAGCCAAGGGTGGCGTCGCCGGCTTCATGGCGGCACTGGTCGCGGCGCTCTGGGCTTATGACGGTTGGAATGACCTGAACATGGTTGCCGGCGAAGTAAAGCAACCGGAGCGCAACATTCCGATCGCGTTGATCGCTGGTGTGGCAACGGTCGGGCTCCTGTATGTGCTGGTGAATGCCGGCGTGCAATATGTGCTGCCGGCGAGTGCGATCGCGGCCTCGCCGCGGCCGGCCTCCGACGCGGTCGCCCTGGTCATGGGACACATGGGCGCGAGCATCGTATCCGCCGGCATGGCGATCTCCATGTTAGTCACGCTAAATGGCACCATTATGAGCGGTGCTCGCGTACCTTTTGCCGTAGCCCGCGACGGATACTTTTTCTCAGCTCTCGCTGACGTTCATCCGCGCTTTCACACCCCGTCTGTGGCCATCGTGCTGCAAGCCGTCTTGTCAATCGCTCTCCTGCTCCTGGGAGGCAATTTCCGTCAGCTTTTTTCTCTCGCCATCTTCGCGGAATGGCTCTTCTACATGATCGCGGGCAGCACCATCTTCGTCTTCCGCTGGCGCGATCCCCAGGCGGCGCGGCCCTATCGCGTGTTCGGCTACCCTTTCATTCCCGCCCTGTTCATCGCAGTGGCCGCCGTTCTCCTCTGCTACACCTTCCGCGGAGACTGGCCGAATTCTCTCTATGGATTGCTGGTAATACTGGCTGGTGTACCGGTTTTCGCCTGGTTTCGCAGGCAGCATACGGCGGCATAGGTGAGGAGATGTCGGAACTGGCCCCCAAAAGGGCCGGAATTTCTGGCCTAATTCAATCGCCGATCTACCTCCGGTAGTTCGACCACTCCTCGGGTGACATCTTGATCCACCGCCCAGGGTGTTCGAGATCGGCGCGCAAATAGCGGTGCCGCTGCCACTGTGTTCCGTCCTCAAAGAAAACCTGACTGATGCCGCCATTGCACGCTGCGAGGTTGGACATCGGCTCCTTTTCTTCGACCGTGGACTTTAAGGCGTTGTAGGCGCTGGGGCTTTCAAGCGCTATCGTGAACTCCTGCCCTGCCGCCAGCTCGAATGGCGCGCTGGCTGCGTCCGGTTTGAGTCTGTGGCCAAGCACCGCCGAATACAGCGCCTCCTCGGGTCTGCGACCGACATAATTCGAGGCGCTGCCGACCAGCGGAACATTTTGCTGTGCTTTTGCGACTTCCGCCTGCCAATTAGCGGTTTCGAAGAGATGACAGCCGACTACCACGTAGACAATGTTTTTCTCCGACACATTCTTGATGACAATCGTCAGGTCCTTGAGCCACTCATCCCCGGCATTAAATGTCGTCTCCCACACATACTTGTTCGGGAACTGGTGTCCGTTGCTTTTCAGCTTCGTCGTGCCTTCCATCACGCTTACGATCTTCACCGGGTCTTTGGAGCCCGGCATATCAAGCAGCAGTGTTTTGGTATCCTGCGCGGCTGCTCCGAGCGAAGCAAGGAGAGTGCAAAGTACAAACACGTATCGCATCGACTTTTTCCTTCCTCAGACGAGAATTACAACCTTGGGCGGCATACCGCCACTGAAAGGCAACGACAAGACAGTTGACCGGATACGCATTGTGACCTACCCCCATTTTGTTAGCTTATTAGGCTCGGTCCGGAACAATGAATTTTGGTCCAAATTCTCCAAAATCGGGATGAATTTCTTGATCCTGTTCCGAAAAGCGAACGCCCTACAGCCGCTGTGAGCCTAATTATTTGGAACGACAGGGAGAAGTCGCGATTCGTGCCCGCGGGCGTCCCCCCCCTCCTACTTTTGGACGATGTTACGAAAACCGAACGTGTCCATTCGGTGGCGGCGTTGCCGGACTCAATCGGGACCGCACCCCTGGCCCATTTTGGCAAGAGTCCCATAGCTATGCCGCCTGGTTACCTTAGGTCAAGAGCCGTGGACACGTTTACCCCCTGTCCTTTTTCCCCTATGTTGAGAACTCCAGTCCCAGTCGCTCCCTCGGCTTGGGTCCCCTTGGAGTTATTACATGGCTACCTATCAACGCGGTTTCAAGCTCGGCATTCTCCCGGAGCGCAAGATCGACAAGCGTGCGCTGGTCACCAGCTACACGTTCATGGTGATCATGCTGCTGCTCCTGATCAACATCAGCCTTTTGTTTCCGGACAGGATTTCGCTGAAACAGTACCGCGTTACAGAATTGATTCCGATGCCCAGTCTGAGGCCAGAGCCGGCACCCATCAAAGTGGTGAAGCCGCAGGTGAGGCCAAAACTTCTGCCTCCCGCTCCGGTTTTCGAACAGCCCAAGCTAATCGTACCGCGTGAAGTTCGCCATACGCTTGCTCCGGTACCGGTGGAGGCACCGAAGGTGGTGGTGAACACGTTCGCGGCTCCGCAGTTGAAAATGGCCGCGGCGGGTGGAGCGCGTCCGCAACTCCTGCATACCGGTGACTTCGCTGGCAGCTCCGTCGCTCCGACGGTCAATGTAGCGGTGCAAAAGGTGCAGACCGGAGGTTTCGGCGACGACAATGGCTTGAAGGGAACAGGCAAGCCGAACGCCAAGCTGTATGCAGCCCAGGCCGGTTCGTTTGACATGCCGGCAGGCCCGGGACAGGGCAACGGATCAGGCGGCGCAAAGGGCATTAAAGGAACTGTAGCCAGCGCCGATTTCGGGAACGGCATTGCGACTGGAGGCAAAGGCGACGGCCGCAGCAACGGGGCCGGTGTTTCGACCGGAGGCTTCGGCTCAGAGCAGGTGGTTCACGGCGGACCGAAAATCGCGCAAGCAGCTTCCGGACCCGCAACCACGCCGGTGGAGATCACCTTCAAGCCCAACCCGGTTTATACCGACGAAGCCCGCGGCTTGAAGCTGGAGGGTGAAGTTCTGCTGGAAGTGATGTTCGGCGCCAACGGGTCTCTGCATGTGAATCGGGTAGTCCGGGGCCTGGGTCACGGCCTGGACGAGGCTGCCATTGCGGCCGCTAATAAGATGCGCTTCAAGCCGGCGCTGCGCATGGGACAGCCGGTCGATTCGACGGCGATCGTGCACGTGCTTTTCCAGATTGCGTACTAACAGTGCGGGCGTTCGGCAGACTTTAGGTCAGAAGATTCGTTTCGTGGCCATGAATGTGCGAGACGAATTAGGAAACGAGAAATCGGTTCACGGAAATAATCGGTTCAAAGAAAAACGTCAGTTCAGAAGGAACCTTGGAGAGAAGAGTCATGCGTACTTGGAAATGGATGTTCACAGCCGCACTGCTGGTCTCGGTGAGCGCTGCCGCGCAGCAGCCGTCGGAGTCACAACCCTCGGCGCAACCTAACGCTGCCGCAGCTACGTCCTCGGTGCCAACGCCGGCGGCTTCCGATGCCACATCGCCGGCCCAGACCGCCGACGCCCAGGCCGCTCAAGCGTCTCAGCCGCAAGGGGCGCAGCAGGGGAGCGCTCCGGCGCCAACCCCGTCGGCTCTGCCACAACCCACCACTATGGATCAGGTTGTGGATCGCTTCATCGAGCGTGAACACGGGCTCATGAAGGCGCTCTCCAACCGCACTCCGGTGGTTGAGACCTATCTGCAGGACCTGACCGCCGATCCGCAGCTTGGCCCAGTGCCCAGCGGCGATCACTATTTCCTCGGCCGCATGGATATGGGTATCCAGGTCGACCGCAAGGACTATCTGAAGGACCAGGAGAAGGGCATCGGCATTCAGGGCATGGAGACGCGCCTGTTGGGCGGCTTCCACAAGCTCTACAAGGTCCAGTACGAGCCCACCGGGTTCTCCTGGATGGTCTATGCCGACCGCACGGACTTTGACCGCTCGCACTATGAGTTTCATTACATCCGCCGCGAATTTCTCGGCGACATCCGTTGCCTCGTATTTGACGTCACACCCAAGAAGAACTCCAAAAGTTCCGGCAAGGGAGGGCGCTTTCTCGGCCGCGTCTGGGTCGAAGACCAGGACTACAACATTGTCCGTCTCAACGGCACCTACGCTCCGGCGCCGCGGAATTCCTACTTCTTCCACATGGATAGCTGGCGCCTGAACCTGATTCCGGGCTACTGGGTTCCCGCTTACATCTACAGCGAAGAAGGCGACTTCAGCGCTGGCGTGAAGAACAAGCTTGCTTTCAAGGCCCAGACCCGCATCTGGGGCTATGACCTCAAGCGCGGCGACAA
>Ga0265760_10000097_pt1 | contig 22894 bp, 18 predicted proteins | sample NZIome_2_FD_200831 | JGI IMG/M metagenome (GOLD analysis project Ga0265760, IMG submission 200831) | Metatranscriptome of rhizosphere microbial communities from Maridalen valley, Oslo, Norway - NZI1 (Metagenome Metatranscriptome) | ecosystem: Host-associated > Plants > Roots > Rhizosphere >...
AAGACCCAGATTCCACGCACGATTTTGGAACGGATATTCTGCCACGCATCATCGAAACATGCGGGGTATACGCCTATAATTTGCGCGATGAAAACAATGAGGAGCAGCCGTACTGGCGGGACGTGGGAACGATTGACGCCTATTACGAAGCAAACATGGACCTGGTGAGCGTTTCGCCGGTCTTTAACCTTTACGACAAGAGCTGGCCGCTACATACCTGGCAGCAGCAATATCCGCCTGCAAAGTTTGTTTTCGCCGATCCGGACCGCATGGGAGCGGCCCTCGATTCAATCGTGGCCGGCGGCTCGATTATTTCCGGTGGGCGCGTCAAAGGCTGCGTGGTGGGATATGACGTGCGGGTGAACAGCTATGTGGACGTCGAAGATTCCATTATTTTCAACCACGTTGGCATCGGTCGCCATTCACGCATACGACGCGCCATCATCGACCGGCACGTGCAGCTGCCGGAACATTCAGTGATTGGCTATAACCCCGAGGATGATCGCGCACGATTCCCGTTAACAGAAAACGGCATCGTGATCGTCGTACGCGAAGAATCCATGCTGGAAGAGCCGGAGTAACCGCCTTAAGCGATCCGGCGGACATAATTTATCGAGCCCATCTTGCCCATCGAACGCAAAGATACACTCGGCAACCCTGGCGAACCCACGGATTCGTCCCATTCCATCGGCTATGAGAATCGCTTTGGCCCGGCGGTTGAAGCCTTTCGCAGCTTTCGCCCGGGATATCCAAGCGAAGTGTTCGAGCAAATTCTGGCGGAAGTACCCGCGGATCAGCGGCATCGCGCGGTGGATCTGGGCTCAGGGACCGGACTCTCAGCTTTGCCCCTATGCCGGTGGTTTCGCGAAGTAATGGCGGTGGAACCCGATCCGCAAATGGCCGCCGATCTCGTGGAGAAAAATGATCGGCTCGTGGTGCGAAACCTTACGGCGGAAGAATTCGATCTGCCGGCGGGATCCGTGGACCTGGTCACGTGCGGGACCGCGTTTCATTGGATGAACGGACCGCTGGTGTTGGCAAAAAGTCGCGAATGGCTTCGTCCAAGCGGCGTTCTGGCGCTTTACAACTATCCTGTGCCGAAACTCAGCCCAGCGGTGCAGGCCGTGGCCGAGCGCGAGTTCGCGCTCCATTGGGGAAACTTTCGCCATCCGCGGCTGGACGATCCGGATTATGTGGGGCGAACATTTCTGGAGCACAGCGGCCTGCTAAACCTTCGGATCCGAAAAATTCCCAACGTAGTCTATTTTTCGCCGGAGGAAGCCGTGGGATTTTGCCGGTCCACTTCCTACGGCAGCGCATACATGCGTACGCTGGCCGACCCGGAACCCTACCTTCGTGATCTGCTGCGCGAATTTCAACGCGCCTCGGAAGGTCGTCCCATTGCCGCGGACTTCGAAATCACGCTTTGTTTGGGCCGCAAACCGGAGGCTGTTGCATAGCTCCGGACGTCGGGAAAGGAACTCATGTCTCCACGAATCGTTCACGTGCATGCTCGCGAGATTTTGGATTCGCGCGGAAATCCCACTGTGGAAGCGGAAATCACCCTTGAAAGCGGCGCGTTTGGGCGTGCCTCGGTGCCCTCGGGAGCTTCCACTGGCGAGCATGAATCTCTGGAACTTCGCGACGGAGACAAATCGCGCTACCTCGGCAAGGGAGTGCTGCGCGCCGTCGCCAATGTTAACGGGCCGCTCGCTGAAGCGGTACGCGGGTTGGACGCAACAGACCAGCGCGCGCTGGACGCAAAAATGATTAAATCCGACGGCGCTCCCAATAAGGGACGGTATGGCGCCAATGCCATTCTGGCAATTTCCATGGCTGCTGCGCGCGCGGCGGCAGCACACGTCAAGCAGCCGCTTTATCAGTACCTGTCCAAATATTCCGGAGGCGCGGGCGGAACGACGCTGCCCGTACCCATGATGAATATTCTCAACGGCGGCGCGCATGCCGATAATTCCATTGACGTGCAGGAGTTCATGGTCATGCCCGTAGGTGCACGCAACTTTGCCCAAGCGCTGCAAATGGGCGCGGAAGTCTTTCATCGCCTGAAGGAAGTGCTCAAGAAGTGCGGCTACACGACTACAGTGGGCGATGAAGGCGGCTTTGCTCCCGCTCTCAAATCGAACGAAGAGGCGCTGGAGTGTATCCTGACGGCCATCGAAGCAGCGGGATACAAAGCCGGCGAGCAAATAGCCATTGCAGTGGATCCCGCGGCCAGCGAATTCTATGACAGCACGCGTGGAAAATATATTTTCAAAAAATCCGACAACTCCGCGCGCGATTCCGCGCAAATGGTGGCGTTCTTGGCCGACTGGGTGCGGCAGTATCCCATTATGTCCATCGAAGATGGCCTGGCGGAAAACGATTGGGACGGCTGGAAAATGATGACGCGCGAGCTGGGCGGAAAAATTCAGATTGTAGGCGACGATATTTTCGTCACCAACACAAAAATCTTCACGCGGGGCATTGCGGAAAAAGTGGCTAACGCCATCCTGATCAAACTGAATCAAATCGGCACTGTCAGCGAGACAATAGACGCCATTGAAATGGCGCGGAAAGCGGGCTATGCGGCGATTGTGTCGCACCGCTCGGGCGAAACCGAAGATATCTTCATCGCCGATTTCGTGGTGGCCATGGGCACGGGGCAAATCAAGACCGGCTCCGCGTCGCGCACCGACCGTATCGCCAAATATAACCAGTTGCTGCGCATCGAAGAAGAACTGGGCGCCGCCGCCAAATTCCCCGGACCTGCTGCTCTGTCCGCTAAATCACGCGCATTGTGATCTCATGATGGACATGAACAATTTCAAGACTGGCGAAACAATATTCGGAATCAGAGAGGAATGGAAAAGTTTTTCCGACGCCAATCGAGCTTTCATTGAGCATTTGCCTGATCTTACTCGCACAATCGAGAGTGCCTTTCCCCAACGAAGGATGAAAGCTCGCTCAATTGACTTGATCGTTTTTCTTCTAGACCGCCTCTGCTGCCAGGACTTTTGGGAAATTGTTCTCGTGTGCGGAAACGGATATTGGATGGCCGCACAAAAGATCCTCCGTGGCATGTACGAAAGAGCTGTGACAGCTCGATATTTGCATCTACATCCAACCGAAGAGAATATGAACAGCTTTATCGATTTTTATTGGGTATCGCGGCATCGGATGATGGAAGCTACTCTGCGGACCGTCGGCGCTGATTCGCTTCCACAGGAAGAGGTGTCGCGGACGAGGGAGAAATTCAAAGTGGTCAAGGAGGGTTTCCGCGTTCCTCTCTGCGATAAGTGCGGCACGAAGAAACTCAACCATAGCTGGACCAAGGTTGATTTTGTTTCGATGGCGCGAGAATGCGGCAAACTTGGGGATTTCATTGTACCTGCATATTATGTTCCCCTATACCAAACCCATCCAAGCCTCACAGCTCTAGTTGGCAGTTTGAATGACGTGGATTCAGGTTCCCTGGAGATCGACCTGAACCGACAGTCAGGACTTGGGCGCACTGATCTTGGCACGGCCCACGCGATACTTCTTTCGGTCCTCGATTTGCAAAAAGAGCATTTCCAAATTCACGAGATGGAGAATTCGCTTCAGACTTGCCTTCAGGATTTTAAGGACATCAAAGAATCGCGTAAGAATAAATTGGATATCCAGACCGGCTAAAGAGTATGGCGAAAAGACCAAAACCAATTGTGCTGACGGTGCTGGACGGCTGGGGATATTCCCCGGTCACCACAGGCAATGCCATCGCGTTGGCGCGCAAGCCGGCCTACGAGGATCTCCTGCGAAAATTTCCCAATACATTGATCCACACTTCCGGGCCTTTCGTCGGGCTTCCGGAAGGGCAGATGGGCAATAGCGAAGTGGGACATCTGAATATCGGTGCGGGGCGAATTGTGCTGATGGATAGCACGCGAATTGACCGTTGGATCGCCGACGGAGATTTTTTTCGCCAGCCGTTGTTACTGGAGGCGATGCAACGCGGCCGTCAGCGCCAATTGCATCTGCTGGGGCTGCTCAGTGACGGCGGCGTACATTCCAATATGGAGCACCTCTTCGCGTTGCTGCGTATGGCGCGTGAAAATCACGTCGAGCGCGTTTTCGTACATTGCTTTCTGGACGGGCGCGACACTCCGCCGCACAGCGGAGTGGACTATATCGCACAACTCCAGCAAAAACTGCGCGATTATGGCGTGGGCAAAATTGCGACGCTTTCAGGCCGCTACTATGCGATGGACCGCGACAATCGCTGGCCGCGCATCGAGCTGGCTTACCGCGCCATGGTTCACGGCGACGCCGAACAACGCACCTCCGATCCCATCGCCGCCGTGCGCGCCAGTTACGAGCGAGATGTAACGGATGAATTTGTCGCCCCGATTGTCGTCACGAATGGTGACGGAATAGGCGGTGCGACCAAGCCCGTGGGGCTGATCCGCTCTGACGATCCGGTAATCTTTTTCAATTTTCGCGCGGATCGCGCGCGTGAGATGACACGTGCGCTGGCGGAGCCGGGCTTCCGCGAATTCGTCGACGCGGAGCGCCCTGAGAATCTGCTTTACGTGGCCATGACGCAATATGAAAAAACCTGGCCTTGGCTGCGGTACGTCGTATCGCCTGAAAAAGTGAACCATATTCTGGCGCAATCTTTCGCGGAATTGAATCTTCGCAATCTGCGCGTGGCGGAAACGGAAAAATATGCGCACGTAACTTATTTTTTCAATGGCGGCGTTGAAAAACCGTACTCCGGCGAGGAACGAATCATGGTGCAGTCGCCCAAAGTGGCAACATACGATTTGCAGCCGGAGATGTCCGCGTCGGGTGTCACCGATACTGTAGTGCATGCTGTCGAAAAAGGAGAATTCGACGTGGTGGTGATGAATTATGCCAATGCGGACATGGTGGGTCACTCAGGAAAGCTGGACGCCACAATCAAAGCCGTCGAAGCCGTGGACGCGGGGCTGCACCGCATCCATGCCGCGATCCGTTCGCGCGGAGGAGCGTGGATCATCACCGCCGACCATGGCAATGCCGAGACCATGATTGATCCGCAAACGGGCGAGCCCCACACATACCACACTACAAACCCCGTGCCGTTTATTCTCGCGAGCGGGGAGGAAGACGTGGCGTTGCGCTCTGATGGCTCATTGCGCGATATTGCGCCCACCCTGCTCGGCCTCCTCGGTGTTCCCGCACCGGAGGATATGACCGGCCGCGATTTGCGGATTTCGCGCACTTAAGTTTTGCGCGACAGTAGTTCATCGTCGCGCTCGCTGCTCCGCAGCCACCTCGGCCACCGCGTCCGCAAACGCCTCGACATTCTGCTCCGGCCGCCAGGAATTCATGCGCACTTGCGCTGCAGTCCCCATTTTCCGCATCAGCGCCGGATTCTCACATAACTGCCGCATCCGGGCAGCGAGTGCGGGTACATCGCCACATGGGATCACGAAGCCCGTTTCGCCATCCCGTACCAGATCAAATTTTGCGCCCACGCGATCGCTTACGATGGCCGAACAGCCGCAGACCATGGCTTCATTGACCACTAGCCCGAACGGCTCAAAGGACGATGGAAGCACCAGGACGTCGGAAGCTACATAAACAGCCGGCAGTTGAGTCTGATTCACAAAGCCCAGCCATCGCACACGGCCATCCACTCCCAGTTCCACGGCGCGCCGTTTCAGTTCCGCAAGAAGTGGGCCGTCACCCGCAAAAACCAGGAAGGAATTCTCCGCGCAACTTTTCGCAAATGCTTCCAGGGCATCGCCGGGCCGCTTCCAAGGCTGCAACTTTGCGCAGAACAGAACCACCGGCCCATGAGCAGGAATGCCCCACGCGGCGCGGATGGATTCGCGATCCGCGCGCAGGGCCCGGTCGAGCCACCAATCATTATCCACAACATTGCCGGCAAGATGTATCCGGTCGCGAGGTACGCCCAGTGAAATGAAGAATTCTATCGTGCCGGTTGAACCCGCGAGCAATTTATCCGGATGCCGATAGAATTGGCGCAATAGACATTTTTTTACAGCGCGCCGAACACGGGTTTGTGCCCGCCAGCTATGCAGGCTATGCGCGTCGGAACTGAAGAGCAGCGGAAGCCCGTATCGATACGCTAGAAAAAACGCCCGCCAGGCCTCGCGAAAATTGTAGCCGCCGACGTAAATGGCATCAAAACCTCCCGTCGCGATAAGCTCCCCAAGCGGCCGCCAGGTCGCAAAATTCCCCGATGCCGTCGCACCCTGCATTCCGGGATGAATCCTGCACCACGGATAGCCATCGAGTACCGGGACATCCCAAGCAACCTCTCTGCCAAAACCGGGATCGAGTGCGCGCTCGGCGCCTCGCAGGCTCGCATAGGCCACCACGATTTCCAGCCCGCGATGCGCGGCCATCCGGCGCAGCAGCGGTGCCACGTATTGCACCGGATGCGACAGCACCATCAGAAGGCGATGTCGAGCAGGCTTCATTCGCCGAAAGCCGCAACATAGCAGTCAGCTATGTGATCCCAGGAAAAAAAATTTGAATAGGCTCGTCGGCTTCGTTCGTGGAGTTCGCGCCAATGAGTGCGGTCCTGCAACACGTGACAGAGTGCGTCGACAAGCGCCCCGCGGTTATTGAGCGGTGCCAGTTCGACGCCCGCTTCAGTGACCGGGAAACCTGTGCTCGGACCTCGGTACCCCACCACCGGCAGCCCACAGGCCACGCCCGCAAGAGCGCTGCCGCGCTGGTTGGAGATCTCGCCGCGCACGAAGAGCATAACGTCGCAGGACGCCAGTTGCCGTGCAATTTCGCTTTCGGGAAGAATTCCGCGGATTTGTAACTCCACTCCGCTGCCTGCGAGCTCGGCTTCCAATGCCGGGCGGGCAGCTTCCGCGCCGCGCCCCATCACGATAAGAGACACAGGCCCAGCCCGCTGCCGAAGAATCCGGGTGGCAGAGGCAATATCCGCCACTTCCCGCGAGGTGCGCCCGCTTCCCGTAATGCCGAAAACTCCCACACGGCGCGGCAATCCATCAGCGCAGAGATCACGCGGAGCCTGCATGGCAGGACAATTTGCACCGAGGGGAATAAATATCGCGCGAGCCGTTGGCTGGGCGAGCCAGACGATATTTTCAATAGGAGCCGCAAAAACCGAACGCTCGGCGATATGAAAACCGCGCCGCATGATCATTCGCTGGAATCGCCCGCGTAAGGTGTCCCGGACACGATGGCCTGTCGCGGGCATCCATTCGTGAAATACAACACCGCAACGTATCCCGTTTTCACGAAGGATCCGCAGCACCTCAAGAAATCGGAACGGCAAACCGCGACGTGACCATGCCAGGGAAGTATATTGCAGCAGCACCCATTGCCCGCGCCAGGCGCGTGATTGTGCGCGTAGTTGCCGCAGACTGGAACGCCAGCCATCGCGGTCCCAACGAACCTCGGCGATTTTCAACACAACGCCGCGTGGCGCAAGAGCTACCCCAAGGTGCGCACAGTAATCACGCACGCCGTCGGTGGGCTCATCGCGTTTTCCAAGAAGGGCAATCATCGCGGTGGTCCGATAACAATCCCATGCCATGCGAGTGTAATCAGACGAGGCGGCATCTGAAGCTATTTCCGGAGAAGAAAGTGGCCCATAATCAGCGCATCCATTCCGGAGCTGAAGAATGTGCGGACCGCATCCGCCGGCGAACTCACAATGGGATCTCCGCGCAGGTTGAAAGAAGTATTCATCACCACGGGAACGCCGGTGCGCTCGCGAAATTCCTCAATCAGTCGCCAGTAAAGCGGGTTGACGTCAGCTTCAACGGTTTGCGGACGTGTGCTTCCGTCCACATGCGTCACGGCCGGAATCACGCTGCGTTTTTCCTGCCGCACCTGCTCGGTCACCGCCATGAACGGAGAACCGTAAGCCGATTCCAAATATTCCGGCACGGCTTCGGCAAGCATTGACGGGGCAAACGGGCGCCATGATTCGCGAAATTTTACCGCGTCGTTGACGCGGTCTTTCATCCCTGCGTTGCGTGGGTCAGCCAGGATGGAGCGGTTCCCCAGTGCGCGTGCACCGAATTCCATCCTTCCTTGGAACCAGCCGACGATTTTCTCCCTAGCCAATAACTCGGCGGCGGTTGCCGGAGGATCCTCCAGCCGTTCATAGCGCAGTTGAAAAGTCCGCAGCGCCGCCTCGATTTCTTCCTCCGAAACTTCACTCCCTAGATATGCGTGACGCATCCGCTTCAAAGGCAGCGGGCAATTTCCTTCCAGCATGGGAGCCAGCGCCGCGCCGACGGCCACGCCTTCATCGCCCGCGGCCGGCGGAACAAACAATTCCCGACAGACACTGGAAACAAGAATGCGCCCATTGGCTTTCGAATTCAGCGCCACGCCGCCAGCGAGGCAAAGATTGCGGCTGCCGCCAATTTCGACGGCGCGGGACGCCAGCGCAATCATGGCCCGCTCGCAGGCATCCTGCACGGCGAAAGCAAGATCGCGATCCGCGGCTTTCAATTCGCTTTCCGGCTCGCGCGGCCGACCGAGCTTTTTGGCTATGCCGGCGGATCCTGGGCGGCCGTCGCCGAGCAATAAGCGGGCATTCACCTGATAACTTCGCTCACCGATGTGAATAAAATCATTCAGATCGACGCCGGGTTGTCCGTATGGCGCCAGCCCCATCACTTTCCATTCATCGCTATATTTTTGAAAACCCAGTAATTGCGTGAATTCCGCGTAAAACATTCCCAGCGAATTCGGCCAGGAGATGGTTTCCAGATGCTCGATGCGCCCGTTTCGACCTCGCCAGAAAGAAGTAGCTTCCCAAGCTCCACGGCCATCAATGACGAGCACGGCAGCCTCGTCGAGCCCCGACAGCGCATACGCACTGATAGCGTGTGCCAGATGGTGTTCAACAAAGAGAAGCCGGGCGCGTGTCTTGCCGAAATACTGCTCGAACCGTTTTTGACCGTTGTTTTGCCGCCACATGCTGAGAAAATGACGCGTGGAGTTCACAACATTCAAACCGCTTGCGGCCATGCGGCCCAAAAGATAGCAGGCCAGATCGTGGCGATAGACTTCTCCGGGGGGCGACCAGCCATAGCAAATAAAATCCAGATCGTCCGCGCGAATGGCGGCAAAATCCAGGCAAGCCTGAATGGCGCGCTGGGGAAAGCCGGAATCGTGCTTGATGCGGCTCAGCCGTTCTTCCGCGATGGCAAAAACCACTTCTCCATCGCGCACCAAGCATGCGGCGGAGTCATGCATCTGGGAGTAATTGATTCCCAGGCTCAACATGGTCGCCTGGAATCTTTTGTTAGAGAGTCAGGGCCTTCAACCGAGAGTGTTGTATGCCGGGGGAGAGGCACAGGGAGCCATTTGGCGCGAGCGCGAAGATAACGCCGACTGCGTGCAACACTTTGGCGTCCGCGGTAATAGACACGTGGAGGCAAAAGCAGGGCGGGAGCCAGTGTTGCCAGCTTGAGGAGCCTATGAAGCATGCCGGCATCCTCTAAATGAATGCGGAAGGTCCTCCATTCCGTCCACGCTGTTTCCCAAGGCCAGCCGCCGCCGAGCAGCAACCGAAAGTGGCGCGCATCCAGTTGCACGGGCTCCACAATCGTCCGGATGACTTCCGGAGGCAAACCTCGACGACGCAATTCACGCCCTAATTCCAGGGCCAGCGCAGCCATCACTTTCTGTCTGCGTCGCAAACCCGCCGGCGTGAAATTGACCGCATGAAATAAATTGCCGGAGTGTATCCGGTAGAACAGCAACGATTCCGGCAGAATCATGGCATTAGAAGAAACAACAGCCAGAGTAAAAAGGTACTCGTCGGCTTCGACGACCAGCGCCACCGGCGCGGGCAGCACACTACGCGCTACCGCTGCGCGCATGGACATGCGGGTTCCGAAGAAGGATTTTCGCAGTCGGAAGAGCCGTGCCCCCGCCACCGAATCCGCCCGCAGGCGAAGCATCTCGTCCAACACTTCGGTCTGCAGCGAGCCATCCGGACGCACTTCCGTGGTGCCGTGACCGAGAATACCTACTTCGGGTTCGGCACGCATGGTTTCCGCGACGCGCGCCAACTTGCCTTGCGCCCACCAATCGTCGCCGTCGAGAAAAGAAATCACTTCGCCGCGCGCTTCAGGAATTGCAAAATTAAAAGCGGAAGCCTGGCCGCCGTTCCGTTTGCGCAGTAATCGCACGCGCGGGCCAAAACGCGCAAGAATCTTCCGAGTGGCGTCCGTTGACCCGTCGTCCACCACCAACACTTCCATTTCCGACGCGGGGAAATCTTGTTCCAGGACGCTCAGCACGGCCTGCTCAATAAACCGTTCGTGATTGAACGTATCGATCAGCGCGGTAACGTAAGGTCGGGACATGGAAAGGGCAGTCTGTTGGAAGCTTCTAGCGTGCCTTGACTCCAACTCTCGCGTATTTTTTAGTTTTGCGAAGCAATTCAACTCCCTCGCAGAGGAGATGCGCCCAGGAAATGTGGCACTCCTGTATCAGCGCCGTATCTTTTGAGGGCACGATGATCGGAATATCCACCAACTTCGCCAGATGGCCGCCGTCTCCGCCCGTCAGCGCAATCGTGCGCAGGTCGCGGGCTCGAGCCGCGCGCACGCCGGCCAACACGTTCGGAGAGCCTCCGCTCGTGCTGATGGCCACAGCCACATCATTCCGCGCACCCAGGGCGAGCACCTGCCGCGCAAAAATCTGCTCGAAACCATAATCGTTGCCGATAGCCGTCAGAACTGAAGTATCCGTCACCAAGGACAGCGCCGCCAATGGCTCACGCGACCCCTGAAAGCGGCATACAAATTCAGCCGCAATGTGCTGCGCATCGGCGGCGCTGCCGCCATTACCAAAAAACAGCAGCTTGCCGCCATTACGTAGGCAGAATGAAGTCATTTCCACCGCGCGAACCAGATTTTCTATTTCGAATTCGAGCAGGCGAAGGCGAAATTCCGCGCGCTTTTGCAGGCTTTGCGCTAAACGCGAACGGAGAAGAGTGGATCTCATGCTGATCACTCCGTGCTTAGGCATGCTGGCCATGCGATGCGGCACGTTGTTTGACGCATTCTCGCAGCGTGGGCTTCGGCATGGTCACATGTCGAAAGTTTGCTTTCATTTCTGAATGACGCGATGGTCGCGCAAAAACATGCGCGGAACTATACACCAAGGAAATCGAATGTTCACTCTCCGCGTCAGCAACGCTTCGGTACGGAATCGTAATCGACAGCACCTGATTAAACTTTTCCAGCGAAACGCAATAGCATCGAATTTGTTAATTATAGGAGCTGTTTGGCTTCATGGGGCCGATAAACCAAACCCAGCTTTTGCGTCATGGGCAGGGTAATCGGAATCTCATCGCCCTGCACGACTTCGAACGAAACCGCGTTTTTCACATAGTCGTAATCTTCCATGCCTGCCCGGCCAATCCACACATGCACGTAATACAGACCCGGCATCAGCAACAGATCCGGAATACGCAATTCAATCAAAAACTGTTTGTTGTCGCTCGGCCGGAAATTGCGGAATTGATCGTACAAATAAAGTACGGGAACTGCCGTAGCGGAAGCAAATTGCACCGACAGCGAAAATTCCAGTTGGGCGTTTTCCGCTTCACCGCCGATTCGCAAGCGAAGTTCACGGCTCATCGAAATTGCCGCGCAGCGCCGGTCCTCACTGTCCAGTACCTCGATGGAAGTGATGCGCGCGCGCCCGCTGCCGCTACGGTCCCAGTTTTTGCTGTCTAGGCCTTGTCCTTCGGCACATGCCTTCAGGTATTCTCCCACCACGCGGTCGGGGGGACCATCGTCTGCCACCGTGCCCTCCTGCAACAGCAGGCACCGCCGGCAGAGCTGGCTGATTGCTCCCATATTGTGACTAACGAAAAGAACCGTGCGCCCTGTACGCGATACATCTCCCATTTTTCCCAGGCATTTCCGCTGGAAAGCCATGTCCCCGACAGCGAGCACTTCATCCACCAGCAGAATGTCCGGTTCCAGGTGAGCGGCCACGGCAAACGCCAGCCGAACATACATGCCGCTCGAATAATGCTTCACGGGCATGTCAATGAATCGCTCGATTTCCGCGAACGCCACGATTTCATCGAACCTCGCGGAAGTTTCCTTCTTGCTCATGCCCAGAATCGCCCCACTCAGATAGGTGTTCTCGCGGCCGGTCAATTCAGGGTGAAAGCCGGTGCCGACTTCCAGCAGGCTGCCCACCCGGCCGAGAATTTCCGCGACGCCGCTGGTGGGGCGCGTAATGCGAGAAAGAATTTTCAGCAGGGTGGTTTTTCCGGCGCCATTGCGGCCAATCACTCCAAGCACTTCACCGTGACCCACCCGCAGATCCACGTCGCGCAGCGCCCAGAATTCTTCGCGTGCTGCCCTGCGGCGAAGATTCTTTCCCGGCGCGCGAAACCATTCCCGCATGGAATCGCGGAGATATACCCGCCCCCGGATCTCGCCTCCGCGATACCGCTTGCCGAGCTTATAAGTCTGTATCGCCGTGTCGGTCATTGAGAAATCTACACGAAATCGGCAACCGTGCCTTCAATCGTTTGAAAATACGCCAAGCCGCCCACTAAAGCCGCGAGTACAACCACTGCGGAGACCAATACCATCTTTCCCGGCGGGTCGCCGTGCCCCGTCAGTGACCATCGAAATCCTTCAATCACGCCCGCCATGGGATTCAATCCGTAAAGCCAACGCCAACGACCAGGAACCACGCTGCTGGGATAAGCAACCGGGGATGCAAACAGCCAAAATTGCACCAGAAACGGCATGATATAACGCACATCGCGATAGAGCGCATTCAGTCCGGAGAGCCACAGTCCCGCCGTCAGCGCCGTGAATATTGCCAACAGCAAAAAAACAGGCAGCCATAGAATCGCCGGTCCAGGCCAAATGTGGTAGTAGGCCATCATGCAAAGCAGGAACACGAAACTAATCGAAAAATCCACCAGCCCGGCAACAACAGAAGCCAGAGGCAACAAAAGGCGCGGAAAAAAGACCTTCGTGATCACGTGCTGATGATCCACCAGCGTGTTCGCTGCGGTCTGCAAAGCCGTGGCGAAATAGGTCCACGGCAACAATGCCGCATAGTAGAAAATAGGATACGGCAGGCCGTTCGACGGCATCTTCGCCAGCCTGCCGAAAAAAAGACTGAACACCACCATGGTTAGGAACGGCTGCAGGATCGCCCACGCTGCCCCGATCACCGTCTGCTTGTAACGGACCTTCACGTCGCGCCACACCATGAAGTACACCAGTTCGCGATAATGCCATAACTCGGCGAAGTCCATCTCCAGCAAGCCGCGCCGGGGCGTAATTCTGTGCGTCAAGGGAAAAGCCGAGCGCGGTTTGGCAACGACAGCGGCCATGTTCGATTTAGTGCGCCTGTCCATACTGTTTTTTGATTTGCTCTACGTCCTGCTTCTCAATCTGGCCCATTAGTTCTTTTCGCTGAAAACAGTATTGCCGGAGCGAGCCCACGGCCCGCAACGGAACGACGGCCACCTGATTGTAAGCCATCTGTCGCCATGAAATCGGACCCCGTGGGGGGATCAGATGCGTGCCCCACTGGAAAACCATGCCCAGGTTCCAAACCACCAGGAGCGCCACCGCGCCAACCGTTACGCGTGAAACAGCGCGGGAGCTGCGCTCGGCTATGCCGGAAAGCAGCGCCGCCAAACCAATCACAAAAATCGGCGTCAGCGAAACGAAGAACCGATTGCCGAAAGACGAAAGGCCGTTCCAGTTCGAGTAACTGGCAATCAAGTAATAGTAAGCGAGAAAAACAATGCCCAGACCTGCCGCAAGCATCCTGTTGACCCGCCACAGAAAGAAAAGACCGAGCAAGCTCAGCGGAATCAGGGGCGTCCAGCTGAACAGTCCATGGTCCGCGGAAAATAGTACCGACAGCCGCGCGGGAGCTGCCCAGTGCCATGCACCCTCCGTGTAGCCGGTTCCTGCTTGAAATGGACTGCCGTAAATAATTTGCCGCGAGACAAACGTGGGCAGCAGCGCTATTACGAATGCCATTCCGCACAGCAAATTTCCTGCGAACAATCTTCTCCATGTTGTACGCTCAGCGGTTTTTCGAAAATTCGACGCCAGCGCCACGACGGATTCCGTGAGCGGCAATAACATTATCAAGACGTTTGGATAATAAACATCGGTCATTAGTCCGCCCAGTAACCCCAGCAAGCACCATTGCGCCGGCGTTCGGTGTCCGCGCGTGCGATCCCAATACCAAACAAAGAGTGCCACGGCGAAAGCTGATTGCGCATGCGACCACGACGGATTGAAAATCATGTACACGATGAGCGAGCTGCCGAACCAAATCCCCAACGTGCCGGCCGCGGCCCAATATTCAGGCAGATATTTCCGTACCACCCGATAAGAAAGCCAAAGCCCCAAAAATCCGCAGAGCGCCGTCCCGAACGCCATGGCGGCTCGATACGGACGCGAAAACCCGTCGGCAGGAATATGCGCTCCCCATCCATCCGCCGTAAGGACGCCCACATGCGCGGCAGCCAAAAATGGCAGCCATAGAAGCGCGGGACCCACGGCGAAATGATTATCCAAATGGCCGGTTTTCGTATACTGTCCGGGTTCAATGTTGCCCGTGTCATCTATCCGGCCCAGCCGAAAGGCCGCATCGGCGTGTTTCCAGTCATTTTCAAAATGAAAGCTCCGCTCCACCAATGGAGCGCGGACAAAAGCATAGTATCCGACACCATCGCCCCGCACCCACGGATTGAGGAACGGCAACGCCAAAAGGAAAAGTACGCAGAGCAATTTTTCAGTAATAGACAGATGCCATCTGCCGCGGCTATGCGAAATGGACGGGGCAACTTTGGTAGTGGGCGCTGACGAATTCATTTCCGCGCTATTGCCAGCAGGTTTTGGCCCAGAGGAGGATTCCATACATCTTCGCATCGCGACCAGGGACGAATCACCCAACGATCGTAAAAACGCACGGACGCCGGCCGCAGAGTTTTTTGCCGCAAAATCTTCCCCGCAAAATACCAGGCCGCCACTCCAGGCAAATTCATAAAGCGAATCTTTGGAATTTCAAATCCGGCCTGGCGTAATTTTTGATCGAGTTCGCGACGGTTGTATCGCCGGAAGTGGCCAAAAGCCGCGTCCAGCGAACCATATTCCCACGAGAGCGCGGGCACCAGCAGAAGCAGATGGCCGCCCGGCTGGAGAATGCGATGCAAAAGAGAGAGACACGCAGAATCGTTCTCCACATGCTCCAGGACGTTGACCATAATTGCCGTGTCAGGCGTCAATCCGGCGGCATGAGCATCCAATGTTCCCTGGCGCACTGTAACGCGAGAGTCTCCCTCGAAACGCTTCCTCAGCAGCGGAAATAAATTCTCGGCAGGCTCAAGCAGAGTCAGGCGATGTTGCGGCGACGGAAAAGCGGAAAGCAGGTGGCCGGCTAATGTACCCACGCCCGCGCCGACCTCCAATATCTCGCGGCCGATGAAAGGCGCAAACCGCCTGAGAATCCAGCGGCAATAATTTTCCGCTTCTCCCATGGCATCGAGCTCCGTGCCCGAATAGGAAAAAAACTTAGCGCTGTCGGCGCGTGCGGTGGAGTGCTGTGATGTCATGCAAGAATCCCGAAATGGACGGCGTCTTCAAACGGACATGATATTCGGGAGAGACCTGCTGCGCCAGCGGAAATAACCAAGCAGCGGAGAAGCTTCACGAGCCGCGCTGGATTTGAACCGGTTGCGGCATTTCCACCGCTGCGGTGCGAAGTAGAGGTTCCGAGGCATTCCGCACTCGCATCGCGCCAATGACGCGATCAACGCTCTGCGTCAGAGAGATGCCAGGACGAAAATTCGTCAAGCGCTCCAATTTTTCAATGCTGGGCACGCGGCGGAGCATATCTTCAAATCCCGGTTCATAGGCGCAATCATAGGGTACGGAGACAATTGCCGACAAGCTACCAGCGCGGTCCTTCACAAGTTCCGCCAGTCCCTGAATCGTAATCTCTTCCGTGCCGCCGATATTCACCACTTCGCCGACGGCGCGATCCACCGCGGTCAGCCGTATAGCACCCTCCACGGCATCTTTTACGTCACAAAAACAGCGCGATTGGCGGCCGCTACCGAAAACGGTCAGCGGCTTTCCCTCCAGTGCCTGACTTACCAAGTTCGGCAACACCATGCCATACCGCCCGGTTTGGCGCGGTCCAATCGTGTTAAAAAAGCGAGCCGCCACCACGGGCAGGTGCTTTTCCTTCCAGTACGCCAGCGCCAAAAATTCATCCAGTGCCTTCGACGCCGCATAGCTCCAGCGTCCCTTAGACGTAGGCCCGAGCACGAGATCGTCATCTTCGTGGAAAGGAACTTTGGCCGCTTTGCCGTAAACCTCCGAGGTCGAAGCAAGGAACACCAGTTTTTTCTTCTTGCAAGCCGCGTCCAGCACAAGCTGCGTACCATGCACGTTGGTCTCGATCGTGCGCACGGGACTTTCTACAATCAGCCGCACGCCCACAGCAGCGGCAAGGTGCATCACAACGTCGCACTCGTCCACCAGTTCGGCCAGCACGTGGCGGTTCTGAATGGTGTCGAAAACGCACTGAAATTTATCGTTGGCTTTCAGATGGCGGATATTCTCGACGGCGCCCGTCGACAGGTCGTCGAGCACAACCACCTGCTCTCCACGACCCAGCAGGGCTTCCGCGAGATGTGAGCCGATAAAACCCGCCCCGCCGGTAATCAGGTATCTCATATTGGTCCGGGTTAACCGCTGGACTTCCGGCGGGAGCGATTCGCTCCATTTTCCGGCTCTTCTCCGTACCCGTATCCCTCACCATAACCATATGCGTAGGGATAGTAGCGATACGCGTAATAAAAATTGGGGCCGCTGGTATCCACGGCATTCAACACCACGCCCAGCACCCGGCTATTCACCGCGGCCAGCAAATCGCGGCAGCGCGTGAACGCTTCCTTCGGCGTCTCTCCGCTGCGCACCACCAGGATGACACCGTCCGTAAGCGCGGAAAGAATCACCGCATCCGTCGCCGCCATAATGGGAGGGGAATCAATCACAATAAACTTGAATCGCTCGCGCAGCTCTTCAATCGCATCCCGCATGCGATGTGACGAAAGCAAATCAGCCGGATTCGGCGGCACGGGGCCCGTGGGCATGGCCATCAAGTTATCGATTACGGGATGCATCAGCGCTGCATCGTTCAACGACGTCACTCCGGCAAGGTACGAACTCAATCCCACATCGCTTACTGACGAAAGTCCCAGAGCGCCGCGCACGCCGGGCTTGCGCAGGTCTGAGTCCACGAGCAGCGTGCGATCGCCAAGTTGTGCCAGAGTTACTGCCAGATTCACCGCCGCTGTCGTTTTTCCTTCGCGCGGTAGCGCGCTTGTTACCAAGATAACCTTGGGCGGGTGTTCCGCCTGCGACAGCAGCAAAGATGTGCGCAGGGCGCGGAACGCCTCCGAGACAGCCGACTTCGGCTGCATGTGCGCCGCCAGGGCCACAGGCGTCGCCGGCGTCGCGCTTTCGTCCATTAACGATTTCGAGGGAAGCAATTTCGTCTGACCGGTTGTCAGGGCAGCAAATGAAGGAACCACGGCCAGCGACGGCAGCCCGGTCAGCGCCTCGATGTCGTCCGGCGTCTTTACCGTATTGTCCAGATATTCGCGGAAAAGCGCCAGGCCTACGCCGCCGATTAGGCCCACAAGCAGAGCCAGCAGAATGTTCCTCCCTTTCTGCGGGCGGTCGGGAAAGGAAGGAGTCAGGGCCGGATCCACCACGCGTATATTACTGGAGCGCAGTCCGGCGGTAATTCCCGCTTCCTTCAATTTTTGCAGCAGACTGTCATAGAGCTGCTTATTGCCCTCCTCGTCGTGCTTCAAGACGTTGTATTCCACCAGCTTCGACGCCATATCGTTCGAATCAGTCTTCTGCTGGTCCAGCGCCTGAGAGAGCAAATGCACGCGCGACTGCGCCGCGTGATATTCCTCGTCCACCCGCGCGATCACATCCTGCTTTTCCTTGGCAATCGTGTCATCCAGATCTTTCCTTTGAGCTTCCAATCGCTGCACGCGGGGATAATTCGGGCCGAACTGCGCCACCGCATCCGTATATTGCTGGTCCAGGTCCGCTTTTCGCGTGGTTAGCTGCTGCAGCAGCAGGCTGTCGCGCACCGACGGCAAAGCATCAATATTGCCCGAATGGGCCATCTGATAAACGGATTCCTTCTGCAATAAATCTTCCTGCGCCGCGGTGAAATCCTTGCTGAGGTCCGCCAGCTTTTCCGTGGTAATGTTAGCCCGCTCGTCCACGTTGAAAATCTGGTTTTCCTTTTCGTACTGAATGCGCGCATTTTCCGATGCTTCCATTTTCACGCGCAACTCTTCCAGCTCCGAGGAAAGCCAATTGGAAGCCTGCATGGCGGCGTCGTAGCGGCTGCGGAAATTCATTTCGATAAAATTTTGCAGATGCGAATTGACCACTCGCGCCGCCAGTTGCGGATCCTGCGCCTCGAAAGACACTTCAATTAACTGGCTTTGCGGAACGTGTTTCACGTTCAACGACCCCAGAAACTGGCCGAGGATTGCCGGGCGCTGCTGCGGCGCTCCGGACGAACTACTGTACGTCTGGGAGTGCCCGCCGAATTCAGGGTAACGGCCCAGGTCCAGCGACTTGATGGTCTGAAACGCCAACGTTTCGCTCGTCAATATCTTCACTTGTGTGTCGATATAATTGTCCAGGTCAACGATAGCGTCGTCCTGGCTCGCCTGGAACGGCGACGCGTTGCTGTTGTCGCGATCGATTTCCACGCGAGCCGTGGCCACATATACCGGTTTCATCTTGAACGACGCAATGGTGACGATCGTCACCACGGTCACCAGAAACGTAAGAATCAACCATTGGTGCTTGCGCAGAATAATCAGGTAATCCAGCAGGTGCGGTTCCCGCCGGCCGCCCCCTCCAGGCAGATAGGTTTCCGCCGGCAGCATGGTCACCGGGCTGCTCGAACGATCGCGCAGCGTCAACTGATTTCTGTAATCCATCCTCTCCTCAAACTAGATATGGCGGCACAAAATTTGCCGCCGTATTACTCTGTCCCCCGGAAGACCAGCACGCCCGTGCTTACGGAAATTGCCGCATTCGCCGCCTTGTAGAAGGCACGCTTGGCATTGCTATCCGGCACAAACAGTATGTCGTTCGCATAGAGCGGCTGGTCCGGCATTTTCTGCGACAGGATATCGCCCAGCCGGACATTCACTTGCTGCTCTTTACCATCCTTCGCCTTGCGGATAATTACCGATCGATTGAGCTTGGCCGTCAACACAGTTCCGTGCGCCAGTGCCATGGCCCTCAAAACTGACATGTGATCTTGTGAGTTGGGCAACACAAACCCGCCGGCTTGGTTCACGGCTCCGGCAACATAAACAATTCCCGCGTGCGGAACGGTCACAATGTCCCCACCGTACACGGGAACGTTATAGGCGGACTCGCCCGATTCCAGCAAATGGTCAACATTCACCGTGATGGTTTGCGCGGGCGGTATTACAACGTTCGTTGGAGGGGCACCTTCAGACGCAGCGCTCGAACCGGCAGCGGCGGGTGTCACCCTGCCCTCAGTGGTCTGGGCGACGGGCTGAATGGTGCCCGGCTCGTTCGTTCCCATGGGTCTCACAGGCCGGGTGACCATCACTACGCTTCCCGCGTCGGACGCCAGTCCCCCGGCGAGCGCCAGTGCCTCCAACACGGTCATGGGTCGCGGTTCCTGATAGATGCCGGGCTTGGATACCGCGCCCAGCACCGAAATGGACGCGCCATGCTGTTCCTTCATCATCACTGATACTTGCGGATGAGTAACTAAGCCATTTTGCAGCAGTTCTTTAGCAATCTTATCCTGCGCCTGAAACGGAGTCAGCCCCCCCACCCGAATGGCGCCGGGAATTAACGGCAGAGTAATTTCGCCACTCATGCTCACTCGCACGTCACGGGACAAATCGGGAACATCGAAAACGTCCACGTGAATGAGGTCGCCAGGGCCGATGGTGGTATCCAGCGGATGGCGGGCGGCTTCGCGCGCCAATTCTTCCAGCCGGGCGTTGGCCTGCTGAGCGGTCTCAAGACTTTCCGCTGCTGTGGCAGAAAGTGGTGCGGGCGAAACGGGCGCAGGTGAAGACACGGATGCTTGGTGGGCGAAAATAGGCGGAGCAACGCTCAGCAGCAAAATACCGAGACGAATACACCGCGTCCAGCCTCGAGAAACTGGAACTGCGAGAAGCATTTGGATGACCCGCGCTTACTATGACTTAGCAGGCGCGGGACTGTCAACAATGACATATGTGCCACAATGGCACACTCTCTGGCCACCGCATTATTTGCTCCCGCAAGATCGCGGCAACCGACGCCTTCCAACGCCTTCACACCAGCTAATATCGCCAACCCCTCCGATATCGCCGGTTCTTTGGGTCGTTCACAGGCGTAATGATCGGCGTCGGCACTGTAAAGAGAGGACAATTTAAGGCACACCGCAACTAACTGGCGCCCCCTAAAATGGGAGTTGATTCAGTACCCTGTGTGCGCGCACGTCGAGAAATATGATGGACTTCCTCGCGTGGTAACGCCGGCACCGTGGCCAGATAGGCCATGATTAGGAAGAAGGCTGCATTGGAAAGTATATGCAGGTTGAAATCCACGAAGCTATGAAGCAGCAGGCTTGCGACGGCCGCCAGCGCGCCGGCATGCATAGCCAGCGAGAAAGGGCTTTGCTGCGCCTGAAATTCCCGCAATGCTCCACGAAAGAAAAGTAGCAGGAAGCATCCTGCCAACAACGCTCCCGGCAACCCCATATCGGCGAGCAATTCCGCGTAGTCGTTGTGCGCGTGCTCGATGACGTTCCCGTCATAGAATCTTTCGTAGCGGGGATAGACAGCAGCAAACGTGCCCGTTCCTGTACCTGTCCACGGATGATCCACAAAAATGTGCCACGTGCCTCGAGTGATCGCAAAGCGCCGCGTGAGTGAAACGTCACGTGATCCGCCCCTAGAAAAACGCTCCGCCACCTGTCCCATGCCGAGCCAGCCCATCATCGCCACTACGGCCAGCAACACAATCACCATCGCTCCTCGCCACACCTGGCCCGGACTACGTATGCGGGAAAGTACCAGCAACAAACCAACGCTGAACGCGAATCCTATGATGCCCCCTCGCGACGCCGAAAGCACAAGCGCGCTTACCTGCACCACGCTGAAGAGTGCGGTCAGCGGAAACTGCTCTTTTCTGATGCCTCGAAAAATCAGCAACGCCAGCCCCAGCGGAACCACCAACTCCATAAATCCCGCAAAATGATTGCGGTTGACGAAAGGACCAAACGGAATCCCGCCCTGCGTCATTTTACGCACCCAATACAGCTTTCCGTTGAACGTAAACTGCTGCACAATGCCGAAGAGCGCCACCAAAAAGCCGAACACGATCACGAACCAGACCAGCATCTTCAAATCACGCTTCTGTCGGAATACCTGTGCGGACAAAAAAAAGTAAATGAAAGAAGCCGACCAGCGCAGCAGCTCCTGCTTCGACAGGTAGGGATACACACTCCATCCGCACGCAATCTGCATCAGGCCAAAAAGCAGAAGCCCAACCAAGGGCCAGACCAGCGGATTCCAGACAATTGTGAATTCCGCATCTCTGAAAGAATGCCAAGCCCAAGCCGCCAACAATACCGCTGCGCTGATTTCGAATATGGCCGCTGACCACACTTCCACGGCTCCATGAAGCAGCACGGCGAAGGCCAACGAAGCGCAAATTCCGATGCGAATAGCCTTCATGGTTTTCCGGCCATTGCATCGCCGGCGGGAGTCAACGAAACATCATCCACCCAAGCCGTTCCTTCAATACGGTTGTCGAATTGCTGGCTTTGCAGACGCCGCACTTGCATCTTCAGCACATGGGATTTCGGCCCTGTTTCAATATCCGCTTCTACGCGAGTCCACGGCGTAGTACCCGTGACACTGGGAGTGAGCAATCCTGCCGTGCCGTTGCCGTTCGCATCCTCGAGCAGAAAACGAATGCCGCTATCCGTGGTAACCGCATTAGTGCGCAGCCACGCGCTCAGATGATATTTTTTGCCAGGCTCCACGGGAACATATTGGAACAGATGATAGAAATCCGCGTTTACTCCCCCGCCAAAATCAATGCGCATGGAACGCTTCCCGGAATGTGCTATTTCCGCGTCCGGCTGCACCAAAAAACCGTTGCCTCCCCATATCCTCCAACCGAAGCCGCCATTGGCAATGTCATGCTCGAAGCCGCCGTTCCAGACGACCGAATGGCCGGTCGGATCATAAGCCAGTCCATTGACGTCATAGGCTTGCTGCCATAATCGTTTGCCTTCCGCAGCGCGGCCCTCTTGAATCATTTCGTCGAAAAAACTGAATGTGGAACGAAGCGGGAACGGACGACCCAGTACCACAAGACGATCCCATACTTTTAGCGCGGCGTCCGTCTCCTGTATGGACGCCAGAAAATCCAGAGCGGCGATGTACGCAGCGGGCTGCGGCGGAAGGAGTTCGTTCAACAATACATTCACGTTGGGATCTGTCTGCCAGCAGCGGGAGATTGCCAGCGGCCTGAGTTTCGGGTCAATCAAAATCGCCTGACGAAGCTGCTCAATGCCATTCGCGTTATCGTTTTGCAGAAATAAAAAGTTTCCGTAGGCCCACTTCACCCGTGCGGACGACGAATAGTTGGCGACAGCTTCCTTATAAGCTTCTCGCGCCTCGGTCGGATGCCCCGCCTGCTGCAATGCGTTTCCCAAATCTATCCAATAGTGGCTCGATCGCGGATTATCGCGCACCGCATTCCGGTAATACTCGGAAGCCAGAATGGGA
>Ga0265760_10000098_pt1 | contig 22849 bp, 16 predicted proteins | sample NZIome_2_FD_200831 | JGI IMG/M metagenome (GOLD analysis project Ga0265760, IMG submission 200831) | Metatranscriptome of rhizosphere microbial communities from Maridalen valley, Oslo, Norway - NZI1 (Metagenome Metatranscriptome) | ecosystem: Host-associated > Plants > Roots > Rhizosphere >...
GTAGCTTGGGGAAGAGCTTGTGAAACACCGACCGCATGCGCTCGAACTGGTCGGCCACGCGGCGAGCCTGCTTTTCATTGGAGTTGCTGATGATCGTGAAGTGCGGGCTGCGCACCTGCACCCAGTTCTCCGGCTTATCCCGCGCTGGAGCCTGCACAGCCGAGCAAATTGTGGCCAGCAGTAAAATGCGTTTCCACATGGCGGATGCCCCTAGAGGTATCGCGCAGCGGCGTGGATAAGTCAAATGAAATTAGCGGCGCAGTGGTGCAGTTTCCCTCAACGCAGTTTGTCATCCTGAGCGAAGCGAGGGACCTATGCAATTTGCCGGCTGCGCCGCAACGGCAAGTTGCATAGGTTCTTCGGCCCGCAAAAGGCGCGGGCCTCAGAATGACAAAGCGCTCTGTGCGAGGAGGGTTCGTAACTCGATGGTCACGGCTTCGCGTCTCCCAGGCCCACAATCTTCGCCGACGTGCGAAACTTCTTGTAGTCGCGGAAAGTGTCATCGCCGTCCATCTTGTAGCCTTTGAACAAGGCCACGCGCGCGTCCACCTTGAAGGTGATGTGGAGCGGCAGCCACACTTCGTCGTTCACCCGCGTCTGTTCCAGCATCATCCGTGTGCCTTTGTGGATGCGCGCCAGCACCAACCCGATAGAAACCGTTTCGATCGCCTCCACGTTCATCTTGGCTAATTGCAGATCGTCTTTGTCGATCCACACCCGTCCGTGGAACTTGGGCAGGAACTTTGCTTCCTTCATGTGCGGCTCGTATCCCGGACGCGGCTCGCCGTCAATCACCCAGGCCTCGCGTCCGCCGAGCACTTCCGTTCCTACCAGGGTGAAGTTGTAAGCGTCGGCAACCTCGCGCACAAACTTGCGCCCGTCTTCGCGATCTTTTTCTTCTTTGTCTTCGCGCTTCTTGCGTTCCTCGTCCGACTCGTTCTTGCGCTTGTCGAGAACCTTCTGGATCTTCTCTTCTTCTTTGGCTTTCACCTTGTCCGAAAGCGGCTTGTCATCTTTTTCGATGAGCCGCCTCACCTGCTCGCCATACAGTTCCATCACTTCATAGGTTTTTGCTTCGGTCGACTTGGTTTGCCCATCCCCATCTAGTTTGTGTTCTTCGTTGCGCTCGATGTAGGTGTAGTCGCGCAAACGCTTATCGTTTTCCTCATCCTTGCTGGCGACCACGCGAAACAACTCCTGCATCTGGTGCTCCGACAATCCGCCGTGGGCGTCGGGAGTTAAGTCCAGCTTTGGGTTTGGATCGAGTTTGGACGCGGCGTCGACAGCAGGGTCAGCCGACGCTGCTGGGTGATCCTTCTGCGCAACGGCCAGGCAGACGAACAGGGAGAACAGGAGTCCGGAAAGAAATGCGGAGACCGCGAAGCTCTGAATCTGAGTCCTCATGCGAATAGTCGACGTACGGCAATGGCAAAAATTACAGTGGCGAAGCGGCCAAAGTCAACGTTGTTGAGGCTCGTCGCCTGCGAGCCTACTTCCCGCTTCCCGGAGAATCGTCCGGCAGAAAACGAACCAGCACGAACCGCGCAGGGGCCGAACCGGCACTCTCCCACGCTGACCCGCTCCCAGCTTCAATCCATTCCACCTCGCCCGCCGATTTGCGAATGTGGCGATCGTCTTCGGCCTTGAGGTCCAGGCCTGCGATGGGAATTAGCAACTCGCCAATGTCTTTCGGCCGGGCGGGAATGGACTCGCCATGTGGCAGGTATGCGGTGGTGACATACGATGCGCCGAGCGGCACAGTGGCGATCGACTTGGCCGCCGCGTCCACCTTGGCTGCCGGATCCACCGACGGCCCGGCGTTGCCCGCATATCCGGTGCCCGCATATCCAGTGCCTGCATTCATCGTGGCCCTGAGATCCAGAAACTCGACCACGACGAAGCGGCACATGCTCTTCTGGTCGTTGCGCATACCGCGAGTCCATAGGCCGGACACGAGGTTTACATCACCTTGCTTCAACCTCCCGGGTACGATGGGAGACTGATCTTCGAGCCACATTGCCGGCTGGCAATCCTCCAATGTAACCAGCAGAAAGGCATGATCGTGGCATGTGAACTCGCTTTCGTTGTATCCCAGCTTCAACGAAAACACACGAACCTGAGAATTTTCGAACAGCAGACTGTGATGCGATTCATGCGCCATATCGGGCGCCGTCTGCCCCGCGGGGGTTTGTGCGAGGGCACTCTGCCCCACCGCGCTCAATACCAGGAGCCAGAGCAGCAGCAAACACTTCCGCTTCATGTCTCTATTATATTCCGCACGAGTTCAGCCCGTGCCAGGATTGTCGCCTCGCGATTGCAGGTGCGGGGACTGCTCGAGGGCGAGTTGCGCGCAGGTGCGTCCAATGGTTTCCCGGGTTGTACTGGCCTCCAGAAATTGGAAGCCGTAGCGAAATGCATTCTTCTGGCGAACCAGCGCAGGAACCTCAACGCTGCCCAGCGGAAGATCGAACTCCAGCCGAACCACCGCGCCTAAAGGGACCTCAACCCGCAGCATGGCGGAGACGCCGGATTCGCTGATGTCGACGGTCTGCCCTCGAACCACCGGACTGTTGCGGGGATAGATCCGGAGCTCGGCCTCGAGCTTGAACCGGGGATGGCGGCGCGCATCCGCTGCAGCTTGCATGTCGTAAACTCTGGAGTGCGGGCCCAAGCTCCAAGTTCTAAATTCCCCCGGGGGCCGCAGCCGAGTCCGGGCGAACCATCTGCCGGACTGCGGCGTTTCGCGTGCGCGACGCACCACTGTCTGGAATCGGCGCAACGCCCCTGGAGCTTTAACGCAGGTAATGAAGACCCCAGCGACTTCTAATCTTAATCCCGACCCGAAATCGCATTGGCACGCCGAACTGTAATGCGGCGAGACTCTGCTCGGCGAGCGTGCTTCAGCGAGCCCAGTTAAGACTCGCGCTTGAATGCCTTCCCCAAACATTCCGCCTGAAACAGCCGTTCGTCCACGCGATGCAGGCGTTTCGCCTGGGCCGGCGTGATCAGCGAGTAGTGTTTGATATCGAAGAGATGATAGACGATAAACCACACCGGCTGCTCGGTCGTCATCCAGTGCTGGCGGTCAAAACGCTTCAAGTTGACGGGGCCGGAGTATCGGCGCAGCGTGCGCTCACGCCGCAGGTTGCAGTAACCGTTGAAATAACTCAACGCCAGCTCGCGCAGCGAGCGGTGGACGGGCTCGCGCCAGCGGCATCCGCTGTAGTTTGACTTGGCGACGGCGCCCCAGTATCCGTTCTCGCGAAAGATTGCGATCACGTGGTCGGTGTCAAGTTCAGCTTCAAAATCCAGCAGCAGCGGAGGGTACCCGTTCGCCCGCAGCGCCGCCGCCGCGAAGATCGCGCCTTCCAGGCAATGCGCGGTTCCCTCGGCCAGCACCTTGCGCGGTGACCACGCGGTATCTTCCAGGTGATAGGGAATGGCATCCAGAAATTTCTGAATGCCGTGCGGATTTTTCATGCTGCGCAGTCTGCGCAATTCTTTGGCAGTGAAGTCAGACAGAGCAGATGTGGATGCGCTCATGAGTTGGGAGATGTAGAGGAAGAGCGACTTGCCTTGTCAGGTTCTTCCTTGTCGCAGCAGTGTAACGTAAGCATGCCTCAGCGAGGGTGCCGGATCATCCCCAGGTTTGACCTTGCCGTTGAATTTGCTTATGTGGAGCGGGCACTCTTGCCCGCTAGCCCTTGACCTTGCACTTGATCTTAACGAGACGAATAACGAGACGAACCTATTTGCAGGTACGAATGCGACCCCGCACCCGGCGGTGATCGTTTGACGGCGATCGTCTCCTGGCAATCGGCTCAGGAAGTGCCCCGTGCGGTGATTTGGGAGCCCGCAGTCGCTCGTGGACGGTGCATCTGACCATCGGTGCGTGAGGCAAATCGAACACCCAGGAGGGGAAGGTAAATCGCTTTAACGGCGATATTTAAATCGCTTGTTTTCAATGTGATACAGGGAGGTTATTCCATAGCGCTTGAACCTTGCAATCTCTTTGCATTCATCAGCTTGCCGTCGGCTGCACCAATCATGGTGCGAATCTGGTGTAATTCGTAGAGACGTAGCTTGCTACGTCTCTTGCGTGCGCCGCCTGATGGCGTCCGTGGCAATTTGCGAGACGTAACAAGTTACGTCTCTACGAATTACCTCGGGCACCCATCCCATGTTGTAGCGGATCGTGGTGCCGCGAATCATAGTGCCGCGAATCATACTGCCGCGAATCATGGCGCTGCAAACAGCGCCGGCAATTCGCTGGGATGATCCACCAGAACATCGGGAGGTTCGTCCTGCAACGTATGCGGAGCAAAGCCGTAAGTTACGCCGACGGTGACCATGCCCGCGTTGCGTCCCGTATTCACGTCGACGTGGGAGTCACCGATGATCGCGGCGTGCTGAGGTTGCACGCCATACTCTTCGAGCAACCGGCGCGCGCCCTCGGGATCGGGCTTCTTGGTCGGGAAGCTGTTGCCGCCATAGATCTGCGAAAAGAATTGACCCAGCCCGAGCGCGTCGACAATCGCCTTCGAGGGAACGACCGGCTTGTTCGAGAGCACCGCCAACTTGCGTGGCGCGCCGTTCTGGGACTGGCTGGCTGAATTCTGAATCGCCGCCAGCGCCTCGGCCACTCCGGGATAGACGGTGGTGTGGTCGAGTTTGTGCTCGCGATAGTACTTGAGAAAAAACTCGAGCCCCTTGCGGACCAGCGCCTCGTCCACCACCTCGCCGCCGAGCGCGCGCTGGATCAGAATCGGTGCGCCGTCGCCCACGTAGCTGGCGATGACATCGTCCGGCAACTCCGTCCGTCCGATATGGCGCAGCGCTGCATTCACCGAATGCACCAGGTCGAGGCGCGAATCAATCAGCGTCCCGTCGAGATCGAAGATCACCAGTTGGATGGAGCGCGGGTCGAAGGCACGGAAGGTCCGAATCATGCCTTCTCAGAATAAACGATGGCGGCGTAGTGACGCAGCCGCGTGAGCGATCACTCCAACTGGAAACTCACCCTAACGGATGCCCGAATCGTGACTTCACCCGGCGCTACGGTGGATTCATCCGCACCAGCTGCGAACTTGTCTCCGGCGTTGTACGCGTAGTTCGCATTCGCCCGTGCGCCAAAACTGAAGAGGCCGGGACTGTCGCCCTCCTCCGAAATCTCCCAGGGCCTTCCCACCGTCTGGCCAAGCTGCGTTGCCATCGCGCCGGCCTTTTCTCGCGCGATCCGGATCGCCTTTAGTCGCGCCTCGGCCCGGTATTTCGCAGGATCGGCCACCGCGAACTCAATCCCCTGTACCTGGTTCACGCCCGCTTCGAGAACGCGGGTCATCAACGCCTCATACTTCGACAAATCCTTCAACGTTACGCTGACGCTCTGCGAAACCTCGTAGCCTACGAGGTTCCTCTGATGATTGTCAGAGTATTCAGGACCCATGGTGAGCTGGCTCGTCTGGATGTACTTGGCCTCAACCCCGGCGTCATGGGCGATGCCGATGAGGGTTTTCACCCGTTCGTCGTGACGCGATTTGGCGACGGCCAACTCTTTGTCGCGCGATTCGACGGCGAGACGCAGAATGGCCTCGTCTGGGGCCACATTAACCTCAGCGGTCCCATTTACAGATATGAGCCGGGGACGGACACAGTTATCTTGCGCCAGAGTTGAGGATGCGGATGCCAGGAAAACCAGAGATACAGCAAGCGAGTGGGTGAATCCGTGCCACATGATCAAAACCCTCCGACGAAAGCTTAGAGGATGCCAAGGCTGGCGTCGACCGCAAGGTTAGACGCAACTTGGCGATTACCAAAGTCCCGAAACTTCTCGAGGAAGCGAACTTCCATGCTTTTCCAACCTGCCGTCTCCATTTACAATGCAACAGGTTTGGAGTAATCAGAATCTCAGAGTGAACCCCGGGAAGGGTTTCGCGAATCTTATGTAGTATGAGTACGCGGAATAACCTAAAACGACGGCGAGCGGATGGCGACCACAAAAACTGACCCTAAGCTGGCTCTCGCAGGCAACGGCGCGAAAAAGTCCAAGAATTATGAAGGACTTACGCGCGAACGGCTGATCGAGGCTTACCGCTTCATGTATATGTCCCGGCGGGTGGACGACCGGGAGATATTGCTGAAGCGGCAGCAAAAAATCTATTTCCAGATGTCGGGGGCGGGTCACGAAGCCATCGGCGTGGCTGCCGGACTGGCGCTCAAGCCGGGGTACGACTGGTTTTATCCGTACTATCGCGACCGCGCGCTGTGCCTGGCGCTGGGCGTGAAGCCGCTCGACATGTTTTTGCAGGGCGTGGGTGCGGCGGACGACCCGAGTTCCGGCGGGCGGCAGATGCCCTCGCACTGGAGCTATCCGCGGCTCAATATTGTGACGCAGTCTTCCCCGACGGGATCGCAGATTCTGCAGGCGGTGGGGTGCGCCGAGGGTGGACGCTATTTCGCGCAGCGTCCGAAAGCTGCTGAGGTTCCGGGATTTCCACCCTTCGCAAAGGACGCGAAGGATGGGGCACCCGGCGACGCTTCTGACTACCGGCTGTTTAAGAACGTAAAGTTTCAGAATGACGAAGTCACTTACGTTTCGCTGGGTGACGGAACTTCCAGCGAAGGGGAATTCTGGGAAGCGTTGAACGCCGTTGCGTTGGGCAAGCTGCCGGTGATTTTCTGCGTGCAGGATAATGGATACGCGATCTCCGTTCCGGTCGAGGTACAGACCGCGGGCGGCAGCATTTCGCGGCTGGTTTCCGGCTTTCCGCATTTTCATTTTGAAGAAGTCGACGGCACCGATCCGGTGGCCAGCTATGCCGCGTTCGCGCGGGCGGCGCAATATTGCCGCGAGGGGCATGGGCCGGCGTTCGTGCACGCGCATGTGATTCGTCCTTATTCGCATTCGCTGTCGGATGATGAGCGGCTTTACCGTCCGGATGTGGAACGCGAGCGCGATGCGGCCCGCGATCCGGTGACGCGCACACAAATGTTTCTGCTGCGGGAGGGCATTCTCGACGAGAAGGGAATCACGCAGCTCGAGAAGCAGGTGGACGAAGAGCTGCAGGTGGCGGTTGACCAGGCTCTCGAGGCCTTGCCTCCGGCTCCGGAGACGATCAAGAAATATTTGTATTCTCCGGATGTGGACCCGACTTCGGCGGCGTTTTCGACGCAGCCGATTGCTGAAATTTCCGAGGCCAAGTCCGCCGACGGCAAGAAACCGGCGGCGAAAACCATGGCCGACCTGATCAACGCCACGCTCCGCGATGAAATGAAGCGCGACGAGCGCATCTTGATATTCGGCGAAGACGTGGCCGATTGCAGCCGCGAAGAATATCTCAAGCGCAAGCTGGTAAAGGGCAAGGGCGGAGTGTTCAAGTTGACGTTCGGCCTGCAGAATGAATTTGGCCCCGATCGCGTGTTCAATTCTCCGCTGGCCGAGGCCGCCATCGTGGGCCGTGCTACAGGCATGGCAACACGCGGGCTCAAGCCGGTGGTCGAGATTCAGTTCTTCGACTACATCTGGCCGGCGATGATGCAGATTCGCGATGAGCTTACCGTGATCCGCTGGCGGTCGAACAATGGATTTTCCTGTCCGGTGGTGATCCGCGTAGCCATTGGCGGATACCTTACCGGGGGCGCGATTTATCATTCGCAATGCGGCGAGAGCATCTTCACCCACATGCCGGGACTGCGCGTGGTGTTTCCGTCGAACGCGCTCGACGCCGCCGGGTTGCTGCGTACGGCCATCCGGTGCGACGACCCGGTGCTGTTTCTCGAGCACAAGCGGTTGTATCGCGAGACCTATGGACGCGCGCCTTATCCTGGCCCGGATTACATGATTCCGTTTGGCAAGGCGAAGATTGTGCAACCCGGCACGGATCTTACCGTGATCACCTATGGAGCGGTCGTGCCGCGGGCGTTGCAGGCCGCGCAGAAGCTGGAACGCGAGAATGGAGTCAAGGTCGAACTGATCGACCTGCGGTGCCTGAATCCGTTTGACTGGGATGCGATTGCGGCTTCCGTGGAAAAAACGAATCGCGTGCTGGTGGCGTATGAAGATTCGCTGAGCTGGGGCTACGGCGCCGAGATCGCGGCGCGCATCGCCGACCAGTTGTTCGACAAGCTTGACGCTCCGGTGCGGCGTGTGGCCGGCGCCGACACGTTTGTGGCTTACCAGCCGATTCTCGAAGATGCCATTCTGCCGCAGACGAATGATTTGTTCCGGGCAATGAAAGAGCTGGCCGAGTACTGAAGAGCAGTGGCTAGGGGTGAGTGAAAGCCAACATCTTTCGTCATTCTCCGAGGTTATTCTCCAAATATTGTGCGGTAGATTCCTCCGCCGAACGCGCCGCCGATTAACGGAGCTACCCAGAACAGCCATAGTTGTTGTAGTGCCCATCCTCCGACGAAGAGTGCGGGGCCGGTGCTGCGGGCGGGATTTACGGACGTGTTGGTTACGGGGATGCACACCAGGTGAATCAGTGTTAGGCAGAGGCCGATGGCGATGGGGGCGAATCCTTTCGGAGCGCGGTTATCGGTGGCACCCATGATGACAATCAGGAAAAACGCAGTTAAGACTACCTCGGCCACCAAACAGGCGAGCAGCGAGTAGCCGCCGGGAGAGTGTTCGGCATATCCGTTTGAGGCGAAGCCCGCGTGCACATCGAAAGTGGGCACGCCGCTGGCGATCACGTAGAGCACGCCCGACGCGGCGATCGCTCCGACGACCTGCGCGATCACGTAGTGAGGCAACTCCGAAGCGGGGAAGCGCTTGCCCACCACCAGCCCCAGGCTAATTGCGGGATTCAAGTGGCAGCCGGAAATGTGTCCGATGGCGAAGGCCATGGTGAGCACGGTGAGGCCGAAGGCGAGCGCGACGCCGGCGAATCCGATGCCGAGCGCGGGAAAGCCGGCGGCCAGCACGGCTGCTCCGCATCCGCCGAAGACCAGCCAGAAGGTTCCGAAGAATTCCGCAAGCGCACGTTTGCTCAGAGGCATGAGGAGATCTCCTTACATGAGTGCAATGATGTGACGCAGTTTTCGAGCGCCAAGAGGGTAGCACAACCGGGCTCAGAGCAAAACCACGCTGTGGGGGCACCTGGGGGCACCGCGCTGTGGGGGGCATGCTGTGGGGGCACGGATTTTTGCGGATTACCCCGGACACCCCGAGCACAACCCCAAGTTACCGAAGGCTTTTTCCGCAAGGCGATGGCCGTTGCCCGTTCCCAGAGCGGATGCTAGGCTGGCAACAGGTGCCTCCCGCATACGCAGATTCCGTGAGTCCCCCCGCCCCCGGCGGCGGCCCGATGCAATGGCTGCAATCGGCCTCGGCGGAAGTGTGGGTGAAATTCCTGCTGGCACTGGGAGGGCTGGGGCTGGCTTTTGCCGCCGCGCTTTTCTCGACCGTGTCGCGCGACGCGGGCAACGTTTGGGCGACGGTGATTCTGGCCTCGGCCTCGCTGGTGATGGCCACGATCGTGGGATTGGTCACCGTGCCATATCTCGCGCGCCGGGTAGCGATGGAGCGGCTGCGGGAAACGTTCGACTACGAAATCAACCGCGCCGGCGTTATTTATGTGTTGGTCACGCTGGTGATTGGGATCGCCGCGCTCAACACCGGAAACAACCTGCTCTACATTGTAGTGGCGGCCATGCTGGCGGCGATTCTGGTTTCCGGAGTGGTTTCGGCGATGGTGCTGCGCTGGCTGGAACTCGATGTGCGATTGCCCGAGCACGTGTTTGCCGGGCGCGCTGTGCCGGGACGCATTGTGCTACGCAATCCGCGCCGATATTTGCCATCGTTTTCCATCTTTGTGCTCTCCACGCGCAAGCAGCGGACGAAGCCCGAGAAGCAGTGGCAGTGGGAGGCGGTGACGTTCGCTTTTCCGTTCAACCGTCCTCAGGAAGAGCAGTGGCTGCGACTGCCGGACCGACGGTTGCGGCGCGTGACGATTGCTCCTGACCCGCCGGGAATTTTTCCGGGCATCGCATATTTTCCGTTTCTTCCGGCGCGCAAGGAACTGTCGGCCGATCTCGAATTGCTGTTTGAACAGCGCGGCCGGTACCGGGAGGGCAGCTTCGGCGTCGCGACACGCTTTCCATTTGCGTTTCTCACCAAGACGCGTCACGTTGCGCTGCCGCGCGAAATTTTGGTCTATCCCCGGATCGAGCCCACTGACGAACTCTTTGAGATTTTGCCGAGGGTGCGCGGCGAGTGGGAGAGCTTTGTGCGCGGGCGCGGGTCTGATCTGCATCGCATCCGTGAATATCAGCCCGAGGATTCCGCGCGGCACGTGGACTGGAAGGCCACGGCGAAGTCAGGGTCGCTCAAAGTGCGTGAATTCAGCCGCGAGGATGAACGCAAGCTTTGCATTGTCTTCGACAACCCGGCGCCTGGTGTGCTTGGGGAAGCCGAATATGAGCGCGCCGTGGGCCTGGCGGCTTCGCTGGCGTGGCACTTCTCCGAGCAGGACGCCGAACTCTCGTTCCTGTTGCCGGGGCGGCCGCGGACGAAAGATCTGCACGAATTCCTGGCGGGGCTGGCGGTGATTCAACCCTCCCAGGGAGCGCGCACCGCAAACGGTGAGGAGAGTGGCGATGTGCTGCGACAACTGAATTTGGCAAGTGGAGGCGAATACAACATCCTGCTCACTGCGCGGCCGGGGAGCAGTCTGCCGCCGGGGTTGAGGAATTGCTCCCACATCGTTGCTCTGGGTGAACATCCGGGCGCCAGGCAATAGACCGATGAAGGCAAAGCTCTACTGGTGCGTCTTCGTTCTGACGATGAACGTAATGTTCGGCCAGGAGGATCCGCAGCATTCGCCGTTCGGATGCAGCGGCCATGCGGTCGAACTCTCCATTGAGCCGAAGCCGCCTTTGAAATTCATTCCGCTGGACGGGTTGCCCCGCGAAGCCGTTTCCAACGGCTCACAACGTAAATTCCTTTTTCCGGGCGCTGGGACTTTTGCCTCAGTAACTTTTCAGCTATCGGCCACGGTAGCGGAACAGCCGGCGGGCAGAGCTTTTGTCGCGAGGCTGGGAGTCTATGCGGCAACCACGCAGGAAAACGGTCCGCGGGCGCCGATACAATTCTGGCAGCTTGTGAGCACGGCGAAACGGAGCGTCGGGGAAGGTCAGACTTCTGCTCAACTCTTATTTGACGCCAGCCGCGTAGCCGCGTGTTTTCGGGGTGAAGATTCCGCGTGCAAGTTTGCCGAGCTTGCGTTGGCTACCCCCGACCCGAGGATTCCGCTTTTCGATATTTCTTTCACGCAAGACCTGGGCGGGGCCAACGCGGCGAATTTGCAGGAAGCCCACATCCTGATGGACTTCCGGTCTTCGCCGCCGCGAGTTCTGGTAACGGCGGACTGTGCCTATAACGAGGGCGGGGGCGCATGTACCGCGATCGATTCCGGCATGGCGCCGCGTTCCGACCTGCATTGCGATTGGGCGGGAGAGAAGAACGATTTTCTTTGCTCGGAGATCATGGATCCAGAGGGCACGGCTCATCGGGATTACTACCTGTTGAGCGACGCCAGAGCACCGTTGAGAAATGGAGAAGTTGAGACGCTCGCGGAAGCGGCGGCGAAGCTCAAGGCTCAGACACAGACGAGCGTAAAAGTGCGCGGCGTGGGGGCGGTGGCGTGGGTTGGCGAGATGAAGCTGGCTTCCCGGGAGAACGTGATGGTTCTCGGTTCGCAGCTGCTCGACAGCGGCGCGCGATTCTACTTCATTCCCGAATCTCAAGGTCGGCTGGGGACGCCAGTGATCTTCTGGCCGCATGATTTGGTCGCCGATCACAAGCCATCGCGGGGGACACTCGGGGCGGACGACTGGACCGTGGATCCGGTTGTCTCCTTCATTTCGCGACCGCTCTACGAAGACCAGGGCCTTACCATCCTGCAGGTTGTGGCCAAATCCGGGGGGAATCGCCTGTATTGGATTGGTGTGGGCAAGGGGCAGCAGTTGTCGGAGATCGATGTGGTCGAACTGGCGGGGGGCAGCCGGTACGGCAACTGCGGCAACTACGATATTCCAGCGTCTGTGGTCGCAGTGAAAGCCATCCAACAGCCATTCCGGGCGACGCTTGAGGTTCAGCCTCCCACGGTTACATCCGAGGGCGATGCTCGAACCATCGCGTGGAACAGTGACAGCAACGACGCCGAGGGGACGGAACCGCCGAGCGACTGTTTGCGGTCCGGTGAATTGCGCTGGGCGGGCGGAAAATTTCAAAGCACCGTGGACCCAATGAACTGCAAGCCGGGTGAAAAGCCGGGCTACATCCAGGTGGACGGCACTGGCAAGGTCAAGCTCAGTTACTAGAACTAGAGTAGATCCCCACCCTGCGTCCTTCTTTCATACCCTCCCATGACTGATCCGGGCGCAAATATTTTTCAGATTACCTCGACTATTTATCTTCCCAACGGCCAGCGTTCGTCCTATACTCCCGCCCGATAGATGCTTTTGGACTGCTCGGAATCGCTGTTCCCGGGAGGTATCAAATGCGAATCTGCGATCTGATTAAAGATCAGGAAACGTACCAGGCCGAACTGGGTCACACTGTGCTCGAAACGGTGCAGGCCATGGTCGAGCGCAACATCGGCGCCGTGCCGGTGCTGCACAAGGGCAAGCTGGTGGGAATTTTCTCTGAACGCGATCTGATGAAGCGGGTGGTCGCCGAAGGCCATGATCCGCGCAGCACCTGCATGGCTGAGGTGATGACCGACGATCCGCTCACAATCAGCATGAACGAGGATATCGAGAACTGCATGGCCCTGATGCGCCGCCACGGGTTCCGGCACCTGCCGGTGTGCCATGACGGACAGCTGGTCGGCATGGTGTCGCTGCGGGACATTCTGCTGCATGACTTAGACCAGAAGGACGACGAGGTCCGCATGATGCGCGCTTACATCTACTCGACTCCGGACGCTTAAGAGGCTATCCATCTCATAAATCCTCGGTCGGCTCGCCACGACCGACGCCCCCGAGGTAAAAGCCAGGATTTCCATTTTGTTGGATGGCACGGCTGGAAGAGGTTGCGGAAAACTCGTGGGCAGAAAGCGCACCTCGGGCGCTAAAGCGCGGACATATTTTCAACGACTTAACGGCACGAGTAAAAGAGGCTGCGGAGAAACTCACTGCAGACACAAAATGCGACCACAGGGGCTGAAGCCCGCGCTGATTTTGGGGGCTTTACGCGGCGCTGGAGCGCCGCTCTTCCACGGTGCGGCACGCAGTGGTACTGCTCGCATTGGTACTTCCCCTTGGTGCTGCACGCATTTGTGCTGCAGGCATCTGCGAGTTTTTCCGCAACCTCTGAAACTCGTGCTCTCCCCGATCCTAGTCAAGGTACGGCTTCTTCCAAGCATATTCGTGGGTTTCGATTCAAGTAGGTAACGTTACTTTTGGTTACCATAGTGCATTGAACGTCAGGGCGAAAGACGTTAACTTCTTTTTAAGTAGCCCGAAGCATCATGGTGGAAAAACCATGCGGAAGCCAGGATTTGGCAGGCTTTGGGCGGTGGTGCCGAGCGGCTAAGGTTACCCCGTGCCGATGAGCGAAAAAACCCGGATCATCTATTACGCTCTGTGGATCGCGCACCCTGTGATCCAGTCGGCTATCGCGATGGTCATGCTGCGACGCGGCCTGCATCGCAAGTTCAAATTCTTTTTTGCATACATCGTCACGCAGGTGCTGATCTTCAGCCTGATTTTTTATCTGAAACACAACTACGCCTTTTTCTATCTCTACTGGTTCAGCAACGCGGTCAGCGCGGTGCTGGGCTTTCAAGTGATTCACGAAGTATTTGTCGACGTATTCCGGCCCTTCCACACCCTGCGCGATCTGGGGACAGTATTGTTCCGTTGGGCAGCACTGGTCATGATCATGGCCGCGGGAGTGGTGGCGGTTTCCAGCGACTCAAAGGAAATTCTGCCGTGGATGCAGGCCATCATTACTTCGCAGCGCTGCGTACGCATTGTGCAGGTGGGCATTGTGCTCTTGCTGCTGATTTTTGCCCGCTACCTGGGAGTGAGCCGCAAGCAGCACAGCTTCGGGATCGCCCTGGGATTCGGCAGTTTCGCGCTAGTGGAACTGGCGCTGCTCGCTTCCTGGGGAGGTGGCCATCTCGGCCACCTGACGGCGAGCCTGGTCAACATGTCCGCCTATAATGCGAGTCTGCTCATCTGGTTTGTTTACGCTCTGGTAAAGAGTCCGGCTCGCGAAGGCTATGCCACGCTATTGCAGCCGCACAGGTGGGAGCAGAGCCTTACCGACATTCAGCATCCGTTGCCGGAAGAATCGCTGATCCCGATGTTTGAAGGCATGGTGGATCGAGCTCTATCCCGCACTCACGCCGCGCAATCGCGCGAAGCGGAAGCCCAAAGTTCCAGAGCGTCGTCCGCGCCGCCTACTGCGGTACCGTCCTTCGCGCTTTCTGCCCTGGTGGCGAAGGTTCTCTCCAAAAGCTAAAGACTGTGCGTGACCTTGTTGCGCGCTTTCATCGCTCGATTCAAGACGCTGTCTGGATCTTGTAAAATAAGTGCATGCCGCTGACGCTTCCCGAACCTTCGGAGCACACATCCTGAAAAGTTAAAGTAAAACATCAGAAAATTTAGATATGTATCTTAAATCTAAGGCGATGTATGTTGTGGCTACAGCGAGAAAGGGCCAGATCAGCTGGGTCGAAAAGCAGGCAGCCAAGCGGGTTGCAATATTTTGCACTATTCGCTTGACTCCTGCTTTATAATGCGACTCCGCGCCAAGGCTTCCGTTTCTTGGAACCCTGGTCGTGGTAGGAGACAACCCATGAAACACGCAATCAGGATTTCGGTCCTGATGTTCGGTCTAGTAGGCACGTATGTGGCAGCCGCCGTTCCGCAGGTTCCCGCCCCGGACGGAGGCCCTCTTCCATTGTGCCCACCACAACAACAACTAGCAGGCAGATGCGACGGTCCGCAAATCCCACCGATGTAGTTAATCGGTTGTTGAGCGACGACGCAAGGTCACCAAAGTAACATCCGTAACTTGGGCCGAAAACTTGGGCTCGCAATTTTTGGGCTGACGGGACTCATACTAACCCGGCGGCCCTCTTTTTTTGTGCTGAGATGGCGCTGGCAGCGGAAGAACGGTGGCTAGTCTTGATGGCGGCAGCGTGGCGGGGCCACCGGAGTCTTCAGGGCATCGCTAACGCTGATCTTCACCCGCGGGTATGGCGTGCGGCCTCAGGATTTTTTTTCGAGCGCGCGTTCCAGTTGACGCTTAAGTTCGGCGGGATCCGATACCGGAGGCTGGCAGGCGGAACCCGAACAGAGAACCGCAAAGGACTGGCCCGACTTTAGTTGCGGCAGGTTGGGGATGGTCACGGCCAGGGCGGGTGGAAGATTTTTGGCTACTGCTTCGTTCGGCGTAAGGCGCAGCGTGCTTTTATTGAAAGCGAATGCCGCGATCGCGACGGCCTGAAGTTCTGCGGCGGATTCTGGAGATCCATCTTCGGCCGGGCCATCGCCCGCAATCACCACGACCTGGATGGGGCTCTCGAGGAAATACGCGACCGCGATCCCGTAGGTCGCGGCGAAGATGCCGAATTGTTCTGCGCCTCCCGCGAAGGTTTCGAGCGTTTTCTCTGTTTTGTCGCGATAGCCCGCCTCACCGGTATAGTGATGCAGCCGCAGCAGCGCGATCGCAGCCATCGGATTGCCCGCAGGAGTGGGTGAATCCTGCAGGGGCTTGCGCTGAGTCGCGAGCACGCCCAGGCCTTTGCCCTCGGCGGGAGGCTCGCTGTCGAAGAAGCCTCCGGAAGTCGCGTCGTAGAATTTCGCGATCATCGTGTCGGCGATCGACTGTGCGAACTTGAAGTAGCTGAGATCGGCGGTCGCTTCGTAAGCATCAAGGCAGGCCAGCGCGGTGAAAGCGTAGTCATCCAGCAGCCCGGCGACTTCGCGATGCTCGGCTTTTGGATCGGAGTAGGCGACCACGTGCAGCAGTCGCGGTCTGGCCAGTAGTGGCGAAGTTTGTGTGGCCACGGGCAGTTGGCCTGCAGGCGTTTCTAAATTCTTCGCACGCGTGGATCCGGCGCTCCAGGCCTGGGCCAAAACCCGGTCCAGCGAGCGGAGCGCGAACCGCCGTGCTCCATCCAGACCCAGCATTTTTGCCGCTTCCAGATACGCCGACACGCACAGGCTGTTCCATCCCACATAAACCGTTTTGTCGATATAGGGCGTGGGCCGGTCGAGCCGCGCCGCATACATTTTCTTTTTCGCCGAGGCGAGCAGCGCTGTTACGCGCTCCGGAGCCAGGCTCAACCGCCGCGCAATCTCTTCGATGGGCGCCCGCACGTAGAGCACGTTCTTCGCCGGATTGTGATGCATCTCGCCGATTTCGTTGATGTCATAATGCAGAGCCGCAACCTGCGCCTCTTGTTCGGTGAGCACGGCGCGGGTTTCGCCTAGCGTCCAGGTGAAATAGTCGCCGTCGTCGTCCATGGAGATGTCGGCGTCCTGGGAGGCGTAGAAGCCGCCGTGCTCGCGATCGCTGAGCCACTCATCCATCCAGCGAATGATGTCGCGCGCCACACTGGCAAAGAACTCCGAGCCGGTGGCCTGGTAGGCATGAACGTAATTCTTCAGCAGCTCGGAATTGTCGTAGCACATCTTCTCGAAGTGCGGCACCACCCAGCGTTCGTCCACCGAGTAGCGATGAAATCCGCCGGCCAGCTGATCGTAGACACCGCCGTTGGCCATGCGCTCAAGCGTGGTGACGATGAGATTGCGAAGTTCGGCGTTGTTCGTCTGCTCGTCGTTCGTCTGTTCGTTCTTAGCCCGCTCGTTCTTGGTGGTGCGGGCATACTGCTCGATCAGTAAATCCAGCGCCGAGGGATGGGGGAATTTTGGCGCTTGTCCGAACCCTCCGTGGACCGCGTCAAACATCTTGAAGGCTGATTCCTGAATGGCATCGATCACGCTGCGCGAAACCTGCCCGCCGCGTCCGGCAAACGATTCCGACTGCGCAATTGAGTTCTCGACCATTTGCGCCTGCTCGACTACGTCGCCGTGCTTTTCTTTGTAAGCGTTGGCGATGCTCAGCAGAACGCGGCGGAAGCTGGGGCGCCCGTAACCATCGTTGGGCGGAAAATATGTGCCGCCGTAAAACGGCTTGCCATCGGGAGTGAGAAACGCGGTGAGCGGCCATCCGCCCTGGCCGCTGACGGCCTGCACCGCAACCTGATAGCGGCTGTCAATGTCCGGGCGTTCGTCGCGATCCACTTTGACTGCGATGAAGTGCTGGTTCACTATGGCGGCAATTTCGGGATCGTCGTAAGACTCGCGATCCATCACATGGCACCAGTGGCACCAAACGGCGCCAATGTCGAGCAGCATGGGTTTGTTCTCGCGCTGCGCCGCGACAAACGCGTCCTCGCCCCACTCTTGCCACTGAATGGGCTGATGCATGGCGGAACGCAAGTATGCGGATGAGGCGCGCGCGAGGGAGTTGAGGGTGGTGGTGGTCATGGATATAGTGTATCCGGGCAGAGAGTCGACTATAACCTAGCAACGTTGCGCGACTTTACAGGAGTGGATTCATCACCTGAAAGGCACTCCGCTGGGAGGCGGTGGACTCAGTGCTCGCACACTCGGTACCCATGTATACTTCTCCTCCGGACGACCCAGCTCTTTTCGTTTTCGCGACTTTTCAGGAGGATGCTCCCAGTGGATTGTTTTCGCCGGTTCTGTGCCGGCCTCATCTCTGCTCTCTTCTTGCTCGCGTTCTCGCCCGTTCTGCCAGCGCAGACGACCCCTCCTTCGGCGGCGGCCGCTCCTGCCATGGCTCCCCCTCCCGCACCCAGCCCGGCTGTCGAGACCGGGAAATTCCGGCTGCATAAATTTGAGCAGCCCATTGGGGAAGAGACGTACGCGATCACGCGCGAGGCCGGGACACTCACGCTGAAATCGGATTTCGCATTCAGCGACCGCTCGACCAAGGTTCCGCTCACCGCTACGCTGAAAACGGCCGACGACTATACGCCGCAGAGTTTCATGATCCAGGGAAAGACTTCGCGCATGTCGGGGATTGATTCCAGTGTGGAAATCAGCGGGTCCAGCGCCACGATCCGCCAGGGCATTAGTCAGGGCGACAGCAAGAACGCGCGAACGGTCGCTGTGTCCCAGGCTTTCTTCACTATCGCGGGCTACGCGCCCGTGGCCATGCAGATGGCGCTGATCCGCTACTGGCGATTGCACGGTTCACCCGCGCACTTGCCGACGCTTCCGTCGGGAGAGGTTCAAATTCAAGACCGCGGTTCCGAGAGCATTGACGTGGACGGCCACAGCGTTCAGGCCGAGCGCTTCACCGTCCGCGGCCTGATCTGGGGGATGGAAACATTGTGGATGGATAGCGACAACAACCTGGCTGCGCTGGTTTCGACTGATGCCGAGTTCGACCACTTTGAGGCGGTGCGCGAGGAATACGAGCCCGCGCTCGCCAAGTTCGTCGGTAGCGCGGCGCGTGACGAAATGGCTGCGCTCTCTGAACTCGGCCAGAGCCTTGCGGGACGCCGCACCGGAACCTTTGCCTTTGTCGGCGCTACGGTGATTAACACCAATGGCAGGCCTCCCATTACCAATGCCACCGTGGTTACGCGAGACGGCAAGATTGTCGCCGTCGGGCGCAGCAAGAAAGTGAAAGTGCCGCAGGATGCGCAGCGCGTCGATGTCGCGGGCAAATTTATTATTCCGGGCTTGTGGGACATGCATGCTCACTACGAGCAGGTCGAGTGGGGACCGATCTACCTGGCGGCGGGCGTTACAACCGTGCGCGACGTGGGGAACGAATTCGAGTTCATCACCGCGGTGCGCGATGCGGTAAATAGCGGAAAGGCGCTGGGGCCGCACATGCTGCTGGCGGGAATCGTCGACGGCGACAGTGCTTACGCCCTTGGTATTGCTCGTGTGAATTCTCCCGCGGACGCGCAGACCTGGGTGCAGCGCTACCACGACGCCGGTTTTCAGCAGATGAAGATTTACAGTTCGGTGAAATCCGACAATGTAAAAGCCATCTGCACCGAAGCCCACCGGCTGGGCATGACCGTGACCGGCCACATTCCCGAGGGCATGACGGCCTATGACGGCGTGAACGATGGCATGGATCAGATCAACCACATTCAATACGTCTACGATCTGCTCAAGTCGAAAGACTTCAACGAAAAAGCTGCCAAGGCCAGCCCCGCAGAGCGCGCGGAGATGATGGCGTCGCTGGATATTAATTCCGAGGAGGGCAAGCGGGCGGTCGCATTTCTCAAAGAACACAACACTGTCATCGACCCGACCATGGTGATCTTCGAATTTATGCGGCGCCCGGCGAGTGTGCCTGCGGACAAGAACGAACCCGGAGTCGACCATGTGGCACCGGAACTGCGCGAACAGTTGGTCAGCGGAGGCGTGCCGCCCGAGTACGCAGCGACTGCGCAGAAAATCGTCAAGGAAGAACTGGCGATCATCGGCGCTCTGCATCGGGCAGGCGTGCGCATCGTGGCAGGAACCGATCAGACCGTGCCCGGGTATTCCGTCTATCGCGAGATCGAGCTTTACAACCAGGCCGGATTCACACCGCTGGAGGCGCTGCAAGCAGCCACGATTGTCCCAGCTCAGGTGATGCACGCGGATGGCGAGAGCGGCTCCATTGAAGTTGGCAAGCGCGCTGACCTCGATATCCTCGATGCCAACCCGCTCGCGGACATCCATAATATTCGCAGCGTGCGTTTCACCGTCGCCAACGGCGTGCTCTTCGAAAGCGCACCGCTGTGGCGCAGTGCGGGCTTCAACCCGTAGCTGCTAACACATGGCCGGAATGCCAAGCGCGCAGCTCGCGCCTTCTCATTACGATTGCTCTCGAAGGCTCGCATCTCCTGATCTTCGGTTCGCTATATTATGTTAGAAAATTACTATGCCTGAACAGGAAGGAAATGCGCAGGCGACCGCCGGCAACAAACGAGATTTCCGCCGCTACTTGAGGCGAGAGGCGGTCATTCTGGCGCTGCTCTCCGCGCTGGCTGTAATTTTCTTCGTCGCCGTAACCGCGTTGTCGCACATCTATGAGGCCCAGCAAGAGTTTCTTGGGAACCGTTGGTTTCTGCGCGGTGCGGCGGACCTCAAGCAAAGCCACTTTGAATCTGCGGTCACTGAATTCCGAGCGGCGCTGCTTTACGCGCGCGACAGCTACACATATCAGCTCAACCTGGCGGAAGCGCTCGTTGGTCTGAAGCGGACCGCCGAAGCCTACGCTTACTTCATCAACCTCTGGGACCGCGAGCCGGAGAATGGGCTGGTGAATCTTGAGTTGGCGCGCATCGCTGCACAAAAGGGAGAAACCGAACAGGCGCTTCGCTATTACCACAACGCGATCTACGCGACCTGGCCCGGCGATCAGCACGTGCAACGCCGCGACACCCGACTGGAGCTGATCGAGTACCTGCTAAACATCAACGCCAAGGCACATGCCCAGGCGGAGCTGATTGCTCTGGCAGCGAATCTTGAAGACGATCCCGTGCAGCAGTCGCGGGTGGGGGATCTTTTTCTTCAGGCGCAGGATTATGAACATGCGCTGGGCGAATACCGCCTCAGCCTGAAGGCGGAGCCCCACGACCCCACGGCATTGGCTGGAGCCGGATTCTCTGCCTTCCAGCTCGGCCGCTACAGCCTGGCTGAGAGCTACTTGCAGGCTGCGGTGTCGGCCAATCCAAACGACGCGCAGAGCGCCGCCCGGCTCAGAACCGCGGCGCTGGTCATGCAGATGGATCCTTTCCAGCGCCAAATCTCGGTCGCGCTGCGTGACCGGATTGTCCTGAAAGCTTTTGCCGCAGCGGGTCAGCGCCTGGAGTCTTGCTCCAGCGCAGGAGCTGCGAAAGGGCCTGCCACAATCCCGGTCGCGCAACCGGGCCTCACCGAGGAGTGGGCCAAGATGAAGCCGCGGATTACCGAGTTGGGCCTCCGCCGAGATCCGGACCTGGTGAACACGGCGATGGAGCTGGCATTCAGCATCGAGCGCCAAACCAGCAATGCCTGCGGCGCCGCGAGCGAAACAGATGCGGCGCTGCTGCTAATCGCAAAATTGCATGAGAGCAACTGACGTGGATATCCCGCCCAATCCAAGCGACGCGACTCTGGTGGAGGAAAGGCGGCCTACGCCAGCGCTACCGTTCCTTGGTCGCGCTCCCGAAGCTTTCATGCGTTTGGTGTTTCGCGAAGACCGTTTCTTTCTTGTGCTCTCGGTATTCATTGGAATATTCGCGGGGCTTTCGGTCGTCTGCTTCCGTTTCGCCATTGCCTGGTGCCGCATCTATCTGTTGGGTTCGGGAGCCACGCTTACGCCTTTGCGCATGGTGCTGGCGCCCAGCCTCGCTGGCCTGTTCATCGCAGTGCTCGTGATTCACGTCTTTCCTCTGGCTCGTGGGAGCGGGGTCAATCAAACCAAGGCGGCGCTCTATATCTACAACGGATATATTCCGCTGCGCACCGCCGTCGGCAAATTTATTACGGCTGCGCTGGCCATTGGGTCCGGACACTCTCTGGGTCCGGAAGATCCGTCTCTGCAAATCGGTGCCAGCCTGGCTTCGGCGCTGGGGCGGCGCATGCGTTTGTCGCGCGACCGCATGCGGCTGATCGCTCCCGTGGGCGCTGCCGCTGGACTGGCAGCGGCTTTTAACGCGCCGATTTCAGCGGTGTTGTTCGTCATCGAGGAGGTCATCGGACGCTGGACTGCCGGCATTCTGGGTTCGGTTGTGCTTTCTGCTGTGTCGAGTGTGGTGGTGATGCGGTGGTTTCTGGGATCGGAGTCCATGTTCCGGATTCCCGCCGTGCAAATGGAGCGGCCCTCGGAACTGATCGCGTATTCCGTCCTCGGGATTGTGGGAGGGCTCGCTTCGGTGGCGTTCTCCAGTGGAATCGCAACGCTGCGTCCATGGTGCAAAGCTTTGCCGCGCTGGACGCAGTATTTTCAGCCCGCGATCGCCGGCTTGCTCATCGGGATCATCGCTGTTCTGGGCGCGCCGCAAGTGATGGGCGCGGGCTATGTGTATATCGACGAAGCAATGCACGGTCAGTTCACCTGGCAAATGCTGGCTATTCTTGCCGGACTGAAGATCATTGCTACTCTGCTCTCCTTTGTCAGTGGAACTCCGGGCGGTATGTTTGCTCCCACGTTGTTCATCGGCGCCATGCTGGGAGCGGCGGTGGGTGGGGCGGAACACGTTTTATTTCCGCACCTGAGCGGGTCGCCGGGCACTTACGCTCTGGTGGGGATGGGAGTTCTCTTTGCAGGATTTCTTCGTGCCCCTATGACGTCCGTCTTCATGGTTCTTGAAGTCAGCGGGAACTACTCGATCATTTTGCCGGTTCTCATTGCAAACACATTTGCGTATTTGATTTCACGGGGCCTGCAGCCCACCGCGATCTTTGACGTGCTCACGCGCCAGGACGGTTTGGAATTGCCATCGATGGAAGAACAACGGGAAGAGGGAACGTTGCGCGTGGAGGACGCGATGCGTCCGGCGAGCCGGGCCGTGCTGGACACCGTTTTGGAAGCTCACGATTCACTGGATCAGGTTCTTCAGCGCTGGGATGCGAAGTTACCCGAGGTTCGGCTCGTCCGCCTGGATCCGACGGGATGGAGCATTATCACCCGGCAAGCGCTCGAGATCATGGTCAAGGAAGGCAAAGGCAATCTGACGCTCGGTTCTGCTCTGAGTGGCCGGCAGATTCTTTTCTTGCATCCGGATAATCCGCTGGAGACGGCGTTGCGCTACGTGGATCGCTGGCCGCTTCTTCCGGTTGTCAACCGTGCCGATTTTCGCAA
>Ga0265760_10000099_pt1 | contig 22604 bp, 24 predicted proteins | sample NZIome_2_FD_200831 | JGI IMG/M metagenome (GOLD analysis project Ga0265760, IMG submission 200831) | Metatranscriptome of rhizosphere microbial communities from Maridalen valley, Oslo, Norway - NZI1 (Metagenome Metatranscriptome) | ecosystem: Host-associated > Plants > Roots > Rhizosphere >...
AATCGGTCACACAGCTCGCTGGGAAAGCGGTCTCCGGCCGAGTTCGAGAGAATGTATCATCAGGCCGCTAAGAGCCAACCCGCGCAAGCCGAACTGAGTGTTCCATAAGCGGGGAGCACTACAATCTGATCCTCGCAATGATGGAAGCGTTCGAAGCGCCTTTCCATGGCCTAACATTTGCAATACCTGACGATGGGTATTACTTAACACAAGACGGCCTGTCGTGGGGCGTCAGTCCGACCTACGCGCACGCATGGAATACATCAGGACAAAGCGACATCAAGTTACAAGTGAGCCGGCGTGAAACGCCGACACTCCCGATCGAACGGCGCCCTCAAGTGCCACAGACCTACTTTCCGCTCTTGCCCTTCGAACCGGTCGACATTGCCTGCATGGCGCTTCCCGAAATCCTTTCGGAGAAGATCAGAGCTTGCTATCAGCGCAACAAGGCGCGTGATATCTACGACCTCTCGCTCTTTGCTACACGACCGCTCGACCAGGCTTTGATCCGATGCCTCGTCGTGCTCAAGCTTTGGCAGGCCAACGACACGTTCGACCCCGCAGACCTCATGCGGAAATTTGAGAACCCCCGACAGTTTGATTGGGAGGACTTACGACAACTTATCCGTCGAACGATAAACATTGATCCGGGCCACATGCTGGCGAATTGCCGCCAGGGATATGCCTTTCTCGCAGAGCTCACACCCGACGAAGCAAGGCTCGCGCAAGATCGCTCGCATAGGCTTCACGACCTCTGGCAGGAGCTCACGGCAAGCTGCGGTACAATCCCGCGCGCAATGCTTTAGTAAATCCCTTATGCTTAACATCCCAGTGTCCACAGCTGCTAAGAAAGCGCCTGTTTCTCTAACGGCCGTCTAACGGATTCTGCAAAACAAGCCGGGATTCCAAGGGACTAGCCGGGACTCAAAAACGCGAAAGCCCGTACAGGAAAGGATTCTCGGGTATTCGACGGGAGCGGCCGGGACCCCGAATCACGGGTTCGATTCCCGTTGGCGCTACCACATCGGGCCTTATTTTGCTGGGCTTTTTCGAAGTCGGTCGCTCGATTGGCCCACATTTGGCCGCGCCCGACTCCGCACCAACAGCACGGCGCTTCTCCGCGCGCTGAAAGATCGCGTCGAGCCGGTCAGCGGCAGCGGCTTTCAAATCGCTCAGCACGTGCGTATAAAGATCCGCGGTGATCGCGGTCGTCGTGTGACCGAGCATTTCGGAAACGACCTTCAAGGGCGTGCCTGCGCGTAGCGAGATCGACGCGTACGAGTGACGAAGCCCGTGGAAGCTCACCTTCGGTAACCCAGAGGCTTTGACGGCCCGCAGAAACTCGTTCGAGGACGTGTCGGGCTTCCACGGTTTGCCCGTGCGCGGATTGGGGAAGACGAGCCGCTCATCACAAAATGGGCCGCTCAGGTGCAGCTGCAACTTCGACTGCCGCGCGTGCTGCGAGCGCAGGACCTCAATCGCGCCCGAGGTCAGCGCTACGTCGCGCCGGCTCTTCTCGGTCTTCGGCGCCTTGAAACGCACGGCGCGATCCTTGCCGGTGCCGATCACCTCGAGTGATTGGCGCACGCGCAGTACGCGGTTATCGAGATCGATCGCGTTCCTGTGAGAGCTGCCGTATAGCGTTTCGCTATACGAACAATCCCGTCGGTTGGGGAGGAGATCGCGGAGAAGGCCACAGGCGTTGGCTTTTCCCTCGCGTTGTGCCCGATGACGAGATCGGCGTACCGCTTCACGTCCTCGGTCGCCTCGCGTAGGCCTTTGACGTCCTCTTGACGAGAGCGGAGCCTGTCAACGCCACTGTCTACGTCACCGACGTTCTTCCACATCGATTCCACGAGAAAGTCCCGGAGTTCGCTCTCGTATGATGGAGCGTCGCTTGCATCGAATAGGCCCTCTATTCTCCGATCGGCCGAACGCCTCACCCGCTCGACGCATGTCTTCAAGGAGCTGCACGAGGGACCACGCATCGAATCCAGGCGTGTAGGGCTCCACGAGGCGCCTTATCGAAGATAAAACTGAGTGCGACGGGAGTGCACGGCTGACCGTCGATGCGTTCATGCTTAAGGAGGACAGCACATGAGAACTTCAGACTTTGGGCGCTACGCGCTTGGCATTTGCATGGCCGTGGCAATGCTCGCAGGGTGCGGCGGTGGGGCCCAGTCACAACTAGCGCCGTCGGGCTCGTTTCAGCAGAGCACTGCGCAGTCGCCCCTTGGCCAACTGCCCGAGGGTCCGGTAACTGCGGCTACGAGCGGCGCCGCGCAGACTAGCGTGGTGACGGCCACTGCACAGACAGGCTATGTCGGCATTCTGGGGGGAGGGCCGGTTTACAAGCACATCGCGAAAAATATCGAGGAACTCAAGAATTCAGGGTTCAATTAACTGATCGGCTGGAGCGTCGATGTCGGCAGCACGGGCGATTTGAACCTGAATGGCGAATTTCCGCTGACATCGGACGGCGACTATATCGGGAATGAAACATACCCCGATTTCCCCGCCGACCTAAACAAGATCAAGCGGGGCACGGTCAAGCGCGTCACCCTTAGCATCGGGTCGTCCAACTACGGCGACTGGGAGAATATCAAAGCGCTGGTCGATTCGCAGGGAACCGGACCAGACAGCATTCTCTACAAGGATTTCGCCGCGCTGAAGGCGGCGCTGCCGCTCGACGCGATCGATTTCGACGACGAGAACAGCTATGATTCGTCTTCAACGATTAAATTCGCGGTGATGCTGGGTAAGCTTGGCTACAAGGTCACCATGAACCCTTATACCAATTCCGATTACTGGACGTCGGTGGTGTCGCAAATCAACAAAAAGCGCGCCGGCACGGTGGATGGCATTCATTTGCAGACGTTTGCTGGGGGGGAAGGCAACAGTCCCTGCTCGGGCTGGAATTTCGGCAGCGTGCCGGTTTATCCCGGCGTATCGGACCAACCCTCGGCGCCGCCCGATCTGACGCCGGCGGAGGCAAAGACGGCGCTGAAGAACTGGCATACGCAATGCGGCATCACCGGCGGCTGGCTGTGGATTTTCGATCAGATCGCGGGCACCAATCTGGTGCGGAAATACGCCCACGCGATCACCAGCGGCGTCGGCGGAGCGGCACGGTAGTGGCGTTGCGGACCGGCGTTTTCTGATTTTAGCGAATGTACGTCGCGCTGTGCGCGCCGCCCGTCGAAACCGGGGCGGCATGAACGTGAAGATTATCTTTCGCGTGGGCTCTGCCGCGATGCTTGCCGCCCTGCTGCCGGCGATCGCAGACGCGATGGCCGGCCAAACCGTCGCACAGTTCACGGCATGGGCGAAAGCCAATCCTGCGCTGCACGGCCTTACCAAGGAAACCAATCAAATGGACGGCACGCCGTACTATAAGGCGACGTTCACCGCCGGCGGCGCCGGCAGCCATTTCACAGCGAATATTGGTGCCAACTCAACCGTCATCGATGAGACGCTTGCGTTGGATACCTTGAACGAATCCTACGACATTAGCAAACACGTCCATACCGCGTCGCTCATGCTCTCGACCGTCTACGGCCGTAGCGTAGCCGCCGACTTCAACGCCGCGCCCAAGGTCGGAAGTTGGGTCCTCTTCGGCGAGCATCTATCGACGGTGCTCTACCGGGGGAAGCTCTACGGCTACGAAGCCGCCTTTACGTTCGTCAAGCTGATACCAACATCGAACGTCGATAACGAGGCTCAAATCCTCAAGGGCTGCACGACGCACGACTGCGGTGACTAGGGCGTGATTAGTGCACTGCGAGTCGGTGTACGGTGGTGCGGAGCGAAGGTCTCAAGCACGATCGTCCCGGCAAACGAGGTTGTTTCATAGTACGGCAGCGCGGAACGACTGCCGACTGCTGAGGTGGCCTGAGGTGGCAAGACCTTTCAAGGCGGAACTGTGAGTTGCGGCGTGTCCCTGGCCTACGCAAAGAAGCCCACTTTCCCCCGAAGTAAGAGAAGACCGTATAACTGCGCTCACGTACGTCAAATCCACAGGATTTATGGCCCACATTTGGCCCACATACTCTCGGCAACCGGCTACAACCGGAGACAACATGGGTAGCGGCAGCATCCTCAGAAGCGTCGATTTTAGTCGTCCTCAGTCGCCTTCGGTTGCGCTGCTAGACCGCTTTCGATTCCCGTTGGCGCTACCAGAAATGGTTTGGCGAAGTCACCTTTTACTTAGGCTTCCTGTTCACGGATGGCAAGCTCGTCGGCGCCGATGTCGGCGGAGGAGTCTAAACGGCCAATCCGCCACGGCGTCGAGACGCCGCTGCTGCCCGCGTCGATCGAGTAGAGGGTGGTCCTCAGTAGCCTTGCTGGATTGCCGCGGTGATGGTGCCGACGTCGCGATCGGCAGTTAAGAACGTTGCGAATATCGACGCTGGAGTAGTCGGAACGTTATTGAGGTAGACCGCATAAACGAGTCGCCGTCCGCTCTTGGCCTCCACGTATCCGACGAACGTCTTTGCAGAAAGGTAGGCCTGACCGCTCGGCGATCCCGCAACGCGCGTGCCGTCTTTCACGCGCACTTTCCCGGCTGAGGGCGTGCCGGCCTGATTCGTTGCCTCGTTACCGTCGACGCCGAGTATCGACATGCCATCGCCCACGACGTGGCCCCACGATTGAGTTAAGATATTGCGCAGGAAGGTTACCTCGTCGACGGGCGACGTGCGGCCCGCGTCGTCCGATCCGGCTCCGTCGTAAACGATGGTGCTATCGGGAGAGACGCCCAACGCGGTGATCGTCTTTAGTTCCGCTTCGAGGCCATCGGCGCAGTCGCGGCTCCCGGCCTTGACGGCAATGAGACAGACCATGACGTCGGCACCGCGATTGTAGCTCAGCTTGAGGATGACCTTGACGAACTCCGAAAGCGGCGGCGAGACGTGCTCGGCGACTAGCGCCTGCGATGTGTAGGCTGCAGGGCTCGGCAAGAGATTGCTTGGGTTCGGCCCCGAGGCGCGCGCGTTCACCGCGATGCCCGCGCGGTTCAGCGCCTCGGTGAAGGCGACGCGAGCGAACGCTGCCGGATCGACGATCTGTGCGCTGCGCAGAGCGGGCTTGCCGCCGGCGGCGATTTCACCGCGAATCTCGACGATGCCCGGCCCCGCCGGCGCTACGGTGAGTGGACCGCTTCGCGATTCGTTCGCAACGGTCTTCACCTCTGAGACAACTCTGATGCTCCCGGTTTTCGGCCGCCAGTCGACGCGCGCGGGGCGGCCCGGACTCGTGGGCGCGATCGTGATGCCGATGATGTTCTCGTTGATCCAGATCGGTGAGATCAATCCGTCGAGCCAGCCTTTGTAGGGCGCGAAGAGGCGATCGTCGATCACGACGTTTCGCACGGAGCGAATCCCCTTCGCGCGCACCTCGCGCGCGAGCTCGGTCATCGCGGCGAGCGGATCTGAGTTCGGAAGAAGCGCGGGCCCGGAAAACCCCCTGGCCGGGGCGTTGTGGTCGACCTCCGGCGCACTGTTGAAGGCGAGTGTGTCGTCCGGCCGATCGCGCAGCCCGAAGCTGAAGTCACCGGATGCGACCAAGACGAGATCGCCCGCGAGCGCGCCGCCCTTAAGAGTTCCCGTTCGGTAGACCGGCGTGCGGAAACGATAGCGGGGATCATACGCTTTGAGCGCAGTGGCTGTGCTGTACGTCTTCATGATCGAGGCAGCAACGAAGATCTTCTCGCCCACGCGATCGATCAGCGTCTGTCCCGTCGTCTGATCGGCAACGAAGATTCCAAAGACGCTGTGCGCGTATGTCGGCCTCGCCGTAATGTCGGCAATCGTTCGGTCGACGCTCGCGGGCACGTCGTTGGTCGTTACGGCGAGCAGCAGCGTCGCCAACACGGCAATCATCGCCTTTGTTGAGCATAAGTCGCCTCTCTCTTACAGAGTGGTACCCCGCAGCGCAGCGGCGTCGCCGTTCAACGGAGCCGGGAACTGCTGGCCCACGCCCCTATGGATCGGTATTGACGAGTCGATCGGTGACCTTCTCCAGTGTGCAGTTGACGTAGCGCAGATTATTACGACTTAGCCAGTTCGATCGTTATTGCGGAGTCGATCGGACGATCGTGAGTGGCATCGCAGGAGATTGACGCGGAGTTGAGCTTGGTAGCGTAGACACACCAATTGATCTTCTCCGATGGCAGGTTCATGAAGACAATCCTGCCTTTTCCGCCGCTCCTGCCGCTCTTCTGGTAGCTGCTGCACTCAAGTAGGCCGCAGTTTTTCCCCCAGCCGAGCTTTACCACGGCGTCAGCCACGGGTTGTTTAGTATTCTCCCACATCACGGTAATGGTGCTCTTACGCGGCGCAGCGTCGGTGTGCATAGCGGAACCGGTGGAACCGACGTTTTCTGCACCTGGAGCTAAAGCCGATCCCGCTGGGCTGAAGCTACCGCCTCGGCAACCGGCGAGTATGACTATGACGGCGCAGACCATAAGGACGCGCCGACGACGATGTACCGTCATCATTTGTAAGCCTCCTAAAAGCAAAACGTATCATCGATTATTGCGCAGTCGCAGGGATCAACTCCTGCGCCACCGACGTTCGCGACCATAGCGTTTCGTGGATGCAAGGCGCCGCTGGAATCGTGTCGACGCCCGAAGACGTCGCACGTTGGGCGCGCGCGCTTTACGTCGGCCCGATGCTCGCGCCCAAGCCGCGCCCCGAGCTCCGCACGCTTGTTTCGATGAAGACCGGCGAACCCATAAAAAGGACGACCGTTAGCGATCCGAGTGGTTTTGGTCTTGGCGTCATTCAACTGATGGAGCCCACGGCCGGAACCGTGTGGTTCTACGAAGGCGAAACGAACGGCTATCGAATGGAGTATCTCTATTTTCCGCATCAGGACGCGGTGATCGCCCTCGGTGCGAACAGCGCGGTCGACGTGAAGCGCGACGCGTTAGACTCGCGATCGCGTTTTACCAAACGCTCCACAAAGCCGGCCGCCTCTAGCGCGCCAAGGGAGGTTCGCCTACTACCGAACGCTCGGCTTTATGCGCATTGTAGCCCTTATCCTTGCAGCGACTGACATGCCGTTGCGCATAGAGGACGGGTTCCTCGACGTGTTCACTGACGAAAGAATACGAGGGCTTTGAATGCAGGGCGGCCCGTATTTGCAGGGTAAATTGGGCTCGATGACCTCACGTTTTGGGCCAGGGCTTGTGCTCGTGTTTTGCCTCGTCTCGGTTGCACCCATTTGGGCGGCTGACTATGGAAGTGCAACCGAGGTTGCCGCCGTCCGGAAAGCCGTTCCCCAAAGCGCTCCTTCATCTGCCGGTGCCTGCGCGGTACACGCAAATCGAATCGTAGTGGTCGGCTCTCATGCACTCGTCTATGCATTCCTTAGCGACCCGTGCGGCGGCGGTGGCGACGAACTGTGGACCAAGCGCAACGCGGTTTGGGTCGACGTGGCCGGCGGGCATCCCATGATCGAACCATGCGACATGAAATCCAAAGGCGTTCCCCGAGTCGTCATTCTGCAGCTCCTGAGTCACTATCGCCCTGCCGCCGTCGCTCAAGCCCAAACCGAGCTGAAAAACTGCCCGCACTAGGAACAAGATACTTCACATCTGGATCGTGCTCTATCATCCGCGCGCGCGCACGTCGGGGTGGGTAAAGTACTCGCTTATCCAATACTGGCGAGGATTTGCGCTCCACCAGTTAGGGATGCGAGGTCGATGGAGCTCGCTGGGTCAGTTCTTTCGTTTGGAGAAGTTCGTGGCGTGCCCTCCGCACGCGCAAGTGCTACGTAGCCGCCACGGGACAAAACGCTTCGCAAAGGCTAAAGCCGTTTCAGCCACTTCGCGCCAGCCGTGATCGATCGTTAAAGCCTGCCCACGTCCCAGCATGTCGAGGATCTGGGTGACGCCCGGATTACGCTTCTCAATACCGAACGACGCACGGGCGAACGCAGTGAGTACTGAACCAACGGATACCGATTAATAACGCAGAATAGACCGGATGGACGCCGCGGTCGAGTTATTCGATCAGACAAAGGCAGAGGACGATACCCGTACGCTCGAACAGAGGCGGGCACAGGCCACGCTTCTCTTGGACGATGACTCGATAGCCATAATCGACGCCAACGCGGACGCTGGGCCGCGACCGTGGGTTTGCGATCGCGCCAGCAACTGCCCGAGCTGCAGGCGCGATCGCACGTCCAAAGATGTGGAGCATTGGGGCGATCTCGGCGTTCGAATGACCGCGATGCCGGCGCTCAACTCACCCAGCGAACCCAGCGCAACGCCGATTTATGTTCGAGTTCGGCTACGGCGTGGCGAATCGCTGGTGCACTCCGAGCGCGCGCCTTCGTAGTAGGTGACTGGCCATATAACGCCGATTGCGCCGCGATCAAAGGCGCAACTTACTTCTTGGCATTCGCTTTCTTGCGAGCCTGCGACGCCACTTCGGGATTTGCTGGCGGCAACTCGGGTTCGCCTCCGTGGGGCTCGCCCGCCATTGAAGTGAACTCCCAAAGCTTTTGCGAGGTGAGCAGCTTGTATCCAGGTGAGGTCGACCTGCCCTCACCCGCCGCGGTTTCATCCGATGAAGTATGGAAGAACTCGTGGGCGAACTCGTCTAATACGATGTTTCCCGGTGGAAAGTTGTTCTGAATGGCCGAAAGCGCCGACTCGAACATTTTCTGGTGTGCGACCTCTCGCTGCATCAGGAACGTCAACGTGTCACGGGCGCCCGCGTCGTCGCACTGTTTGATCAACCGCTCATAGACAATCTTCGCCCGCGCCTCGGCCGCAATGTCCGAACGAAGGTCGGCTGTAGGGTTTCCGATCGTGTCGACCCAATCCGCCGTAAACGACTTGCCCATCGAATCGGTGAAGCGTGGGCCTGGCCCTCCGAGAACGGCCTGAGAACTATTGAGGGACATCTCGGTATAATGATCGTGCTTCTTATCGAGCAGATCGCCAAGGTATCCGCCTTCGACTTGATCGACCAGGGCGCCGGGCGAACCTTTGAGGAGCATGGTCAGCATTTGCCCGACCATTTCAAGATGCGACAACTCCTCGGTCGCAATGTTTAGCAGCAAGTCGCGGCGCTTAGCATCCGATTCCGCCCAGCCTTGGCCAAAGTATCTCAACGCAGCGCCGAGTTCGCCGTTGGGGCCTCCGAACTGCTCGAGCAGCATTTTTGCAAAGCGCGGGTTAGGTTGGTCGACGCGCACCGTATACATCATCTTCTTGTTATGTAAGAACATCAGTTACTCAAATCTACAGAGCGTGGACGTAGGTAAGGAAACCGATCGGGTTTCGGTTAGATACGACCACATTGGGTTGAGAATGGTACCCGCGACTGGGTCCTCTTAAGCAGGCCGGGTCAGCGAACATCGAATCGCAGGCAGAAGATCGTATGGCATTACGCTTTCAGCGCTAATCAATGGAGCGACCGAAAAGCAGTCAGGTAAGCCGAGCCTCGGTTGCCGTTGGAAGTTCGGAACAAGAAGTGACCAATCCGACTAGTGATTCGTCGTGTTGTTTCGACTGCAATTGAGTGCGGTATTGCGGCGTCATGCAAGAGATTTCTGTTTTTCCAGACGGCCCGGTCCAGAGCGACACGCGTACTGCCAGCCAGACCCACGAGCAAGCGATGGCGTCTCCATTGGCGCAAGTGCCCGTTGGAACTGCCAGTTTGCTAGGCGGAGCAGGCACCGAGTTTAACCCGTAACAGCGTGGGCGCCTACGCGCCTGGCGAAACGTGCCGAAGCGAAGCCGGCGCCGATACCTCGAACTCGGCGTTGATGCGGAGATCCGCCTCAGAATGGAAAGATGTGAGCAACTGAGTTTGCTTGGCGTAAGTTAGGGGAGACTTGCCAATGATAGAGGCCGCTTACCACGCTGACGGACCCTGCTCTGGAACGCTACAAACCGTGCCATTATTGTAGGCGACACTCGCGACCGCGCGCCAGCAACGAACGGCTGTCCCAAGCGGGCGTAACGCTTTCAGTCGGTTTATGGTTGCGGCTAGTGTAAGAGTATTGGTGACCGGCTCGACGGGGTATATCGGGGACGCCTGGTGCCTCGCTTACTCAAGGCCGGCCATTCCGTTCGTTGCCTTGCTCGCGACGCTCAACGCCTCAATGGAAGATCCTCCGGAGTTGAAGTAGTCGAGGACGATATCTTCAACAAGAAGCATCTGCGCGGTGCGTTGGAAGTTGTCGATGCGACAGAATCGTCGCCGGCGATGCTTGTCACGGCGAGACGCCAGCGCGGTTACGTCGACGGTCGCGGTGCTCACGTGCAGCGCCGTGAGCGCCGGTGCTGACGATTAGGTGATAACGGAAGCGCCGTACGCACCAGTCGGAATATGCCAGTCCGGCTTCGCCGAGCCACATCGGGGGTTGACAACCGTGGCATGCGCGTTGAGCGCTCGGGAAACTGGAACGACGCTTTAGAGTCTCGAGCACTTCCGGGCACAGGCGTGTTAGGCCTCAGCGGCCTGCGCTTTGAACGCTCGTTGCTTGCGCTTTGGTCGGCCGCCGCAACGAACCGAACTTAACCGCGTATACATGGGTGAACTCCGCGCCGAGCAAGACGATCTGCGCCGAATAGTAGGCCCACAGCAGGAAAAGGACAACGCCGCCAAAGCTGCCGTAGCTCGATGAGATGCCGGCTCGCCCGAGATACCAGCCCAAGGCGAACTGACCGATGACGAAGAGCAGCGCGGAGACGCCGGCGCCCAGCCAAACGTCGCGCCAGGCGATCCGGCAGTCTGGCAAATACTCGAACAGCAACCCAAAAACGATGGTGATCAGCGCGAGTGACACGACAAAGTCGCCGACCTTCATCAGGGTTGGGAAGAGTGGAGTCACCTGTGACATCGCAGTACCGGCGATCGTCATAAGCGAGTTCAATCCGAGTGAGACGAGCAAGACAAACGCGATGCAGAGCACCATGCCGAATGAAAACAACCGTCCGATAACGGCCTGCACGATGCTCTTCTTCGGCGGGGTGACGTCCCAAACGGTGTTAAGCGCATCCTGCAGCGAGGTAAAGAGCCCGATTGCGCCGAGCAGAAAGACGGCCCATCCGACGGCCTGCGCGATAAACCCGGCGCGTCGCTGGGAGAAGCTCGCTGTTACGATCGATTGAATGCCGTGGCTAGCCGACGGGCCGGCCGTTTGCGCGAGATAGCCGAAGAGGGCTTTGAGCACCGCTTGATGGTAACCGAGAAAGAGTCCGGTGATCTCAACAATGATGATGACCAACGGCGCGATCGCAAACATCGTGAAATACGCAATAGCTGCTGCCAGCCATTGGCCTTTATGCCGTTGATACTCGGCGAACGTTTCTTTCGCAAGCGGAACTGCTTCGGCAAAGATTTGGCGCCACTGGGACCCTTCGATATCCTCTACCACGGCTCAGATCGTTTGCTCGGGAACGAACGGAGCGGCATGTTTCACCTTTTCTTTCCGAAAGTGCCAGCGCCGCGGTCGCCGCGCCGGCAAGTATTTACCCCGCCGCGGCGTTAATGGCTTTCTTTGCAAGCTTGGTCAGTAACTCGTCAGTCTTAACTTCCTGATCGAGCGTTTCTTGCAACAGATCCGGCGCTTTCGACAACCGCATCTCTTTAGCCCAAGCGATGAGCGTTCCGTACCGAGAGATCTCGTAGTGCTCGACCGCTTGCGCCCCTGCAAGGAGACCGGCATCCAACGCCGGATTGCCCTTGAAGTCTTCCATAACCTCATTTCCTTCCTCAAGGATACCGTCGATGGCGTCGCAAGTCTTTCCGCGCGCGGGTCTGCCGATAATCTCGAAGACGCGCTCGATCCGTTCGACCTGCCCTTCGGTTTCGTCTCGATGGTGCAGGAACGCCTCGCGCAGCTCCTCCGAGTTAACTGCCTTTGCCAGCTTCGGTAGGGTTCGGAGAATCTTCCTTTCCGCATAGAGCATGTCTCGAAGCGTTTCGTAAAACAGGTCGTTGAGCGTCTTGATCACGTCTAACCTTTCATTGTGGAAAAATGGTTCGGCCGCTGCCCCCAACGTTATAACCGGGAGCTGGGCTCCCTAAACCGCGGATCTAACGTTCGGTGTGTTAGTTGCATGCGTGCCGTCGGCTATGGACGCCGGAGCGGAAGCGCACCGCAAGCCGTGCAGACGGCACGCAAAACGCGACTTGATTTAGGTTGCGGTGTTTTGCTTGCCCTACGTTTGGGCAAGGAAAGCGGAGTTTTGTGCGGAGGACGACATGATACGAGATGAGGATCTTTACTCGCGACCCGAGACGTGGGTCGCCTGGAGCATCAACTGGGGCGCGATCTGGGTGGGAGCGCTCGCGGCGCCACATCGCTGGAGAAGATTTCATCCTGGCACACGATTTCGATGATCGATGTCATCGTTATCGTCTGCGCAGAATTCTTTAGCTTCGTGATCGGTGGCTGGGTAGCTGGGAAGATCACCGGCGCGCGACACTCCGAGCCGACGATTCTTCACGCCGCAATAGCATGGCTCGTCGCAACTCCTGGTAACGATGCTCGCGGCCGGAGCCGGCACGGGGTTCGGCGGCTGGTACGGCGGACTGATCGCATCGCCGATCGGCGAGGCCGTCACGGCGCCTGTGTCACCGGATATAGTCCGCAACACCGCAATGGCGGCGGTCACATCGCTCCTGATTGGTCTCATCGGCAGCGTCATAGGCGGCTGGATGGCCTCAGGCGAGCCGATGACGTTTACGTTCTATCGCAAGCGCAACGCATATCTCGAAGCGCAGAAAGGTAAGGTATCGGTTTAATGTTTTTGATTCTTCTCTGGCTGCTAGGCGCACCGCTTACCGTCCTGATCATCCTGTATCTCTTAGGCGTAGGGCATTAACAGCAACGAGTTACGTCGCGCCTGAGCGCGCCGAGATTGAGCTGACGACGGTCTAGCGATCGTACGCGATGCTGATGTGTGGCCCAGCCGCTTCGAGAGAACCTCGATCGTGATTCAGATCCTGATCGACGGCGTCTCAAAGACGCATGTCATCCTATTTATTTTGCAAAGTATAGGCGCATTTGATGCTGGCATCGAGTAAGGGCGCATTTCCTCATAATGATCTCGAAGATAGTTCAATATCCACCGCCGGTTTTCTGGGCCGCAGACACCTATCTTTACTGGCTCGCGCACCCGCGCCGTGCCTTTATCTAGCGCCATGCGCGCGACGCGCGATGCCTCGGGATGGAACACGGCGGTGCCTATGCCGAGCAGCGGCGCACCGGCGAGCAGCATCCAATACGTGTGCGACTGCGAGATGATTGGCTGGCCGTCCGCCATCACGAACACGAGCCCTTCGTTGTGGTAAGCGTAGTCGAGTGCTGCTCGCTCGTCCCCATTTAGACGTTAGAACGCCCCGATACCATTTGGGGTGCCCCATCCCGCCGGACCGGAGTAGGTCTTGTATTGGCCGGTTCCTGCGGTGCAGAGATAGCTCCCGCCACAATCGCCGTCGGTGCCGTCGCTGATCGCGTGAAGATCGCTCTTTAGCTCCTGTTGCGTTAGCGTCCAGAAGCTCTTTCCACCGTGTTGCGAGCTCGCGTTGCCGGCTAGGCCGTAGATCCCGGCCACGAGTGGCGAGGATACGCTGGTGCCGCCCGTCGTAAGCCAGCCGCCGTAGCCGGAGCCGTAGGTGTCATACTCCGCCACGCCCCAAGCGACGGCCGCCACATCGTTGGTCGTCCGCGAAGTGCATTCTGGATCTTGCTGCCACGAAGGTTTGGCTATGCCGGTCGCGCATCCACCGCCGGTATCGGGCCAGACGGCTTCCCTGTACTTCGAGCCGCGTTTTGCGAGGAGCGTGCCGCCGACCGCAACGACATCTGTAAAGTCGGCTGGATTTGCGGCGGCGTAACCACCATCGCCGGATGAGGCAAGATAGGTTACGCCCCGGGTGTCAAAGTCGGATGGATCGAGAGCGCAACCGTAACAATAGAAACTGTTGCTGACGATGTGTGCGCCAAGCTTCACCGCTTCTTTTTCTGCCGCGTCGAAATTCTGGTTGCTGTTGGAGTTTGACTCGATGAGATAGATGGTGCAGTTCGGACAGCTAGCCGAGACCATCTCTACGTCCAGGTCGATCTCTAGTCCCCAACCGGGGTCACCCGTCGGATAGTTGCTCTGTTGCCCGTCTTGATTGTATTTGGTGAAGTTCGCCGCCGGTAAGCCGAAGTGCGAACGGTAGGCGCCGAGATCCGCAGCGACGTTCGGGTTGTCGTAGGCATCGACGATCGCGACGATCTGTCCCGAACCTTGCGACGAGGAAGGTAGATTGTAGGCCGCCTCGAGATCGGCGGGACCCCACCCGACCCCGTCCGGCTGAACTCCCTTCTTGATGATCAAAACACCGCACTGCGCTCGCTCCGGCGAATCCGGGCACGCCCGGGCCGCCGGATGCTCGGCCCGCCACTTCTGTACCGATGGGCCGCCCGTGGCGGATTGGCCAGTCGTACTGGGTACGCCGCCGCCGCACGCGGCGACCGCAACCGCAGATACAAGCCCCAAGAGAAAAGCGCGTACACGTTTCATTTTAAATCTTCCTTCCGTACGGTGCTTGGCGTTAGTGAAGCGTTATGAGTTGCGGCTGGAGTAAACCCTTGGTGATCGTCGGCGTGGTGCGCCGGCCGTCGGCCGTATAAGTGGTCACGCAACCAAAACCACCCTTATTACCAGGGCCGCCTTGGTTGGAAACGTAGATCGTGCCACTCGGATCGACCGCGATGCCGACGGGAGTGCTTAGTCCGTTCGTGATCGTCGGCGTGGTCTGAGTTCCATCGGATTCATAGGTGGTTACGTAGCCGGTAGTCTTGGCTCCGCCACTGGCGTTCGTGACGTAAATTTTTCCGCGCGCGTCCACGGCGACTGCAGCGACGGCGTTTAACCCAGCGGTGATGGTCGGCGTCGTCTGCGTTCCGTCCGAATTGTACGTCGTGATCGAATTGGTGTTGTAGTTTGCGACGTAGATTTTTCCGTTGCCGTCGACCGCTATGCCGAAAGGACCGTCTATTCCGGCGGTGATCGTCGGCGTCGTTTGCGTTCCATCGGGCTCGTACGTTGTGACCGAGCCGGCTCCACTAGGGCCGCCCGAAAGATTCACAACATAAATCTTACCGCTCTTATTCGCAGCGATCCCGACGGGAAAAGCGATCCCAGCGGTTATCGTCAGGGGGGTCTGCTTTCCGTCGGAGGTGTAGGTTGTAACGTTACCGGCAAAGTTGTTGGGAAAAACGTTCGCGACGTAGATCTTGTTCGCTTTGCCGACTGCCACGCCATATGGTCCGTTTATTCCGGCTGTGATGGTCAGCAGTCGTTGCCCCGCCGGGGTATAGCTCGTGACCCTGTCACCGCCGAAGCTCGGGACGTAGATCTCGTCGCCTGACGAAGCACGGCTCGCGATCGACGAGGGTAGAAGCGAGAGCGAGGCCGATGAGCTGCCTTGCGAACAGGCGCCCAAGGCGAATGCGGCGCCGATGAGAGCCGCCGCCGGCGCTCCCCGGCGAAGGACCGATTGGCAAAACATGCGAGGTCTCCTTATCTGACGTTGGGCTCGCCGAAGCCGGGCCCGGTACCCTCAGCCTAAGAACCTAGCGTTCCCGGAGCGCATCGAGCGCGACGCCGTCGGCGCATTCCGTGCCGTTGCCGCTGCGCGCCCGTTTATAAGAGATACTCACCCTTCTCTCAATGACTGGAAGAGCAATCGGGTCACGGGACCGATGCCATGGGCCGCTTCAGGCAAATTGCCAACGAGTACCGCCGCTGCCGGCGCCCCGCGGCGTTCCCGACCAATGGCCTAGCGCTATGATATCGGCAAGCTCCGGACGCCGCCAGTATCTAATAGCGTAACACGCGGATTAGCGCCGTGGATTTCGTTTTGCGTAGCGCCAGCGAGGCATTTGATTCAGATCCTGATCGACGGCGTCTCAGCGACGCATGTCACCCTATTTGTTTTGCAAAGTATAGGCGCCATTTGATGCTGGCATCGAGTAGGGGCGCATTTCCTCATAATGATCTCGAAGATAGTTCAATATCCACCGCCGGCTTTCTGGGCCGCGGACACCTCTCTTTACTGGCTCGCGCACCAGCGCCGTGCCTTCATCTAGCGTTGCATCTTCGACCTTTTCCTGGATTGCACGAAAACGCTTTTTGATCGTTGCTGCGGCGGTGTTCATCGCACTCGCTATTCCTTCATCGGTGTGTCCATCGAGCGCGAGTGCTAGGGTATCCTGCTCCGCAAAACTGAAACCAAACCGCGGGCGTGAAAATGATAGAAAGATCAACGCCAGACCCAGCCCTGCAGGCTTGGTCAACGCGTCTTGGCGCGTTGCCGTCCACACCCACGGCCCCCTATCCGGTGGAATATCCGCATGCCGCAGCTGCTGCTCGGTATATTGTCGAGTGCAAAAGCCGAGCGCTTCGCCCATTTCCTTACCGTCGCGAGCGGAATCTCGCGCAAATATTTCGGCCGTGTACGTGCGAAGGTTCCATCCCGACAGATATTTGCGCACTAATTGGTAGGTAGCCGCCCGAGTCTTTTCATTAGATTCATTGTGGCGTTCTTCGTATCCATGGTTCGCGACCACGACGTTGACCGTGCCCTCGGCGTTTGCATGCGCGGTTTCCAGGCGGCTTAAAAACGGATGCGCCCCGCGATGGAACTGCTCCACCATTGCGTGAGCAATCTTCGGACGCGAAAGGCGGTGATAGCCATCCGCACTCTCGTTAGAGACAAATGCCGCCGTAAAGAAGTAGTGGACGTGCGAAATGAGCGACGCGTCGGCCAGTACCGCCATAACACCGTCCTTGGTAGTTATGATGTGGCGCCACATGTCGCGCAGCATCGTCAGCTGTTCGGGATCGTACAGAAAGCGGTCTGTAGTCAGCGCCAAGCATTGGTCGAGATCCGATTCAACGGCGCTACGCAAAACGAAATTCACGGCGCTAATCCGAGTCTTACGCTTTTAGATACTGGCGGCGTCCGGGGCTTGCCGATACCATAGCCGTAGGCCATTCGTCGGGAACGCCGCCGCGCGCCGGCAGCGGCGGTACTCGTTTGGCAGTTGCCTTAAGCGGCTCATGGCATCGGTCCCGTGGAGCAGAGGTCGTCACTTAGTACGACGGTTATTTGGCCCCCTTACCCAATTGCCTCTTCCAGTCATTGAGGAGAGAAGGCTGAGTATCCGTACGGCAAATAATCTTACCGTGCTGGATTTAGCACCGGGGACACTCTACTGCAATTTCTGGCGGCCATATTTCCCAACTTCTACCGGAGAAAAACGAACATGCATTTTTCTAACGCAGCGAGATGCGCACCCGGCTCCTTACGGAAAGGCGAAAATCGAGATAAAGTTTCAAGGTCTGGCCGCTACGCGCTTGGTTTTTGCGCGGCTGCAATGCTCGCGGCGTGCGGCGGGGGAAGCACCGGCCCGCTGAGCCCATCGCCTGCCGGTCCTTCGACTGCGCTCAGGATGACGATAGCGGAGCGAACGCACGGACGGCCCGTGTACAACGTGCTCTACCGGTTTCAAGGCGCTCCGGGGGACGGCTACATCCCGGTGGGGGGCCTCCTTAACGTCAAGGGCACGCTTTACGGCACGACCTTTTTTGGGGGTGCAAACAACGACGGGACCGTCTTCTCAATCACGCCGTCCGGTTCGGAAACTGTGCTCTACAGCTTCAAAGGCGGCTCGGGAGACGGCGAAGACCCGGAGGCGACCCTCCTTAACGTCAAGGGCACGCTTTACAGCACGACTCAAAGCGGGGGCGCAAACAGCGACGGAACGGTCTTCTCGATCACGCCGTCCGGTGCGGAAACTGTGCTCTACAACTTCAAAGGCGGCTCGGGAGACGGCGAAACCCCGGTGGCGGCCCTCCTTAACGTCAAGGGCACGCTCTACGGCACGACCTACCAAGGTGGCGCAAACAACGGCGGAACCGTCTTCAGGATCAGCACGTCCGGTTCGGAAACTGTGCTCTACAGCTTCAAAGGCGGCTCGGGAGACGGCGAAAACCCCGATGCGGGACTCATCAACGTCAAGGGCACGCTCTATGGCACGACTCAAAGCGGGGGCGCAAACGATGACGGAACCGTGTTCTCGATCACGCCGTCCGGTGCGGAAACTGTGCTTTACAGTTTCAAAGGCGGCTCGGGAGACGGCGAATATCCCTATGCGGGCCTCCTCAACGTCAAGGGCACGCTCTACGGCGCGACTCAAAAGGGAGGCGCAAACGACGACGGAACCGTCTTCAAGATCACAACGTCCGGTGCGGAAGCTTTGCTTTACAGCTTCAAAGGCGGCTCGGACGGCGAATACCCGTATGGGGGCCTCCTTAACGTCAAAGGCACGCTCTACGGCACGACCAGTCAAGGGGGGGGCTCATACCGGGGCGGAACGGTCTTCGCAATCACGACGTCCGGCAAGGAAACCGTGCTCCATAGCTTCGGCCCCGGCACGGGAGACGACGGCGAAGACCCGTATGCGGGCCTCCTTAACGTTAAGGGCACGCTCTACGGCACGACCGAGGACGGGGGCTTGGGCAACAAAGGAACGGTCTTCTCGATCACGCCGTGAAACGGCTACGCGCCAGTCATTGAGGAGAGAATTCAATCATGCGTATTTCTAACGTGAGGGTCTGTGCGCTCACCGCATACATAGCACTCGCAATGCTGGCCGGGTGTTCCGGCGGCAGTTCCCAAATGGGCATGCCGCTCTCCGTGCAAACTCCAGGTGCTAGCTCTGTGTTAGTCCAGCGCGACATCAAACTCGATCGCCTACTCACCAGTATTTTCGCCAGGGACAGGCGCGCCGGTGGCCACACCGCAAGCGCGCCAAGCTTCATGGCCCCTAGCGCCGTCGGCAAGCCGCTGCTTTTCGTCGCGACGAGTGACGTCGTTGATATCTACTTACAGCGGGGCAAGCAGAAAATGGTGGGGCAAATCACCGGTTTAGGGCCATCGGGCATTGCAACCGACGCGGCCGGGAATCTGTACGTCGCGAGCGTTGGTTCCTCAGGAGCCGGTGCTATACCGGTCTATGCACCTCCCTATATGGGGACTCCGACGTTGACGTTAGACGATTCGGGCTATCTGCCCCAGGGAGTCGCTGTTTCGTCGAATGGTACCGTCGGCGTCGCGAACATCGCCAATGCGAGCTTTGGCTACAATACAGGTGATGTCGTCATCTTCGCGCAGCATTCGGCGATGCCGTGTGCGACGGTTACAAACCCTGCCTACGCCTATGGATTTTACGCGGCATTTGACGGCAAAGGTAACTTGTTCGTTACTGGGGAGAACGCCAGTGGCGGAATCGTTCTCGGTGAGATCACTGGAGGTTGTAACGCCAAAAAAATGAGGATCCTTACGGCGACTCCCAGCACAGGATTACTCTTCGGCATCCAAGTGGAAAAGACCGGCCGGATCGCCATCCTCGCCGAAGGTGGAAGCACCTATGATGACCTCGATGTCTTTAGCGCTCCGAAGCACGACTCGCTCGGAAGTCCCGTCTCTATCGTAGAGCTGGTTACCCCAGGTGATCCCATGGATTTTGCTTTTTCCGCATCGAACCACGTTGTGTACACCGCCGAACAGGGCAGTGGCGGACTGGCGAATACGTTCGATTTTCCGGCGGGCGGTGTGTTTAAGAAAACCATTACCGTGGGGGGAGCTCCAGAAGGCGTGGCCGTTACGCCGCCCTCCATTCCGTAAGCGAATTCGAGCCTCGCTCTTACCTTCGAGACGTGCAAAGAGGTCGAGCGCTCCGCACTCGGCCTCTTCTTTATACCGTAAAACACTTAAGTAACTGCGTCTGAGAAAGCAGAACTCAACCATGAGACTTGTCCACGGAATCGGGTCAACTCCACTTTAGCGTCACCCCCGGTCACGGCGCGAAGGGCTCGAGTTTCATGGACCCAGAGCCGTCGGGAAGCCCCTAGTCTTCCTGTCCGATGACGATGCAAATGTCTATATCTTTCTGCAAAGCGGCAAACACAAGATGGTCGGCCAAATCACCGGCCTTAGCGCACCGCTAGGCCTCGCAATTGACGTCGCTGATAATCTCTACGTTGGTAACCAAGATAGTCCCACTGTCCCGGTCTACGCGCCGCCTTATACCGGTGCGCCAATCTTAACGCCTAATACCACTGGGTATCTCCCGCAAGGCGTTGCAGTATCGGCTAAGGGCGTAGTAGCAGTGATGAACTTCTGCAACAGTTCATCGTGCGAATTTTATGACGTCAGCTTCTACGCTAAGAATTCGACCACGCCTTGCGTCACAGTGGCGGTTCCGAGCCCAAACCTCGCCGTTTACGGAGCGTTTGACCGCGCTGGTAATCTGTACCTGGCCGGACAAAACGGGCCGAACGATTTTATCGGTGAAATCAAGGGCGGTTGCAAAGCGACGAACGTGGAGCTGCTAAAAACCAATAATGCACCAGGCCCAGCTCTCCGGTGTTCAAGTGGACAAAGCGGGTCGGATCGCCTTTCTCGCATTAGATTCGGCGATTATATACACGTATAACGCTCCCAAGCACGGCTCCCTCGGCGCTCCGGTCTCGACTACGACCCTGGGAACGGGGGGAGGCGGATTCAGTTTCGCTTTTCTGGCATCAGGTCGGGACCTCTACGCGAATATAGACAATTCAAACTCTTCAGGTGCCTACGAGTATGCCTACCCGGGCCGGCGGCGCGGCGGTAAACGCCATTCTCTTCCCGTTTAACGGAAACGTAGCCGTCAGCCGTGCCCTCATTCCGTAGGGGCGACCCTTAAAGATCGAAGTTTTTCGATCTTGCAAGGGGCCGAGCGCAATCGCTCGGCCTCCTTTGCTTAGTGAGATAGTCGCAGCCAACTGTACGGATATTCGTACGGACGTACCTGGACTCTTCACCGTCCGGGCGGTCAATAAATTTAGCACCAACACAGTGCACTGCAATTTCCGGCTTCCGTGTTTCCCGACTTTTACGGAAGGAAAACTAACATGTATTTTTCTAACGCAGCGAGATGCGCGCTCGAGTCCTTACGGAAAGACGAAAATCGAGATGAAGTTTCAAGGCTTGGTCGTTACGCGCTTAGTTAGAGCGCACGTTGGCTGTTGCTACGGTCCGCGAAATGTTCGTTCGAATATTCCTCGGTCCGCGGAGCTAGTCACTAAATTGCTATGGACGAAAAACGTACATCACGCCGCCATCCATCGACTGCGCCATCCCACTGATTTTCGTTCGATCGTTAAGGATTTGGACGATAGGCGCGGCTATAATCGCTGCTTCTTCGGGGCCGCTCACTTGCAGATGCAAGAAGTTTGCGACGATTCCGTCGTCGGTTTGACGGAACTGCTTGATGCGAAGGATGGAATCTTTCTCGATATATTCCCATGCGGCCGTGTGGCCAACATGCGGGACGCCGATGCTCATGATATCCTCTTATCCGGCCACTGAACTGCTGCCACCTCCCTGTCTGCCTAGAACTGACGCATTATCCCCGAGTGTTCCGAGACGTCACCGATCCAAATTGAGCCATGTCTCGATGAGCATTCTTGAAGGCCCGTCACTCGACGGCGCTGTCGACCCACCACGCGTGCACCAGCCACATCGCATCGGGATGCTGCGCGCCGATTGCGCGTAGCGTGTCGACGATGCCGGCGTAGCGGTCGTCTCCGCCGATACATGCGACGACCGCATCGTAGTTGGCGTCCCGCGCGAGCACGCCGTGGAGGCTCGCGAACAGCTCCTCGTCCGTGCCCGGCACGATGACTTCGGCCTCGTCCGAGACGCCCCCGTCGTCGCTCGTGTCCGGCCGCTGCGGAAAAACCTGCCATGGCCCGCGCGGATGGCCGACCATCCCGGCCCGTTTCCAGGAAAAGCGATGCGGCGCCACCTTCGGGACATCGATCCTGTGCGGCATTGCATCGACGCGCACATCCCACGGCGGCGTCAAGAGAATGGACAGCGTCATGCCCGGCTGTTTCCGCGTCGTGGGCGGCGGCCCCCCGACCGGCGGCATGGTGTGCTTGATGCACGACACCGTGGTAATGTTTCGCTGGGCTCGATGTTCGTTGCTATTCCGTGGGGCGAAAAGCGACGAGCGCGTCCCGCGCATCTTTTGTCGATTGGCGGCTGTCGCCTAGAGGGAAAGGCGGGCCGTGACCCGAGGCTGCTGAACCCTTTAGTGTCAAAAAGGGGAGCCAGATGATTGATTTGCGTTTTGCTCGGTACGCGTTATCTGTCTGCGTGGCCGCTGCCATGCTTGCAGGGTGCGGTGGAGCGCAGCTGCCGGTCGGCGCTTATGGTACGAGTGGAACAGCGCAAGCTGTTTCGAAGGAAAGCACTTTTAAGTACACGGGAAGCAAGCAATCGTTCAAAGTTCCGGCTGGCGTGACACAGATCACAGTCGATGCCAGTGGGGCAGCCGGGGGTTCCGGCAACGGTTTACACCCGAGGCTAGTCGGTCGCGGCGGCCTCGGCGGTCGCGTCCGCGCGACGATAGCGGTAACTCCCAAACAGGACTTGGCAATCTTCGTAGGAGGCAGCGGCAGAGAGCACGGCGGCTACAACGGCGGTGGCGAGGGAGCGGCCAAAGGATACGGCGACGGCGGTGGCGCCTCG
>Ga0265760_10000100_pt1 | contig 22347 bp, 19 predicted proteins | sample NZIome_2_FD_200831 | JGI IMG/M metagenome (GOLD analysis project Ga0265760, IMG submission 200831) | Metatranscriptome of rhizosphere microbial communities from Maridalen valley, Oslo, Norway - NZI1 (Metagenome Metatranscriptome) | ecosystem: Host-associated > Plants > Roots > Rhizosphere >...
ACGACCCCTACTTTTGGTTGCCTGATCTCGATCGGACCGCGGCCGAACTGCCGACGGTTGAAAAAAATCGCTTGAGCCACCGCGGCAAGGCGCTGCGCGCGCTGCGCGAGCAATTGGCAACGCTGGACCCACAGATGGTGCCGCCGTGATCGATTCGCTGGCGTTGTATGTTCACATGCCGTGGTGCGTGCGCAAATGCCCGTACTGCGATTTCAATTCGCATCAGCTGAAGTCCGGCCAACCCGACGCCGCGTACATCGACGCGTTGATCCGCGATTTCGACCTCGAGGCGCCGCGCGTGCGGGGGCGCCGCATCGAGAGCGTATTTTTTGGCGGCGGTACGCCGAGCCTGTTCGCTCCGTCCGAATTCGCCCGCTTGATCGGCGCGCTCAAGGAGCGGATCGAGTTCGCGGACGGCGCGGAAATCACCCTGGAGGCGAACCCGGGGACGATTGAGCGCGGCAAGTTCCAAGGCTATGCCGAGGCGGGAATCAATCGCGTGTCCTTGGGTGCGCAAAGCTTTGACGCGAATGCACTCAAGATATTGGGCCGCATTCATTCAGCCGACGACACGCATCGGGCGGTCGAGGAATTAAAGGCCGCGAAACTGGGCAATTTCAATCTCGATCTCATGTACGCGCTGCCGCAACAAACATTGGAGCAAGCGCGGACCGATGTGAAGATCGCCGTTTCGCTCAAGCCCGCGCATATTTCCTACTACCAGCTCACCCTCGAGCCTGGAACGGTGTTTCATTCGCGGCCCCCGCCTTTGCCTGACGAGGATGCAGCCTGGCAAATCCAACTCGCAGGCCAGAAAATGCTGGCGGACTGCGGTTACGCACAATACGAAGTGTCGGCCTATGCAAAGGAAGGCGCGCAATGCCGGCACAACCTGAATTACTGGCTGTTCGGCGACTATGTGGGCATTGGTGCCGGCGCCCACGGCAAGGTGAGCATCACCAGGCCGGAGAAGATCTTGCGCACCGTCAAGCCAAAACAGCCGCGCGAGTATCAACGGCAGATGAGCCGGGCAGCGATTTCTGCCGGCGAGGTCAGCATCATCGCCGCCGCCGACTTGCCGTTTGAATTCATGCTGAACGCGCTACGTCTGAACGATGGATTTAGCAGCGATTGCTACCATGCGCGCACCGGACTGCATCTGCGAAACATCGATGAAAAGTTGGCAGGGGCGAAGGCACGCGGGCTGCTGGAATCGGTACGCTCCGGGTGGCGGCCGACGGAGCTCGGCAGGCGCTTCCTCAACGATCTGCAGGCGAGTTTCCTCGCTTAGGCTTATACACACGAGCCGGCGGGTCCCGAACAAAGTGAGACCTACAGCACATTGCATCTGCAGTAGGTCAGAAGCGTCTTCTAACATGTTGATTGTAGAACGAAAAGTAGCCTGTCTATTTTTTGATCAAATCAACAATTACGCGAATTCCCGCAGTGTGAGTCACCTGCGCGGCATGCCGTCCACAGACTTATCCACAGTTATTGTGGACAAATATGTGCAATGGAACGGCTCTTGTGGGCGCCCGCGGGTGCGCATATGATGCGCGGCCCTGTTTTTGGCATTGAAATCTTAAGATCTCGCCAGCAAATAAGGGCCCAAGGCGTGGCGTCGGTTAAAACAAAGGCCGTCGATTCTGCCGCAACAGCAATACGAGGTTTCCATGAAAGCCGGCATCCATCCCGATTACAAACAGATCACGGTCACGTGCACCTGCGGCAACAAGTTCGAGACGCGTTCGACCATCGGTCAAGACTTGCAAGTCGAAGTGTGTTCCAACTGCCATCCGTTCTACACCGGCAAGCAGAAAATTGTGGATACCGGCGGCCGCGTCGATAAGTTCCGCAAGAAGTACGCTGCGGCGCCCGCGAAACCGGCGGCGCCGGCAAAAGCCTAACGGCGCGCCCACCGACAGTTCCTTTCGCGCGCGGCGATCGCGCCGCGCATCTTGATGGAGACGTCTCGGCGAAACCGCTCGCGCACCAAGCGACGCGGTTCTCGCTTCGGCGACGTACGCGCTTGATTCCGTTGTACGGCCGTGCAAGGCTGCGGCCTGAAACAATCGAAACATAGCCGTCGGATACAGCGAATGAGCACGAAATACGAACTCAAGAATCTCACGACCGGAAAGACCAGCCAGCTGAATGCCATTTCCGGGACGATTGGACCCGACGTGCTCGACATCTCGAATCTGACCAAGGACCAGGGCGTCTTCACCTTCGACCCCGGATTCATGGCCACGGCCAGCACGGAAAGCAAAATCACTTACATTGATGGCGATGCCGGCGTGCTCCTGTACCGCGGCTATCCGGTGGAGCAGCTGGCGAAGCAGTCGAGCTTTCTTGAGGTGGCGACGCTGCTCATCAACGGCACCCTGCCGACCAAATCCGAACTCGACGCGTTCACCGACTCGATCATGCGGCACACCATGGTGAACGAGCAATTGCTGGGGTTTTTCCGTGGTTTCCATCACGATGCGCATCCGATGGCGATGGTCTCGGCGGTGGTGGCCTCGATGGCCGCCTTCTATCACGATACCACTCACATCGGCGATCCGCGGCATCGGGAAATCTTTGCGCATCGAATCATCGCGAAACTGCCGACGATTGCCGCCGCCGCGTACAAGCACACGCTCGGACAGCCATTCATCTATCCGCGCAACGATCTGCAGTACTGCGCGAACATGCTGAATATGTTTTTCGCGGTTCCCTGCGAGCCGTACGCGATCGATCCGGTCGCCGCCGAAGCGCTCGATCTTTTGTTCATACTGCACGCGGACCACGAACAGAATGCCAGCACCTCGACGGTGCGGCTCGCCGGCAGCACCGGTGCGAATCCCTACGCCGCCATTTCCGCCGGCGTGTCCGCCTTGTGGGGACCGGCGCACGGCGGCGCGAATGAGGCCGTGCTCGACATGCTGGATGGCATCGGCTCGGTCGCAAACATCGACAAGTTCTTAGCTAGGGTGAAGGACAAGAACGACAGCGTGCGGCTCATGGGCTTTGGTCACCGCGTGTACAAGAACTTCGATCCGCGCGCCAAGATCATCCGCGACATGTGCTATCGGGTATTGGAGAAAATGGGCAAGGGCGATAACCCCTTATTCGACCTGTCGCTCAAATTGGAGGAGATCGCGCTGAAAGACGACTATTTCGTGTCGCGCAAGCTTTATCCTAATGTCGACTTTTATTCCGGCATTATTTACAGCGCGTTGGGAATCCCCCGCTCCATGTTTACGGTCATGTTCGCCATTGCGCGAACCGCCGGCTGGGTGGCGCATTGGTGCGAAATGGTCTCGGATCCGCATATGAGAATCGGCCGGCCGCGTCAGCTCTACACCGGCCCCACCAAACGAGATTATCAGCCGATCGAAAAGCGCTGAATCGTGCTGGCTTCAAGTTCGGTCGTGAAATGCATGCCGCTCCTGCTGATCGGCGGCATCGCCTTGGGCCAGGATGCGCCCCGCGTGCCGCCGGTACCTCCGCAGGAAAATGGCCGCCCCGTCGCCTTGGTGCCGGAAAAAAATCTTTGCGCCGCGCGTGCGGATCCGGTCGCGGTCGGCAGCGTCCAGTGGAACGGCTGGGGCCGAGACCCGTTCAATACGCGCTATCAACCGGAACCTGCGATTCGCGCGACGGACGTGCCGAAACTTAGCTTGAAGTGGGCCTTCGGGTTTCAGGGAGGCACCGAATTCGGCCAGCCCACGCTGGTCGACGGCAGGCTGTTCGTGACGAGTTCGGCAGGCCGCGTCTACGCGCTGGACGCCAAGAGCGGCTGCACCTACTGGACCTATGACGCGCCCGCCGGCAGCCGCACCGCGATTTCGATCGGGGAGCTGGGCCAGTCGAAGCGGGCGGCGATACCGCGAAAATTGAAGCGCACGCTGGCGCATCTGGAGGTCATCAAGGCGCCGAGTGCCGCATTTTTCGGCGACGACACGGGCGCGGTGTACGCGCTCGATGCCCAAAAGGGAACGCTGCTATGGAAAAGCCAAGTCGACACGCACCCCACGGCGCGCATCATCGCAGCACCCACCTTGGACAACGACCGGCTGTACGTTGCGGTTGGTTCCAACGAGGACAACAACGCCGCGAATCCCAATTACAGCTGCTGCACCTTTCGCGGCAGCGTCGCGGCGCTCGACATCGCCAGCGGCCGCGTTGTGTGGAAGAGCTATACGGTGCTCGAGGAGCCGCAGCCGACGCGCAAGAACAGTGCCGGCGTGCAGGAATTTGGACCCGCAGGCGCCGCCATCGTCTCCTCGCCCACCATCGATGCGAAGCGCGGCGTGCTGTACGTCGGCACGGGCCGATCCACGACCGGAATTGAGCAGTCGCTCACCGATTCGATCGCCGCATTCGCTTTGAACGATGGCAAGCTGCGATGGGTCAAACAACTTACCGTGCTGGGCCAGACGGCCTCAAGCGGTTTTATCAGTTCACCGATTATGCGCACCTTGGCAAGCGGCAATGAGGTCATTTTGGCCGGACAGCTCTCGGGCGTGGTCTATGGACTCGATCCCGATCACGGCGGCGAGATCCTGTGGCAAGCCAAACCGGGCGCCGACGAAAACGGCAGTGGCGGCGTGGCTTGGGGCACGGCTGCCGACCACCGCAGTTGGTTTGTCGCCCTGTCGGGCGCGTTGGCTGAAGCGAGCAACTCGAGCGGCAGCCTGTGGGCTCTGGATCCGAAAACCGGCATGGCGCGTTGGCACACGTCGTCACCCACGCCGGCGTGTTCCTGGAGTGAAGGACCGTGCTCGCATGCGCAATTGCAAGCGGTCACCGTGATGCCAGGCGGCGTTTTTTCCGGATCGATGGACGGGCACTTGCGGGCCTATTCGACCATCGACGGCAAAATTCTCTGGGATTTCGATACCGCGAAAGCATTTCAAACACAAAACGGCGTACGCGCGAGCGGCGGACCCCTCGATCATGGCGGCGCGACCATCGTCAATGGCGGCGTTTACATCATCTCCGGCAATACGCTGCTGGCGTTTTCAGTCGACGGCAAATAGGACTATTCATGGCACATTTCGCGCGAAACACTTTGTCAATCGTCGGCGCCGTGTTCACGGCGGCGGCCTTCGCCGCGGCCCATGCGGCCGATCAAGCGCAATCCCCGGCGCTGGAGAACTCGGTGGTCAAGATTTTCTCGACCATGCGTTATCCGGATGCATTTAAACCGTGGACCAAGCAGGCGCCGAGCGAGGCCACCGCCTCGGGCGTGGTCATCGAGGGCAAGCGCATCTTGACCAATGCGCACGCCGTCCTGTACGCCAGCCAAGTGCAGATTCAGGCGAATGCCGCCGGCGACAAGCTATCCGCGTCGGTGCTCGCCATCGCGCCCGGTATCGATCTGGCGGTGTTGCAGCTCGACGATCCGAGTTTCTTCGACACTCATCCGCCGGTGGCGCGCGCCAGCAAGCTGCCGCAGATCAAGGATCCGGTGCTCGCCTACGGCTTTCCCACAGGCGGATCGTCGCTGTCGATCACCAAGGGCATCGTGTCGCGCATCGAGTTTGCGTTGTACAACTATCCGGTGTCCGGCCTACGCATCCAGATCGATGCGGCCATCAATCCCGGCAATAGCGGCGGACCCGCCATCGCCGGCGACAAAATGATAGGCCTCGCCTTCAGCCGGCTGGGCGGGGACAGCCAGAACATCGGCTACATCATCCCGAACGAAGAAGTGGATCTGTTCCTCAAGGATATCGCGGCCGGCCGCTATGTCGGCAAACCCAGCATGCACGACGACTTGCAGACGCTGGAGAATCCGGCGCTGCGCGACTACTTGAAGCTGGACAAGAGCGTGGAAGGAATGGTGGTGCATCGGCCCGACAGATCCGACCCGGCTTATCCGCTCAAGGAGTGGGATGTGCTGACGCGGATCGGCGATACGCCCATCGACAATCAAGGCATGGTCAAGATCGACAAGGATCTGCGGGTGAATTTTGCCTACATGATTCAGAAGGTGGCCAAGGACGGCAAGCTGCCTCTCACCTTGGTGCGCGCCGGCAAGACGCTGAAGGTCGAGCTTCCCGTCTCGGCCGAGTATCCGACACTGGTGACCGACCTGCATGGCGAGTATCCATCGTACTTCGTTTACGGGCCGCTGGTGTTTTCGCGCGCGACCCGGCAGTTCCTCGGCGCCTTTGAGAACAACGCCAACGTGATGCGCGCCTTAGGGTTCGTGAAAAGTCCGCTGGTGATCCGCGCCTTCGATCCGCCAAGCGACGATCTGCAAGAGCTGGTGATCATTTCCTCGCCGCTGTTTCCGCACAAGCTGGCGAACGGCTATTCGAATCCCGCGGGCTCGGTGGTGTACTCGGTGAACGGTACCCCCGTGAAGAGCCTGAAGCACCTGGTGGAACTGCTGCGGGATCTCAAGGATCCGTTCGTCACGCTGGAATTCGCCGCAAAGGGCGGGGAAGCGTTGGTTTTCTCGCGCCCGGCGCTCGTGGCAGCGACGGATGACATTCTCACCGACAATGGCGTGCGGGCGCAGGGCTCGCCCGACATGCTGGCGGTGTGGCAGGGGAAGGCGGGGACTTAGCAGCTGCGAATTTGCCCGACGAACGCAATACCGACCGCTCAAAATCACTGGGCCTCCTCGACCAGTTCCGACACTTCGCGCGCATCGGCGCGTTTCATGGGCCGACCGTCGACGGGCGAATAGGGCGATTGACGGATGCCGTCGATGGGAAACACCGTGGCGTCGACGGTGCGGCCGTTGGCCTCGAATCGCAATGCCGGATAATTCACGCTGCGCTCCGCATCCATCTTCACGCGCCGCTCGTAGAATTCGTGCGGCACGCCGATTTCCAGCAGCCGGATCGCGACCGACTCGGACGCATCGGCGAATAAATGTAAATTGATATCGCTGTGATTCGTGGCCGTTCCGGTGAGCACGGAACCCACCAGACGCGGTTGAAACTCTGCCAAAATCCGCATGGTGTCGAGCGCGATGCGCCGCTGTTCCTTCAGGGTGTGATCATGGGTATCGCGCCCGAAGAGGCGCTGATGCGCGCGCAGCGCAGCTTCGATCTCGACGTTCTTTGGCAGTACCGCGACATCGTTGACGCCCAGGCGATCGGCCGCTTTGCGCTTCGCCTGCAGGAAATCTTCAATGCCGTGCTCTTCCATGATTCTCGCTGCCTCTTGCGCGAGAGCGCGGCGTAGATCTTCGGAACGCTGCGAAAACTTCTTAGGCATCGGCGATCTCAGGCGTCGGCATCAGTCACTAGAATATCGGTTTATCGGCTTCCGGGTTGTTCGGGTTCTGCCCTTCGTACAGCTCGGCCTTGGGTAGATTCCCCTCGGCGAAATACTCCATGATGCCGCTGGGGTCGTCCGCACCCGCCAGCAAGCCGGTTGTCGGCGAAATACGCACCCTGACGATTCCATCGGGAATCGGGACGCCATGCCGAGCGGCGCCGGCCAACGCGTCTTTCATGAAATAGGTCCAAGCCGGTATCGCCGTACGACCGCCCTGCTCACCTTCACCCAATAAGCGATCCGAGTCGAAGCCCACCCATACCGTGGTTACCAGGTCGCCATTGAAGCCATTGAACCAGGTGTCATGCGCATCGTTGCTGGTACCGGTTTTGCCGGCTATATCGTCGCGATTGAGCGTGCGCGCCCGCTGACCCGTGCCGCGCTTGATAACATCCGCCATCATGTCGGCCAACAAAAAGGCGACCTGGGGCCGGATGATTTGCGGCGCCAGATTTTTCACAGGAATCAGGGTCTTACCATCATGAGGCGCTTCGTCCAACGCCGTGCGGGCAGCGGCGGCCGCGCTTTTCGGGCTGGGACCGTCGCTGGGACGACCGCATTGCGCGCAGGCAATGGCGGGATTGGTCTGCTGCAGGACCTTGCCATTGGCGTCCTCAATGCGATCGATGTAGTAGGAGCTGACTTTGAAACCGCCGTTGGCGAAGGTGGAGTAGCCGATGGCCACCTGCAGCGGGCTCAATTCCGCCGTTCCCAGGGCCAGCGTCAAGTCATCTGGCAGTTGCGATTTATCGAAGCCGAAGCGGGTCACGTAATCGCGGGCGTACTGGCCGCCGATGGCGCGCATCAAGCGCACTGAAACCAAGTTCTTGGAATGCACAAGTGCATCGCGAAGCCGAACCGGCCCGCTGAATCTGCTCTCGAATTCCTTGGGGCGCCAGGCCTGTTCCTTGCCTTCCTCGTCGATGACCACCGGGGCATCCAGAACCACGCTGGCCGGGGTAAATCCCTTATCGAAGGCGGCCGCATAAATGAAGGGTTTGAATCCAGACCCGGGCTGGCGCCGGGCCTGGGTGACGCGATTGAATTTACTCTGAAAGAAATCAAAGCCGCCGACCAAGGCGACGACCGCGCCGTCTTTCGGATCGACCGACACCAACGCGCTCTGCGCTTCAGGTACCTGCACGAACAGCAAGGATTCGGGCGTGCTGCCCACGGTGTAGATGACATCGCCGCGGTTCAAGATCTCCGAGGCCTGCACCGGTGCCCTGTCGACTTTCTCGTCCGGTAATTCCCGCCGGGCCCAAACCAGCTTCTCCCAAGGCAGCGTCACGGCCCCTTGATCCTTGACATAGATCTTGGCGCTTTTGGCCTCGACTTGCTCGACGATGGCGGGCTTCAGCCCGCCGATAATGGGGAACTCCTCCAGCTGGGCGTTGAATTGGGCCGGCGTGTTGATCTTTGACAGGTCGACCTTGGCGCTGGCTCCGCGGTAGCCGTGGCGCATGTCGTATTCAATGAGCCCGGTTCGCAGCGCCACGGTGCCTGCCGCCTGCAGGCGCGAATCCAGGGTCGTATAGACCTTGTACCCGGCCGTATAGACGGCGTCGCCGTACTTGTTCTGCATGTCGTTGCGCACCATTTCGGCCAGGTACGGCGCATCGACCTCGATGGAGGCGCCATGCAGGCGCGATTCCATGGGACTCGACTTAGCCTGGTCGTACTCGGCCTGGCTGATGTAACCGAGCTCGAGCATGCGGCCTAAAACATGAGCGCGGCGCACCTTGGCGGCTTCGGCGCTGGCAACCGGATTGACCGTGGAGGGGGAGGTTGGAATGCCAGCCAGGGTGGCCATTTCGGCGAGGCTAAGTTGATCGAGACTCTTGCCGAAATACACCTCGGCCGCGGCGCCGACGCCGTACGCACGCTGGCCCAAGAAGATCTTGTTGACGTACAAGGAGAAGATCTCCTCCTTGGTGAATTCGGCCTCCATGAGCAGGGAAATGTAGATCTCACTCATCTTGCGCTTCATGTCGCGTCGCGGGGTCAGGAACATATCCCGCGATACCTGCATGGTGATGGTACTGGCGCCCTGACGGATACCGCCGGCCTTAAGATTGGCGACCGCAGCCCTCAAAATCCCCTGCCAATCGACGCCGTGATGCCTGAAGAACCGGTCATCCTCGGTAGCCAAGAATGCCTGGATCAGCTTTGGCGGCAATTGGTCGTAGCGCACCGGGATCCGGCGTTGCTCGCCAATGGACTGGATCAGTTTGCCGTCGCGCGAATAGATGCGCAGCGGCACCTGCAACTGGACTTCCCTCAGGCTCCCCACATCCGGCAGGGCGGGCCTCAAGTAGACATAAGCACAGACGTTGGCGAAGACGATTACCGCGATTAAGCCAACTAAAACAGCACAAATGCGCGAGATGAGAACTAGGTAACGTTTGGCCACAGAAAACCGTTCTAACTTATTGCGTCGGCGGACATGGTCAGCATATTACCGCCGGTTAAGCGGGGCTACCCATCGAAAGATGGGACACAAGGCCCAAGGTGCCAAGGGTTAGACAACCCAAGGACAGCTTAGGTTGCCGGATCAGTGATTAACCCAACGCTTAGGGCAGCCCCTAGGAACGAGGTCTGAACGGATGAGTCGACGCCTCTTAGGAGCCACGAACTGTCGTACGTCTCACTTTGCCGACTTGGGGGTCCTAAGCGGTCATTACCGTGAGTGGCTTCACGTTCCATTTAACAGTTTCTTGCTAAGTTTGCTTGTCATAGCTAATCTCATGCACGCGTTTCGACCTACAAGGTATTGAGCAAAAAGGGAAAAAATTTGTGTGGTCGTTAGGAAAAAGATATCGTCCGCTTTTGGGACTTGACATAACCACTTCGTCCGTGAAGCTCATCGAGCTCACGATGTCAGGTGGCCAATATCGCGTTGAGTCTTACGCCGCGGAACCGACACCGCACAACGCCATCAACGAAAAAGCCATCGTCGACGCGGAAGCGGTCGGCGAAGCGATTCGCCGCGCGGTAAAACGCTCCGGCGCCAAGAGCCGCCTCGCGGCCATCGCCATCAGCGGTGATGCGGCGATCACCAAAGTCATTCAGATGCCGAAGACTCTCGGCGAGAACGAATTGGAAGGTCAGGTCGAAATGCAGGCCGACCAGTACATCCCCTTCCCCATGGAAGAAGTCAGTTACGACTATCAGGTCGTGGGTCCTTCGGAAAAAGATCCGGATATGCTCGATGTGCTGCTCGTCGCGACGCGCACCGAGAACGTCGAGCAGCGTCAGGCGGCGGTGCAAGCCTCGGGACTCACCGCGCACTTGGTCGACGTCGAGGCGTTCGCGTTGGAAAACGCCTGCGCGCTGATGCGCCACCAAATGCCCGACGGCGGCGTCGACCGCACCGTCGCCGTGGTCGATTTCGGCGCCAGCAGCACCACGTTCAGCGTGCTGCGCGACTTGCGGGTGATTTACACGCGCGACTTCGCTTTCGGCGGCCAGCAGTTGACCGAAGAGATCATGCGCACGTACGGCCTCAGCATGGAAGAAGCCGGCCGCGCCAAGAAAGAGGGCGGTTTGCCCAGCAACTACCAGCCCGAGGTTCTCGATCCTTTCATCGACGACATGACTCAACAGGTCAGCCGTTCGCTGCAATTTTATCTGGCCTCGGGCAGCGGCCGCGCTCAGCCGGATCAAATATTGATCTGCGGCGGCTGCGCCAACATTCCCGGCGTTGCCGATGTCATCTCCAGCCGCGTAGGCGTGCCGGCGGACAAAGGCGATCCGCTCGGCAACATGAAGGTGTCGTCCAAAGCCAAAGCGCAAGCAGTGGCGCGCGATGCCACCGCATTACTCACAGCCTGCGGCCTAGCGCTGCGCAGCTTCGACTAAAGAGTAGCCATGCCGCGTATTAATCTACTTCCCTGGCGCGAACAAGAACGTAAGGTCCGACGCCGCGAATTCCTGGTCGCACTGGGCGGCGCCGCATTTGCCGCGGTCATCTTCGTCCTGGGCGGCAAGCTGCTGTATTCCAGCTGGATCGATTCGCAGAACGCGAAGAACAATCTTCTGAAAAAGGAGATCGTCAAGCTCGATGCGCAGATCGCGGACATTCAAGACCTCGAGAATCGCAAACAGCGCCTGGTCGCGCGCATGGAAATCATCGAGAAATTGCAGCGCAAGCGGCCCGAAATCGTGCATCTGTTCGATGAACTGGTGAAGACCGTACCCGAGGGCATTTATCTCACGCAGATCAAGGAAACCGGCAAGAAGCTGGAGATGCGGGGCGTGGCGCAATCAAGTACGCGTGTTTCCACATTCATGCGCAACATCGATGCTTCTTCGTGGATGGATAACCCGCAGCTGCAGGTAGTTGAAACGGCCAAGGATTCACCCACCGGCGGCTCGAGCTTCACCCTCACCAGCGATGTGGTCGGCGTGGACGTGGACAACGGCGGCGAAACAACGGTTAAGAAGGTTGCGGCGAAATGAACTTCCTCGATCAACTTCGTACTCTCGATCCCCGCGACGTGGGCCGCTGGCCCGTGGCCGTGCGCGGGTTCTTCGTCCTCCTGGGGTTTGCCGTGGTCGCGGCCGTCGGCTGGTACATGTTCGTGTGGAACGACGATCGGCCCCTGCTGGAAAAAGCGCAGGCCGATGAGCAGGATCTGCGCGCGCAGTTCGAGAACAAGCAGCAACGCGCCGCCAACCTCGATGCCTATCGCGCCCAGCTCGGCGAGATGGAGCGCAGCTTCGGCGCCATGCTGCGGCAATTGCCCGGTAAAACCGAGGTGCCGAATCTTCTGGTCGATATTTCGCAAACCGGCCTGGCGGCCGGCCTGACCGAAAAATTGTTTCAGCCCGGGGCCGAAAAGAGCAACGGCTTCTACGCGGAACTGCCGATCAAAATCAAGCTGGTCGGCAGCTACCACGACTTCGGCCGGTTCGTCAGCGGCATCGCCGCGCTGCCGCGCATCGTGACGCTCAACGACATTCAGATTTCGCCGGTCGATGCCAAAGGCGGCTACGACAATTTGACCATGGACGTGACCGCCAAGACCTACCGCTACATCGAGGACCAAGGCGGCGGCGCGAAACCGGCGGCGAAGAAGGCGACGGCGGCGGGAGGCAAGACGTGAGACAGATATCGGGTATTGGCGTCATCGGCGTCGTGCTCGCGGCATTGGTCGCGGCCGGCTGTTCGGGCGGCCAGTCGGATTTGCAGAAGTGGATCGAAGCCACCAAGAAAAAGCCGGGCGGCCGCATTCAGCCGCTGCCGGAAGTGAAGCCCTACGAAACCTACGTCTATGCGGCCGGCAACCTGCGTTCGCCGTTCCAGCCGCAGGGACCGAACGCTGCCAATGGCCTCGCCAGTGCGCGCGCCAACTCGCACCGCAATCGCGAATTCTTGGAAGGTTTCTCGCTCGACACGCTGAAGATGGTCGGCACCTTCAAGGTCGGCAACAATTTCTACGGGCTGGTGCAATCCAAGGACGGCCTTGTTCACAAGGTTCAGCCCGGCAACTACATGGGGCAGAACGACGGCAAAGTAACGGAAATAACCGGCGGAAGAATTAATTTGGTCGAAATCATTCCGGATGGTCTCGGCGGATACATCGAGCGACCGGCTTCATTGGCATTGGCCAATTGATGCCATAGGGAGAGGAAAGCATGATTAGAATTCAATACCGAGCGGCGATGATGAGCGCGATGGCGCTCGTCGCGTTGACCGCGATCAGTTTGACGGCGCGCGCCGCTGATCCGGTCCAGCTGCAATCAATCGACGTTCAGACCCTGTCGGGTCAGCAGGTGCAGCTCAAGCTGCACATGAGCGGTCCGGCGCCGGAGCCGCTGCCGTTTACCATCGACAAGCCCGCGCGCATTGCGTTTGACTTGCCGAACACCACCTTGGCTCTCGCCTCGCGCCGTTTCGACGTGCGCTCGGGCGGCGTCGACACCGTGCTTGCCGCCGAAGCGAACGGCCGGGCGCGCTTGGTTGTCAATGTCGATAGCTTGATGCCTTACACCACCAAAGTGGACGGCAACGACATCATCGTCACGCTGGGACAGCAGCCGGGCGCCGACGTCGGCAAGCCGGCCGCCGCGCGTGCCGCCGCCACGGCGTCGAATCCCGCCGAGCGCGCGATTCGCACGATCGACTTCCGGCGCGGTTCGGACGGCACGGGCCGGGTCATTGTGCAGCTCACCGACCCACGCACCCCGGTCAATGTGCGGCAGGAAGGCCAGCAGATCGTCGTCGACTTCGCCGGCACGGCGATGCCGAAGAACTTGATGCGTCGCTATGACGTGCAGGATTTCGCGACGCCGGTGCAGACCGTGGATGCGATCCGCGTGGACGGCAGTTCGCGCTTGGTGATCAGTTCACAAGGTGATTTCGAGCAGTTGGCCTACCAGTCCGACAACCAATACACGGTGGAAATCAAGGCTTCCTCGAAGCGCACCGCGGGTAGTGCCGAGGAGAAGAAGGAATACACCGGCGAGCGCTTGACGCTGAACTTCCAGGACATCGACGTGCGTTCGGTATTGCAGCTGCTCGCCGATACCAGCGGCCAGAACATCGTCGTCAGCGACTCGGTCTCGGGTAACCTGACTCTGCGTCTGCAAAACGTGCCCTGGGATCAGGCGCTCGACATCGTGTTGCGCACCAAGGGCTTGGACAAGCGCCGTCAGGACAACGTCATCATCATCGGGCCGACGGAAGAATTGGCCACGCGTGAGAAGGCTGAATTGGCGGCCCATAAAGAGGTGCAGGAGCTCTCTCCCACTCATACGGAGTTCATGCAGGTCAACTATGCCAAGGTTGCGGACCTGGCGAAACTGATCAAGACCACCAATGCCAAGGACTCCATGCTGTCGCCGCGCGGCAGCATATCCATCGACGAGCGCACCAACACCCTGTTGGTGCAGGACACCTCGGATCAGCTGGCGGACATCCGCCGCTTGGTGCAAGCCTTGGACGTGCCGGTCAAGCAAGTGCTGATCGAGGCGCGCATCGTGATCGTCAGCGATACCTTCGAGCGCGACCTGGGTGCACGCTTCGGTGTGAGCACCGCGCAGCAAAATGGCCCCGGCGGCCTTCTTGCTGTGACCGGCAATGGCCTCGGCGCGAACCAGATCTTGAGCACCGGAACGGGTGCCGCCTCGCTGACGGGCACCACGCTCGACAATCGCTATCAGGTCAACACGCCGGCGGCAAATACCAACGGCAGCATAGGCATTTCGTTGCTGGGGGGCAGCTACCTGGTCGACTTGGAACTCTCGGCCGCACAGAACGAGGGCAAGAGCGAAACCATTTCCTCGCCGCGCGTCATTACCGCCAACCAGAAGCAGGCCACGATCTCGCAGGGTGTGGAAATCCCCTATCAGGAATCGGCTTCGAGCGGCGCCACGACGACGCAGTTCAAGGACGCCGTGCTGAAGTTGAAGGTGACGCCGCTGATCACGCCTGACAATCGCGTGATATTGGATCTCGATGTATCGGACGACGCGGTCGGTCAGCAGGTCACCAGCGCCACCGGCGGCAGCGTACCCTCCATCGACACGCGCGAAATCATCACGCAGGTGCTGGTCAATGACGGCCAGACCGTCGTACTCGGCGGCATTCTCGAGACCACCAAATCGAAGGCCGCCAACAAGGTGCCTTTCCTGGCCGACATCCCGGTGCTCGGCTACCTCTTCAGGAGCACGACGGATATCAACAACAAGACGGAACTCCTGATATTCATCACACCGAAGATATTGCGCGAGGGATCGAATCTTTACTAACACCGGCCGCGGGTTAGTCGCTACCTGCAGGGGCGCCTTTCGGCGCCCCTTATTTTTGCGAGAGGCAATCAGCCCCACGGCGCCGTCCGCTATGATCAGCGGCGATCATGCTCGGCAAACGCAACATTTTTCTGATCGGCCCCATGGGCTCGGGCAAGACGGCAGTCGGGCGGCATCTGTCGCGCCTGTTTCGCTACACGTTTCATGACAGCGACGCGGACATCGAGGCAAGAACCGGCGTGGACATTGCATTTATATTTGAAAAAGAAGGCGAAGCTGGATTTCGCAGCCGCGAAAGAGACTCCATCGACCGGCTGACCCGCCTCGATTCCGTCGTGCTGGCGACCGGCGGCGGCGCCGTGATCGATCCGGCCAACCGCGCCGCCCTCGCGGAGCGCGGCGTCGTCGTGTACTTGGTAACCTCGGTCAATCAGCAGATCGAGCGCACCCGCCATGCGCGGCATCGGCCTCTGCTTCACGATACCGACCCCGCACAGAGACTCAAAGAGTTGATGGGGCGCCGCGCTGCGTTGTATGCCGAGATCGCCGATCTCACGATCACGACCGACGGGCGGCGCGTGCAGCTCGTTGCCGAAGAGATCTATCAGGAATTGCGCCGGACGCAAGCCTCCTAGGCTTCGTATAATCACCCCGTGCAAACGATCCAAGTAGATTTAGGCGCTTCCAGCTACCCCATCAGCATCGGTCCCGCGCTGCTGACGGACCGCGACCTGTTGGAGAGCCAAATCCCGGGGCGCGACTTGTTGATCGTGACCGATGCCACGGTCGCGAAGCTGTATCTGGCGAAACTGACCGGCAGCTTTTCCCAAAGACACATCGCAGAATGCATCTTGCCGGACGGCGAGCAGCACAAGACGCTGCAGACAGCCGGCTGGGTGCTCGATGCGCTGGTCGCCAACAAGATGAATCGGGATGCCACGGTGCTGGCATTGGGCGGCGGTGTCGTCGGGGATATCGCGGGGTTTGCCGCCTCCTGCTATCAGCGCGGTGTAGGCTATGTGCAAATGCCGACGACGCTGCTGGCACAGGTTGACTCCTCGGTGGGCGGTAAGACCGGCGTGAATCACTCCGGCGGCAAGAATCTCATCGGCGCCTTCTATCAGCCGCAAGCCGTCATCGCCGACACCGATGCCTTAAGTACTTTGCCTGACCGGGAATTGAAATCGGGTCTTGCCGAGGTGATCAAGCACGGCGTCGTCTGGGATCCGATGTTGTTCGCATGGTTGGAGAAGCAGATTCCGCAGCTGCTCGCCCGGGACGCTGAGGCCCTGACCTATGCCATCGGTCGATCCTGCGAGATCAAGGCCACGGTGGTCGCGCGCGACGAACGTGAGCACAACTTGCGCGCGATACTGAATTTCGGCCACACCTTTGGCCATGCAATCGAGGCCGCAACCTCGTACGAGAAATACTTGCACGGCGAAGCGGTGGCCTTGGGAATGATCATCGCCGCGGATCTGTCCTGCCGCTTGGGGATGATCGACGCGGCGGTCAAGGAGCGCCTGCGCGACCTTCTGGTGCGCGCCGGATTGCCGATCGAGGCGCCGCGCATCGGCGCCGCGCGAGCCTACGAATTGATGCAGATGGACAAGAAAGTCCTGGGGGGCGCCCTCCGCCTCGTTCTGCTCGAGAAGCTCGGCCGTGCGATCGTGACCGATCGGTATGCCAAGGCTGCATTCGAGGCAACCCTCATAGAGCATTTCAAATGAACCGGGTGCGCGACATGAGAGGGTGCGCCACATGAGTGTTCTCGCGCCCTATGCCGCGCATGCGGAGCATTCGCGCGGCCGCCGCCACCCCGAACCCAAACCCGAATACCGCTCGGAATATCAACGCGACCGCGATCGCATCGTTCATTCCACCGCTTTTCGCCGGCTGGTCTACAAGACCCAGGTCTTCGTCAACCACGAGGGCGACCTGTACCGCACCCGACTGACGCATTCTCTCGAAGTCGCGCAAATTGCCCGAACGGCCGCCCGCGCCTTGAAGCTCAACGAGGAATTGTCCGAAGCCATATGCCTCGCCCACGATCTTGGTCACACGCCTTTTGGACACGCGGGGCAGGATGCCTTGAACGATTGCATGAGCGACTTCGGCGGTTTCGAACACAATCTGCAATCGTTGCGTGTGGTCGACGAGCTCGAGGAGCATTACGCCGAATTCGACGGCTTGAACCTGACTTTCGAATGCCGCGAGGGAATTCTCAAACATTGTTCCTACAATAACGCGGTCCTGCTCGGAGACGTCGGAGAACGATTCATCAATCGCCAGCAGCCGGGCCTCGAAGCGCAACTCGCGAATTTTGCCGATGAGATCGCATACAACAATCATGATGTCGAGGATGGCATCCGCGCCGGCCTCATCAGCGTCGAACAGTTGTCGGCCGTGCCGCTGTTTCGCGGCTATCACGACGAAGTGCAGGCAAAATACCCGGAACTCGCCGGCCGCCGGCTCATTTATGAAATCTTGCGGCGCATGATCAATCATCTGGTGAGCGACCTGATCGATTCGTCCGCCGCGCGCTTGAACGCCTCGGGAGTACGGTCGATCGCCGAGGTCAGATCGCAGTCCAAAGCGTTGATCGGCTTCAGCGATACCACGCGCGAGCTGAACGCCGCGCTGAAAACATTCCTTCGCGAGCAGCTTTACAAGCACTACAAGGTGCGGCGCATGACCGCGAAGGCACGCCGCGTCGTGCGCGATCTATTCGACGCGTTTTTCAACGATCCCGGCTTGATGCCCGACGAGCACGAGGCGCGCACGCGGTTGGAATTGGTGAAGGGTCCTGCGGGGCGGGCACGCGCCGTGGCCGATTACATCGCCGGCATGACCGACCGCTATGCAATTCTGGAGCACAGCCGTCTGTTCGAGCCGAGCGAGCGAACGTGAGCGGAACGGTCCAGAGGCATCCTAAACGTCCGAGCATTCATGAGTGAAACGCTGAAGAACGACCTGTTGCTGCGCGCCCTGCTGCGCGAGGCGACGCCGCGTCGGCCGATCTGGCTGATGCGCCAGGCCGGCAGGTACCTGCCCGAATACCGGGCGACGCGCACGCGCGCGGGCGGCTTTCTGGAAATGTGCACCAACCCCGAAATCGCCTGCGAAATCACCTTGCAACCCGTCAATCGCTACCCCCTCGATGCCGCGATATTGTTTTCCGACATCCTCACGATTCCCCATGCCATGAATCTGGGTTTGGAGTTTGAAGCGGGCGAAGGCCCCAGGTTCGAGCGGCCGGTTCGGACTGCCGCCGATATCGACAAGCTCGGCGTGCCCGACCCCGGACAGGAATTGAAGTACGTAACCGACGCCGTTGCACGCGTGCGCCGCGAGCTGGCCGGGCGGGTGCCGTTGATAGGCTTCGCCGGCAGTCCGTGGACCGTGGCAACGTACATGGTGGAAGGCGGCAGCAGCAAGACCTTCGGCCTGATCAAGCGCATGATGTATGAGTCGCCGCGTGAGTTGCACCGGCTGCTCGAGCTGCTGGCAAAGGCCACCATCCTGTATTTGAACGCGCAAATCGCCGCCGGCGCGCAGGCGGTCATGCTGTTCGATACCTGGGGTGGTGTCTTGACGCCGGCGCAGTACGAAGAATTCTCCTTGCGTTACATGGCGCAGGTTATCGATGCGCTGACGCGAAAATCGGACGGGCGCAGAGTTCCCAATATCGTATTCACCAAGGGCGGGGGCGCGTGGCTTGGGAAGATCGCGGCGATCGGCTGCGACGCGGTGGGCGTCGACTGGACCACGGACTTGAGCGAAGCTCGAAAGGCGGTAGGTGGACGAGTGGCGCTGCAAGGCAACCTCGACCCGTCCGCCTTGTTCGCGACCCCCGAAACCTTACGCGCGGAAACTCGGCGCGTGCTCGACAGCTACGGCCAGGGCGCCGGACACGTGTTCAATTTGGGACACGGCATCACGCCCGACGTCGATCCGCAGCGGGTCGCGCTGCTCGTCGAGACGGTGCGGAACTACCCGCTCACCTAGCGGCTATTTTTTTAAAGACCACTCAAAGCCGGAACAGGACCCGTTTATCTGTGTAAGGCACCTGGCCGGGTGTTGCGGTCAATCGCCAAATCACCTGCATTTATGCAGATTGAGGGGCGAACCTAAGGGGCAGCAGGCGAAGTGGGCATAGCGACTGCGGCGCTTGCAGCGGCTGCTGCAGGAGCGGCGCGCAGTTCGTCGCGCAGCGCGCGGCGCAAAATCTTGCCTACATTGGTCTTCGGCAGCTCGGTGCGAAAATACACGTGCTTGGGGACTTTGTAGCCGGTGAGCTCCTTGCGGCTAAAGGCGATCAATGCATCGGCGGTGAGATTCGGATCCTTCTTCACGATAAACACCGCGACCACCTCGCCGGAATTTTCATCCGGCTGTGCCACCGCGGCGACTTCCAGCACGCCGGGATGCGCCGCCAAGACACTCTCAATTTCGTTGGGGTAGACGTTGAATCCCGACACCAGAATCATGTCTTTCTTGCGGTCTTCGATATAGACGAAGCCCTTTTCATCCATGCGTCCGATGTCCCCGGTGCGCAGCCAGTCGCCGAACATCACCTTCTCGGTTTCATCCGGCCGGTTCCAATAGCCGCGCATCACCTGCGGCCCGAACACACAAATCTCCCCGACGCCGTCGACGGGCAATTCCGCTCCCGCGTCATCGCGAATGGAAACATCGGTTGAGGACACCGGCAGGCCGACCGATCCATTGAACGGCAGACCGATGGGATTGGCCGTCACCATAGGCGAAGTCTCGGTGAGCCCCCAGCCTTGGGCTATCGAGTTGCCCGTCACTTCTTTCCAGCGCGCCGCCACGACCGGCTGCAGGGCCATCCCGCCCGCAAAGGTCGCGCGCAATGCGCTGAAATCCACGGATGCAAACCCGGGCGTGTGCAACAGCGCATTGAACAGCGTATTGACGCCGCTGATGAAATTGAATTTGTATTTCTTGAGTTCCGCCACGAACGCCGGGAAATCCCGCGGATTAGTGATCAGTACATTGCGCGCCCCCAGGGGCAGGAAAGCCAGGCAATTGCTGGTGAGCGCGAAGATGTGATACAGCGGCAGCGCGGTAATCACGACGCGGCCGCCGCCGGCCTGCAGCGCCGGCCTGATCCACGCCAGCGATTGCAGCAAGTTCGCGACCATGTTGCGGTGGGTGAGGACGGCAGCCTTGGCGACGCCGGTGGTGCCGCCGGTGTATTGCAGAAACGCAATGTCTTCCGGACCCAAATTGACCGGTTCCGTTTTTAGGCCAAGGCCGCTGCCCAGTGCGGTTTTGAACGACACGGAACCAGGAATTCTCCAGGGCGGCACTTGCTTGCGCACCTGCCGCAGAACGAAGTTCACGATCCAGCCCTTCGGCGCACCCAACATATCGCCCACGCCCGTGACGAGCACGTTTTTCAAATCCGTATGCGCCAGCACTTGCTGCAGCACATGCGCAAAATTCTCGACGATGACGATGGCCTTCGCACCCGAGTCCTTCAATTGATGCTCGAGCTCGCGCGGCGTATATAAGGGATTGGTGTTGACCACCACCATGCCGGCGCGCAGCGCGCCAAACAGCGCGATGGGGTATTGCAAAATGTTGGGCATCATCAATGCGACACGATCGCCGCGAACCAGCCCGGATTTACGCTGCAGCCACGCCGCAAAGGCGCGGCTGAGTTCATCGAGCTGCGCATAAGTCAGGGTGGCGCCCATGTTGGAAAACGCGGGCAGCGCGCGATAGCTCGAAAAGGCCTCTTCAATCGCTTCCTTGAGCGAAGGGTACGCGTCAGGGTTGATGTCCGCGGGCACGCCGGGCGGGTAATGATTGAGCCAATTTCGATCCAAGCTGGCAAGCCTCTTCAATTTGTAACGCGTGTATAGCATCCGCTTCGCATGCCAGCAACGTTGGCGCGCGCAGCGGGTAACATAGCGTGCATGAATTCTCAGGATCCCGAGGAACAGCAGATTATTCGATGCTGGCATTCCAATGCCGCGCCGTGGATCCGCGCAATTCGCGCAGCGAGCATCGCCAGCCGAAGGTTGGTCACCGATCAGGCGATCATCGATGCCGTTGCCGGCGTTCCATGCACCCGAATTCTCGACATTGGGTGCGGCGAGGGCTGGCTGGCGCGCGCACTAAACGATCGTGGCATGAGCGTGACGGGCGTCGATGCCGTGCCGGAGCTGATCGCGCAAGCCGCCACGATGCCCCGCGCTGGCGCGTCGGGCAGTGTGGCATTTCACTTACAAGACTATGCATCGATCGCGAGTCGGCAATGGCGCTGCGGCCCCTTCGATGCGGCCGTGTGCAATTTCTCCTTGCTGGGCCGGGAGTCGGTGGACTCGCTGATCGCGGCGCTGCCGTTTTATCTCGATGATCCGGGCTATTTGATCATCCAAACGCTGCATCCGGTGGCCGCTTGCGGTGCGCAGCCCTATCAGGACGGCTGGCGAGAAGGCAGCTGGTTGGGGTGCAGTAACGATTTCGACAATCCGGCTCCTTGGTATTTTCGCACGCTCGAGACGTGGACCGCGCTGCTGCAGCGTTGCGGCTTCGACATTCTCGAATGCCGTGAACCCAAAGCTGCCGGCGCGGTCACACCGGCATCGGTCATTTGGATAGGCATTACGCGGCGCTCGGCGCAGACTTGAGGCAATGGAGCTCGAATGATGACTAAGTTGCGCCTCGTAGCGGCCATCGGCCTGTGCATCGTACTTTCCGGCTGTGTCATCGGCAGTGGTCCTTGTCTGTGGCTGCAGGTGAGGCGCGACTTTACGGGGCATATCCACTTTCGCGAGTTTCCGCGCAGCGACGGCGTCGATACGGTGCCGATCCTGATATTGGACAAGACCCTGTACATGTATGCGCCGCCGCAGAGCCTTCTGTGCCTGCCTGCAAACGATGTGCAGCTCGTCGGCGTGACCGAACTTCCGGACAGAATCGACGAGGGCACGCATGTCATCGTCGATGGCAAGGTGCTGGAGGGTGTTGGGCACGGCCAGTACACTCGTTTTGTCATTGACGTCGTCAGCGTTTTGCCGCTGAAGGACAGGCATTGATCGGCGATCGCATTCCCTAGAAAACGGATTACAATCGGGGGTTCGGACCGGAATCAAACCAGGGAGTGAGATTCATGAAAAATATAACTATTGCCGGCCTCATCGCGGCGCCTCTGATGGTCTTCGCCTTGGCACTGCCCGGCCTCGCGGCGGATGCCACCACCACAACCACCTGCAAAGACGGAACGACTAGCACTTCCACGGGCAAGGGCACGTGCAGCGGCCATGGCGG
>Ga0265760_10000101_pt1 | contig 22318 bp, 17 predicted proteins | sample NZIome_2_FD_200831 | JGI IMG/M metagenome (GOLD analysis project Ga0265760, IMG submission 200831) | Metatranscriptome of rhizosphere microbial communities from Maridalen valley, Oslo, Norway - NZI1 (Metagenome Metatranscriptome) | ecosystem: Host-associated > Plants > Roots > Rhizosphere >...
CTTGGGAAAACCGCTCGTCACATGCTTCAGAATATCCAAGCCGCTGCGGTCGGGCATGTGGATGTCCATGAGCAGCAAATCCCACTCCTGCCTGCGCAGCTGATCCAAGGTTTCGTTACCGCTTGCGGTTTCGCCGATCTCCGTAATGCCGGCCTCGGCCTCCAGGAATTGCTTGTAGCCAGCCCGTACCACCGCGTGATCGTCAGCAATAAGCACCCGCGACATGGTTATCCTGTCTTGTTGGAAGATCTCCAGCAAACATATGCGCCAAGAGCTAAGTTCGACGCAAGGCCGAAGCACCTGACCGGGCGTCGGGATCGTCCTACAAATCAGTGTCGCGAGTGTCGCGATTCACTCGCGGCGGCGCTAAGCTGGCGTCGATGACATCGCGCACGCGGGCAGCCGACCCCTTATTCGAGATCAAACTTGACCTCAAACCTCGCGGTTCGCGTGACGCGTCGCGAACCCTGCATGAGGAGTTAAGAGCCGCGATTTTGGATGGCCGTCTCGCGGCCGGCGCGAGATTGCCTGCCACCCGAAGGTCCGCGGCTTTCTTTGGCGTTTCGCGCAACACCGCAGCCGAAGTGTATGAAAGATTGGTGAACGAGGGTCATGCCGTGACGCGTCAAGGCGCGGGCACCTATGTTGCGGAAAGAATTCAACGTGCGGTCTCGGCGCGAGGAATTGCCGAGGCCGGCGCGGTGCAGCGCTTGAACGAGTTTTGGCTGCGCCCCGAGGTCACCGCCGCTATGGGATTCTGGCAGGATTCGCCCGAATCGTCAGCGGTGCGTAAGGGCCTGGTCGATTTTCGACCCGCCATGGTTGATTCGCGACTCTTTCCTCTGGACGTGTTTCGGCGCGTCAGCGCGAAACAATTGCGCGGACTGGAACGCAAACCGGCCAGCTACAAAAGCCCGCAGGGAAATCAAGGTAACTACCATCTTCGCAAGGCAGTCACCAGGCACATCGCGATCACGCGAGCTGTGGCTTGCCAAGCAGAAGACATACTCGTCACTTCCGGCGCCCAGCAGGCATTCGATCTGCTCGCCAGGGCGCTGGTCACCCCGCATGAAACCACGGTGGCGCTGGAGGATCCTGGTTATCCGCCGATGCGCGTGGCGTTCGCCGCCGCCGGCGCGAAACTCGCTCCGGTGGGAATCGATGAGGAAGGTCTGATTCTCGAACAGCTGCCGTCCGACGCCCGGGTAATTTGTGTCACTCCGTCGCATCAATTCCCCCTTGGCGTGACGATGTCCCTGCGCAGACGGCAGGCCCTGATCGCATTTGCACGCGAACGCGGCGCGATCATCATTGAAGACGATTACGACGGAGAATTTCGCTATGAAGGCAGCCCGTTGCCGGCGCTGCGCACCGCGCAAGCCGCGGACGTGGTGTTCTACGTCGGCACCTTCTCAAAGTGCATGCTGTCAGCGCTGCGCTTGGGGTTCATCGTTGCGCCCAGTTGGGCGATGCCTACGCTCACCGCCGCAAAGAATTGCCTGGATTGGCATTGCCCTACGCCCGTGCAAAGCGCGGTCGCAGGTTTCATCGCCGACGGCCATTTGACGCGTCATGTGCGTAAAATGCGCGGTATCTACAGGCAGCGCCGTCAATTGCTGTTGGAGCAGGTACGGGAGAAACTTAGTCCATGGCTGCTTCCCATTCCATCGTTCTATGGCATGCACATTGCCGCTCTGGCGTATCCGGGCGTTGATCTTGAAGCGGTGACGCACGCACTGCTTTCGCAACAAGTCAAGATTCATACCCTAAGCCGATACTCTCTCGGGCCGCAAACCCAGGTAGGGCTGGTGTTTGGCTACGGCACCGTCGATCTTCCGGAAATTCGCCGCGGCGTATCCCTGCTGCGCAAAGTTCTACAAAAGTGACGCCGTTACAGGGTAGCGCGTCTCACAAAGGAATTACACGCCGCCGAGGCGACGCCACCTTGCACAACCGTGTAAAGTCCGATCGGAAGGGGCGCTGATACGTGACCGATCCGGCAACCAAAAGTACGCGCGCCGCGACGGAAGCCAAGACGGTTCAACTAGGCTTTCTGCGGCAACTAACCTTGATGATCCGGGCGATCTCGGGTTCGCCCGTGGGCAGAAAGATCGTGATCTTGATGGTCGAGATTGTCGTCGTCATCGTTGCCACAGCCTACGGTCAGATTCGTCTCAATAGCTGGAATAAGCCTTTCTACGACGCCTTATCGCGCCGCGACCTGCGGGAGTTTCTGTTTCAGCTCGGCGTTTTTTTCGTGATTGCAGGCTGCATCCTGGCACTCAACGTGCTGCAGAGATGGCTTGGCGAGATGCTGCAGGTCAGGTTGCGCGAGGGCTTGGTGCGGAGTCTCTTGCGGGATTGGATGCGGCCGCGCCGCGCATTTTGGCTCGCCAATGCCGGCCCCATGGGCGTCAACCCTGATCAGCGCATTCACGAGGACGCGAGAAAGCTGTGTGAGTTATCAGCGAGCTTGGGGATAGGCCTGTTTCAGGCCTCGATCTTGTTCGTTACCTTTGCCGGCATTCTCTGGGGGCTGTCGAGCAACTTCAGTATTCATATCGAAGAACGAGATTACACGATCCCCGGATTCATGCTGTGGGCCGCCATCGTCTACGCCAGTGCCGGTTCGTTACTGAGCTATTGGATCGGCCGGGGCCTCATCAATCGCAATGCCGATCGCTATGCCCGCGAAGCCGACCTGCGTTTTTCGTTGGTGCGTGTCAATGAGCACGTCGATGCGATCTCGCTCGCCGCCGGGGAGCAAGACGAAAGACGCCGCATCGAGCGGCGCCTGCTGGACGCGCTGCGCGCGACGCGCCGCATCGTGTGGGGCCACACCAATCTCGAATGGGTTACCGCCGGGTTCGGCTGGATAACCATTGTCGCACCAATACTGGTGGCGGCGCCGCTGTATTTCACCGGAAAGGTTTCATTCGGCGGCATGATGATGGCCGCAGCGGCATTCACGCAGGCGCAGTCATCGTTGCGCTGGTTCATCGATAATTTCAGCGTCATCGCCGATTGGCGCGCGACCTTGCTGCGCGTCGCGAATTTCCGTCAAGCCGTGATCACCACGGATGAGCCCCGCGGCTTTGAGAGCCGTATCGTGTACGAAGAGGGCGATCCCGGCAGAATCCGGATTGAGAACCTAAACACCGTGTCTTCCGCCCATGCCGATATGCTCAAAGAACCAAAAGTGGTCATCGAGGCGGGCGCGCGCGTATTGGTGCTCGGCGCCCCCGGAACCGGCAAGACACAGCTTTTCCGCGCCTTGGCGGGGTTATGGCCATGGGGTTCCGGCCGCATTCTTCGCCCGCCGGGCGAACAGATTTTCTATCTGCCGCGGGGCACACCCTATTTGCCCCGGGGCAGCATGCGAGAAGTACTCGCGTATCCCTTGAAGGCGGAGAACTTCGGCGCCGACGCTTTTACTCGGGCGCTGTTTCGTCTGGGCCTCGAACGTTTGGCGCCGCTGCTCGACGAGACGCGTCGCTGGGATCGCGAACTGAGTCAAGACGAGCAGCTGTGCCTGGTATTTGCGCGCATGTTGATTCAGACGCCGCCTTGGGTACTCATCGACGGGACCTTTGGCTTGCTCGACGATGACGTGCTCGAACTGGTCATCGATGTCTTTACCAAGGAACTGAAAGCCAGCGGCATCATCCATATCGGCGGCCCGGGGGAAGCACACTATCTATTTTCGGCGAATCTGCATCTCATCAAGGCACCCGGCCAAGCCGCGGACGAGGCCATAGGGGATGTCGAGCGGGCGGCCGCGCGTGTCGAGCGCGGAAAGTCCCAATGAGGCAGGTCGCGACGCTGCGTGCGCGGTTAATCGACGCATTTCGAGCGCTGACGGTATTTCTATTCGTGGCCGTTTCGCCGGCATGGGGCGCGCAAGATTTCTACTTTCGGCCCCCGGCCTCGCCGTCGGATGCCGCCGCCGCCATTAGTGATCTGGCGTCCCGGCTAATTCCTGTCTATCAAGACGAGGATCCGGAGCGGTATCTGGCAAATCTGTCGGCGTTGCAAATCGCTGTCGGCGACTATGCGGCGGCGGACATCTCGCGGCAATCGCTGCGCGATAGGCGGCGAAAGTCGGACTTTGGACATCCAGTCAGCAGCGCGCTGGTATTTGACATCTACGCGCACGCCAAGGCGCTTGAGATTGAAAACAAGGTTACCTTTGCCGATGCATTTACGAGTTCCTATCGCGAAACCATGCGGCACCTCGACGATCGCGACGCCTCTGCCGTCAGCCGCTGGCTCGGCTCTCCTCCACTGGCCTATCGGGAGGCGCTGCAACAGGCGTTTGACCAGTACCGGGCCAAGGACAGCATCGACGAATCCGAAGCGATTGAACTGGTCTGGAAATATCTGGCCTTTGATGCCCATCGATCCTTCGGCGCGTTGGTGGTCTTATTGAATGCCGAGGATGATCATCGGCGCTACACGACCGATGGCGGCATTCTCATCAAAATTCCGGGCGGCGCGAGCATTACCGTCACCGTGATTCGACCGACCAACGTGAACAAGCTCTTGCCGGCGCTGCTCGAGTTTTCGGCGAGCGATGCGCAGAGCGATGCAAAGGAGTGCGCCGCCCACGGCTACGCGGGCATCGTCGCCTACATTGCCGCGAAACAGAGCTCCGCCGCGGGAATCGATCCTTTTGAATTCGCCGGCGCCGATGCGCGCGAAGTGATCGATTGGATTGCGACACAGACATGGAGCGACGGCCGCGTCGGTATGTATGGCGATGCCTACAGCGGCTATGCGCCCTGGGCGGCGGCGAAGCGACTACCGAAGGCCCTCAAGGCCATCGCTACCTCGGTTGCCGCGGTGCCTGGCGTCAATTTTCCCATGCAAGGCAATATCTTTGAAAACTCGGCATACGGATGGTCTTTGCAGATGACCGACGCTGCGCGAGTGCAGGAACCGGATGCCGCTGACGCGCCAGAATGGCGAGCACTCGATGAGAAATGGTATCGGAGCGGCAGACGCTACCGTGATCTCGGGCGGCTGTACGGAAAGCACAATCCTGTCTTCATTCGCTGGCTGAATCATCCGAGCTATGACGTGTACTGGCAAAACTTCCTGCCCTTTCGGGAGCAGTTTGCGCACCTCGACATCCCGGTTCTCACCATGACCGGCTACTACGCGGCAAGCGCGCCGGGAGATTTGTACTTGTTCACACAGCACCATCGGAACAACCCTCACGCCAAGCATACTTTGTTCATCGGACCCTATGACGAGAGCATGATGCGCGCCGCGGCCGCGGCGAGTCTGCGCGGTTACCAGTTGGATTCGACCGCGCTCGTCGATTTTCGCGAGCTGCGTTATCAGTGGTTCGACCACATATTCAAAGATGCCGCATTGCCGCCTTTATTGGCCGATAACGTCAACTATGAGGTGATGGGCGCAAATGAGTGGCGACACGCCGCGTCACTCGATGCGATGGCGGACGGGTCGCTCAGGTATTACCTTGACGCATCGGGCTCCGGCGCAAACCATCGCTTGAGCTTGCGCAAAAAGACCAACGACGCCTTCGTGGAGCAGAGCATGAGCTTTGTGGACCGAAAGGATTCAGCCTGGAGGCCACCCTCTGATCTCATCAGCAAGAGCCTTGCCCCGCGTCACGGTTCGATATTCGTGAGCGATCCTTTACCCAAGGCGGCCACGTTCAGCGGCTTGTTTTCCGGCCACCTTGATTTTGAAGTCAACAAGATGGATATGGACTTAAACATCACCTTGTATGAACTGCTGCCGAACGGCGACTACGTTCGCCTCTTCAGCCCGACCTACGAGCTGCGCGCAAGTTATGCGCAGGATCGTGTGCATCGGCAACTTCTGAAGGCGGGCGAGCGCCAGAAACTTGCGTTCAAGAGCGAACGAATGACGAGCCGGCAGCTTCAGGCCGGTAGCCGCATCGCCATGGTGCTCAGCATCGGCAAACGTCCGGATCGCGAGATCAACTACGGCACCGGCGGGGATGTGAGCGAGGAATCCATCGCCGATGGCAAAATTCCAATCAAGATCCGCTGGTATAGCGATAGCTATATCGAGATACCGATACACAAATGACCTGAAAAGCGTCTTCCGCGCCGCAATCTCTAGTCGAGACGCTCGATCAGGGACATCGCTGCAGCCGGGTTGTGCACCTTGTGGCCGCTGATCACATAGAGAAAAACGTCTCGCGGCTCATCGTTGCCGGTGCGCGGGTCGACGTACTCCAGATCATCCGGGCTTAAGCCTGCAGCCCAGGCGCGCGCGCGCGCCGCCCAGCGCACAAGCTGCGTATCGGAATAGCCGGCGGCTTCGGTTGCCTTCGTACCCATGATGCGGGAATAGACGAAGGGCGCGGTAACATCGGCGATTTGCGGGTAACTGGAATCGCCCGCAATGACCACGGCAACGCCATGCTTGCGCGCGAGCGCAATGAAACCGGGCGTGCGAAAGCTCTCGTGTCGAACCTCAACGGCGTGACGCAGCGGACGGCCGGCGATCTCGCGCGGCAAAAGTGTCAAGAAGGCCTCGAAGTCGACAGGGTCGAACTTCTTGGTTGGCAGGAATTGCCAATTAATCGGACCCAGTTTCGCCTTGAGCTCAGTCACGCCGCTGTTGAAAAATCGCGTGATGGTGCCGCCCGCCTCAGCAAGCACCGTGCGGTTCATGGCGAAGCGCGGCGCCTTGAGCGAAAAAACGAAATCGTCCGGTGTTTCATCGTGCCACTTGGCGTAGGTCGCCGGCTTCTGCGATCCATAGTACGTGCCATTGATCTCGATGGACGTAAGATGACGGCTGGCATGTTCAAGCTCGCGCTTCTGCGGCAGATTCTCAGGATAGAACGTGCCGCGCCAGGGTTCGTAGGTCCAGCCGCCGACGCCTACTCGTATTTTCGCCGCAGCGGCATTGCGCTTTGGCATATCGATTACGCGACCAGGGCGTTGAGGTAGTTAAAGCTGATGGCAACGGACTCGAGCCGTGATTTGCTGAACGGAGGTTCCTGCTCCACATAGAACTGGCGCACATTCGCCTGGTAGGCTTTCGCCAGCAGCGTTTTCCAATCGATAATGCCTTGTCCCACTTCGCATGGATCTTGCTGAAAGCTGAAATTCGGGTGAGTGCTGGCTTTGACGTCCTTGACATGCATCGCCGAAAATCGGCCCGGGTGGGCGGCCAATAGCGCCACCGGATCCGCGCCGGCGGCCACCACCCATCCTGCGTCCATCTCGAATGTGACGAGTGTGGGATCGGTATCTTGTATCAATTGGGCCAGTCCCGTGCTGCCGCCGACGGGCGCGAACTCAACGTTGTGATTGTGGTAGGCGAAGCGCAGCCCGTACGGCTTCAGCCCCGCGGCTTTCTGATTAAGGTAGTCGGCATTCCACTTCCAATCGTCCAATGTCATCGAGGCACCCAGGCGTGCCGCCATTTTGGCGCCGCTTTCGCCCGGCAGCGGTGTCAACGAGAAGCGCTCTGGAATGTTAAACATCGGACAAACAATGGTGCCGATCCCGAGAGTATGCGCAGCGTCCGCCAGCGTTCCGAGCTCATCCAGGCTCAGGCCGGTCTTGGAGTGCGGCGGAACATGGATTGACGGACTTTTGAGCTGTACACGAGCGAGCGCCTGGCGCCAATCGTCGACGGCATGATCGGCCAGGCCGGCCAGTTCGACGGTTCGATAACCGATCTTCGAAACCGCCGCCAACGTGCCCTCAAAATCGCGCTTCAGATCATCGCCGACGGTATAAAGCTGCAGTCCTATGCTCAAGCCGGTGCGACGGAAAAAGGCTCGCGTGTTGGTGGCGCCCATGGCTCCCGCGCCAAACAGCGCTCCCATTATGAGAAACCCGCGCCGCGATAGTGTAAGCATTGCTCCCCCCTGACCGAGGGTTGACAATACATTAGAGCGCTGCGGCATGCACTAGCGCCGGCCTAGGCGCGGCTAGCCGGCGGGAGAGATCTCCGGTCGCTGGGCGTGACTCAATACCGCGTAGCGCAGGAGTTGGATCCCGGTGGTGAGATTGAGCTTTCGTTTGATTCGCTGGCGGTGCGACTCGACCGTCTTGATGCTCAAGTGCAGCAGTCGGGCGGTTTCTCGAGTGCTCGCCCCTTTGCCGATCATGTGCAAGATCTGCAATTCTCGGCCGGTGAGCCGGTCGATCGGATCAAGATGCGCCGTGCCGCCGGCGAATCGGGACAGCAGGCTGGTGCTCATGGCCTCGGATACGTAGATATTCCCTTCCAGCACTCGCCGCAATGAAGCCAGAAGCTGTTCCGCGGGCGCCTCTTTCATGATGTAGCCGCTGACGCCGAGAGCCAGCATGCGCGCGGAATAAATGGTCTCGTCAAGCGCCGACAGCACCAATATCGGCAGCTGCGGATAGTGCGCGCGCAGGTTGCGCACCAATTCAATGCCGTCGACTTGTCTTAAGCTGATGTCGCAAATCAGGACATCCGGACGCAACCGATCGATGGCGGTGCGCGCATCGACCGCGGTCTCGGCCTCACCGCAGACGTCGAGATCGTCGGCATTCTCCAAAAGATATCGCAGACCTTGCCTGACTACCGGGTGGTCATCGACTATCAGGACGCGCCGCACGTTGCGTGTTTCGGCCGCGAGCATTTGATGGTTCATGGATCCACACCCCGTGCTACCATCGCCGTGAGGGCGGCTACGATGCCCGTGCGGGTTCCGTTTCTATCCTCAAGCATCGCTTCGAAGCGTGCGGCCGGTTGCGGCATACAGCAGTGATAGCCTTGCCATTGATCGCACTCCAACCGCGTCACGAATTCGAGCTGCTCGGCCGATTCAATTCCTTCCGCGACGACCTTCAGGCCGACACTGCGCGCGAGAGAAACGATCGCGCGAACGATCGACTCGTCGGTGCGGCTGATCGTCAAGTCTCTGATGAAGCTGCGGTCTATCTTCAGCTTGTCGATCGGAAAGCGCCGCAGGTAACTCAAGCTAGAGTAGCCGGTGCCGAAGTCATCGATGGCGACACTGATTCCCATCCTGCGCAGCTGTTTCAGAACACCGGCGGATTCCTCCGGATTGGTCATGAGCGCGCTTTCGGTGAGTTCAATTTCCAGAGCTCGCGCGTCCAACCCGGCATCGGCCAGCGCTGAATGAATGATCTGCAGAAAGTTTTCATGGCGAAATTGCGTGGCGGACAGGTTGACCGCAATGGGGAAGGTGCAGCCCAGTTCGAGCTGCCACGCCCGAGCTTGACGGCATGCTTCGCGAAGTACCCACTCGCCGAGTGGGATCATCAGGCCGGTTTCTTCGGCGAGAGTAATGAAGGAACCCGGGGCAAGCAGCCCCTTGGTCGGGTGCCGCCAGCGCAGCAGCGCTTCCGCGGCCGCTATTTTCCCGGTTTTCGCGGAAATCTCGGGTTGGTAGTAAAGCTCGAATTCCTCTGCCGCCAATGCGCGCCGCAAATCATTCTCGAGAGCGAGGCGCTCGTGCAGCGAGTGAGTCATGGCCGCCTCGAAGAACAGGGCTTGGCCGCCCCCACGTTCTTTGGCGATGGCCATGGCCTCTTCCGCATGGTCCAAGAGATCGTCGCAGCGACGTCCGTCGTCGGGCCAGACGCTGAGGCCGATCGTCGATCGCAGGCTGACCTCGACGCCGTTGACCCGCAGCGGCTCCTTGAACGCCGTCAGGATGGCGCTGGCAACCGTTTGGGCTTCCAGTCGAGCCGCAACGTTGTCGATCAGGATTGCGAATTCATCTCCGTCCAGGCGGGCCAGTGTGGTCGAATTCGAAATGACACCGGTGACGCGGCGCGCGACTTCCGTCAGGAGCCAGTCCCCCACTCCGTGCCCCAGCGAATGATTGATCGCGCTGAAATGATCCAGATCGAACACCGCGATGGCAATGGCGCGGCCGTGGCGCTCGGTGTCGGCGATCGCTTTCGTGAGACGGTCCTTGAATCGCAGCCGATTCGGCAGGCCGGTGAGCGAATCATGGGCGGCCAGATACTGAAGGCGCGCATGTACTTCCTCGAGCTCACGCGCATTTCGCGTGCCGCGCTCTCTGAGCGCGGTGCTGAATGTGGCGATGACCTGGGCGACTGCCAGCGCGGCGCAGCCTAGTGCAGCGGCAGTGACCATCAACAGGCCTCTCCTGGATGCCAGGTCCTCGCAGCAGGGACTGATCAGCACTCGCGAGTGCACGAGCGCGTGCGCGTTCGTGCCGAGGATGCCTATTGCTGCGGCGAGCACAGTGAGGGTGCGGGCGCCGCGCGCTTTCCAGGACAGATCACGCCGCAGCTTGAGCCAAACCCAAAGCGCTGCGAAGTAGGCAACAAAGACGAGCAAGAACGAGCCGCACACCCACAGCAAACCCTCGTGCGTGACCAGTTCGCCCGGCAGTTCATCGAAAGCGGCCCAATGAGTCGCCTCGATCCCCACGGCTAAGGCGAATGCGCCGCCCGTTATGCCAGCGGTGTCCGGTTCGCGGCAGGCAAGGAACAAAAGCGCGCAGCCGCAGGCGCTCGCTGCAATGGCAAAGGTAAGGGCCGGCCAAGAGATGCCCAAACTCGATTGTCCCGGTATCTGCACCGACAAGACCTGGACGAAGTTCATGGTCCAGAGGCCGAATCCCAATGCAAGAGAGCTGAGCAGCAAAATGCACACGCCGCCGCGCGAGCGCGGAGCGGAGGCCTGCACTGCGAGCGCCAAGGTGGTGCTCGAGAGCAGCAAGCTTACGCACGCTGCCAATGCCAGTGTCCAGGCTTCGGTTGTGAGTTCAATCATTGTTTGCTCCCTGCATCGGCACGGGTGCCAATTGAGCCCGCCACCATAGGGGCGAAGTGCTTTGCAGCACATCGAGAGAATTGTGTATTTGGCCCGGGAAAGTCCTGTAGCGTGCAGCCGCGGCTTAGGCGCGGCGCTACATAATCCGTTCAGGGATCGATGATGTTGTTCCGGATCGCGTAGCGCACGAGTTCTGCGAGCGAATTAAATCCCATTTTGCGCATGACATTGCTGCGATGCGTTTCGGCCGTCTTGACGCTGATGTTCAGCGCTCTGGCGATGTCCTTGTTGCTGTTGCCTTCCGCAAGCAGCTGCACAATTTCGCGCTCGCGAGCCGACAGCGTCTGTGCCGGTACCGCTTCACCCGATTCGCTGCGCAGGTAGCCATCGAGGACCAGGCGCGCCACATTTGACGTGAAGAAAGAAGTGCCTTCGAGCAGCGCTTGCAGGGCCGTAACCAGCGTTCTGCCCGCATCGGATTTCAGTACATACCCCTTGGCGCCCGCGCTCAGGACCTCGCGCACCAGCTGCTCCGATTCGTGCGCCGTCAAAATGAGAACGCGCGCTAAAGGGTCGGCCAAAACAATCTGGCGCGCCGCCTCCAGGCCGTTCAATTCCGGCATGGTCAGATCGAGTACGACGATATCCGGTTTGAGAGATGCGGCCAGCGCAACCGCGTCGCGCCCATTGGTCGCCTCGGCCGCCACGACCCATCCGGGCACTTGGCCAAGTTCCGCGGCCACCCCGCGTCGAAACAGCTCGTGATCATCGGCGATCAAAATGCGCTTCAGATTCATCGCTGCGGCGAAATTGCTATGGTCGTGCGCACGCGCGTTCCTCCCGTGCTGGTTGCCTCCACGGAGAATATGCCGCCGAGTTGGCGGATGCGCTCGCGCATGCCGGCAAGCCCAACGCCCAGGGTCGGTGCCCCCGTATCCATTCCCCGCCCGGCATCTTCGATTTCCAGCATGACGCTATTGGACTGTATCTTGAGGCGAATCGCTGCCCAGGGACTCGCGGCGTGGCGGTGAACGTTGGTGAGCGCCTCTTGGGCAATCCGAAACAAACACAACTCATCGTCGGGCGGCAGACGATGCATCGAGGCCGGAAGATCGAGCCGCGTCTCGATGCTGCTGCGTTGGTGAAAGCCATCAGCCAGCCAGCGCAGCGCGCTGAGCAGCCCCAATTCATCCAGCAACGGCGGGTGCAGCAAATAAGACGCGGTCCTGATTTCCGCGGAGCATTGGGTTGCCAGCCGGGCGCAGTGTTCGAGCAATTCTCGCCGGCCATCGGCCGGACCCCGTGCGTACTGCTGCAGCTGGGAGAGGCCCAGTTCCAGGGCTGCAAGCGTCTGCCCGGTCGAGTCATGCAGGTCACGTCCGATTCTGCGCCGTTCTTCGTCCTGTAAGCGCATCAATTCCGCCGACAGTACGTGCAGATCATGCTCAGCGCGCTTGCGAACCGTCACGTCATGTACGACCGCGAGCGCGAGCACGGTTCTGCCGGTACTGAGGCTCGACAGGTCAACTTCGGCTGGAAAAGTCTCACCGGTGTCCGCGCGTTTGTGCAGCCATTCAAACGTCGTTCCCCCGTCGCGCAAGGCAGTCTCAATCCGGGTGCGGGCGAGATCCTCCGAACGCTGACCGTCGGGTTGATACTCCGGCGACAATTGCCACGGAGTCAGTCCCGCGGCGGCGCTTGCGTTCGGCAGACCAAACATTTTCACTGCGGTGCTATTGGCATCGACGAAGCGCGCGCCTTCCAGGAGAAACACGCTGAACTGAGCATTGTTGAACAGGGTCCGATAGTGATGCTCGCGACGACTCAATCTATAAATGTAGTGATTCAACATCGCCGTCATCACCAGCATCAACACGGTGAAAGCCGCGGTGGCGCCGATGCTCATCTGGCGCCGCTCGCGCCAAGACGCGAGCGCGGCATTGCGCCCCTGGCCGGCGATGATGTAAATCGGATAGCCATTCATCAGTTCGTAGGCGTAAATCACGTCTTCCTTCGCCACCGTTCCGTAGCCCTCGCTGATTCCGACGTTGCCCGCGGCAATCGCGCGTTGGAATGTTTCATTTGAGGCGATACTTTCACCGGCGCCAACATCGCGCCCTCCCACCTTTGGAATACGCACGAGAATCGTGCCGTCAGCCGCGATGATCCCCATGGTCAGGATCTGATCGCGAAACTGTGCATAGAGCTCGTCAAACCCATCGAAACTGAATAGGCCGCCGGCCCAGGCCTGCGATTCACCGGACGCCACTCGCTGCGCGATCGGAATGACCAATGCGCCGGGCCGCTCCGGATCGACCATGGGTCTTCCCACCCACGAATTGCTCGAACCCGTGCGACTTGTGGTCAACCAGCCGGGAGGCGTCCGGCTGTCAGATTCGCTCTCGCGGCTTGCCAGAGCGAATCGTCCATTGTCGGCAAGAAAGAGGAAGCGGACGTAGCCGCCGCCGGCCAGCTGCTTGTGCAAGGTGGAAGAAAGCTCGGCGCTGCTCGCTCGATCAATTCCACCCACGGGTTGCAGCTCATTCGCACTCGCAACGGCTTCGCCCACACCATCGTTGAGCATCGCCAGCGTGGCGGATCGCAAAGTCGCACAGACGCCGCGCAGGCTATTCCGTTCCGCTTCCATTGTTTGCACGTAGTCGGTGTGAATGCGCGAGGCGACGTATGCCCAGCCAATGGCGATCGCCAACACGGCATAGGCAAGCAGAACCCAATTGAGCGCGGGCGGAAAGACGAGGCGCAGCGGTCCTGAACTCGCGCGACGCGGCGCTAGCGCATCCCCCGATTTTTTGAGTGGCACCGATACGCTCCCGCGTTTGTCGCCGACCACCGCTCGTTGATTCCAGTTTCCCCCAATCCTCATGCGGGGTCGAGCAGGCTCATGAGTTCCGGCCGCTGCATGGCATGCTTTAGTTCGAGGAAAATATTATTGTGATATATCAGAGAAGGGTCTATTGGTCGCAGATTCACTTACCCGCGGGCGGGCGATCTCCACCGCGCGTCCCAAGAGTCGCGTACAGTTCAACGATGCCAATCGGTGCCCAAGACCATCTTGAGGGCCTGTATGCCCGGCAGCGACTACTGTCGGCAGAAGCCTCGCGTCTCGAGTCGGAACGCGACCTGCTCGGCCAGAATTCCGATCGCCGCTATATTCTTGAAATAGAGATTATCGCCTTACGCGAGGAGGCGAGTCGTATCAGTGCTCGAATTGCCGACGTCCTGGAGAGGGATCTGCAGCGCTAGGGAAGGGATAACGCGCATGCGCCAAGGACGCTGTCGCCGCTATCTGGCGCGGGAGTGCAACCCGAATTGCCGAAAGCCCACGAATACTTTGCGCTGCTCGTCCCATAGGCGAAAGGTAAGGAATTTAAGACTCGCCAACAGTGTGACCGGCTTGATCGTATTGAAGAAGGGGTCCGCCTCATGGCATTGCTGAAGATGGTAGTTCGGAATCCGGGGGCTCAAGTGATGAATATGGTGGAACCCAATATTGCCGGTAAACCATTGTAGGATTCGCGGCAGTTTATAAAATGAGCTGCCTTGCAGGGCCGCGGCCGTGTAATTCCAATCCTCAGAGCGCGCCCAAAATGCACCCTCGAATTGATGCTGCACATAAAATAACCAAATGCCCAGGGCACCGGCGACCGCGGACACCGTAAGCTGAATCAGCAAAAGCGCCTTTAAGCCGATAATCGCGCACATCATGAGCGTGATTGCCAACAGCGCCCAGTTCGTGCCATGAACGGACCGACGTTCTGGCGTCGGCGCCCTAGCCGCCGCAAAACGGTGATCCAAGACGAAGATATACAGCGGCGCGATCACAAAGAGCACGATTGGGTTGCGGGCGAGCCGATAACTAAATCGCCTCCAGCGCGTGCTGCGAACATATTCCTGCACCGTAAGCGTCCAGATGTCGCCCGAGCCGCGCCGATCGAGGTCGCCGGCCGTGCCATGGTGCAAGGCATGCTGCCAGCGCCAGTGTCGATAAGGCGTTAAAAGCAATACACCTGCAAGGGCACCGGTGACGTTGTTGGCTCGTTTGGATTTAAAGAACGATCCGTGGCCGCAGTCGTGAAAAATGATGAAGATCCGCACCAGAAAGCCGGCGGCAAGAATCGCGATTGGGAGCATCAACCAGTAGGAAATGATTAACGCGCGGTCCATGGCAATCCAGAGGAGCGCGTAGGGTAGAAACGAATTGATAACCTGCCACCGCGCTCGCCACAGCGACGCTGCCTGAAACCTCGACACGTTTTTCTTCGAGACCTGCGGCGCTCCGGGGCATTGAAGATGATCGATATTGAGGGGGTTATCCATGCGACTCAGGCGGCAAGACAGGTCCGCTGAATCTGCACGCCGAGCCATTTTCAGTCTGTACGATGGCGCACATTGCGCAGCGGCAATCTCCGCGCTGCCACACTGCGCCACAGTTGCCCCACGGCCTCGCCACAAAGCATTGCGAAACTGTGCCGGTCGAGCCGGTCCGGCTCTGCAGTGGGAGTGTGGCAACAATGGCTGGTCGTTTGGATGCCTTCTTTGAGTTCATGCGACGAGGGCTCATTGAGCCGCTGGGCCGGCTCGGCCTGTCATTGGCGACCGGCCTCAGGTTCCTCGCCGCAGGCCTGTGGCGCTTTCGTGGGCGTACGGCGACGATCGCCGTCTTCAGTTTGATCGTTTATGGCCTGTGCGCCCATCCGCCATTCGCGTCCGTACCCCGCGGCGAGGTGCTGGCGCGCAGCGACGCGCTCGACGGATCGGTGAGCGTCTACAGCACGGGCACGATTCTCGTCGTACCGGGGATCCATCAAGTGCGGCGCTATTCCATTCGCGATCAGGTGTATCGGCCGACCGAAAGTGTGAGCGCGACGGGGCCGGCTCCGTTCCAGTCGATCGAGGGTCTATCGATCGGCGTCGATCTCGCGGTTCGCTGGACCGTGGACCGTGCACGCTTAGCGCAGATGTCAAAGGAATTCCCGGACGACATCAGCACCGAACTCGTCGCGCCCGCCGTTCAGGGAATCGTCTATCCCACTTTTGCCCGCTACTCGGTGCGGGAAATATTTTCGCAACGGCGAACGGAGATACGCGATGAGCTGATTGCGGCGCTCAGGCCAAAATTCACTGCCATGGGGCTGGTGCTGCGCGAAGTCGAGATGGGCAAGGTCGATCTGCCTCCGGACTATCGCGCCGGCATGGAAAAGCTGCTTTCCGAGGAGCTCGAGACGGAAAAAATTCATTACACCCTGCAGCTCAAGGAGGCGCAGGTCAAACAGCAGCAGCTCGAGGCCGAGGCCGACAAGGTGCGACGGCAAACGGCGGCGGAAGCCGCCGGCCAAGAGCAAGTCATCGCGGCGCGCGCGCAGGAAGAGACGATGAAACACATCCTGCCCTTCAAACAGAAGCAGATCGAGCAACGGCAACTCGAGGCTGAAGCCGACAAAGTCGCGCGCATTCGCACGGCGGAGGGTGCCGCGGAGGCGCGCCGCATCGAAGCCAGGGGTGAAGCCGATTCGCGCCAGAAACTCGCGGATGCCGAGGCCTATCGACTTGATCTGGTGGGCAAGGCGAATGCCGGGCAGATGGAGCGCGAGGGCGTGCTGGTGGCGCGCTATCCGCTTCTGATCCAGAAGACCCTGGCGGACAAGCTGTCCGACAAGGTGCAGGTCATCATCGCGCCGCTGCCGGCGGCCGGCAAGTTCATCGGCTCGAGTCTCATCGGCGATCAGAGCTCGGTGAACCCCGTCGAGGAGGCGGCCGCCGCCCTGACATCCAACACAGGAGCGCTGACGCCTAAGGCAGGAGCGGCCCGGTGATTGCGGCAGGAGCCTCCGCATGATTCTCGCGCTCGCTGCGACGCTTGCCATCGTGGTCCAGGATCATGCCGCGCTGCGCGCCGCGCCGCGCTCGGGCGCCACCGAGCTCACGCGCCTGTGGCAAGGGGATGTGCTCGAGGTCCGCGGCGAACATGCCGGATACCTGAAAGTCTACGACTATCGCCGCGAGCGGGGCGGATACTTGCGTGGCGAGGCGGCCCGGCAGATCGATCTCGCCGAGACTTCTGCGCACGATCTGCTCGCCGTGCTGCGCTTCCTGCGCGAGAGCCCAGGATCCGAGGCGCTCGGTATTAGTTACGCCGCGGCGTATCTTAAGGCAGTACCGCCGCGAGCCATTACCGCCGAGCCCTTCGATGCCATCGCGCAAATGGCGGAGCGGCTCGCGGATCAGGCCTCAGGCGGCACGGAGCACGCCGCCGATTTCGCCCCACACTTGGAAGTCGTCGAGCAGTTCGGCGTTCACATGCGCAACTTTGAGCGCAACGGCCGGATGCGCGTGTGCTACGACGGCGAATTGTTTCACCGCGTTCTGACACTGCCGGCGGCGCAGCCGGAGGCGCGCGCACGTGCGCTCCTCGGCCTCACGCGGCCCGATTGCATCGATCCTGATTTGGGTCCGGTGCCACGGGCAGCCCTCGACACTGAACGGGCGCAACTGCTCGAGCAAGTCAAAGACGAGGAATTGAACACGATGACGCGAAGCCGCCTGCATGTGCGGCGTGCCGGCGTTTGGGCCTCGCTTGCCTTTGAGCAGGACCGCCGCGGCGATGGCGCCGGCGCCGCGGCACAGCGCGCACTCGCGGAGCTTATCGCCGTGCGTCCGGATGATCTGGGTGAAACCTTCCGGCCGGAGTACGTGGACGCGGTGCTGCGAGTCAGCGCCATCCGTTGGATCGGCGCGGCGCCCGCGCCGCAGACAGGACCCTTAAGCTTAAGCGCGGCGCCGGGGAGCCCGGGACAAACATGTCTTGCCCTCGAGGATGCACATCGGCCGCACGCCGCCGTCATCCGGCGCTGCACCTATGGGATCGTGAGGATGGCCTCAATACAGTCCATCCCTCAAGGTCCGGCGTTGGTGCTCGCCGTGCAGCCGCTTGAAGGCTGGCGCGAGCTGTGGGTATTTCATGAGAGGGCGGCAGGCTGGATGATCGATGTGCTCTCGCCAGGAGTCGACAATCCCGAGGCGGGGTACGTGGATTTTGCAGGCTATGCGCCCGGCACCCGGCGGCTGTTGATCGCGAGAGAAGTCTTGGATCACGGACGATTCCGGCGCAGCTTCGAGGAACTGCGGCTCGATGACCTCGCCTTGGTGCGGCAGGCGAGCAGCCCCGATCTGTTGCGGGACTTCGGCCGATGGCAGGACATGGCGTGGCGCCGGGACACGCTGGCGCTGCATTAGCGCTCGCGGGGGTAAGCGCCAGTCGTAGCGCGCTGCGCGCGTCGCAAAGATTCTTCGATTATTCGCCCAAATAGTCGAATAATTAACGTTGCATGTATAAAATCGCCTTTATAGGCGATTTACATCACTTAATTTATTATGATATTATTCGACTTAAAAGACGAATAATTGATAAAAAAGCTATGAAATCGCCCATAAAGACGAGTTATGAAAATCATATCTGAGCTAACTGATATGGCGGTTCTGCATGAAATCGGCGAGCGCCTGGAGCGTCGGCGGATCGATGCGGGCTTGACGCAGGCGCAGCTGGCCGAGGAGGCCGGGATCTCCAAGCGCTCGGTGGAGCGGATCGAGGCGGGCCACAGCACGGACTTTGTCATGCTGCTGCGCGTTCTGCGGGTGCTGAAACTCTTGGAGGCACTGGAGCAGCTGCTGCCCGATCTGCCGCAAAGCCCGCTCATGCTCCTCAAGAGCCGAGGTCGCGCGCGCAAGCGCGTGGGACATTCGCGGCGACGGCCCGACGGCACGGCTGCCGCCAAACCGGCTGCGCCGTGGAAGTGGCGGGAATAGATATGGCCACGGTAGCGGAAGTGCGACTATGGGGCCGGACGATCGGCGCGGTCTCCTTGGAGGAGGGGGCGCGTTTCGCCGCATTCCAATATGAACCCGCCTTTCTCGCCAGCGGCATCGAACTCTCGCCGCTCACCCTGCCCCTGTCGCCGCGCGTTTATCAGTTTCCCTCCCTGCCGGAGGCGACCTTCCATGGCCTGCCGGGCCTGCTCGCCGATTCGCTGCCCGATAAATTCGGCAATGCACTGATCGATGCGTGGCTTGCCACGCAGGGCCGACGGCCGGAGAGCTTCAACGCCGTTGAGCGGCTCTGCTACATCGGAGTTCGCGGAATGGGCGCTCTTGAGTTCGCGCCCGCAAAAGGGCCGCCGCTGCATCGATCGGCCAAGGTGCAGGTGGATGAGTTGGTCAAACTCGCTTCCGAGGTGCTCACGCATCGCGCCTCACTTCAAGTGTCATTCGCTCCGGGGCGGCGGCACGATGGGCTACAGGAAATGCTGCGTGTCGGCACCTCCGCAGGCGGCGCGCGGGCTAAGGCCATTGTTGCGTGGAACCGAACCACGAACGAAGTGCGCTCGGGCCAGGTGAAAGCCCCGGCCGGCTTCGACTACTGGTTGCTCAAGTTCGATGGGGTCAGTGCAAACAAAGACAAGGAACTCGACGACCCCAAAGGGTATACGGTCATCGAGTATGCCTATGCGCTCATGGCCGCCGCCGCGGGCATCGAGATGTCGGAATGTGCTCTGATGGAGGAGGGCGGCCGGCGCCATTTCATGACGCGACGGTTCGATCGTCTGAGCGACGGCGGCAAACTGCATATGCAGTCCTTGGCCGCGCTCGCGCACTTCGATTTCAACTCCGCGGGCGCCTACTCTTACGAGCAGGCCTTCGTCGTGATCAAGCGCCTGGGGCTTTCCATGCGCGCGCGCGAACAACAGTTTCGTCGGATGATCTTCAATGTCGTCGGCCGCAATCAGGACGATCACGTGAAGAATATCGCATTCCTGATGAACAAGGCGGGCGCCTGGTCACTTTCACCCGCGTATGATGTGACCTACGCGTACAACCCTGCCGGCCAGTGGACCCGCCGTCACCAAATGACCATCAACGGAAAAATGGACGGCTTTACCCGCGAGGATTTCAAGGCGGTCGCGCAAGTAGCGGGACTCAAGCGTGGCAGCGCTGAGGCCATCCTCAGCGCAGTGTTCGACACGGTCAAAGAATGGCCGCGCTACGCCAAACTGGCGGGCGTGGCCGGTGCGCAGCGCGATAAAATCACTCCAACATTGCGATTGAAATTCGACCGGCGCGGCACCCTGACGTCGCGCCGCTGACACAGCGACGCGAAAAATTCCTGACAGAGGGTCAAGTCATGACCGAGAGCCGGCCGCCACTGCCTCCCTTCACCCATGAATCCGCGCTGCAAAAGGTACGCGCGGCCGAGGACGGGTGGAACACACGCGATCCTGCAAGGGTGGCACTCGCTTATACCGTGGACAGCGTATGGCGAAACCGAGCGGAGTTCCTCGAGGGACGCCCCGCAATCATTGCGTTTCTGACAAGGAAATGGACGCGAGAGTTGGACTACCGCCTCATCAAAGAACTATGGAGTTTCGGCGACAATCGAATTGCGGTGCGCTTCGCCTATGAATGGCATGATGACTCATCCAATTGGTTTCGTTCCTACGGCAACGAGAACTGGGAATTCGCTCCCGACGGTCTGATGCGGCGGCGGTTTGCCAGCATCAACGATCTATGCATTGGGGAAGCGGAACGAAAGTTTCGCTGGGATCGGACCGGACCTCGTCCCGGAGATCATCCGGGGCTGTCGCAGCTCAATCTCTGACCAACAGGTTCGCCGCCTTCGGTGGCTGTGTGCTACACGATTGAGCTGTGTTATATATGGCGGAATACGACGCCTGCGTGGGGAGAAGTACAATGCGGAATCTCTGGTGGTGCGCCCTTGCGGCGCTTGCTTCAACTTTCGTTTTGATTAATGCGGCGCGCGCCGCCGATCCGGCTGCAGCCGCTTCATCCACTCCCGAGGCTTGCACGAGCTTCCAGGAATTCGTCGGTACCGCTTGCCCGCTGACCTGGCACGGCATCACCATTTACGGCGCGTACGACGTCGGTTTGGGCTGGGTCAGCCACGGCCTACCGGAAAACGGCTATAACTACGAAGGCGAATCGCTGGTCAACCGCAACGCGAGTAACTCTCGATTCGTCCTGGCGCAGAATAACCTGCAACAGACGGGTCTGGGCATCAAGGGCAAGATCGAGTTCATGGCCGACTGGTACGGTGTGTTCAACGCTTCGACCGGCATCAATCCGCAGTCCGGACAGCTCGCCAACATGGCGGCCACCAACACCACGAACAACGGCCTGCCGAGGTATGCATATTCGATTACCGGCGACGGCGCGCGCGCGGGTCAAGCCTTCAATGACGAACTCTATGCCGGCGCTTCGTCCACGTATTACGGCACCCTCACCTTCGGTCGTCAGCGCTCTCTCGGTACCGATACGATGCTCATCTATGATCCGGCCGGCGGCGCCTACTCGTTTTCATATATCGGGTATAACGGCACGATGGCCGGCGGCGGCGACACCGAGGACACCCGTTGGGACCAGGCGATCAAATATCGCTTCGCCTATGGTCCGGTGCATTTCGGCGCGATGTATAAATTCGCCGATGGTTCAGGCGGCTGCTACTCCGCCGCCGCAACCTGGAGCGCCGCCACGTGCACGCCGGAACAAGCGCATAACACTGCCTATGGATTCGACCTTGGCGGAGAGTACGGCAGGTTCTCCGCCGACCTCGTCTTCCAACACTACAACCAGGCGATCAGCGTTCTCAACCCCTTGCTCGGACCTCAGAGTCTGGCGGCGCCCTATCAGTCGAGCACCGACAGCATCAATACAAACCCCATCACCGGGGCCAATCTGATCGGAACGGACAATACCGAGTATGGCATCGTGACCGACAACACGGCCATTTTGTTCGCCGTCAAGTACACCTGGGACCCGTTCAAGTTCTATGCCGGCTACGAGCACATCCAGCAGTTCAATCCGTCGAACCCGTTGGGCATCGGCGCTTCGGCGCAGGGCGGTTATCTGTTGAGCGGTGTCGAAGACAACAATCTTGATTCTCCCAAGCTCGTGCAGATCGCCTGGACGGGCGTGAAATACGCGTACGACATCAAAACCGACATCACTTTGTCCTACTACCATCAGTGGCAAGACGACTTCCGTGTTCCGCCTGCCTGCCCGCCAACCAGTTTCCGCGCTTCCTGCTCAGGTTTCCTTAACGAGGGTTCGCTTTATGTGGATCATCACTTCACCAGGCGTTTCGACGCTTACGCCGGCATTGCGTATTCGAATGTCAGCGGCGGTCTGGCGATTGCCATTCCTCATGGCCCCGGCGTCCCTTATCTCAACAACAGCAACACCGCTCCGACGATCGGTGCGCGCTTCACGTTCTGATGGTTTTCCGCGCGCTTTAATCGCGGCGATTTAGAAACGCTACTTGGGTAGCGGCATCGAATGCGCGCGATCACCGGCGCGCTCGCCGTACCAGAGCGTATCTCCGGCAGGTTCGATCGCGGTGGGTGTGGCCAGGCCTTCCTGCAGCACCGTGACTTTGGCGATGTCGCCGCTGACCGTGACCACATCAATCTTGCCCGCGACATTTTCGGCGAGAAACAGTTTGCCGTTAGCGGCGCGCATGCCGTCC
>Ga0265760_10000102_pt1 | contig 21821 bp, 19 predicted proteins | sample NZIome_2_FD_200831 | JGI IMG/M metagenome (GOLD analysis project Ga0265760, IMG submission 200831) | Metatranscriptome of rhizosphere microbial communities from Maridalen valley, Oslo, Norway - NZI1 (Metagenome Metatranscriptome) | ecosystem: Host-associated > Plants > Roots > Rhizosphere >...
TCCGTTTCCACCCAGCCCGGCGCCACACAGTAAAGATACACCGCCTCCGGAGCGAGGGCTCGTGCCAGGGATTGCGAGAGCGCGTTGAGCCCGGCCTTGCTGGCTGCATAGGCGGGCGCATCAGGCTCGCCGCGAAATGCGCCGCGGGAGGAAACATTGACGATTCGCCCGCGGCCGAAATCGGCGGTTTTCGGTTGCTGCCGAGCCGCCATGCTTTGCGCGGCCAGCAGCGAAAGATCCGCTGGAGCGAGGAGATTGGCCGCCAGTGTTTGCTGCCACGCTGATTGCCAGGCATCGTATGCGGTTTTCAGGGGCGGATGAAAAATATAGAGTCCGGCATTGTTGATGAGTATGTCGATGGCGCCGAGGGCATCGCTGACCCGTCCCCAGAGCAGGCTCGCCTCCCTCGGATCGGACAGATCCGCGTCAAAGCTCGCGTGCCCCGTGCCCGGAAGACTTGCAAGACTTGCCGCCGCGGCCTCGCGGTTATTGCGATAGTGAACCGCAATGCGCACGCCGCGCTGCGCAAGCTGCAGAGCGATGATGCGGCCGATGCCGCGCGAGGCACCGGTCACCAGCGCGACCTTCGCAGCGTCAGCGCGCGACGTCTTGCACCATCGCGATCTTGATCTCTGCGATTTGGGCTTTGTCGGTGATGCGCGTCGCGTACACCGCCCTGAGAAAGGATTCGTCCCATGCCGTGAGCCCGGGCGGCGCCTTCCCCTCGCCGGCAAACAGATTCAGGATGGTCGGTGCATCGCCCACGTTCGCCTGCCAGTGCATTTGCACGAGTCCGACCATGGCCGCATACGCGGCTACTTGTGCAAAAGTCACATCCTTCATGCGTCGCGCGTCAATGATCGCGATGGCCGACGACAGCGCCCGATAACTGTTGACTTCCATGCGGGTGGCCCGGGCACTCAGGTCCTCGCGGCCTTCAACATTGTTGCCGAGCGGAGTCCCATCCAGCTCAAAGAATTCGGGGTTGTACCAGACGTGTACGGGGCTGGCCGCGTAGAATTCACGGATCCTCTTTCCGCCCTGATCGGCCTCATCGCCAAACATCCGCACGTCTCGCTTGCTCCAGGCCTTGATCATGCCCTCGGGATCTGCGGTGACGACGATGTAGAAGTTAGCCTTGCAATGTTCCGGCGCCAACGGCGCACCCGCGGTGGCCGCGATTTTCGAAACGCGCGACAGAATGTACTCGGCGGCGTCTTTCGGGATGCCCGCTACCAGCGGGCAGAGTGGAATTTGTAGCTGCCAGCGGGCCAGAGATTCGCCGCCCGGCTTGACGACCACCGCATTGACGAATGTCTCCACCTCGCGCTCGGCGGTTGCGCGGTCCCTTTGGCCGAGCACCGTGGTCGAGTCGATCGTGGTTCTAGGTGCCTCAGAGGCCGGTGGTGTATCGGCGGCAGCGATGCCGAGGAATGAGAATGCCATCGCGATCGCAGCAACGAAGCGCGGCCGCCTTTTGCTACCCGGATTTGCAGATTCAGCCATGGCTCCCCCTGCGGCTAGATTCCCAACATTCGGCCTGGCGGTCAAGGCGGGTTTTGCGAACGCTTCATCTGGGCACAAGTCCCTCGATCATCGTGGTTTTGATTTCGGCGAGCTGCTGTTTGTCAGTCTGGTCGGTGTGGTACAGCGCTTTGAGAAAGGCCTCGTCCCAGGTGCTCAAGCCGGGCGGCCGGTCATTTTCGGAGCTCGAAAACAGATGCAAAATCGACGGCGCATCGGTGAGGTCGGCGCCGGCTCGGATCTCGGCGAGTGCGATCATCGCGATGTACGAGGCCAACTGTCCAAAATTGACGCCGCGCGCCCGTGGGCCATCCACCATGATCAGCGCCGAGGTCAGGTCTCGAGTTGTACTGAACCCAATGCGCGTGGCAAACGCGCGAAGATTTGTGCGACAAGCCAGAGCGGATTGGCAGTCATTCGTATTGCCGAGCCTTGTGCCTTCGTCGCTGTACAACTCGGCGTTGTACCAAACCCGGATGGGGCTATTCGAATTGAGAAATTTGCGAATCTTGGCTCCGCCTTGATCGGACTCATCCCCAAACATCCAAACGTCGCGCTTGTTCCAGGCCTTCAGCAGCGCGTCAGGATCCGCACTGACGACGATATACAAATTCGGTTTGCAATGTTCCGACGCCAAAGGCGCGCCGGCTGCCGCGGCAATTTTCGATAGCCGCGCCAAAATGTATTCGCCGTCTTCACGCGAGAGGCCTGCCACGAGCGGGCAGATCGGCACGACCGTTTGCCAGCGCGCCAGGGATGAATCGTACGGCTTTGCGGCAATCTGGCCGACAAACGCCTTCACTTGGCGTTCAACGGCCTCGCGGTGCCTTGCGGCTTCAACGGTTATCGTGTCGATATGTGGCGCAGGCGTCGCGGTTGGCGATTGCCCATTCGCGGCTGCACAGCAGAGGAGCAATGTAGGGGCAAAAAAACTGCCCGTGGCCGTGCGGCTGGCGGCGCGCAAGCGCTTTAGAAGCGCCGCACCGGCGCAGCGTTATGCGGGGGCGGAGACGGCCGAGACGGTGGTGCGGGCGGTCGATGCAATTGCTGGGGGCGCCTGCGTGGTACGACACCCACGATCGCGTACGAGTTTCCGCCGCTATCCGCAGCATATGGGTCGGAATATTGGTCGGCGTCGGCGGGCGCGCTCTGATCGGAGTAGCCGGTGGCGTAGCGCGGCTGGGACCCATAAGCGCCTGCGTAATGAATCGCGGGCAGCGCACTCATGCCATTGATCGGACCGACGTCGAGCAGCGTCGATTTCTCGCCGCAGGGATTGTTGGAAAAGGTCTTCACACCCTTGGTCAAGCATTCCCAAATCTGTCCAGGCACTTGCGGCTCAGCCGCGATTTGCGCTGGTGGCGCCGAGGGATTGAGCGCTGAATCAGGCTGCGCTGCCGGCGGCGTCGCTTGCGGGGTCACTTGCGGAGGCGCTTGCGCGGTCAGGGGTGCCGGTAGCACTTGTGGGACGGGGTCGTGTGCCGCAGCAACCGGCGACGGCAGGGTCGCCTCGGCTCTGTGCGTTGAAACCGCTGCGAAGGCAACCGCAATGGCCGCAGCCGATAGGCCGCCTAAAATCCAGGGCAGCAAATCGCGTTCCTTGTTCATGATGCAATTATCCTCCGCTGCGCGTGAAGTGGGAGTGAAGATCCGCATAGTTTTGTGCCGATCCAACCAAAGGTTGGACTCCGCACTGATAGAACTCTAATTCTAACTTAGTCTTATAACACATTGTTTTTAAATAAAATAATTCCCTTCGCCACTCGCCTCTGCTGTCTCGGTATACATAAGGTGGCACACCCGATCCGGATCTTGGCGGCATGCTAAATTTGCGCCATGACTACGCTCCACAATCCGGTCTCAGAGCCCATTCTGCCGGCACCGGTGCCGCGTCCGCGGCGCCTGTCCTTCTTCGAGTTCGTCCGCGCGCTGCGCGAGAGCGCCATCGACTCCTTCGCGCAGGAAGCCTACGAGCGCGACATTATCGAACGCAGGATATTCGGGCGTCGCTTGTACGTAGTCAACGACCTGGCCGCGATCAAGCACATCCTGATCGACAACGCGGCGAACTATCAGAAAACCGAAATTACGCGTCGAGTTCTTGAACCGGGTCTGGGCAAAGGGTTGATCACCTCGGAAGGGGAGACATGGCGGCAACACCGCCGCGCCATGTCTCCGGCCTTTGATCATCGGAGCATCGCTGCCTACACGCCCGTCATGACGGCGGCCGCCGAAGAACTGTTGGCAGAGTGGGACAAAGTTCCCGCCGGGACCGGCGTCGATGTGCAGACCGCGATGATGGCAGTAACGCTCAACATCATCTCGCGCACCATGTTTTCCAGCGATTCCGACGACATCGTGACCATCATGGGGCGCAGCGCCGGCCGCTATCAGGCTGAAATGCGCCCGAATATCATGGATATGATGGGCTGGCCAAAATGGCTGGCGGGCTTGCCTAGAAATGGTGTCGCGCGGCGCACGCTGGGCGAGTTCGACCAGGTCATCGATCGGCTCATCGATGAGCGCACACGCGATCCGGAAAAATATCCCAAAGATCTGCTGGCGAGACTGATCGCGGCTCGCGATGAGCAAACCGGCGGCGGGATGAGCGCGCAAGAGGTGCGCGACCACGTAATCACCATCTTCTTGGCCGGCCATGAGACCACGGCCATGGCGATGACCTGGACCTGGTTTCTTCTGTCGCAACACCGCGAAGAGGAATCGAAATTGCACGCCGAACTCGATTCCGTGCTTGGCGGCCGTGCCCCCACCCATGAAGACTTGAGTAAACTCACCTACACCCGGATGGTGGTTGAGGAGTCCATGCGCATCTATCCGCCGGTGCACACCATCGGGCGCGAGGCGATCGGCCCTGATTCCTTGGCGGGCCGGCCGATCGCGAAGGGCTCTACGATTCTGATCGCGCCCTGGCTGCTTCACAGGCATGTGAAGCTTTGGGAGAAACCCGGTCGATTCGATCCGGAGCGCTTCTCGCCCGAGCGAGCCGCGACCCGGCCGCGTTTCTCCTACCTGCCGTTTGGCGGCGGCAAGCGCATTTGCATCGGCGCAGCCTTTGCGCTGGCCGAAGCAACCGTTTTGCTCGCGAGCCTGGCACAGCGCTACAGCCTGCGGGTGGTGCCGGGGCACAAGGTCGAGCCCCAGGGCCTGATTACGCTGCGCGCTCGCCACGGCATGAAAATGCTGCTGACACCCAGGAGCTCCCGTAAATTCAGTTAGTTATGAATTTTATATCGATTCTGCTTTCATGACGGGCGGCAGTTTTTAAAAAGCCGGCTTGCCCCGCTGGCGACAGGTGCTATTCTCAACTCCAGAACCTTCCCCGCAGCCTAAGCTGGGCGCCCAAAACCGCATAAGGTAGGGGTAGCCAAGCAAGTATTGGCGGCCGCGAGGAATCTTTTCCCCGATGCGGGGGTCTGACATGGTTCTCAAGCCTTCTGGCTAGGTTCAGTTGCGCTCGGGTTAGTCCAAAGTCCAAGCGCGATCGATGGCGGGCTACGTGGTGATCCGCGTAGCCCGTTTTTTATTTGCGCGCCGCGTGTGATACACCTTCCCCCGCATGAACTCGATTTTTGACGTTGATTGCAGGCGCTGCCCGCGGCTCGCCGCGTTTCTGGATGTCGTCCACGCCGAGGAACCGAAGTACCACTGCCGGCCGGTGCCGCCGTTTGGAGACCCAAGAGCGCATCTTGTTCTTGTGGGACTGGCGCCGGGAATGCACGGCGCGAACCGCACGGGACGGCCCTTTACCGGCGATCATGCCGGTCTATTGTTGTATCGCACGTTGTACAAATTTGGGCTTGCGAGCGCGCCTCAATCGACTGCCGCCGACGATGGCCTGCAACTGCTCGACGCGCGCATCACCAACTCGGTCAAATGCCTGCCGCCGGCAAACAAGCCGCTGCCCGCCGAGGTCAAGCAGTGCAATGGCTATCTGCAGGCCGAGCTTGCGCAAAGCCCGGACGCACGAGTGATCTTGGCCCTGGGCGCGATTGCGCACGGCGCCGTACTTCGCGCTTACGGCCTGCCGCCGGCCAAATTTCGCTTTGCGCATGGTGCAAAGCACGAGCTGGGCGAGGGCCGGGTGCTGCTTGATTCGTATCATTGCAGCCGCTACAACACCCAGACGCGCAGGCTGACCACGGAAATGTTCGAAGCGATTATCGAAAAGGCTCGAGATCTGGCGCGCACTGTAGACGCATCATGAGCGCGGTTTCCGAACAATTCGACGCCAAAGTGTTCGTCGACAGCCTGCCCGGCCGCCCAGGCGTCTACCGGATGCTCGATGGCGACGGGCAAATTCTCTACGTCGGCAAGGCGCGCAACCTCAAGAGCCGCGTCGCATCGTATTTCCAGCCAAGCAATGTGCAGCCCAAAGTGCAGGCTTTGATCGCCAAGACCGCCAACATGGAAGTGACGATCACCAACTCTGACACCGAAGCGCTGCTGCTCGAATACAACTTGATCAAGAAGCATCGGCCGCGTTTCAACGTCGTGTTGCGCGACGACAAAAGCTTCCCCTACCTGCATCTGGAAACGCAGCACGAATTTCCGCGCCTGAATTTCTACCGCGGTTCGCGCAAGGAACCGGGGAAATACTTCGGGCCGTACCCTTCCGCCGGCGCGGTTCGCGATACGCTGCAGCAACTGCAGAAGCTGTTTCGCATCCGCAATTGCGACGACACCTACTTTGCGAACCGCTCGCGGCCCTGTCTGCAGTATCAGATCCAACGCTGCACGGCGCCGTGTGTGGGTTTGGTCTCCAAGGAAAATTATGCGCGCGATGTGAGCGCCGCAATCAAAGTGCTCGAGGGACGCAACGATGAGGTCGGTGAAGAGTTGGGCCGGCGCATGGATGCGGCCGCGGCGCGCTTGGATTTCGAGGAGGCTGCGCAGCTGCGCGATCAGCTGGCGAAGCTCAAGGTTATCCAGGCTCAGCAAATCGTAACCGCGGGTGCGGATCATGACGCTGACGTCATCGCGATCGCCGCTGCCAACGGCGAGTATTGCGTGGCCCTGATGTTTGTGCGGGCGGGCCGCAGCCTGGGCAGCACCACGTTTTTCCCGAAAGCACCGTTTGCCGAATTGCCCGAGGTTCTTGCGGCATTTGTGATGCAATACTATTTGGAACGCGACGCTCCGCCGGAGATCATCGTGGAACAAGACTTCGACGAGATGCAGTTGCTGGAGACGGCATTAGCGGAGCGCTTGGCGCACAAGGTGCGCATCAGCAGCTCGGTCCGCGGCATCCGCGCACGCTGGCTGGAGATGATGCATATCAACGCGGAGCAGGCATTGAACATGCGGCGCCTCGCGCGCGCCGGCATCGAATCGAGCCTGGAGGATTTGCGCGAGGCATTCGATCTCGAAGAGGCGCCCAATCGCCTCGAGTGCTTCGATATCAGCCACACGGGAGGCACCGATACGGTGGCGTCCTGCGTCGTGTTTGGCGTGGAAGGACCGTTAAAGAGCGACTACCGGCGCTTCAACATCAGCGGCATCCAGCCGGGCGACGACTACGCGGCGATGTACCAGGCGCTGACGCGCCGCTATAAGCGTGTGCGCGACGGCGAGATCGTAAAACCGGACGTGCTGCTAATCGATGGGGGTAAGGGGCAGTTGGCCGAAGCGGCCAGAGTTCTCGAGGAGCTCGGAGTCGGCGGAATGACCCTGATCGGTGTCGCCAAAGGCGTCGATCGGCGGGCAGGGCAAGAGCAACTATTCTTGTTGGGCCAGGACACCCCCACTATACTGCCGCCGGACTCCCGTGCATTGCACCTGATTCAGCGGGTGCGCGACGAAGCGCATCGCTTTGCAATCGCAGGGCATCGCAAAAAGCGCGCCAAACGTCATAGCCAGTCGATTCCTGAAACCATTCCGGGCTTGGGACCGGTGAAGCGGCGCGAGCTGCTGAAGCAATTCGGCGGCCTTCAAGGGATACTGCGTGCCGGCATCGATGATTTCATACAAATTCGCGGCCTCGGGCGAGAACTCGCCCAGGTGATCTATGAACACCTCCATCCCGGGCGATAAACCTCGATCGCATTTCAATCTGCCGAACACGCTGACGTGGTTGCGCATTTTGATGATTCCGGGCGTGGTGCTTCTGTACTACCTGCCGTTTTGGTGGGCGCATCCGGCCGCGGGTATTGGCTTCGCGCTGGCCGGCATCACCGATACGCTGGATGGTTATTTCGCGCGCAAGCTAGGGCTTACGTCGCGGCTCGGCGCATTTCTGGATCCCGTCGCCGACAAGCTGATCGTCGCGGCGGCGCTGGTGCTGATCGTGAGCGCGGATTCGCGCTGGTTTGTCGTGATCATGGCTATCGTCATTATCGGCCGCGAGATCGCAGTCTCGGCACTCCGGGAATGGATGGCCGAGATCGGTGCGCGCGGCCGGATCAAAGTGTCGCAGTTGGCCAAGTACACAACGATTAGGCAGAGAACGGGGTTGTCGATGATGTTGTGTCATCATCCTTTGCTCGGCATCGCTATTTACAAGCTCGGTGTAGTGTTGACCGCTATCGCGGCGGTGCTGACGCTGTGGTCGATGATCCTCTATTTGCGTCTGGCGTGGCCCGAGCTGCGAGACAGTTCACGACTGTAGGACAGACAGGATCCAGGCCATCGAGGGGGTCAGGGTATGCATGGCGCCGGTGCGCTGCGCGCGCGGCCAGGCACATGGAAATTACCGTCCAGTTCAAGGCGTTAGCGCCAGATTGCGCTGAGTTTTCCTTGACTCTCAGCCGCGCGGCCCTACAATTGCGCGTCTGTTTAAGGCGGGAATAGCTCAGTTGGTAGAGCGCAACCTTGCCAAGGTTGAGGTCGCGAGTTCGAGCCTCGTTTCCCGCTCCAAAATTTTGATGTGGTGTCCGCTTAGTTCGCGACTTTGTAGGATTCCAACTCGTTGGTCCAGCGTGCGCTGCGCACGCCATTGGTGTCGTAGTTTTCCTCGACGCTCTTGACCTCGCGCTTCACATTGGGCGCATACCAGTAGGCCTGATAGAGGCGACCCGTAACTGTTTCCGCCCTGACGTTGACCGTCTGCGCAACCGCCGTCGTGCCTTGCGCACCCGCTTGATTGGCAATGCTTGCCGTCGTGCGCGGAGCGATCTCGCCGGTCCATGAACCGTCCGCTTCGATCTTGAGTGCCTTGAACTTTCCAGCCGGCACTTCCACGTCTTCCCAGCCGACCACGCGGTACTTGAGCTTGCGAGTCTCGGATTTGTGGTTTTTGTTATTGGGGTGATCGTCGGTGAAGTCCAGGTCCCAGGTCTTGCCCAAGCTCATTGGAAACGTGAATGGGCGGTGCACGACCGTTTCCTTGCCGGCCAGGCTGCGGAAGACGCTCCAGTCCGAATCAATGAGAAACTCCCGCGGCGCGGCCGGGGAATCCATTTCTTTGTTCTGCATGAGCATGGTACTGCCGGAATAGCGCAGCACCGTGCCCACGAAGTGTACTTGGCGCCAAGGCTCCTGCTGAGTCTCTGTGGTTCGGCGGAATGTCCAGGTGTCCTGCGGCTGAAGCACAGGCTGCGCAGCCGTTTGCGCATGAGCGATGTTGGCGCACAGTGCAGCGGCCGCGGCGATCCAAATCTTCTGCATATTCATTCCCTGAAATTCGCTTGAGATGTGAATCTTACATAGCCTGGGTGACGGCCGCCTGAGATACCGATCACAGCCTCATCGCATGCGCTTTCGCGCTTGACCCGGCATCGGTCTACGTGTCACATTCAGTATGTGACAGCGTTCAACTTCAAGCTTCAACGCGGTATGCCAATCTTCGAGCAGGTCGTATTCGCCGCCGTGGGCGCGATGCTGCGAGGGGAGTTCAAGGCGGGTCACCCTTTTCCTTCGATCCGGTCGATCGCCTCCGATCTCAAGATTCACCCGAACACGGCTCACAAGGTGATCCAGTTCCTGGTGGAGGAAGGGTGGCTGGAGGCTCGCCCCGGCGTCGGCACCGTCGTTGCGAGCAGGCCCAAGACCCGCGGCGACGATGCGCGCCGCTTGATCCGCGATGATGTGCATAAGCTGATCGTAAAGGCTCGCAGCATCGAAGTGGGTCTTACGGACGTCACGGACGAGTTGACGCAGCAGTGGAGCAGGTTGAACCCAGTCAGGGAGGATTGAGCAAGTGATCATCCAAAGCGAGGCTTTGAACAAATCTTTCCGGCGCCATGAGGCGGTGCGGGGAATCTCTCTGGCGGTTCCCGAGGGGAGTATCTATGCGTTGATCGGCGCCAACGGCGCCGGCAAGACCACCACCATCAAGACGCTGCTCAATGTCTTGACGCCGACAAGCGGCCGGGCTGAGCTGCTGGGAGTCGATTCGCGCCGCCTCTCGCCGCGAGAGTTAGCGAAGATCGGCTACGTTTCCGAGAATCTGGAGCTTCCACAACGCCTCACGGTCGGTGCGTATCTCGAGTACCTGCGTCCCTTCTACTCCAGCTGGGACAGATCGCTCGAACACTCGCTGATTTCGGAACTACAACTTCCAATCGACCGAAAGATCCGAGACCTGTCGCACGGTATGCGGATGAAGGCGAGCCTTGCCTGCGCCCTATGCTATCGACCCCAATTGCTGGTGCTCGATGAGCCGTTCAGCGGCCTCGATCCGCTCGTGCGCGATGAGCTGATGGAACGACTGCTGCAGCAGGCCGACGAGATGACTGTGTTCTTGTCATCCCACGAACTCGATGAAATTGAGGGCAGCACGACCTACGTCGGATACCTGGAAAACGGCCGCCTTTTGTTTCAGGAACCCATGGCGCAATTGTCAGGCCGCGTTCGGGAAGTCCGGGTGACGATGAATCACGATGCCGCGATCCCGCGGGGCTCGCCTGAAAACTGGCTAAACATGGGCGCTGCCGGAAACGTGCTCAGCTTTGTCGACATTCGCCATGAGTCACAGGCCCTGCAAACCGCCGTCAACTCGTTGCTCACCGGCGTAAAGGAAGTCGAGATTCTGCCGGTTGCATTGCGCTCGATTTTCACGGCACTTGCCCGTTCCACTCGAAGCCGCGGGATGGCACCATGATTTGGCACATTTTTCGAAAGGATCTGCGCTTGCTATGGCCGGTAGCTGCGCTCGTGGCCGCTGTGCAGCTGTTGAATGCGGCCCTGTTGATCGGCGGTGGCCGGTTTCTGCGTTCAGAGATGGGCGGGATGCGCGAATTTGGGTGGGTTTCAAACGTCGTCTTGCCGGGCCTCGCGCTGCTGGGGCTTGTGGCTCTGGTAATGGCAGTTATTCAGCAGGATAGATTGCCCGGCACGACACAAGATTGGTTGACCAGACCGATTCCGCGCCGCCAATTGCTGCTCGCAAAGCTGTTGTTCATCGTGTTGAGCGGGCTGTTGCCGATTCTAGCTGCCGACCTGGCGATGGGATTGGCTGAGCACCTGAACTTGGCAGATGTCGTTGCCGGCAGCCTCACGCGAAGCGTCGTTCTGTTTTGCCTGGTGTGTGTTCCAGCCACGCTGATCGGGGCTGTGACCCGAACATTGACCGAGGCGCTCGTGCTGATTCTGGCAGTAGCCGTCGTGCTCATTATCGAATTCATAACACTTGCACAAATCGGCGCGCCGCTGCCGGTGATGCAATCAGGATACGGCTGGATCGTTGCTCCAATTTTGCTCTTCGCGAACCTGGGCGCACTGATCATCCTCCTGCCGCTCCAGTTTCGCTGGCGGAGCACAAATCGAGTGCGTTGGATTCTTGCAGCCTTCTTCTGCATCGTACCGGCGGTGCTCTTCCTGCCCTGGGACGCGGCGGTTCAAATGGATCGCGCTCTCGAATCCCGGAGCTTCGACTCCCCGGTGAGCGTCACTCTGGACATGAGTCGCAGAATCACCTTCACCCCGATGCCCTCATATCCCGCAGGCGGCAAACCCCGGTCCGTCGTACTAAGGGTTCCGGTGGTGGTGGCCAATCTGGGGCCGGGTAACCAGGTTTATGTGGATCGAATCAAATTGCACTCAATCGATCCCGAGCGCCGAGGACTTGCAGGCGGTGTGAGTGAAGATCTTTCGAACGTCAACCAATTTGGGTTTGTCCTGGACCGCTCCCAGGATCCCGCCAAACCGGCGCCGGAAATTGTTCTGACCATTCCCTTCGATGCCTTCACCGCGGCGCGCGCCGCTCAGTCTCAAATCGAGATCCAACTCTTGGCGACGAAGTTGCGTCTGACGGCGGAAAAGCCGCTTCAATCACTCGCGCCGGGGTCGATAGATGATCATGGGCGTTGTTATCCGCAGAACGAGGTTCGATTCCGCAGAAGCAGCAGGACGATTTATTGCGTGTCGGCGCGGCCGATCGGCAATTGCTTCAGCATCAAGGACCCCTCACGCCAACAGCGCAATACCGGGATAAATACCTTTCGCTGCGGTAGCTCGACCTATGCCCCGTGGCCGCTGCCCCTGTGGCGTGATGCCTACTATTCTGTTTCGTTGGGGACCGCAGATGACGATCTCATCGTCACCCACTACGTTCACGATGTTCACTTCGCGCGGACGATTGACTTCCACATTGGTTTGGCTGTCGAGAGGGCCGGCCGCGAGAACCAGACGGCGGATGGCGTCGGTTCAGCGGCACGGTTCGCTTCCCCGACGGGCGCAGTGGCCGACAGTCGCGGGAATTTGTTCATCGTCGATGAAGCCGATAGCGTGATACGAAAGGTGAGCCCGGCGGGAGAGGTCAGCACGTTTGCGGGAATCATTCAACAGACAGGCCGGAGCGATGGCGCCGCCAGGGATGCCCGATTTACCAGGCCACATGGGATCTCGATCGACAAAGCTGATAATTTATTTGTCGCCGATACCGGTAATGGGCTAATTCGTAAGATTACGCCGGCGGGCATCGTCACCACGATGATGGGAGTCACCGGCGACGCCGGCAATCGCGTACAACCCCTGCGATTCTTAAACCCCAGGGGCGTGATTTGCGCGCCGGACGGAACCCTTTACGTTATCGACTCAAATGGGGTTCCCAGCGGGAACTTTGTAATCCGCAAAGTCTCTCCGAGCGGCGTCGTGAGCACGGTCGCCGGTCCAGACGAGCCTGTCGATGGCCCTGATAACGTCGGGGCAGTACTGGCAGCGCCGGCCGAAGAACGATTGGAGCGTGACTGACGAGAAGACCGATTGAGCGGCGCCGCGGATGATGTAAACTTGAGGTCGAACCCCGGCGTGCCCGGGGTTTGCTGTTTTCAATGTTGGGCTAAGTGGCAGAGTGGTCATGCAGCGGCCTGCAAAGCCGTGTACGCCGGTTCGATTCCGACCTTAGCCTCCACCAGCGTTTAATGCACCTACGGGAACGGGTAGAATCCCCGCCCATGGCCGAAGAAAGCTCGAATTTGGCGACCTTAAGAGCGGCAAACGCAGCCAGCCTTATTGATCTGCGCCGCATCGGCGCTCACCCGGATCAGTGGTATCCCTTGGCCTGGTCCGACGAGCTCAAACCGGGTAAGACCTTGGGCAGGCGTTTTGCCGGCGACCCCATCGTTCTGTACCGCGGCAGCAGCGGCAGGGTCTTCGCTTTGGAGGACCGCTGCGCCCATCGCCAGGTTCCCCTGCATCTGGGCGTCGTCAGTGGCGAGGATCTGAAGTGCCACTATCACGGTTGGGTTTATAACTGCGCCGGCAAATGCGTCAATGTGCCGTACTTAGGCCCGGAGCGGCTGCCCGCCGGTGTGCGGGCTTATCCGGCGCGCGATATCGACGGCCTGATATTTGTTTTCCCGGGCGATCCGGCGCTGGCCGAAAGCCGTGTACCGGCATCTCTGGGATCCTCGCAGCGCAAGGACTACAAGACGCGACGCTTGAATCGCGAAGTTGCCTGTCATTACACCTTCATGCACGAAAATCTGTTCGACATGAATCATCAGTTCATGCATCGCAAGCAGATGGGGTCGATAAGAGCCCGCTGCTTGGGGCGCAATCACGGCGAGAATTGGGCGGAAGTCGAATACAGTTTCAGCCGCACCGAAGGGAAATCGTCCGTCGGCGAGCAGGTGATTGTCGATTTGATGCGCAAGCGCGGTGTGCCCAAGAAGGATTTTTGCGATCACATGCGGATCCGCACCGACTATCCCACCCAAAGCCTGAAGGTGTGGGTGGGCCGCGACATCAAGCAATCCGACGATCCGGTCCTGGATGTGTGGCTGGGCTATACGCCGCTCGATGCCGAACAGCGCAGCAATCGCACTTACGGCTATCTCTCGGTCAAGAAGCCGAGCGTTCCGGGAATCATTCACGTTGTCTGGCCATTCGTGACCTGGTTTACCGAGAATATTTTCCGCGAGGACAAGGACATCGTTGAATACGAGCAGAGGGCCTACGATGCGCAGGGCGCGGATTGGAACAACGAGGTCTTCCCGCCGATACGAGATCTGCGCGCCGTATTGGCACACTGCGGCGTGCAGATGAAATAGGTCTCTTAAGGGCGCCGCTCCCGCCGCCATCTCGATTTGCCTTCGACGCCCCCTTGTAAGGCGCCGCCGCGGCCACATGTCACTTTGATGACAACGCATAATCTGGCATAAAATAAGACCCACGCGATGCCCTTATGCTGAATACACAGCCCGTATCCCATCCGGTCCCGCCGGCCAAACGCCCGTGGGACGCTCGATTGGCGCGCCGTTTGGTCGCGCCCCTCATAGAGACCCGGGTGACGCCTAACCATTTGACCACGCTGCGTCTGGGGGTTGGGCTCGCGGCCGCCGCGGCCTTTGTTCCGGGCAGCTACGGCTGGTCGAATATCGCCGCACTGCTGCTGATTTTCTCGAATTTTCTGGATCATACGGATGGCGAACTGGCCCGCATGAGCGGCAAAACCAGCCGCATCGGGCATCTTTACGACCTGGCGAGCGATGCCGCCGTCACCATTCTGCTCTTCGTGGCGATCGGCGTCGGCGTAGCCGCGAAGGCCGCTACCGACCTCATCGTTCCGCCCGCGATATTGGGTCTGGTGGCAGGTTCTGCGATCGCCCTGATTTTTTATCTGCGCATGCGCATCGAGGAGCTGTCAGGCAAGCTCGCGACTCAACAGGCTTCGCTCGGCGGATTCGAGACCGAAGATGTGCTGTACCTGCTTCCCTTGGCCACGCTCAGCAATGCGCTGGTTCCGATGCTGGTCGCGGCTGCGATTTTCGCGCCGTTGTATGCCGTCTGGGTGGTGATTGACTATCAACGGGTGCTGCGTCGAGATCGCCGCATGGCGACTGGCGTCGCCGGATAAGCGTGGCGGCCACCGGAACCGGAGCCGAGCCGGCCTTAGCTTCCCGATTGGATTCCCTCGACATGCAGGCGCTGCGCGCCGAATACGTGCGCCAGGGTTCTTTTGTCTGCATCGAGAGTTTCCTGCCGGCCGAGATTACTGCGCGACTGATCGATGGTGTTGCCGCCGTCGGTAGTTCAGTGAATCGCAATTATTTGCCAGGTCATAAGCAGGGCGGCAGCGTCAGCCGGCACACCATCGACGCGCAAGCCCCCGTCATTGCCGAACTCTATCGCTCCCCCGCGCTGCGGCGCTGGCTGGATGATCTGACAGGTGAGCGCCTACAGCTCTCGCCGCCCGATGATCCGCATGCCTACGCGCTGTATTTTTACACGCGTGCCGGCGATCACATCGGCTGGCATTACGACACCTCCTACTACGCGGGCAAGCGCTACACCTTACTCTTCGGGCTGATCGATGACTCGTCCTGCCGCTTGGACTATGAATTGCACACTCGCGAGAAGGGCGCATCGGTGGTATCCGGGTCGATCAAGATTCCGCGCGGTGGGTTGGTGCTTTTCGACGGAGACGCTCTGCGACATCGCATCAGCCCCGCGGGCGAGGGGGAAACCCGCATCTCCTTGACCTTCGAGTATGTGACGGACCCGCGCATGCATCCCTGGTGGCGCCTCATCTCCAATATGAAAGACGCGTTTGCCTACTTCGGCTTTCGTCAGGTGTTCCAGCGCTTTCTGGGCTCCAAGTGACGCGGACGGCGAGTTGGCTGTTGAGCATCGGCGTACTGCTATTCGTGGGCGTGCTGCTTTCGCAGGACTTGCCCGCGATCCTGGCGATCCTGGGGCACGCCGGCTGGGGGCTGCTGTTGGTGGCACTGTTTCACTTGCTGCCGCTCGTCGTCGATGCACTGGCAATTTGCGTGCTGATCGAGCGGAACTCAAGCCGCAATCCGCTGCGCGACTCCTTGCTGGCGCGTTGGATCGGCGAATCGGCCAACAGTCTGATGCCGGCGGGTCAACTCGGCGGCCCGGTACTCATGGCTCGCCACCTGGCGCAGCGCGGACTGCCGATGGAAGAAGCCGCCGCCGCGATTACCGTCAGCACAACCCTGCAAACCTTCGCGCAAATCGCGTTTGCGTTGCTGGGTGTCGTCGCTCTCGGCACACAATCGGCGCATTTTTCACCGGCCGCGCTGCGCACCGCCGCGCTGATTGCCAGCGCTTTTTTGGCGATTCAAGTGGGCGGCTTTTATTGGATTCAGAGACGCGGGCTTTTTAGTAAACTCATGAGCGCGGTCAGGCGATTCTCCCGCAAACGGGACTGGTCGCAATGGGTCGCGCAGGCGCAGGCTATCGACCTGGCGGTGCAGGCCACCTATCGACGCAACGGACCTGTGACCGCAAGCTTTGTCTTGAGCCTGGTGGGTTGGATTGTCGGCACGGGCGAGGTGTTTCTGATCGGCAGCTTCCTCGGCACGCCGGTCAGCTGGCGTGACGCTTTTGTGCTCGAGAGCCTGGGCCAGGCCATTCGCGGGGCGGGGTTCGCCATTCCCGGCGCATTGGGCGTACAAGAGGGCGGCTATTTGTTGCTCGCACCGCTCGCCGGACTCGCACCCGATGCGGCATTGGCGCTATCGCTGGCAAAGAGGGCACGCGAATTGCTGCTCGGCTTGCCTGGCTTGTTGTACTTGCGGTTTGTCACGACACCCGCGGCCGCTGCCGGTGCGGCTCCGCCTTAAGTTGGATTGACGGAAGGATTTCAATGCGCGCGATCATTTTGGCGGCGGGGCGAGGTATTCGTCTGCAACTACCCGAAGACAGCCAGCTGCCGAAGTGCCTGCTGCGCTTCGACGGCATGACGCTGCTCGAGCGGCATTTGGTTATGCTGAAGGGCGCGGGCGTCACCGAAGTGGTCTTGGCGCTCGGTTTTCGCCACGAACTCGTTGAGGCCGAACTCGACCGCCTGGCCTGGATGCCCCGCCCGGAGATCGTGCTCAACATGAATTTCGAGCTTGGCAGCGTGCTCACCGTGCACACCGTCGCAGGCGCGTTGACCCGCGGGGGTGATGTGCTCTTGATGGATGCGGATGTTTTGTACGATGAACGCATTATGCGAGCCCTGGTGGCCGGCCGCGGTCCGGTGAACCGCTTGCTGATCGATCGCGATTTCGAAGCGGGCGATGAACCGGTCAAGCTCTGCGTGCAGGGCGGCGTGCCGATCGAGCTGCGCAAACAGTTGGCAGCCGATCTGAAATTCGACACGATCGGTGAGTCGGTCGGATTCTTCCGTTTCGCAGCAGCCGGAGCGCAACGTCTTGCAGCGCTGGTGGCGGACTACATCGACACCGGGCGTGCTCACATGCCGCACGAGGAAGCCGTGCGTGATTTGCTCAAAGAGCGAAGCCAGCCGCTCGAAGTGGCCGATGTCACTGGATTTCCCTGGATCGAGATCGATTTCCCCATTGATGTGGTGCGCGCAACCCGGGAGGTCTTGCCGCAACTTCAACCTTTATCGCGAGGTAGCCAGTGAATACTTCGGTACGCGGCACCGCCGGGCGCGGTCAAAAGATCGCCAGAAATAGCGTGCAAACGCGCAGCGCCAAACTGCGTCAGATGCTGCACAGCGCGGAGCTGGAATTTCTCATGGAAGCGCATAACGGCCTGTCGGCGCGCATCGTGCGCGAGGCGGGCTTCAAGGGCATTTGGGCGTCGGGACTGACAATATCGGCACAGTTTGGCGTGCGCGACAACAACGAGGCCAGCTGGACGCAGGTTGTGGACATGCTCGAATTCATGGCCGATGCCTGCGATCTGCCCATCTTGCTCGACGGCGACACGGGGTATGGCAACTTCAACAACATGCGCCGTCTGGTACGCAAGCTGGAACAGCGCGGGATCGCCGGCGTCTGCATCGAAGATAAGCAATTTCCAAAGACCAATAGTTTCTTGAACGGCGAGCGCCAGCCGCTCGCCGACATCGAGGAGTTTGTCGGCAAGATAGCCGCCGGCAAGGATACCCAGCAGGATGCTGACTTCTCCATTGTCGCCCGCGTCGAGGCGCTGATCGCGGGTTGGGGCATGGACGAGGCGTTGCGCCGCGCCGAGGCTTACCGCTTAGCCGGTGCCGATGCCATTCTCATTCACAGCAAACTGTCGAAGCCTGACGAGATCGTCACTTTCGCCAAAGAGTGGGCGCGCCGCGCGCCATTGGTCATTGTACCGACCCGGTACTACAGCACGCCGACCGAGGTGTTCCGCCAGGCCGGCATCAGCACCGTCATTTGGGCCAATCATCTGGTGCGCGCCGCGGCTTCGGCGATGCAAAGCGTTGCCAAGGAAGTCTTCGACAGTCAGACGCTGGTGAACGTTGAGGATCGCATTGCTTCGGTCAACGAGATCTTTCGCTTGCAGGATGCCGACGAGTACTCGGCTGCGGAGCGGATCTATTTATCGAATTCCGGGGCGCCGCGCGCGGCAGTGGTGCTGGCGGCGAGCCGTGGGAGCGGATTGGAGGCCATGACGGCGGAGCGCCCAAAGGTGATGCTGCCCATCGCAGGCAAGCCTCTGCTGCGCTGGCTGGTCGACGGTTTCAAAAAGCAGAGCATCAACGATATTACCGTGGTCGGCGGATACCGGGCCGATGCAATCGATACCGCTGGCATCAAGCTGGTGGTGAATGAGCGTTACGCGCAGAGCGGCGAATTGAGTTCGCTGGCGTGCGCGATCGACGCGCTGGATTCGGATGCGGTGATCTCTTATGGCGATCTGCTGTTCCGCAGCTATGTGCTGCAAGATCTCGTGGAATCGAAGGCAGAATATTCCGTGGTCGTGGATTCACTGATGACGGGCAGCAGCAATCGCACGGTGCGCGACTTCGCCTACTGCTCGCGCGCCGATGATCGGGGACTGTTCGGCACACCGGTGCTGTTGGAGCGTGTGACCAGTGCGGCTGATGCGCAGCGCGCCCCGCACGGCCGATGGATCGGGTTACTCAATGTGAGCCGCGCGGGCTTGGCCAAACTGAAGACGAGCATGAAAGCCCTGCAGGGCGACGAAGGGTTCGAAGCGCTGGACATGCCGGCGCTGCTCAACGCCTTGATTGCGGGCGGTTCGAGAGTTGAGGTTCTCTATGTGCATGGGCATTGGCGCGGCGTGAACGATCTGGACGACTTGCGCCAGGCCGTGGACTTCGCGCACGCCCAAGGACCTCTCGCCCAATGATCCAAGCGCGGGATTTTGTCGAGGCCGCGCGCGAACGAGGATTTCGCTGGTACGCCGGCGTGCCGTGTTCCTTTCTGACACCCTTCATCAACTATGTGCTGCAGGACCCGTCTTTGCACTACGTGTCGATGGCGAACGAAGGTGATGCCGTGGCGCTGCTTGCCGGCGTGACGCTTGCGGGCGATGCGAGCGCGCCGTACGGACGTGGCGTTGCCATGATGCAAAATTCTGGACTGGGTAATGCCGTCAGCCCGCTTACCTCGCTCACCTGGACCTTTCGTTTACCCCAATTGTTGATAGTCACGTGGCGGGCACAGCCCGGCATTGCCGACGAGCCCCAGCATGCTTTGATGGGTCCGATCACCCCGGCCATGCTCGAGACCATGGAAATACCCTGGGAGTTGTTCCCCACCGAAAGCGCACAGATCGGACCTGCTCTCGAGCGCGCCATCGCCCACATGGATCAAAACGGCCGGCCCTACGCGCTGCTCATGCAAAAGGGCAGCGTGGCTGCCTATCCTCTCAAGCCCGGTATCGGCGCCATGGAGAGCCGATCGAGCACGCGGGCATCTCCGGCGTTCGCGGCGGCGCAAGATACGGCGGCGAGTGCACGGCCCTCGCGCCAAGACGCGCTGCGCACGGTCGTGGCCCGGACATCCCCGGACTCGACCGTGCTTTTGGCGAGCACGGGCTTTTGCGGACGCGAGTTGTATGCAATCGATGATCGGCCCAATCATCTCTACATGGTGGGGTCGATGGGATGCGTGGTGCCGTTAGGCTTAGGACTCGCGCTGGCGCGCAGAGACTTGCGCGTGATCGTATTGGACGGCGACGGCGCAGCCCTGATGCGCCTGGGTGCGTTCGCAACGGTAGGTGCTTATGGACCTCCGAATCTTTGGCATCTGCTGCTGGATAACGGCGTTCATGATTCGACCGGCGGCCAAGCCACCGTATCGCCATGTGTCTCGTTTGCCGCGATAGCGGCCGCGTGCGGTTACGCCTCGTCGCTCGAGACCAGCGACCTCGACCGGATCTCGAGTTGGTTGAGCGAGCGTCCGCTCGATGGCGCGCGCTTCGCGAGGCTTTTCATAGGGGCGGGCACGCCCCCTGATCTTCCGCGCCCCTCGCTCGCTCCCCTGGACGTGAAAACACGCCTGATGCGGCACATCGGCGCACCGCGCGGAGTCCACTAGTGTTGCTGCTCAACCCCGGACCGGTAAGTTTAAGCGAACGAGTCAGACGCAGTATGCTGCAGCCGGATTTATGCCATCGCGAAAGCGAGTTCTTCGATTTGCAAGACGAGGCGCGCCGCCGCCTGCTGGCAACTTACTCGTTGGACCCCTCGCAGTGGGCTGCCGTCCTCATGACCGCCTCGGGCACGGCAGCGGTCGAGAGCATGGTCGCGGCATTGGTACCCCGGAGCGGGCGGCTGTTGATCGTTGAGAATGGCGTGTATGGCGAGCGCATAGCACTCATTTGCGCCCAGTACGCAATCGCGCACGAGCGCGTCGTGGGCGACTGGATGCAGCCGCCCGACCATGCCGCAATCGCTGCACGACTCGCAGCGCCGCCGAAGAATTCCGGCTTTACGCACGTTGCCGTCGTTCATCATGAGACCACGACCGGCCGCCTCAATGATCTGCGCGCGTTGGCCGGGCTGTGCCGGGAACACGGCGCGGCGTTGTTGGTCGATGCGGTGAGCAGTTTCGGCGCTGAAGCCATCGATTTCACGGATCCGGCGTTGTCCGCGGTCGCCGCCACGGCCAATAAGTGTTTGCATGGGGCGCCGGGAGCCGCGTTTGTGATCGTGCGGCGCAAGGAGCTGCAAAATGCGGCGAGCCGAACCTACTACCTGGATCTGGCCAGGCTGGCGCGTTTGCAGGACGAACGTAATACACCTTTCACGCCCGCCGTTCATGTTTACTATGCGCTGGTTGAGGCTTTGCGCGAGTACGAGGAGCAGGGCGGCAGAGCCGTTCGATACGATCGCTACGCGGCACTGGCCGAGCGCGTTCGAAGGGGACTTGCCGCTCTCGGGGTCGCGGCGGCCATTCCGGCGCACGAATCATCGGTGGTGCTACGCGCTTACAATCTGCCCGCGGGAGTGTCGTACGCCCAATTGCACGATGGACTGAAAGCCGATGGGTTCGTGATTTATGCAGGACAAGGTAATCTGTCGAAGAGTCTGTTCAGAATTTCGACCATGGGCAATTTGACACCGGCCGACATCGATCGGCTGCTGCAGTGTTTTGCGCGGCTGCTCCATTGAAGCGCGCACTGATCATGGCTGCCGCCGCGATTTCCCTGGCGGCACCCTGCTGGTCGGAAATCCCGCCTGGAGATCCCGGGTCCGACGCGCCCGCGGGTCCCCTGCCGCTGCCACCGCCGCCGAGCCCGCCGAAACCGGGATGGACGAAATGGTTCAATCCCGAGACGGCACCGTTCATTCCGGTGCCTGAAATCGCGCAGGACCCAAACAGCGGCTTGACCCTCGGGCTGATTCCCACCTGGGTCAGCACCGATGAAAACCACAATGTCAGCCGGATTGTCGCGCCCGATGTCATTTACAACCCTAACTTCGGGGTTGGCGTGCATGGACGTATCTTTGCGTACTCTTCGGGCGACGAACAATGGTCGGTCGTGAGCGGGATCAAGGAAAGAGTCGAGCGCGAGTTCGACGGGGAGTACCAAATCGGCCGTTTGCGCGAGAGTCTCTGGTCGATCAACTACAGTTTGGTGTACGACCGCGACGGCACGACGCGGTTCTACGGCGTCGGCAATCTTACCCGTGAACGGGATCAAACCAATTACACCGACCAGCAAGA
>Ga0265760_10000103_pt1 | contig 21809 bp, 16 predicted proteins | sample NZIome_2_FD_200831 | JGI IMG/M metagenome (GOLD analysis project Ga0265760, IMG submission 200831) | Metatranscriptome of rhizosphere microbial communities from Maridalen valley, Oslo, Norway - NZI1 (Metagenome Metatranscriptome) | ecosystem: Host-associated > Plants > Roots > Rhizosphere >...
GCGAACACCGTGATTTGATGAGCCATCGTTTCAAGGAAGGGTGGGATTGGAGGGACGCCGCGGCGGGATGACATCTGCGGCCACTCTACCTTGATGATTTCGCTGACGTCGCGACGCAGTTCGGTCCGCACCTGCGAGCGCACGGGATCGGGTAGTCCTCCAACAACGCGGTAGAGATCCGAGATCGCGTTGATATGGTCCTGGACGAGTGCCTCGGTCGCGTTGTGTTTTTCCCACACGACTACCACGACGAACCCGAGGACGACCGCATAGATCACCCCGACTGCTGCGAAAATGAAGCCCGCCACGTCGTTATGCCGGCGGAGCACGTCGCTCGTAAAGCGACGCTGGATGAGCGCATGAATCGCAACCGCGAGGGCCATTATCGCAACGACGACCAGCACCTCGACGGCGGCTTCGGCGATATTCACACCCTCCAAGCGACCGAGATTCATGCGGCTAGACGTAATCCTCGAGCGTAAGGTCCATGTCGTGCGTTGCACCGTCCTTACTTTTGACCACCAGACGCTCGACGGTTCCAGGTTCTGCCAAGAAGAGCTCACGAACCTGACGCAGCGAGAGACCCGAAGAGCCGTTAACCGATTCGATCACATCGCCCTTGGCCAGACCTGCATGTGCCGCCGGCGTTTCGGGGCGAACGTCGATGATCGTTATTACACCATCGTTGACGAGGAAGACTCCGCTGCGATCCCAATGATCGCGTATGTCGAAGTCTGCGTTCGGCGTGAGTGTCATGGTGAGCCGACGATAATCGAGCGTCATGGTGAAGCGCTTCCAGACTGCGCCGCCGACATTGCCGCCGATGAACGGCATCGCAAGGCCGCCTTTTCTTTGCATCGTATAATCTCCGACGAGATCGCGAAGCGTCAGGCCGCCAAACGAAAGCATCTGCACGCGCCCGAGCCGTCCAAAATTGGCGCCACCGACCCCGAATCCATTGGCACCCGGTGCAGTAAGCTTTGCCGGAACGACGCGCGGATGCGCTTCGACGAACGGTCCAAAGAGCGAGATCGAGTTCCGTGCACCGGTATCGAGCGCGCAGGTCGTCGGCACGTCATCGATCCTGCACGCAAATTGCGGCTGCGTGCCGTAGAGCGCAATCGGTACGACGGTCGCGCCGGCTGGAGGCGCATAGGAGCCCGGCATATCAAATACGACCTCCCTTTTTTCGTAATCGAAGGTCGTTACGAAGCGCGACAGCACCTCGTAGCCGATCACCCCGTCCATTGGCATTCCGTGGGCCATTCCCAAGCTCTGTGCGATCGGAAGCACGACAAAGACCTGATTGGTGACTAGAGCATTTCCGAGTTGCAGCGTTTTGATCGTTGCGAAACTCGAGTCCGAGCTCGCACTGCCCGCGCCCGTCACTTGAGTCGACCCGCCGCTGGCCACGCCAAGCTGTTCGACGACGCCCGGATCGATGACGTTCGCTCCGCCGGTATCGAGTTCGAAATGGAAGGGGCCCTTCCCGTCGAGCAAGACGTCGAGATACACGTGGTTCTCTGAGAGCTGAATCGGAACGGAAGCCTGCGTCGCGGCGTCCGCTATCGAGAAATCGTGCGGCGACGATTCCGGAGCGACCATACGGGTAGCGCCTCCAGGCGGATTCACCTCGACACTCGTCACGGCGAACGACGTAGTGTTCCCCGCGTTGGTCGAGGTGTCCACGCGATAGGGAATCATGACGCCAGCTACCGGCTTAAAATCCGCCATGGTGGTGGTGGTCACCATCGGCCCGGCTATCTGCACTGCCTTCACCGGCAGATGCGTTGCACGATCGAACCAGATGTCGATCGGTACGCTGGATTTCGGCGGCGTCACGGTGAGGACGTCGTAGTTTACGCCCCGCTGACTCTTTGAACCAGCCCACGTGACGGCCGCACCGCCGAACCCCGGCATCCAGAGGTCGTAGTTAGCGAGGTAGGCTTGATCGACGGCACTCGAGCGCCCGAGGACGCTTCCGTCGACGATCACCAGTCCGGTTTGGTCGAGGTTCCAGTTCTCATTTCCGTCCCATCCGCTGCCGCCGCCAAGAGGCGGCGTTGAAAAAAACGATGCTTGTCGCATGCCGCCCAGTTCGTTCCAGTTATCCCCACTCCCGGAGAGACCCGCAGCTACGACGCGGCCGTGTGCGTGGATGACTTCGATCGAATGCAAAGCATCGACGTGGAGAGCTATGCCTGATTGGCTTATGAGCGCTCCAACGCGCGGATCGCCACGGGCGTGCAAGACCTGCGGCGCGATTGATAGCAGCACCGCCACGCTCGCGGTAACTCCAATCTTCACCCCGGCCTTGAAATTTGCGCTCATAGATAATATATTATCTACGTGAAACTTCTCGTGTCAACCCCCGATCTGGTCGTGGAGCGGCTGCGTGACGAGATCGTGACCGGGCGGCTCGCGCCGGGTGAGCCCTTGCGCCAGGATGAGATTGCCCGATCATTCGGTGTGAGTCACGTTCCAATTCGTGAAGCCTTTCTCAGGCTCGAAGCCGAACGACTCGTCGAGATTCGACCGCGTCGGGGGGCAATCGTCGCGGCGCTTTCCGCAGCTGAGCTCGAAGAGCTAAACGAGATGCGCGCGGCCTTAGAATGTTGTGCGCTGCGCGTCGCTGCACCGAACTTTACGAATAGCGATTTGCAGAAGGCGGCCCAGGTGCTGGATCGTATCGATCGCCAGCCAGAGCGTTGGGGCGAGCAGAATACGGCGTTTCACACCTTTCTCTACAGACCCGCAGAGCGGCCGCGACTGCTCGCCGAGATTCTTTCGCTGCAGCGGAACGTCGAGCGATACGTTTATCAGGAAGTTAAGCTAACGAATAACTTTGCGGATTCACAGCGCGAGCACCGCAAGTTGCTCGAGCTCGTCTCTCGAAGAAAGATAGAGGAAGCCTGTTCACTCCTGAACGACCATATTCTTAAGCCCGGGCGTATTCTGGCCTCCAAGTTACGTAAATCGGGGCAGGCCTAGGCCGGCCAGAGAGTCACATCCGCGATACTTCAAGCGTTGCGGAGCCTAACAGGAGACCATACTGTGAAGGCTTTCTATCTATCCCCCGTCCTGATCGCCGTGCTCGCCGGGGCAGCCCCCTACTCGAAAATGAGCCCTCTAAGCCAATACTTGATGAACCGGCAGGAGGAAATCGATCTCGCTCGCAGCGCCGCCCCTAAAGCGATCTCGAGCCACGCGACCGTCCTGGTCTTGACCGCGAGCGGATACGAAACCGCTGTAGAAGGCACGAACGGCTTCACCTGCCTGGTGGAACGCTCGTGGACCAAAGCCTTCGACGATGACAATTTCTGGAACCCAAAAGCGCTCCCACCGGTGTGCTATAACGCGCCGGCTTCGCGCACCGTGCTGCCCTATACCATCTTCTCGACGAACTTGGCGCTGGCCGGCGCAACCGAAGCGAAGATACACGAGCGCATGAATGCGGCGATTGCCGGCAAGCAGTTGCCGCTCCCGGAAAATGGTTCGCTCGGCTATATGATGTCGAAGAACCAATACATCGACGATCACGTCAAGGCGTGGTACCCGCACATCATGATTTACACCCCCAAAGCTTTGGGGGCAAACAGCGGAGAGAGCTGGGGCGCGGATCGAAAAGACTCCCCAGTCGTGTACGACAGCAATCACCTTGTCTGGCCCCAGCCGTGGGCGGTGTTCTTCGTTCCCGTTGCTCGCTGGTCCGACGGAACGTCCGGCCCGGAGCTTTAAACCGATTAGCGCGCTTCGGCCGAAGGCGCCCCCGCTGCGTCCGGACGACGTGCTGCTCCATCGGCTCTCATGCTTCATGCGAATCTTTAGCCGTTCGGTTTGGTCAGTACGTAGACCGTTCCGGCGCCTTTCTTGCCGCCTTGCCACGTAGTGCCGTAGATCGTCTGGCGGTAGGGGACGACACCTCCCAGTGGAGTCTCCCCATCAGCGCACCTCTTCAGTTTGCAGAAACTGTAGAGCGAGCGAAACTCGTACGACGAATCCGCGGGCTTCATCGCAAAGACCGTTCCCTTGCGGTAGAGGCCGCCGCTCGACGTCGTGCCGTAGAGCTCGCCGCGCTTTCCAAAGGCAAGCGTAGCGTCGGGGGCCGAACCGTCGGTTCCCGCAAACGCGTGCAGCACCGACTCGCTATAGGCCGTGCCGGCGTGTTTCATTTCGAACACGACGCCGCAGCCGATGCCGGAGCAGCCGGTACCGCCGCCCTCCGCGGTAACGCCGAAGAGGTTCCCGTGCTTGTCCAATAGGAGTCCCGCATAGGGATCGGTGCCGTCGTCGCCGCCGGCGAACTCGTGCAGCACGGTCTCCGTATATTGCGAACCGTTCGGCGTGAGCTTGAAGACGACGCCGCAGCCGGTATCGCAGCCGCTGCCCCCGCCGCTCGCGGTCGTCCCGAAAAGCGCGCCGCCGGCGTCGGCGACGACGCCGGCCTCTGGATAGAGCCCGTCGGCACCGGTGAAGGCGTGCAGCACGGTCTCAGTATATCCAGACGACGATGACGTCAGCTTGAAGACGACGCCGCCGTTTTTGCTACCGCCGTAGAGCGTGGTGCCGTAGATCGCGCCGCTCGAGTCGAGAATCAGAGTGCTTCGCGGGTTCGAACCATCCTCGCAACCCACTTGCGGGCAGAAGCTATACAACACGCTCTCTTTATACAAGCCATCTTTCCTCGGCGTCAGTTTGAACACGACGCCGCTGTTATTTGCTCCGCCTTGGTAGGTCGTGCCGAACATCGCGTGCTTTCTGTCGAACGTGACGTCGGCGTAAGGTAACGCACCGTCGGCGCAGTTGGGCTCCTTGCAGAAGCGGTACAGCGGGAAGTGGATATAACCCGAGTCGGTGTTTGACATGATGTAGACCGTACCGCAGCTGCTTCTTTCGGCTGGACAGCCGAGGTTGCCACCGCGGGTCGTGGTGCCGAAGAGCGAGCCATAAAGCCCGACGGCGAGGCCGCCTCGCGGGCGTTCCCCGCTATCGTTCTGATAAAAGTAATAAAGAACGAATTCGCGCCGTTGACCTCTAGCGGCTGGTTGAGCCGACGGTCCGCTTAGCAGTGGTGCGCCAGGACCAGCTGGCGTTGTTTGGGGTTGCCCGCAGGCTGCGAGCAATAGGGCAACCGCGCAGGGCTTCCAGGTCAGAATCCGCATCGCACACTCCTCTGCCCGGCGATCCCCGGCCCTCGCCGGTACGAAGCAAGTCTTCGGAAAAGTTGACCAGGGTTCCCTGTAGCACGGCGCTGGCGGAGCCCGCGGGTGCCTGGCTGCCTAAGACGAAAAAACGCAGGCGGGGTAGCAGCCCTCAAAGTCGGAGGTGCGTATGAGGAATTTAACGACGGGCGCTGTGAACGGTCGCATCATTTTGGCGCTATCGTTGTTCGTGTTGGCGGCGTGCGGAGCCGAACAGGCCGGTGTCATCCCTTCGCGCGATGTTCTCCAGGGGCAGGCTCGAATCGTTTCCAGCGTCGTTAGCGCCGGCGGCAAATCGTACGTGGTCGATCAGCTGTACACGCCTTCCGAAAGTAACCTGGAGGGTATTGCCGCCGGGCCGGAGCGGCATATTTGGTTCACGGGTGACACGCTCGTCGGAAAATCGTCAATAAAAAGCGATATGTCGGAGTTTTTCATGGCGGAGTATGGCAACGCGACTTCGATCGTTGAAGGGCCTGACCAAAATCTCTGGGTCACGCTCTATCCCGGCGCCATCGGGCGAATGTCGCCCAAGGGTCATTTAGCCGCGTTTCCGCTGAGCCGCAAATTAGGCAGCAGCCCATTCTCGATTACCAACGGCCCCGACAACGCGCTCTGGTTCATCGCCGACGCCTCAAAGAGCTATATCGTCCGCATCACCTTGGCCGGCCAAACTAAGGAGTACAGCACGAAGGCGCCGGGCTCCAAACTTCAAGGCCTGACCTTCGGCAACGACGGAAAGCTTTGGTTTACGGATGCGGGAACGAACAAAATCGGCCGCATGAGCGCGACCGGCGCCGTCACGGAATTCAGCGTCCCCACATCAAACGCCGGATTATCCGGAATCTGCCAAGGCCCCGACGGAAAGCTATGGTTTCTCGAGCAGAACGCAAACAAAGTCGCCAGCGTTACGCCCTCCGGATCGTTTGAAGAGTACGATATCCCGACCCCCGCCAGCGGACCAGTCGGCATCGTGGCTGGCCCGGATGGAGCTCTATGGTTTACCGAAGAGCTCGCGGGCAAAATCGGGCGCATCACGACGCCGGGGAAGATCGTCGAACTGACGCTGAAGGGAGCGTACCCGCGGCCTTTTGACATCACGGTGGGAAGTGATAGGAACCTTTGGTTCACCGAGTCAGAGTCGTACGGCATCATGGGGCGCGTCGATTTACACGAGGTCCCAGACTCTGATCCAATCTACTCTGAGATCTCGTTGTCGCTGAAGAACGCGCATCCGCAGCTTGGCGTTCCCGAGAGCTTTCCGCTATCATTTTCCGTCTACGATCTAAAACATCGTTTGCTCAAAGGGCAGTATCCAAACGCCATTCATTTAACGACAAGCAGACCAAGACGGGCATCGCTGCCTGAAACTATTATAACGTCGTCCACCTCAAAAGTAAGCGTCGCATTTTCAGGGCACTACACCGACGCCACCATCGGCGCAAACGCGAACGGCGGGGGAACCATTCAATTCGCCACGGTGCTCCCATCGGCGCCCCGCGAAAAGGAGCTGCCGCGTCCGGGTTACGGTTTGACCGCGGGTCCGGGCGATACGCTTTGGATATGCTTAGCGAACGGCTCGATCGCTACATACTCGAAGGACGGCGCAGTGAAAGTCTACCATGCGACGACGTCGTTCAAAGAAGAAGGGTGTTCGATGCTCGAAGGCCCCGATCGCAACGTTTGGTTTACCGACTACTCGAATAACCGGATCGGAAAGATAACGCCGCAGGGAAAGGTCACGTTCGTCGGGCTTGGCAGCGACGCTTCGCCATACTCAATGGCACTCGGTTCGGACGGAGCTCTCTGGTTCACGGAGTCCTTTCCGGGCCAGATCGGAAGACTTACGACCGATGGTCAGCTCACCACATTTAAGGTGCCGTCTCCTCCCGAAGAAATCGTCGCCGGCCCCGATGGAAACTTATGGTATAACGCCTCCAACGACAGCATCTACAAACTTACGACGAGCGGCAAAAGCAGCCATGTGCGAAGCGTTTACAGGTTGGGGGGCGGACTCTGGGTGGCATATCAGCATCTATGGTTTTACGATACGCTCAACATACAGCTCGACGAGATGTCGACTACAGGCGCGATCGTTCAGGAGTTTTCCGTGCCCAACTACTGCTTTCCATTCTCGCTAACGAGTGGACCGCGGGACAGCGTGTGGTACGTCGATTCTGGGAACGACTGCGCCGCCCGCATGACGCTTTCAGGGAAGTTTACCGTCGTACCAACCTATAGCCAAAAAGAAAATCCGGGACTCTTCACAACGATCGTCGTTGGCCCCAACAAGGATCTCTGGTTTACCGAGACCGGTAAAGATGGCCTCGGCTGGCTTGACCCTACGACGATGTAGGGAAGCTTGCGCCGAGTACCCTCCCGGCAATGAGCAATCGGCGCGTTGCGCACCCTCACTTACCGGAACGGGGCGGGAACGCAGATTATCTGTCGGGTGGCCACGTCGACGCTGAGGGCTTCGCACGGACGATGATCGCCGCGTGCAAGACGCCTGCGCCATCGTACTTTCCTCGCACGTTAAACGGCCTGCCGACAATCAAGTCTTCACTGCGCTCATTTTTGAGCGCCGCCGAGGCGTCAACCTGAATGAATTTGCCGGCACGCGTGCGCAGGGTAAGCCGCGAGCCGTCGACCTTAACGAGCGTTCCGGTGACGTCGTTCGGCGTCTTGACGGCGCCGCGGTACGCAGAAGCCGCAATCGCACGACCCGCTGCCGACGCCGCGGAGGAACCGCCGAGCCCGAAGATTTCGAGCTGCTCGTAGCTTGCGACGTAGACGTGGCCGTTTGCCACGACGGGAACGAGATTTGCGTTTCCATTCGCCGCGGTCCAGTAGCCGGCCGAAGCTTGATAGAGCGTTTGAAGCTGCGAGCCTTGCTGGGGCTCTGCCGAAAGCGCGACGAGCGTTAGCGGCCCGGGCGCGTACTCAGGCCGCGCGAGCGCCCAAATGATCGCGTTACCTCCGCTCTTCCTGGATGAAACCGTGGTGAAAAAGCCGGGATCTTGTCCGCTGGGCAATCCGGCCGATCCTAACAATGTCAAACGGGGTTTGCGTTTGCCCTTGACCTCCCATAGGCTCACAGTGCTGCCGCCGCTTGCGACGATGCGCTGATGCGTCTTCTTTTCGGCGAAGTACGATGGCCCGCACCAGCATCCGCCGATAGAGACCTCTGCTAAATCGTGGTTCCGACCGTTTTTAACGTAACCGCCCAAGCTGTTCTGATCGAGCAGGTACATCGTGCCCTCTTTTCCGGCGGCCGCTGCCAGGGGCTTGGAAGAATATTGGGGCAACAGCATCACGCCGCCGGATCCTAAGTCCTCATCGTATTCGTCGAGTAATGCTTCATCCGACGGCGTGAAGATGCTGAGGAGCTGCGTGAGGTCGGCGCTCATCTTTACGACGCTCTCGGGAACGTTGGTTACCCCGTTATACGTGGTTCCGGAATAATCAGAGTTTCCTGTAACGAAGTAAATATTACCCGATGGATCGGCCGCGACCCCGTATCCGGACATCCAGATGGACGACAAGAAGAAACTGTCGGGCGACTGTGATAGACTATCGTTTAGCTGGTTTGCCGGCAGCGGAGTCAGAGATCCCGCCTGCCACCCGAGCAGCCAGCCGCGCGACTGAGATGCGGAGAAGTCGCAGAAACTGCCGAATCCAGCGTATATGTTCCCGTTCGCTTCGAGCAGCCCAGGGCGCTGCCGCTCGTAGGTCGCGTTGAAGGTGTAAGTATCGCCGGTAGTGAGGGTGTGCGACGCGGATACGACGACCGAAGGCGTCACATCCGAGAGATCCGAGAGGCTGAGCTCATGGATGCGGTACGTCGGTACGCTCGCCTCCAACACGTAGGCAATAACGTACATTACGCCGGCGGCGCGGTCGATGACCGGCGTTCCGTCAATACCGACATTTGGTCCATTGTTGTTGCAACCGAGCGGCGAAGGAACCGGAGAACCGAGATTGGTTTGAAAGAGAACCGACCCGCTTGAGGCGTCGATCGCGTAGACGGAGTTGCTCTCGGTTGCAACGTAGACGACATCGTGCGCGCTGCCAGACTTCGATCCGCGAGTCGTAGTGACGCCCGGGACGAAGAGCGGTTGGGTATCGACTTGGTCGTCCAGCGATGTGCTGTGGAGCAAGCCGAAGGAACTGTTGTTGACGTTAGCATACGTCAGCGTCGTCTCGTCGTTGTTCCATCCCGTTCGAAAGTTGTCGTAGTGATACGTCGTGACCGCGAACTCGGATTGCGATCCAGGGCTAACCGTTAGGGCTCGGGCGGCGCCGGTCTCCTTGATGAGGCGCAGAACATTCCCGCCTTCGGGGTAACGGTAGAGCACAACGCCGCGAGCATCGGAGATGACGACGTTGCCTTTGTGAATCCAAATCTGGCGGCCATTTACGGAACCGTCGAGCGCGATCCTACCCGCCGGTTGAGCCTGATAGCCGGTCACCGCATAACGAAGCAACGTCGCGTCGCTTGCTACTACGATGTATTTGCCGTCCCATTGGATCGAGCCGGCGCGAGCCGGACGCGCTCCGTTCCAGTCGACGACCCGAAACCGTTTGGCACCCTTGGCGAGTTCGACCAGATCGCCGGCAGCCGTCCACGCGAAGAGATCGCCATCGCTGTCGTACGTAAGGGACTCGTAGCCGTCGTTATTGCGCGCCGCGTAAACTGCCGGCGTGCCTTTTGCGCCGGCATAGATCGCTACGCCGGACTGGGTATCGGAGTTGCCCGTGACGGCGAGATTCCCGGTAGCGGCATCGACGGCGCAGACCTGAGCGGTGCCTCCGAGTGGATCGTGCAGCAACTCGAGCTGCCGGGTGCCGCCGTGGGAGTAGCGCGCGATCTCGTTGCCGGCCGGAGCAAAGACGTCGCCGTTTCTCGCGGCACAGAGCGCATTTGCGCGAACGCTGAGGAGCCTGCCCTGCGGCTTGCCGACGGGGTAGGAAAAGACGCGAACGCTACCATCCTTCGAGTCGGCCACGTAGAGGAGATCGCTGGGTTGGGCATCGTCGGACATCGAGGAGCCAACCCCCAGCCGGCCCAACTCCGCCGCGGCCTGGTTGGACTGCCCCGGCACGAGCGAAGTGGTCTGATTCTGCGACCCTCCACAGCCCGCAGCAATCACGAGAACAGCGCATGCACTTAACCCGCTGCGCATCAACCGCGAGAAAGCCTTCACAGCCATGACCCCTCCTTTTCGCCTGCTTGAAACTTCTGCGCGGCACCAAGCACCGCCTAGGTCTTCGATTGGCGCTGAAGATTCGCCGCATAAACTCAAGGCCTTTCTGGAGGGAAACTGCGGAAATACCGATCGACGCCTTCGGTCAGCGGGGCTATTCGGTCAGCGGCGCGACCCCGATTGTGTCCAGCTGAGAGTTAATCGATTTCACGGCCGCCTCAATGGACGCTCCGTTGCCGGAGTCAGCAGCAGCGGCTTTGTTGAGCTGGTCTTGCCAAGCGAGCAGCGCGGGCTTACCACCTTCCGTGGCTCGCTCCATCCACGTATCGCTGGTCCTCACCTTGCGGCAATCGTCCTGTTTGGCCCATTCCCCACCGATCCGACGCCCGAGCGACGTAAGCTGGGCGGCCACCGCAGCGTTTGTGCTTGGGTCGGTGACGCGCACGAGGATCGCTTGACTATCCGAGAACCAGCCGCCGTACCCCCGCGCGCCAAAATAAAATGCGTGCACCTGCCCCCAATACTTGTTCCAACTCTGCCACTCCGACTCACAGTGGTCTGTCTGCCAAACCGCACGGAAGGAATCTTTCCACGAATCGAGGGTCGCAGCATCGTCGGCAAGACAGCAGGCTCGTGCGAGGAGAAAGATCGCGAATGCAACTGGTAGTGCGCGCAGTACTCGCGGCGCTCTGCATCGTGAGATAGACATCGAAGGCTTGCTTCTGCGCGGCCGTCCGCTTTCCCGGGACGCCCGGTACGCGGACGTACCTACTGGCGGTCAAAGGGACGCCGGTTCGAGGGACACTTCGTCCCCTTTGGCGGTGTGATGAGAGCGACGAAGTACGTGCTGATCGCTCGTTCCACGCACGTGCTCGGATCCGCGTCGCTGGTATGACCGTAGCCGTCGTGGGTTAGAAGAACCGCGTTGCCAAGCCGCGATGCGGCGCGGACGGCGTTATCGTATGCCGTGTTCGGATCGAACCGCGTACCAATTACGAGGATGCGGTTTTGCGTGAACGTATTCCACGGGCCGGTGTAGCGATCGGTGCTGCGCACGAGCCAAGACGCGCACGGAGCCCAGAGCAGCCAGCCGTTCACGGGCCCGCTCATGAAGCTCACGCCGCTCAGGCCACCGATGACCTCGGGCCAGTTCTGCGGTCCGGGCCGAGGTGGAAACGGCTTATCTGCGCATTGAAGTCCGACAGCCGAATCGAGTGCGGGCTCGAGAAACGCCTTCACGTCTCGAGCTGTGCTCTCAAGCGCGGAGCCGTCGCCGCGAGCGGCTTTGTCGAGATCGGCTGCGAGCTCCGGCCACTGTGTGGGAGCGCCAAGGCGCACCCACAGGACGATCAAAGTATCCCCGTAGGTCAACGTGCCGATCGGCGCGCGTCGCAAACGCGCCAACAGCCGCCCCACACGCGGTGCAACCGGGCCATCGCCGGCCAGATCGCAGCGTGGCCGGCCGGCACTTTGGCAGAGCGACTCGAACTTGCGAAGGACCAGATCTGCGTCACCGATACTCTTCGCAATGCTCTCTGCAGTTCCGGCGGTAAACGCGACCGGGTCGACCACGCCGTCGAGTACCATGGTGCGGACTCGGAGCGGGAACATGTTGGCGTACGTTTGACCGATGAACGTGCCGTACGAGACCCCCCGATAGTTCAGCTGAGAATCGCCGACCAGTTGGCGCAGGTAGTCGAGGTCGCGGACCGTGTCGACCGTAGAGATATGCGCGAGCAACTCACCGCTGAGCGAGGTACACCGTTTTACGAACTCCACGGTCTTGGGCAGATATTGTATGGACTCGGCCTTTGTCGCCGGTATCGACCAGTCGCGCCCCCAGAACGTCTTTCGACTTTGCGCGTTGCTAAAGCAAACAACGCGATCGCTGTCGCCGGTACCACGCGGATCCCAGCTAACGACGTCAAAACGACCTCTACCGATTGCATCGAGCTCCGGAGCCGCGTCCCTCACTTTCGGGACGCCGGCAACGCCCGGACCGCCCCAATTGAAGAACAACGAGCCAATGCGTTCGGAAGGACGGCTGGCACGGTGGCGGATCACGGCGAGCTCGATGTCGCCGTCGTCCGGACGCTGCCAATCCAGCGGAACCGCGACTCGAGCGCACTCCAGGCCTTTAGCAGGCTCGTAGCAAGGGCTCCAGGCGATGCGTTTACTGGGCTGTAGCGCCGGCGTGGGTCCGCAAACGAGCGCTACGAGCATGCCGACCGCTGGAGCGAAAGCTGCTAGACGACTCCGAGAAGCTAGTAATTTACCAAACACTGCGCGCCGCCAGCCGCATCTACACGGGGCTACTTCAGGGTCTTGAAGTAATGCGGCTGTTCGGTCCAGGTGCCGTTGTTAAAGCGCAGGGTGCTCGTTACGCGCATTTTGGTCGGGCAGCATAGCGGCGCGTTTGCGGCATAGTATGGCCCCATAAGCTGCAGCACGTCTCCATGCGTGCTATGCACGACGCTTGCCGTAAGGTCGCACGAGTTCTCGACGGAAAGGGAGGTCATAACCGATCGCATTGCCGAGCCGTAGTAGAACACGTCCACACGCGCCATGCCGCAGTCGGCGCCCGTCTCGTGCGACTGCACGACGAGTTGTTGCGCGCCGGGCCCCATCAGCTCGCCGGTTCCGGCGATCTTTGCGGCCTGCACTGGGAACCAGAGCGGCGCACCCTGTGCCTTCGTCACGCGCGCGAATGGTACGGAGGAATTGGGCGAGCGATACTTGAGCCGGTAGACGGTGTCATCGATGGCGTAGAACGACAGAAACCACTGGTAGAACGACGTACCGTTTCCTGTGCCGAGGATCTTCTTGCTCAGCACCGCGCGCCACTGACTGTGCATCGCTTCACCCGCTAAATAGACGAGTTGGCTTTGGACGATCGTTCCGGGCGGTTGGGGCGCAAACGTGTAGTGCGGCGGTTCGCCCGCGCGAGCCGAGGCGCAAAGCCCGAACGAGCAGAGGGCTATTACGAGCCAGGCCTTCATCAGGGAGTTTGTTCCGGATTTGGGGTTGGTGTCTCCGCCGGCGCGGACGTGTATGTTTGCATCGTTGGCTGCGGAAGGGGTGTGCCGCTCGAACTGTGACCGCGGAGGAACTGGTCGCCCGGCTTCCAGACGGTATCGTCGGCAAACGTTACCTGCCGCACGTGCACGGTTTCGTTCGTCATGCTCCGCACAACGTGGGCCGGCCACAGCCTACCGGCAAAACAGTGGTTGTCGATGTTCACCGGCGGGGTGAACGTGCCCTTATCCAGCCAGTCGAACTTAGCTTCAACGTCGCCTCGGTAGCCCGTTACGACGAACTGAAACTCTACGTCCGTCACGACCTTCGTCGCGATATTTCGGAACGAGACGCACTGCCGGTAGGTAAATGGCTGGCTTCCGTTCGTAAGCGAGGCCGCGAAGATATAGACGGGGTTGGAATGCTTGTCCGATATCCGCGTGTTGACCCGTAGCGGCTCCGGTGCCGGTGTCGGCTTTGGCGTCGGGGGCGGCGCCGGCGTCGGGCCGATGGGCGTGGGGTTTGCGCGCGTCCAGTAGGTGCCGTTACTCCAGTTGATCCTTCGAAGGTTGCCCGAGATGGTGCCGGTGATGCGCCCGCCTTTGAAGACGCCCCAGTCGGTGCTCAACGTGCTGGGGGTATCAAAGGTTCCCGTTGCCCTGACGCCGATTTCGTTGACGAGCGAGACCGAAGTGCCGCTTTGCGTGATGTAGCAGACAGCGCCCGGGTTACCGTTCGCGTACCATCGGCCGGTGATATCGGGCAGAGTACCGGCGCGTACCTGCGCTGACAGACACAGAGCGATTACGAAACTTGCGCAGATGGCAACTCTTGCAGCAGTGCTGATTTTCAGTGTCCGCCTCCCACATTGATTGCCTCGACCTTGCCGCTGATAAAAAGGAAGGCGAGGTGTCCGTAGAGCATTCCTCCGTGCGAATCGCTGACGTTCTGGTTGTAAAACAGAACCGAGACACCGCTCTTGGTGTAGATCTTTCCGAGGCCTTCGATCTTTTGGACTTGCGCAAGACTCATGCCGAGGTTCGCGCCGCGCTTGGTGCCGCTGGGAACCGAACGCCTAGGAAGACCGCCGGGAATGCTCGTCGTCCGAGTGATCACAAGATCGGTTGCTGTACCGTAAACCAAAAAGATTAGCGCTCTACTCGCCGGCGCATCATAGTATCCGGCCATGCAGCCCCCTCCACCGACGTTGGTCGTGTAGAAGCGCATCTGTTCGAACGCCGGGCCGGTCGGGCGCATCCTATCCCATCGGTAGGTCAGGATAGTATCGAAGGCCGACGGGTGAACGCCGTTTTCGGAATCTCGAGGTCCGATAGAAAAGATCTTGCTAGCGGGCTGTTGTGCGAACCAAGCGCGGAACGTCTCGCAGCTGTTGATTGCGATCGTCGCTTGCGAGGCCGGAACCGCTCCGATGCAGCTGACAGCGAGCCCGAGACTTAGCGCGACGATCCGGGCAGACCGGCAGAAATAAAGCATGCGAAGTCCTCATTTAAGCTTGCTGGATCGCCGTGGTGAAAACACGGTGAAGCAATCGTTCGCTCAGTGGGTCGGAAGCCCTCTTGCCCAGGAATGAACGCGGCGCGTTAATCGTCACCGTTCATACGGAGCCACCTGGAACTCGAATTGTGCGGGCGTCTGCGCGCCAGAACATTGCAAGAGTTATACTTCGGGACGTCGATCTTCTCAAACGGTTGCGCATTCGGCTGGAAGAAGTCGTTGAGATTGTTGAGGTAATCGGAGGCGTCCGTTGCCTCGAGCGATTTGAGCCGAAGTAGTTTCTCGGCGTATTTGAGCAGCGTCGCAAACTCGATTTCGGTGTGGGCGACGTGGTCACGCCGTACGTACGGAGAGACGACGAGTAGCGGTACGCGGAATCCGGGACCCTCTTGATCTCGTACTACGTATGGCGTCACGTGATCGTAGAATCCCCCCCAATCGTCCCAGAAAATGAAGATTACCGTGGAGTCCCAGTACTTGCTCTCACCGATCGCGTCCACGAGGCTTGCGACCCACGACGGGCCGCACCAACCAAACGGCACTCCAGGATGGTCCGACGATGCGAGACCGGGCAGGATCCAAGTGACGTTTGCAAGCTCGCGATGCGAGTCTTTGATATCGTCGAGGAAGGTGTACTCCGGCATGCGGAAGTTTGCCGTGTCGACCGAAGTCGCTTTGGCGCCTTCGTTCTCGTGGCAGTTTGCCATGTCCGGCTTCTTCGGCCAAAGATCGCCGTAGCGGACCGTCGCATTGACGTCGAGCCCATTGATGTTCGCGCAGAGCGAATGTGCGTAGAGGCGCCACGTTAGCCCGGCTTCGCCGACACGGTTGGCAAGCGACGGATACCTCACGCGGCGGGGGCCCAACTGACCGAAGCACGGGAACGGCCCCGTTGCCTCGGGCGACTCCTCGCCGGTCTTCGGATCGAGATGGAATGTGGTCGTCCCGGCCGGGGCATCGCAGCCCCATGGCGTGAACGCGCAATAGTCGTAGTGACTGTCGCAATAGCTCGAGCCTTTGTTAAAGTCGGGGGAGTCGACGACGTTGTTGGACTGGGCCGAGAAGATATATTGATGGGCCGTGTACGACTCGCTGTTGTGCCCCATGAAAAAGTGGTCGCCCAACGCATACTTCCGCGCGATATCCCAATAGGGTTTGGTTTCTTTGTAGTCGACGTAGGAGTAGATCGTGCCGACGGAGGCCGGCGGCGTGTAATTGGGATGCGGCGATGCGGCGATGTTGAAACCATCCATCCGGCATGGGGCTTTCTGGCCGACCGGGAAGGGCGGCCCCGCCGATGGATGGCACGCCCACAGCCACTCTCGATGGTAATTGTTGGGATCCTCCGTGCCGGTATAGGTTGCGAGTTCGACCTGTTTGAGCTTGATCGTCTGGACCTTATCTCCGTCGACGGCCTCGCCGCTGTCCGTCGCGGTGGCTTCGGGGAATGGATTCGGGCCTCCGAAGAGGTTGTCGAACGTCCGGTTCTCTTGAACGATGAAGACGACGTGCGTGATCCTGCTGAGTGCGGGTCCGGAGGCTTGGGCATTCGTCCTTGCGCCGGCGGGCAGCGCCGGAAGCGCCGGACCCGCGGACGGCGCTCTCCAGCACGCGACGAGTAAGACCAATGGGCCCAGAGCAATCCAAAGTATGCGCCGCATGTGACCTCCGCTTCGGAGTAACGTGAAGGGCATTTTGCGGAGACGCCAGTCAGTCCCTTGAGAAATGAAGCGGCGAAAGAATACGGTGCAAGCTCTTTGATGGGCGCGCGGGCTGGGTGCGCGCAAATGTACGGCTCCGCGTGGAATTGTTGCGGTTTTCCGATCTCGAATGTCACTCTGGGGCGCGCGAAGTATTCTCGAGTCTTAGTGGAGTTTTCAACGCCCTTCTATCGGCGACGCCGATCTTGGGGCAGTCCGAAGGCGCAGAAGTCGTTGCCGCCGCACGAGCCATAGAGGACGCCATTCAACACGATTGGGGTCGTATATCCGCCCCCCACGATCCCGCTCGACCAGAGGACGTTTCCATTCTTGGCGTCGAGGGCACATAGCTCGCCATCATTGTGATAGCAGCCGGCGTAGACGACACCGTTGGCCACGGACAGGTCAACGCCGCCGTAGCTATCGCCTGAAGACTGCGTCCAGAGTACGTTGCCGTTCTTGGCCGAGAACGCCTGGACGCCGGAGTCATCGTACTCGTAAACCACACCCTTGGCGACGGCCGGCTGGGCATGAAGCGGATTATTGCCGCTTATGTTGGTGGCCCATTCTCGAACGCCGGTCTTGGCGTTGAACGCGACGAGTTGGTCGCCACACGAACCGCCAGCCTGAAGGTTAGCGAAAAGCACGTTGCTCGCTGCGGTAACCCCGTCCGTCGAAGCGACATCGCAGCCCCCCGCCGAGAGCGGCGTGCACCAGCCTGCGTCGCCATTGCGCGCATTGAACGCGCAGAGGCTCGTATGACCGTTTGAGCCTTGGCACCCGACGGTGTAATACGCCGTGCCGTTCGCAACGGGATCGGCGCCGCCACCACCGTTGGCGCAGTGGTTACCGACCGAGTAGGCCCACGCGACGTTTCCAGAACTAGCCTGGAACGCTTCCCAAGTCGTGCCGCCGTAGGCGAATTCGGCGTAGACTTGCTTTCCGTCGACCGTGGGTGGGTTGAAAAGATCGCATTGGCAACCCGGGGCGGACCAAACTGGTTTCCCGTTCTTGCGTTGGTACGCGCAAAGCTCGTCGCCACTCGACGTTCCACAATCCGCGAGCACGAGGTTGCCGGCGACGGCAGGCGCGGTGCCCCCGTTGCCGGCGTAGCCGGCGCTCGACCAAATCGGCACTCCGGTGGATGCGTTCAAAGCGTACAGTTCGTTATAGCTCATTCCGTAGAGCACGCCGCCTTCCGAGACCAGGCCGTACGTCGTGTTTCCGCTGCCGGTACTCGTCGACCAGAGCATGGTCAAGCCGGCGACGTTGCTGCGCGAGAGCGTCTTCTCTTTCGGGTTGTAGCCGCTGTGACCAGAATCGAAGCCAACCTGAGGCCAATTGACAATTTTAGCGTGTCGCGTGGACGGAGCCGCAAACGTAGGGGCAGGAACTGCAAATGGATTGCCTGGGGGCACCGACGGGCCCGGCGCGCTAGCACCGGCACAACCGGCGAGCAAGCCCGCGAAGAGTGCCCACGCCGTTATGCGGGCAACCGCGAGTGAATGTCTTTTAGACTGCATAGAGGCTCCTTGAATTGGGCGGTAACAAACGATGTTCACACGCTACCAAGGCCGAAGCGAACGCAGTATGGGGGGAACCCTACCGGTAGGGTTCTCCCCATGTCGCGAGGTCCGAAACTGCGCTACCGTTCCAGCATGGTAATTCCAACCGCCGTGCGAGCGACCGTCCTCGAGCGCTTCAGGCAAATGGATTCTCGATACCGTGATGTCGTTATGTGCGCTTGCGCTATTGGGCTGCGCTTCGATCTCCCGGTGCTCCTCGCGACCGCGGCGCACCGCGAAGAGGACGTCCGCGCCGGTATCGATTTGGCATGCGGCCTCGGGCTGGTCGTCGCGGACGAAGGCGCTCTCGAATGCTATGCGTTTCGTCACGCGCTGACGCGCGACATCATCTACGCGGAACTTCTGGCTGTACGGATGCGACCGCTGCACCGTCGCATCGTTCGGGCACTGGAGCGAACGTATGCGCCCGGCGACGCGTCGCTATCGGAGCTTGCCTACCACGCCTGGGCCTCGGGCAATCCGCGCAAGTCGTTGCGCTACAACGAACGAGCCGGCGACGAGGCAGTGTCGCTGCGCGCCGGGCAAGACGCTCGCGTTTATTTTATCCGCGCTCGCAACCTGCTCGACGTCGATTCCACAGCCTATCGGCGCTTGACGGGGAAACTCCGTGCAATCACGGAGGCAGAGCCGCCCGATCCCGGGTAACATTGAGGTGTGATCGTGCGCCCGATGCTGTGCCGCCCCTTCATCGGCAGGCTGGAAGAGCTGGCCTATCTGCGCGAGCGCCGGCTGGAGGCAGGCTCCTCGCGCGGCGGCCTCGTTCTGATTGCAGGGGACGCCGGCGTCGGGAAGACGCGTCTCATCACGGAGTTTTGCGGCGCTCTGGCTTATTCGCGCTGGCGAATCGGACGGGCGGGGTGCCTCGAGTTCGCGAGTCGTCCCTATGGACCAATTCTCGAGCTTCTCGCAAATATCGATGAACGTTCGCTCGCCATTGGCTCCGCCGCCACCAAGCGCGAACGCCTCGACGCGATCGCGGATCGCTTTGCAGCGATTGCTGCGCGCAAAGCGCTGATCGTGGTTATCGAAGACGTGCATTGGGCCGACGCGGCGACCTTAGATTTCCTCGCGTACTTGGCACCGAAGTTACAGCGATTACGGCTGCTGCTTATCGCGTCTTTTCGTCCAGACGATCTTCACCCCGAGCACCCCGCTACAGCGGCGATCGCGCGAATGGGAAGCAATGCGAGTACGGGCCGGATCGACCTTGCACCGCTGCGAGGGGTCGAACTGCGGACATTCATCGACAAAGCACTTTCCGGCACACCGTTACCGGACGAGACGCGCCGCGCGATCGCGCTGACCGGCGAAGGCAACCCGTTCTTTACCGAGGAGCTGCTGAAAAGCGCCGTCGAGCACGGGTCGATGGTCCCCGCGGGAAGCGCGAAGAATCGTTTACCACAGAGCGTTCGGGTTGCGGTGCGGGAACGGTTACGGCCCTTTGACGACGAGGATCGTCGAATTTTAACGCAAGCGGCGGTTATCGGACGCAGCTTCGCATTGGAACTGCTTGCGCAAACGCTCGATACCGAGCCGCAGCGCGTTCTGCCGGCGCTGCGGCGTGCTCGCGATTTTCAGCTCGTTGAAGAACTGGACGCGGATCGGTTTCGCTTCCGCCACGCACTGACGCGCGATGCGATCTATGCGAGCTTCCTGGGCGCCGAGCTGCGACCACGTCATCGCTCGATTGCGCTTATGCTGGAGGATACACCTGAAGAATCCCGAGCGCTAGAGGCTCTGGCGTATCACTGGTGGGGCGCCGGAGAAGAAGCGAAGGCCGCCCACTACAACGAGTTGGCCGGTGACGCGGCCGCCCGGGTTCACGCGCATGAGGATGCAATTGCGTTCTACGAGCGCGCCCTGCAGCAGCCGCCGGCCGATCCGATAGCCCGAGGCTCGATCGTGCAAAAGATCGCCGATTGTCGCGTGTCGGTTTCGGTGGGTGAAGAAGTCTTGGCGACATATAATGCCGCGGCAGCAACTTTTCGTGATGCGCGGGCTTTCGATCGCGAGGCTGCGTGTCGCGTCCTTGCGGCGATGGCCGCGCAGGTTCTCGGATTGCCCGAGGCGACGCAGCCGTTAACGGAAATGCTCGAACGCCTCCCTTCTGAAGAGTTCCTGGCGAGCAGCAGACTGCATCTCGGTCTTGCATGGATCGCCGCGACGTTGTGGTTTCCAACCCAGGCCGAGTCTCATCTTCGGCAGGTAGATCCGCGTGCGCGCGCCGCGGCTCCCGACGTCAACTTGCGCTGCCACAACATCGCTGCCTGGGTGGCAATGACGTTCGGCGATGTCGTGCGGTTTCGCGAGGAACATGCAGCCTGGCTCGAGGCGGCCCGTTCGCGCGGCGCGCCGGTCGCGGTTGCCGCCGCTCACTCGAACGGTGCGATGTGCTACTCGTTCTTTGCCTTGCACGAGGAGGCGTTGCACCATATCGAGTGCTCGTTTGCCATCGCACGCGAATCTCGCAGCCAGGGTATCGAAGATGGGACGAACGCGATCGCCGCGTCGTGCTACTTCATGATGGGAGACTTGCGCCGGGCGCGCGTTGCGGTCGAGTCGGTGCCAACGACGACCGAATCGAAGTTCACGTGGTCGCTTGCAAGTGCGTGGGGCACCGCGATCGGATGCCGGCTCGATGACCGCGCATTAGTCGTCAAGTGGTTCGATGGTTTTGAGGCGCCGGTGGTTGCGGCTCCGGAAGCCGAGAACGGCGCTCCGTTCGCCGAAGTGATGGTGCGTCGCGGACGCCAAACCGATGCGGCGCAGTTGCTGCACCGCGCAATCCCCGATTGCGAACTTCTTCGAGGCAACGTGATGACGCTGCTTGCGGCCGCTCGTTACGGCACCGTCGGGGATCGTGCGCGGGCACGCGAGTATCTGGCGCGAGGCGCGGAAGGCTCGGCGGATTTGATCGAACGGCCCGCGCTCACGTTGTTTGACGCGATTGTCCGTTCGCGCGATGGCCGCTCCGAAGAGGCGGCAGCGCTCGCCCTTTCGACGGTTGAAGCATTCCTTCGCTTACGTCTCCCCCTCCTGGAAGCGGAGGCCCGCGAAGTCGGAGGAGACGTGGAGGGTGCGCTTGCGGTGTTCCGCCGCTGCGGAGCGAGATACGATGTGCGTCGCCTGGAAGGCGCACGCCCGATCGCCCTTTCGGCGCGGGAACGTGAAGTTGCGGAACTCGCGGCTACCGGCAAAGCCAATCTCGATATCGCCCGGCACCTATCGGTTCATCATAAAACGGTCGAGAAGCATCTCGCATCGATCTATCTCAAGCTCGGTATATCGTCGCGTCGGCAGATAAGCACCGCATTGGGAAAACCAAATGGCGAGGGCTAGGACTTACCCCTATGAGACGCATCCGCAGTTCTCGCATCGTTAAACGTCCGGCTGCGAGCGCTGCGCCTGCGTAAGGGTTTCGCAGCAACTCTTGCTCGCGGGAATTGAAAAAGCCTTCAGGCTTCTTTCATGAATGCGATGCACTATTTTAGTGGTTGCGATCACGCATCCTTATTCAATATTGTTCGCAGAAGGGAGTAACTCTATGCCGCGCGCGAGTTTCACGTTTCATTCTATGGCATTTCA
>Ga0265760_10000104_pt1 | contig 21551 bp, 16 predicted proteins | sample NZIome_2_FD_200831 | JGI IMG/M metagenome (GOLD analysis project Ga0265760, IMG submission 200831) | Metatranscriptome of rhizosphere microbial communities from Maridalen valley, Oslo, Norway - NZI1 (Metagenome Metatranscriptome) | ecosystem: Host-associated > Plants > Roots > Rhizosphere >...
ATCGCTGTGTGCACTCTGCAAGTGACCGCCCGCGCGTCAGACGAGGGGCTGCCCTCAAAAAGAGTCAGTTATGCCGATCTGGACATTTCGAAGCCGGCGGGCGCCAAGGTCCTGTACGCGCGCATCAAAACGGCCGCCAGACAGGTGTGTGAGATCCCCGGGTTCTCAATGGAAGCGACTCGATTGATGGATCGCTGCGTCGATCATGCAATCGACAAAGCCGTGAAAGATGTCGGTTCGCCGGCCTTGAGCGCGCTGCGTCCGAACAGCGTGATTCACTACGCCAGCAATTGACTGAAGTTGGCAAGGGCGACCGGGACCTAACGGTCGCCCTGCCGATGAGGTACCCTCCTTGAGCAAATGTCTTCCCATTCGCGCCGCGTGCGCTTGGTAGCGTTCGATCTCGACGGCACGCTCATCCGCGGTCCGACAATCTGCGAGAGTCTGGCCGAGCCGCTCGGAAAACTTTCGCGCATGCGCGAAATCGAACGGCTGCGCGACCTTGCGCAGATACGCCTGGCGCGGCAGGAAATGCTCGGCTGGTATGGCGAGCCTCTCATCGCGCATTGCGACAAGCTTAACGATGTCGATATCGCCCCGGGCGCTGACGAGGCCTTCGAATTGCTCGGGCAACGCGGCATACAAACGGCCATTGTTTCCATCACCTGGAGTTTCGCGGTCGAATGGTTCGCGCGAAGATTCGGCGCTGACGCGTGGATCGGAACGGGCGCGCAAGGTGGCGAAATTCAGCACTTCTGGCCGAGCGACAAGCCGGTCTGGCTGGCCCGGCACGCAAACGCGCTGGGCATCGCATTGAGCGAAGTCGCTGCCATCGGCGACTCCCACGGCGATGTGCCGATGCTGGCGGCGGTCGGCCACCCCTTCTTTGTCGGCGCCGATTTACCCGCGGAGATCGCTCATGCGGTGCACGCGCCGCACGCGGATCTGCGCGATATCGCACAGCGCATCCTCGCGCGCTGATCGGCTATTTCTGCTCCGCGTAGATCTTGACCTAACGATAGAGTAATTCGCGGCCTTCGAGCAGTGACTTGACGCCCACGTACTCGTTGAGTCCGTGAATATTCCCCAAATCAGGACCCATGAACACCGGCTCGAAACCGAAAGTCGGAATGCCGACGGCATTCGTGAATTCGCCGTCCGTCGCCCCGGCCTGCAGCACGGGCAGCACCGGGACGCCCGGCCAGAACTCGGCGGTCAGCTTCTCGATCGGCGCCATGACCTCAGGAGTCAGCGGCGGGGGCGAGGACGTGGGTCCGCGCGTCTCCGGTGAGGAGACCTTCACCGCCGGGTCCGCCACTAATTCCTCGAGCTTCGCGCGCACAGTCTCCGCGCTGACACCCGGGAAGATGCGGCAATTGACGTTGGCCCGCGCGCGCTGCGGCAGCGCGTTGGTGGCATGCCCGGCGTCAAGCATGGTGGCAACGCAGGTTGTACGCAGCGTTGCGTTCCAGCTAGGATCCTTGGCGGACACGAGCGCCAGGGCTCGTGCATCGTTGGGGTTCTTCAGGAACGCGTTCATGCCATTGGCTGTTTCGGTATCGCCTTTCGACGCGAGAATCTTGGCCATGCCGGTGAAATAGGCCCGATTGCCATCGGTAAACTGCGCCGGGAACTCATAGGCGCTGATCCGCATGAGCGCCGCGGCGAGATGATAGATCGCATTGTCCTTCACAGGCCGCGAGCTGTGCCCACCCTTGTTGGTCACCTCCAGCCGGTAGTTCTGCGGGAACTTCTCGCCAGCCTCGACTTCAAGAGCGACCCGGTTGCCGCTTGCATCCAATTCGCCGTCAGCTCCTTCGTTGAGCGCAAATGCCGCATCGATGAGATCGCGGCGATTGCGCGTCAGCCAATCCGCGCCGTTAAAGGCTCCGGCTGTTTCTTCGCCGCAGGTGAGCGCCAGCTTCAGCGTGCGCCGCGGTTTGTAGTTTTCGGTCCTGAATCGAATCAGCGTATCAATCCAGATCGCCGCTTCGGCTTTGTCATCGCTTGCGCCGCGCGCATAAAAATAGCCGTTCTCCTCGACGAGTTTGAACGGGTCGCGAGTCCAGTCCTCGCGCTTCGCTTCCACGACGTCGATGTGCGCCAGCAATAGAATCGCCTTCAGCTTCGGATCCTTGCCGGGGAAGATGGCGACCAAGCCGCCTTCCTTCGGATGATCCGGCGCGGCGAACGGGTGCAAGTCGCTGTCCGGGAAACCCGCTGCCTTGAGGCGCGCCGCCATGCGCTCGGCGGCGAGTGTGCAGTTGCCTGCCGACAACGTGGTGTTGGTCTCGACCAATTCTTTATAGAGTTCACGGAAGCGCTGTTCGCCGGCTGGCGAATCCTGTGGAGGCGCGGCAAAGGCTGACAAGGCGGTGAGGGCGGCGGCACCGGCAAGGGAGGCAGTAGCGGCAAGACGACGATTCATATGGGCTCCGTGAGGGACTGACTGATTCTTCAGGCTATCGCCATAACTTAGCGCGCCTGATGCGCTTTGACTTTTTCGACATAGCGATCCCGCAATTCTGTCTGACGGGATTTCATCTCGACTGGCCGGCCTGCAATCCACACCTGGTCCGCGAGCGTCGAGAGTTCCAGCGGATCGCCGCTCCACAGCACCAGATCCGCCGCCTGTCCTACCGCGATACGTCCATGCGTTGCCCCCACACCGAAGATATCTGCGGGAGTCGAGGTGATCGCCTCGAGCGCCGCCTCCCAAGGCAATCCATGAGCGACGGCATTGCCGGCGAGCTGGCGCACGAGCCGTGCTTGCGGTGTGTCGCCGCTGGAGAAGGCGATGCGTACGCCCGCGCGCTGCAGCCGCGCGGCGTTTTCCAGCGAGGAGGCGAGACGATCGAAGTCCTGCGGTAGATCGTTGAGCGGATTGAGAATCACGGGAACGTTGGCCTTGGCGAGATCCTTCGCGACCAGCCAGGCTTCGTCGCCGCCGAGAATGACCGGCTTGATGCCCGCGCGCTCTGCAAATGATACGACTTCACGAATGTCGGACGCGCGATCGACCTGAAAGACGACCCGCCCGCCCATGAGATAGCGGTTCAACGTCTCTCGGCCGGCGGCGTGGAGCAGGGCCCCTTCGCCCGCTTGACCCTGTGCGTGGGCTTCATGAATGGCCTGCTCCAGCAGCATGTATTCCGCGGCGCGCGTTCCCCCGGCCTCCCGAGCGCCGGCAGCCCCCATTTGCACGAACAGCGAACGGCTACCCGGCAGCGCGGCATCGTATCGGCCATCGAGTGTGACGGCCGAACCCTGGCCCCCAATGATGGTGTCGCCGGCGTTCGGTACCAGGACGGTCCAGGTCACGCCTTCAATTCGAGTGATGGGCACCACGAACGAGCGCGGGTTGAATGCTGTCGTGACATCGAGTTCCGGTCGCCATTGCTGTTCCCACGCCGGCGATTTCTGGTCCAAAGTCGCATCGACGGTTGCGGATTCTCCCCCAATTTCCTCAATGCCGATATCCGTCAGGCCGCCGAACAGGCCGGGCGTGAGTTCCTTGCCTTTGCCATCGATGGCGGTTGCATTCGGCGCTGCTGCCTCCGAGCCGATTGCGACAATCACGCCGCCGCGAACCAAGACATCGGTGTTCTTGAGCGTCCCCTTTGCGGATGCGGTGTGGACAGTCGCGCCGCGGATGATAAATTCCTGAGCAGTCGCGCCCTCCGCGCCGATGAGGCTTGCGGCCAAAACCACAAGATGAAGAGAGTTCATAGTGGCGACTCCGCAATGTGCCTGCCCAAGAGGAAATCGGATCTCGGGGGTCGAGGATGTGCGCGATCGAACGTAAGGGCGCCGTCGATGAACACTTGCTCCGCGAGCGCATACACGCTGAACGGATTGCCGTTCCAAATGACGACATCGGCTCCCTTGCCGGCCTCCAGCGTGCCGATGCGATCATCCAGGCCGAGAGACTTCGCCGGATTGAGGGTTAGCCAGCGGATCGCGCGCTCCGGAGGAACAGTCAATCCGACGCGCGCGCCATGCGCCATCGCCTTGGCCGCTTCCTGGTTCAGGCGCTGAATGCCATCGCCGGAATCCGAGTGCACAATGGCGCAACTGTGTTCGGGATAGTCGACGATGGCGAGATTTTCCTGAATCCCATCATAGGCCTCCATTTTGAAACCCCACCAATCGGCCCACATCGCGGCACACACGTTTTTATCAGCGAGACGGTCGGCGATTTTGTAAGCCTCCACGGCGTGATGGAATGCGACGATCTTGAAGCCGAATTCATCGGCCACATCGAGCATCGTCGCCATTTCATCGGAACGATAGCAGTGCATGTGCACGCGAATATTGCCCTTCAGCACTTCAGCCAAGGTCTCAAGTTTCAGATCGCGCTTAGGCGGGCTCGGCGGCATGGGCTCCTTGTCCGCCGCCGCGACATCCTTGTCCTTGGATTTCTTGGCGGTGCCGTCCGCCTGTTCCGCTTTTTTCTTGTTGTACGCCGCCAGTTCGCGCTGATACTTGTCCCACTGTTGCTGATAATCCTGCGCATCGGCAAAGGCTTGGCGGTATCCAGCGACGTTGCCCATGCGGGTTGAGGGCGCCTGGTTTCTTCCGCCATAGACGCGTTTCGGATTCTCACCGCAGGCCATTTTGAGACCGTACGCGGCGCCGGGAAATTTCATGGCTTGGTAGGTTACCGCCTGCACATTCTTGAGGACGACCGAACGGCCGCCGATGAGATTCGCCGAACCGGGAAGAATCTGCAGGGTCGTGACGCCGCCTTCGAGCGCCGTCTCAAATCCCGGATCCTGCGGCCACACAGAATGTTCCGCCCAAACATTTGCGGTTACCGGGCTGGTCGCCTCATTGCCGTCATCCAGGCCTTTTACGGCGGGGCTTGCGTAAACGCCCAAGTGCGAATGGATGTCGATGATGCCCGGCGTGACCCATTTGCCGTGGGCATCGATGATGCGCGCCTCGGCAGGGGCAGTCAGGCCTTTGCCAATCGATTGTATTTTACCGTTGCTGATCAGTACGTCCGCGCCCTCGAGGCGTTCGCCCGTGCCCGTGAGAATGGTCGCGCCTTGGATCAGCACCGGCGCATTGACCGGCACTTGATAAGTCGACGGAAAGGTCTCGGCGGCCAAGACCCCGGACACTGCAAAAGCCGCGGAAAAGAGCAGCGCTGCGCGCGATGTTTTATTCATGCCGACCATCCCCGCTATTTGGACGCCGAACTTTAAAGGATTCTAAGGCGCAGCGGCGCGATTTTCGTATTAAATGGCCGTGTCGGACAGCTTGGCTAGCTCGCAGGACCGTAATAGTAGATTCGCCGCCGCTTGCAGACCCTCTTTATCCTCGTGGTCGAAGCGGGATAAAATCGGGCTGTCCAAATCCAGCACGCCCAGCAGCTGTCCTGCTTGCACCAAGGGCACCACGATCTCGGAACGCGACGCCGCGTCGCAGGCAATGTGTCCCGGGAATTCATTCACGTCCGGCACCACCAAAATCTCCCGCCGCGCGGCGGCGGTACCGCAGACCCCGCGGCCCAGCGGAATGCGCACGCAGGCCACTTTGCCTTGGAATGGCCCCAGCACCAGCTCGCCGCGCTGCAGAAAGTAGAAACCCACCCAATTTACGTCAGGCAGCATTTGATACAGCAAGGCGCACATGTTGGCGGTGTTGGCCAAGCCGCTGCGCTCCCCGGAGAAAAGCCCGGACAATTGCACCGCGATCTCGCGATAGTTGCCGGCCTTGGAAAGACTTGGATCCGATTCGATGACATGCATGGCGGGGTCTAGATTTTCAGCCGATAGACGCGCTGCGCGGTGCCGCTGAACAGGGCGGTTTTCTCATCCGCTGAGTATTTTTTGGCCAGGATTTTGAATGTGTTCCACAGCTTAAGATACGTGCAGCTGCCCATATCCACGGGGAAATTGCTTTCAAACATACAGCGCTGAGCGCCGAATAGTTCGATGCAGGTTTCAATGTATGGCCGCCATTCGGCCGCGAGCTGAGTTGAGGTCGCGGCGGGCGACTGCAAAAAGCATGGAAAATTGCAAAAGGCCATGGCGAGGCCGCCCAGCTTGACGTGCACGTTCGGCAGCGCCGCGAGCTTGGCGATGTTGTCGCGCCAGATCGCAAACCGCTCCTCGCGCTTGCCTTGATAGCTGGCAATCCCCAGCGGCGTGCCGACATGATCAAGAATCACGGGCGTGCCAGGAAAGGATCGCGCCAGATCGATTAATTCAGGGAGCTGCGGTTCCAGCAACCACGCATCGAAGGACAGATTCAATTTGCCCAGCTGCGCGTAGCCTTCGCGGAAGTCTTTTTGTGCGAACAGTCCGGGGCCGACACGCGCCAGCGGCCCGAGCACCTGGGGATCCGCGTCGTAAGAGGCGCTGTGACGAATACCGCGGAAACGCTCGCCCGCGGTCTTCAGGTGCGCTTCAAGAACCTCGCGCACCGCTGCTCCGGCGGTGAGATCCACGTGCCCCACGATCCCAGCGCATGCCCGAACCGGGCCATAGGTGCCGCTCGCGCACATGGCCGCCACGCCATTGACGAATTCCGTTTCACCGACGGGCTTGAACGCCTCGGGTCCGTCAGCCCGGTACATGGCGCCGCATTGAACGAAGACCGTGGCGCGAATGTTGTGCCCGGTGTTGAGGTCGGCGAGGAGTTCAGGCAGCAAATACCGCATCGCGCGGCGAATGACGGTGGTAAAGCCGTGCTCGGGCGCGGGCCGGGCGGCCAACATCGCTGCCGGCCAATCCCAAAGATGATGATGCGGATCGACGATCGGCAAATCCGGTTCCAAAATGGGTTCGCTGGTCGCGCTGCTCGTCATGCGGATCTCCGATGCGGGGGCGCGTATTTTGCATGATTTTCAGCCGCGTTGCGTGTACGCCTGCGCTCTGAACTCGCCGCTCCCACGCCGGGCCAGGTCGCGCTCGAGCCGCGTAAGTCCAAATGCGCCGGGCCGCGCACCGGAATGATCGATGTGTAAATGACCGTATTCCACGACCGCGGTGATCAGCAGAGCCAAGCTTAAGAGTTGGGCGCGAGACATCGAAACTTGCATCATTTTCAGCAATTGGGACTGGAAACGCGAGGTTAGACGCCTCGGCGTAAAGAAAATGTAGAAAGTAGCGGCCTGGTCGCGCATCCGGCGCCGGCACCGCGCGAAACGCGAAAAATCTACAAGAACTTTATATCGCTGCCACTAGCATTCTCGGGCTGGATCGGCCCTTGAGTCCGGGCGGTTCAATCTCATCAAGAGGGAGTCGGTATGGACGCCATTTATCTGCTGATTCTCGCCGTTCTTTATGGCGCTACCCATGCTCTGGTGTGGGCCTTCGAGCGTCTCGGAAAGACGTCATGACGCTCATGTATGGCCTGGCGGGGCTGCTCGCGCTGTTTTTGTTCGGCTACCTGCTGTACGCACTGCTGCGCGCGGAGCGTTTCTGATGGACGTCAACACCATGTTTGGCGTGCTGCTGACGGCGTTCCTCGGCATCATCGTGCTGTGCGTCAAGCCGCTCGGCAGCTACATCGCCGCCGTCATGCAACTCGCGGGCGACAAGCCAGCCGGAGAGAAGCAGGGCCGGCGCAATCTCTTCCTGCGCGCCGGCGCGCGATTCGAGGCGTTTTTGTATCGCCTCTCTGGGATAGATCCCGGGGAGGAAATGCCCTGGACCCGGTACGCGATTGCGTTGCTGTTATTCAATGTGCTGGGCGCGATCGTCGTTTATGGATTGCAGCGCTTGCAGTTGTTCTTGCCGCTCAATCCGCAAAAGTTCGCGGCGGTCACACCGGACTCCTCTTTCAATACAGCCATCAGTTTCATTACCAACACCAACTGGCAGGGGTACTCGGGCGAGTCGACCATGGGTTATCTGGTGCAGATGGCTGCACTCGCTGTGCAGAACTTCCTGTCGGCGGCAACCGGCATTGCCGTGGCAATCGCCTTGATCCGAGGTTTTGCGCGTCATACCGTCAAGACCATCGGCAACTTCTGGGTCGATGTCACCCGCGCGACTCTTTACGTACTACTGCCGCTCTCCGCGGTGCTTGCGCTCGTTCTCGCGAGCCAGGGCGTCATTCAGAATTTCGACGGCTACAAGGACGCGACGACTGTCGAAAAGCTTACCTATCAGAATCCGAAGACCGACGCGGCCGGCAATCCCATCAAGGACGCGGCGGGCAACCCCGTGACCGAGACCGCGGTGACGCAGACGCAGACGCTGCCGATGGGACCGATCGCCTCGCAAGAGGCAATCAAGGAACTTGGCACCAACGGTGGCGGCTTTTACAACGCGAATTCGGCGCATCCGTACGAGAATCCCACTGCGTTGACGAACCTGCTGGAGATGCTGGCGATATTCGTGATCCCATTCGCTCTCACGTACACGTTTGGAAAAATGGTTGGCGACACCCGTCAGGGCTGGGTGCTCCTGGCGGCCATGCTGATTCTGTTTGTGCCGCTGGTGATCACGGCGTTTCACAGCGAACAACTTGGCAATCCGCTGATAGCGAAGCAGGGCATCGACCAGGTCGCGAGCACGCTGCAGGCGGGCGGCAACATGGAGGGCAAGGAAACCCGCTTCGGCATTGCCGCCTCGGCGCTCTTCGCGGCCGTCACCACCGCGACCTCCTGCGGCGCGATCAACACCATGCACGATTCTATGACGCCGCTCGGCGGTTTTGTGCCGTTGCTTCTGATCCAGCTCGGCGAGGTTGCGCCGGGCGGCGTCGGTACCGGCGTGTACTCGATACTGATGTTCGCCATTCTCGGCGTGTTCATCGCCGGATTGATGATCGGCAGGACACCTGAGTATCTAGGCAAGAAGATCGAGGCGTTCGAAATGAAGATGGCCTCGGTCTTCATTCTGACGACGCCGTTTGTCGTGCTGATCGGCACTGCCGTTGCCGTGATGACGGTCGCCGGCAAGGCCGGCGTCGCGAATCCGGGTCCGCACGGTTTCACCGAAATTTTGTACGCCTTCTCCTCTGTCGCCAACAACAACGGCAGCGCCTTCAATGGCCTGTCCGCAAACACCGTCTTCTACAATGTGTCCACGGGCCTGGCGATGTTCATTGGGCGCTTCTGGCCGATCATGGCGGCGCTTGCCATCGCCGGATCGCTCGCAGCAAAGAAGAGAGTCCCGGTCACGGATGGCACCATGCCGACGCATGGACCCTTGTTTGTGACCCTTCTCATCGGTTCGATTCTATTGATCGGTGTCCTAACCTATGTTCCGGCGCTGGCGCTGGGACCGGTGGTCGAGCACTTCATGCTTGCCGCCGCCAAGTAACGAGTTCCTTATGTCTCGTCAACAGCTCTCCCTGTTTGATCGCAAGCTCATCGGACCCGCCTTCCTCGAGTCCATCAAAAAGCTTGATCCGCGCATTCAGTGGCGCAACCCCGTGATGTTCGTGGTCTATCTCGGTACGATAGTAACCGCCATCCTCTACGGCCAGGCGCTCGCCGGACACGGAGAAGCGCCGGCGGGGTTCATCTTGGCCATCACCATTTGGCTGCTGTTCACCGTCATTTTCGCCAACTTCGCCGAAGCGCTCGCCGAAGGCCGCAGCCGCGCACAGGCTTCCGCGCTTCGCAACATGCGTCAAACCGTCATGGCCAAGCGCCTGGTCCAAAATAGCCCGGGTGCAAGACTGACGACTCCCGTCAAGGCGGAGGATCTAAGAAAAGGCGACGTGGTGCTGGTAGAGACCCATGACACCATTCCGGCCGACGGTGAAGTCATCGAAGGTGTCGCCTCGGTCGATGAAAGCGCCATCACCGGCGAATCGGCGCCGGTGATTCGCGAGTCCGGCGGCGACTTCGCATCCGTCACTGGGGGCACGCGCGTGCTATCGGACTGGCTGGTGGTGCGAGTGACGGTCAACCCCGGTGAAACCTTTCTCGACCGGATGATCTCGATGGTCGAGGCGGCGAAGCGGCAGAAAACGCCGAATGAGATCGCACTGACTATTTTGCTGGTGGCGTTGACGCTGGTGTTCCTCATTGTGATCGTCACCCTGCTGCCGTTCTCGCTGTTCGCGGTTGATGTCAGCAAAGTCGGGAGCCCCATCACCATCACGGCGCTGGTGGCGCTGCTGGTGTGCCTCATTCCCACGACGATAGGCGGCCTGCTGTCGGCGATCGGTGTGGCCGGCATGAGCCGCATGATGCAGGCCAACGTGATTGCCACCTCCGGTCGTGCCGTGGAGGCCGCCGGAGATGTCGACGTTTTGCTGCTCGATAAAACCGGCACCATTACGCTCGGGAATCGTCAGGCCACCGTGTTTCTTCCCGCGCCCGGCGTGACGGAGCAGGAGTTGGCCGACGCCGCGCAACTTGCCTCGCTCGCCGACGAGACTCCGGAAGGCCGCAGCATCGTTATTCTCGCCAAACAGCGTTTCAATCTGCGTGAGCGGGATCTGGGCACGCTCGGCGCGATTTTCGTGCCGTTTTCGGCGCACACCCGAATGAGCGGCGTCGATATCGGCGAGCGCAAGATCCGCAAAGGCGCGCCGAACACCATCGCCAAGTATATCGAGGCACTCGGCAAAAAATCTCCAGCCGAAGTCGAAGACGCCGTGCAGCGGGTCGCGCGCCAAGGCAGTACTCCGCTGGTGGTCGCCGATGGCGGACGAGTTCTCGGGGTCATCGAGCTGAAGGACATTGTCAAGGGCGGTATCAAAGAGCGCTTCGCCGATCTGCGGCACATGGGCATCAAGACCATCATGATTACCGGCGACAATCGCCTCACGGCCGCGGCGATCGCCGCTGAGTCGGGGGTCGACGATTTTCTCGCTGAAGCGACCCCGGAGGCGAAACTCAAACTGATTCGCGAGCATCAAGCCCAAGGACGCCTCGTAGCGATGACCGGGGACGGCACGAATGACGCGCCCGCGCTCGCGCAGTCGGACGTTGCCGTGGCGATGAATACCGGCACGCAGGCAGCCAAGGAAGCCGGCAACATGGTCGACCTCGACTCGAATCCGACCAAGCTGATCGAGATCGTCGAGACCGGCAAGCAGATGCTGATGACGCGCGGCGCCTTGACGACATTTTCGATTGCCAATGATGTGGCCAAGTACTTCGCCATCATCCCGGCTGCCTTTGCAATGACGTATCCCGAGCTGGGCGCGCTCAATATCATGCATCTGGCGACACCCAATTCCGCGATCCTGTCGGCGGTGATTTTCAATGCGCTGATCATCGTCGCTCTCATTCCGCTCGCCATCAAGGGTGTGAAGTATCGGCCGCTCGGCGCCGGTCCTCTCCTGCGGCGCAATCTGCTCGTCTACGGGCTGGGCGGCATAATCGTGCCGTTCCCCGGGATCAAACTCATCGACATGATCCTGGCGGCAGCCGGCTGGGCTTGAGGAGAAGACAAATGTTCATGAGACTCATTCGTCCCGCGGTCAGCCTGCTTGTGCTCATGACCCTTTTGCTTGGGATCGCGTATCCGCTCGTTATCGCGGGCGCTGCGAAAGTGGCGTTTCCGCGTCAGGCGGAAGGCAGCTTGATTTATGCGGACGGCAAGCTCTTAGGATCGAGATTGATCGGCCAGAGTTTCTCAGATCCTAAGTACTTCTGGGGGCGTCCATCCGCCACGACCCCACAGCCTTACAGTGGCCTGGGTTCGACCGGCTCGAACTTAGGACCTTTGAATCCCGCGCTCATCGATGCGGTGAAGGCAAACGCCAAGGCGCTGCGCGATGCGGATCCGGACAACCAACAGCCCATCCCCGTGGAGCTCGTGACGGCATCCGCCAGCGGTCTTGATCCTGACGTGAGTGTCGCGGCTGCCGAATATCAAGCCGCGCGCGTCGCGCGCGCGCGGCATCTCGAACTCACTCAGGTTGAAGCGTTGATCAATGCGCATGTGCGCGAGCGCCTCTTTGGCATTCTCGGTGAACGGCGCGTCAACGTGCTTGAACTCAATCTCGCGCTCGATCGGCTGCGATGATCGCTCGATTGCTCGCGCTGATCGCCCGATCGACTGCGCTGATTTCTCGATCACTGAAGAATTTTTTTGAGGATAAGTAGATGAAGACCCAATCCGGTTTGAAAAAGCTTCTAGTATTCGTCGCTGCCATCGGGCTTACGGCGCGCGTGCACGCCGATGCAACCTCGGCGCCCGGGCATGCGCCCGGAGCGATCGTCGGCATCGTCAGAAACCCGGATAAGGTGCCGGTGTCCGGCGCTACGGTGACGGCGGTGAGATCCGACGGCGGAGCCATACGCGCGACGCTGTCCGGCAGCGATGGCATCTACTCGTTCGCTGATCTTCCGCCCGGCACCTGGTCCCTGACGCTGCAGCTGGACGGCTATCCGGAAGTCCAGGTGCCCGCCCTGCAGGTCGTGACGAGCAAGGCCACTCGTTACGATGTGGTGATGTCGGTGCCGTCTGTCGCCGCGCTTCCTAAGTTTGCGGCACAGCCTGCGCCGGCCGCCACGGCAATTGCAGCACCGCCGGCGACGCCGGCAGCTGCGGCCGCGCCACTCGCTGCAGCGACCGTACCCGAGGCCCTTCAGGCACCGGACGCCGGTCCCGAAGTCGACACCAAGACCCCCTGGGCGCAGGTTGGCTACGTCGGCTGGATGAACGGCACCTCGCGTGAGAAGGCGCCGGTGTTCGATACGAAGTTCTTCACGCCCGAAATCCGCTTGGACGTGAATTACCTGCAAGACCTGAATCACCCGATTGATCACACCATCGTCGGATCCACTGAGGAATTCCGCTCTGGAGAATTTCAGATCGAACAAGTGAGCTTGGGCGGTGATTTCCACTGGGACAATGTGCGCGCGCGATTTCTCTCGATGTTTGGCATGTTCGCCACCACCACACCGCGCAATGATGCGAGCTCCGCGGTCGGTCAATGGGACCTGCAGGATGCATACCGATATTTCTCTGAGGCGAATGCCGGGTATCACTTCGATGTCAATCACGGCCTGAACGTCGATGCGGGCGTCTTCGTGTCATACATCGGCTTGTTCAGCTACTACAACTATGACAATTGGACTTACCAGCCGTCATTCGTATCGTCGAATACGCCCTGGTTCTTCAACGGCCTTCGTGTTCAATGGTGGCCGACGCAGAATTTGAAAATTGAGCCCTGGCTCATCAATGGCTGGCAATCCTACGCGAAGTTCAATTCCAAGCCGGGATTCGGCGGCCAAATATTGTGGATTCCCAACGACTCCTTGAAGCTGGTATTCAACAGCTACTCCATCGGTCAAGATAATTTGAACTGCCAATCGAATAACCCGACCGGAGCCGGAACCGTCGACACGCTCTGCCAGCCGCAAAACGGCGGCGCTCCGAATGCGCCGGCCGGATCCTTTGTGGGAGCCGGACCGGCGATCGACTATTCAAAGGTGAAGCGCATTCATGAAGATGACAGCGTTTTGGTGAAATATTACGATGCGCACGGCGGCGGCGGTGCCGGCGTGTCGAAAATGGCGTTCAGCTACACCGTCGATATTGGCTGTCAGTACGGCGGCGGCATCAACTGTACGCACGGCCCGAATAAGGACAACTTTTTTGGCATGATGCTCTACGACCGTACCTGGTTTCACAGTGATTTGTACGCGGTGACGCTCGGCGGCGGCTTCATGAACAATCCGGGCCGCTACCTGGCGCTCACGCCGCCCATCAATGGCGCGACTGCCGCAAGCGGCTCGCCATACTTCACCCAACAGCCCGGGCAGAAGCTCTATCAATGGGACACGCAGCTCAACCTGCAGTACATGCCGAAGGATTGGATTACCTGGTGGACCGAAGCGACCTTTCGGCACTCAAGTGTGCCGTACTGGACCGGGTCGGGCGGCGTGACGCCTCCGGGGGGCAACAACGGATCGCCAGGGAGCTGCGTCGGAGGCGGGGCGGATCCCACAACGGGTAACTGCAGTGCGGGTGACTGGTTTCCGGACCTGCGCACGCGGGAAGTTGTCGTCGGCGCCGGAGTCCTGGTCAAATTTTAGGCGGCCAGATCCCCGGCGAGCGGCAAATCGGGCGGTAATTCGCGCAGAATAGCGTTGATGGCAACACCAACCGATCAACGCCCGGATCCGGACCTGCTGCTCGCGAAGGTCAAGCGGCAGGAGCTTGCGGCGCGACGCGGCAAGCTGCGGATCTATTTCGGCTCGTCGGCCGGAGTGGGCAAAACTTACGCGATGTTGATCGCGGCGCGCAAGCTGGCGAGCGAGGGCCGGGCGGTCCTGGTCGGCGTCGTTGAAACTCACGGCCGCGCCGAGACTGCCGCGCTGCTCGAGGGCTTGGAAGTCTTGCCGCCCAAGCTCATCGAGTATCGCGGCAACACGCTTGCCGAATTCGACTTGGACGCGGCGCTGGCACGCCACCCGCAGTTGATCTTGATGGATGAGCTGGCGCACTCCAATGTAACGGGAACACGCCACCCCAAGCGCTGGCAGGATGTCGATGAACTGCTGGCGGCGGGCATCGACGTATTCAGCACGCTGAACGTGCAACACCTGGAAAGCCTCAATGATGTGGTTGGCGGAATCACCAACGTGCGCGTCTGGGAGACCGTTCCTGACAAGGTGTTCGACGCCGCCGATGAGGTCGTGCTGGTCGATATCCCCGCGGATGAGCTGCTGGCGCGGCTGAAGGCCGGAAAGGTCTATGTCGCGCAGCAAGCCGAGCAAGCCGCGCGAAATTTCTTCCGCAAGGGCAATTTGATGGCTTTGCGGGAACTCGCCCTGCGACGCACCGCGGATCGGATCGAGGGCGACGTACAAGCCTATCGGGTCGATCAATCCATCGAATCGGTTTGGAAGACCGCCACTGCGTTGTTGACCTGCGTCGGACCGGATGCGGACGCGGAGCGCGTGGTTCGCGCTGCGGCACGCCTGGCCGGCCAGCTGAATACCGAGTGGCACGCCATCTATGTTGAAACACCGGGTCTGCAGCGCTTGGCCCCGGCGAAGCGCGAGAAAATCCTCGCGAATTTGAACTTGGCGCAGCAATTGGGCGCGACTACGGCCGTCATCGCGAGTGCTGAGATTGCCGAGAGCATCGTTGCCTACGCGCGCACGCATAATTTGTCCAAACTCGTGATCGGACGAGATCCCATCAGGCGCTTGTGGCCCTGGCAGCGCTCCAGCGGCCAGAAACTGGCCCTGCTGGCGCCCGACATCGATTTGATTGAAATCGGCAGGGCGGAGAATTCAGCCGAGGATAGCGGGCGCGAGAGCGCACGCCTGCCGCGCGGGGCCGATCCGGAGTCCAACGACCGGCGCAAGGTCAAACGGGTGCGCTATGTATGGGCTGCGATCAGCTGCGTGGTCGTGACGCTGATCTCGGTGCCGCTGGCCGAGCACTTCGAAAACTCCAACATTGTGGCGATATTCATTTTGGCCGTGGTGCTGGTGGGAGTGCGGCTTGGAAGAGGGCCGGCCGCGCTCGCTGCCGTCCTGAACGTGTGCGCCTTCGATTTTTTCTTCGTGCCGCCGCGCCTTTCGTTTGCAGTGAGCGATGTGCAGTACTTGCTGACATTTTTCATCATGCTGGCGGTGGGTCTGATCACCGGCCAGCTCACCGCGGGCCTGCGCTTCCAGGCGCGCGTGGCATCACACCGCGAGGAGCGCGCCGGTTCGCTCTATGAGTTCGCGCGCGATTTGTCCGGCGCTGTGCAGGTCGAACAAGTGGTAAAAATCAGCGCTGAATCCATTCAGCGCACGTTTCGGGCGAGCGCAGCGCTGCTGCTGCCGGATGCCATCGGGAGATTGATCGCGACCATGTCGAATGCCGATGCGCGATTGGCGATTGAAATCGGCACAGCCCAGTGGGCCTTCGATCGGGGCCAGCCGGCAGGCTTCGGCACCGACACTTTGCCGGGCAGCGACGTGCTGTACATTCCGCTGCGCGCGCCGACCAAGGCTCGCGGCGTCTTGGCGGTAAAGGCGCACAACCGGCGCCTGCTGCGAATTCCGGAGCAGCGGCAATTGCTCGACACGTTTGCCGCGCTGATCGCGATTGCTCTGGAACGTGTCCACTACGTCGGCCTTGCACAGGATGCGCTGCTCAAGATGGAATCCGAGCGGCTGCGCAATTCGCTGCTGGCGGCACTGTCGCACGATTTACGCACGCCGTTGACCGTGCTGGTGGGATTGGCGGAATCCATGGCGCTCACGGTGCCCAAATTGTCGAGTGTGCAGCAGGAAACCGCACAGGCGATCCAGGATGAGGCGCGCCGCATGAGCACCATGGTCAGCAATCTGCTGGACATGGCGCGCATCGAGAGCGGCGAGGTGACGCTGAATTTGCAGTGGCAGCCGCTGGAGGAAGTCGTGGGTGCGGCCCTCGAGGCGGCGCGCGGCATGCTGCAGCGGCATTCGGTCGTGGTGCAGCTTCCCCGCGATTTGCCCTTGGTCAAAATCGACGCCGTGTTGATCGAACGCGTGCTGGTGAACCTGCTTGAAAACGTATCGAAGTACACCCCGCCCGGCAGCACCGTGACCTTGTCCGCGCAGGTCGATGGCGATCAGCTCAGTGTATCGGTCGCGGACAACGGTCCGGGACTGCCCGCCGGACGGGAGGAGGCGGTATTCCAAAAATTCACGCGCGGCGAGCGCGAGTCATCCACGCCGGGCGTGGGCCTGGGACTCTCCATCTGCCGGGCCATCATCGAATCGCATCAGGGCAGGATCAGCGCGGCGCAGCGCCCCGGCGGCGGCGCGATCTTTACGTTTACGCTGCCGTTGGGCACGCCGCCGCCTGCCCTCGAACCCGAGGCGCAGGCCAGCCATGGCTGAGCCGCTGCCCGTCGCGATTCTCGTCGAGGATGAGCCGCAGATCCGGCGGTTTGTGCGCACCGCGTTGGAGGCAGAGGGCTGGAGCGTCCACGAGGCTGAAACGAGGCGGCAGGGATTGACCGATGCGCGAACGCGCAGGCCAGATCTCATCATTCTCGACTTAGGGCTGCCGGATGGAGACGGTGTTGAGTTCCTGCACGACTTTCGCGGCTGGTCGAAAGTGCCGGTCATCGTACTATCGGCGAGGGTCGACGAGCAGGACAAGATCGCGGCGTTGGACGCCGGCGCGGATGACTACCTCACCAAACCCTTTGGCGTCGGGGAACTGCTTGCCCGGGTTCGCGCTACCTCGCGGCGGCACCTCGAAGCCGGCACCGATGCGGGTGCGATGTTCGCTTTCGGCGACGTCGAGATCGACCTGAACCTGCGCACCGTGCACAAGGCCGGCACATCGATCCACCTGACACCGATTGAGTTTCGTCTGCTCAGTCTTCTGATCGCGAATGCCGGTAAAGTGCTCACACATCGCCAGATCTTGCGCGAGGTGTGGGGACCTGCGCATTCCGAGGACGGTCACTACGTGCGCGTATACATGGGACATCTGCGGCAAAAACTCGAGGACGACCCGGCGCAGCCCAAGCACATCCTGACCGAAACGGCGGTGGGCTATCGATTGGTGCAAGACGTGAGGCCGTAAGCGCTCGCGCGGCCGCTTGTAAGGCCAGCAAAGTCCTACACGCTTAAGGGGTAGGGCGATGACATTAATCGGTGGGACCTAAGCCTACGCTCGTTTGCGCGGCGCCTTGATCAGCGTGGCGACACTGAGGTGAATATGCTGCATCAAGAGAGCCGGCATTCGTGCTGACCGATCAAGACATTTATTTGTTCCGCGAAGGCACGCACGGTCGGCTGTATACGGAGTTGGGCTCGCATGCGACCGCTGATGGCAGCGGCGTGCGCTTCGCCGTGTGGGCTCCCAATGCTTCCGACGTTGCGGTGATCGGCGATTGGAACGGTTGGAACGCGGACAGCAACAAGCTGGCGCCGCGCAGCGACCATTCCGGAATCTGGGAAGGCACCGTGCCGGGCGTGCATCACGGCCAGGCGTACAAGTACCGAATAACTTCTCACGTGGGCGGCTACCGGGTCGAAAAAGCAGACCCGTTTGCCACGTTCTGCGAACTGCCTCCTGCGACAGCGTCGCGCGTGTGGAACTTGGACTACGCCTGGCACGATGGGAGCTGGATGTCATCGCGCGCCGCGCGCAACGCCCTCGACGCGCCCATGTCCATCTATGAAATGCATGCCGGTTCGTGGCGCCGCAAGGACGGCAACTTTCTCAATTACCGCGAATTGGCGCATGCCTTGGCAGATTATCTCAAGGAGACCGGTTTTACGCATGTTGAACTGATGCCGATTACCGAGCACCCGTTCTACGGTTCCTGGGGATATCAAACCACCGGCTATTTCGCGCCGACTGCGCGCTACGGCACGCCGCAGGACTTGATGTACTTCGTCGACCACCTGCATTCTCAGGGAATCGGCGTCATTCTGGACTGGGTGCCCTCGCATTTTCCTTCCGATCAACACGGCTTGGTATATTTCGATGGTACTCATCTTTATGAGCACGCGGATCCGCGCCAGGGATTTCATCCCGAGTGGAACTCGGCGATTTTCAATTTCGGCCGCAATGAGGTGCGCAGCTTCCTGGTTTCCTCGGCGCTCTTCTGGTTCGAGAAATATCACATCGATGGATTGCGCGTGGACGCCGTCGCCTCCATGTTGTATTTGGACTACGCGCGCAAGCAGGGCGAATGGATCCCCAACCAATTCGGAGGGCGCGAGAATCTTCGAGCCATTGAATTCTTACGCATCCTGAATCAAGCCGTGTATCGGGACTATCCGAGCGCGACCATGATTGCGGAGGAGTCGACCGCGTGGCCCATGGTGTCGCGACCCACGGATGCAGGCGGCCTCGGCTTTGGTTTGAAATGGAATATGGGCTGGATGCACGACACCCTTGCTTACATGCAGACCGACCCGCTCTACCGCAAGTATCACCATGGCCAGCTGACGTTCTCGCTGATCTACGCCTTCAATGAAAACTTCGTACTGCCGCTGTCGCATGACGAAGTCGTCTACGGCAAGGGCTCGCTCATCGGCAAAATGCCGGGCGACGACTGGCAGAAGTTTGCGAATCTGCGCGCGCTGTATGGCTATATGTGGGCGCATCCCGGCAAAAAGCTGCTGTTCATGGGCGGAGAGTTCGGACAGCGCCGCGAATGGACGCACGATGGCGAGCTCGAGTGGTGGGTGTCCGACCTGCCGGAACACGCCGGCATCAAGCGGCTCATCGGCGACTTGAATCGCGTCTATCGCCGTGAACCGGCGCTGCATCAGGTGGATTTCTCGCCCGCCGGTTTCGAATGGGTGGAAGTCGACAATGCCGAAATGAGCATCATCGCCTTCCTGCGCAAGTCGGCCGGCGGCGGCGCACCGCTTCTAGTGGTGTGCAATTTTACGCCCATGCCACGCGATAACTTTCTGGTCGGCGTTCCCGCGCGCGGGCTGTGGCGCGAGGTCATCAATACCGATGCGCGCGACTATGGCGGCGCCGGCTGGGGCAACTTGGGCGCGGTCGAATCCGTACCGGTGGGCTCCAACGGCCGCCTCGAATCCGTGAAGTTAACGTTGCCGCCGCTGTCGACCCTGGTTCTGCGCTGGGAAGGTCATGGCTAACGCCAAGCCAACGGCGTCGGCCAAGAAGCGCGAGCCTCCGGCCTCCGCAGGGCACGCCACAGCGGCTATCGTCGAGGGCAGGGTGCGCGCCGTCATCGACGCGGTCCTGCCGAGCGTCGATGGGGGACGCTTTCCCGCCAAGCGCATTGCCGGCGAAAGTGTCGCTGTCGAAGCCCATTGCTTCGCGGACGGTCACGACAGTGTGAGAGTAGTGCTGCGCTGGAAGCTCGTGGGCGCAGCCAACGCGGACTTCGAAGTCGACATGCGGGCACAAAGCAACGATGTGTGGACGGCGGAATTTACGCCGCCCCAACCTGGCCGCTACCAATGTGTCATTTTCGCCTGGGTCGATCACTTCGAGTCGTGGCGCCGCGAGTTTGAAAGACGCGAAGAGAAGAACGATATCCGCGTGGCCCTTGCAGCCGGCGCCGCGCTCATCGACGCGGCAGCGGCGCGAGCCGCCGGCAGCGACGCCGCGATTCTCGCTGAATGGTCCGGACAACTGCGCGACGGCCTGCAGGATGCGACGGCCGAGATCACGGCCTTGCGGGCGCTGGCGCTCGATCCGGCGCGCGCTGGCGTCGTCGCGCGATACGCGGATCGGAGTCTCGCGGCGAGCGCTACCCTGGATCTCATCGTCGACCGCAAACGTGCGGCCTTCAGCAGCTGGTACGAATTATTCCCGCGTTCGGCCGCGGCGCAAAGCGGGCAGCACGGAAAATTCAGCGATGTCGAGGCGCGCCTGCCATATCTTGCTGAAATGGGGTTCGACGTGCTGTATTTTCCGCCCATCCATCCCATCGGCCGCATCAACCGCAAAGGCACGAACAACGCATTGCGCGCCAAGCCCGGCGATGTGGGCAGTCCCTGGGCCATCGGTGCCGCGGAAGGCGGCCACAAGGACATTTTGCCGCAGCTCGGCACGTTCGATGACTTCGATCGGCTCTTGAACGTGGCGCGCGCACTCGGCATCGAAATCGCGATGGACATTGCGTTTCAATGCGCACCCGACCACCCGTACGTCGCGCAGCATCCGCAATGGTTCAGGCATCGGCCCGACGGCAGCGTGCAATATGCCGAGAATCCTCCGAAGAAATACCAGGACATCTATCCGTTCGATTTCGAGACGAGCGACTGGCGTGCCTTGTGGACCGAGCTCAAAAGCATCATCGATTTCTGGATCGCGCGCGGGGTCAAAATATTTCGTGTCGATAATCCGCATACCAAGGCATTCGCCTTCTGGGAATGGCTGATCAGCGCGACCAAACACGATCATCCGGATGTCATTTATCTGGCCGAGGCTTTCACCCGGCCGAAGGTCATGCACCGCCTGGCGAAGCTGGGGTTCTCTCAGTCATACACGTATTTTACGTGGCGCAATACCAAGCAGGAGCTGAGCGAGTATTTTACGGACTTAAGCCAGGGTCCGGGCCGGCAATACTACCGGCCCAACTTATGGCCCAATACGCCGGATATCCTCCCCGAGACGCTGCAGTCGGGCCTGCGCCCCATGTACGCCGCAAGACTGATTCTTGCCGCGACGCTCTGCGGGAATTACGGCATCTATGGTCCGACTTACGAGCTGATGGAAAGCGCGCCGCGCGAACCGGGGGGCGAGGAGTATCGCGACTCGGAAAAGTATCAGCTGCGGCATTGGACCTTGCAGCAGCCCGACAGCCTTTGGTCGCTGATTGCCCGCATGAACCGCATCCGGCGGGAAAATGCGGCGCTGCAATCGGATACCGGCCTACATTTCTGCAAAATAGAGAACGAGCAGTTGATCGCCTATTTGAAGATGGATGCGGGGAGCGCGAACGTAGTTCTGACCGTCGTCAACCTCGATCCGCACCAGCCGCAGTCCGGCTGGATCGATCTGGATGTGGGCGCATTGAGAATCGATGCCGATCAGCCTTATCAGGTGCATGATTTGTTGAGCGATCAGCGCTATATATGGCGCGGCCGGCGCAACTATGTGCTGTTGGACCCGCAGCGCGCGCCGGCGCATGTGTTTAGATTGCGTCGGCGGGTGCGTAGCGAGCGGGATTTCGAC
>Ga0265760_10000105_pt1 | contig 21087 bp, 13 predicted proteins | sample NZIome_2_FD_200831 | JGI IMG/M metagenome (GOLD analysis project Ga0265760, IMG submission 200831) | Metatranscriptome of rhizosphere microbial communities from Maridalen valley, Oslo, Norway - NZI1 (Metagenome Metatranscriptome) | ecosystem: Host-associated > Plants > Roots > Rhizosphere >...
ACAAAGACCCTGACCACCCTGCATGCTTTTTGTAGTGAGGGAACTCCTCCCAAGTGCACCGATGGAATGGGGCTAGGGGGGACGGGGCTGGTGCAGGGGGCGGATTTCAACTTCTATGGGACGGCGGGTGGCGGGGCCAACGGCGCCGGCATCTTTTTCGTGCTGGCCGCCTTACCAGTCGCCGGCGTTTCGCCATCCAGCCTCACTTTCGCGAGCCAGGATGAAGGCACAACTAGTTCCTCGCAGCCTGTGACTTTGAGCAATACAGGACAGGAAGCGCTCACGGTCTCGAGCGTCGTTGCTTCCGGAGATTTCTCTGAGACGGATAACTGCGTTGGAACCGTGGCTGTCGGAAGCAGTTGCACGGTCAACGTGTTCTTCAAACCCACGCAGACCGGCACGCGCACCGGAACGCTGACCATCACCGATAACAACGTCGGCATCACCGGCAGCCAGCAGACGGTTTCGGTGACGGGAACTGGAGCCAATCCGGGCGCCAGCCTTTCCGCAACCACACTGGCTTTCGGCAACGAAGGGATCCACACAACAAGTTTAGGGAAAAAAGTAACGCTGACCAGCAGCGGAACGACTTCGCTTAACAACATCAGCGTGGCCATCATCGGCTCCAACCCGGGAGACTTCCTTCAGACGAATACTTGCCCGCCAACGCTGAACGTAGGCGGGAAGTGCACAATCACGGTCACATTTGCGCCCAGTCTCCTGGCGGGGGAGAGCGCTACGCTTCAGGTGACCGACAACGCGGTGAACAGCCCTCAATCCGTCGCTTTGAGCGGCACTGGCGTTGCGGACGCAACCCTCGCGCCCACCGCAGAGAATTTCGGAGACGTGCCGCAGGCGACGGCCAGCGCGGCTAAGAGCTTCACCTTGAAGAACAATCAGTCGACCGTACTCGGTATTTCCGAGATCAGCTTCACCGGACCGAATGAGGGAGATTTTTCCCAGAGCGGCGGTACCTGCGGCGCGTCGCTGGCCGCCAAAGCTTCATGCACCATCGATGTGATATTTACGCCGAATCTCGTGGGAGCGGAATCGGCCGCGCTGTCGGTCACCAGCAACGCGCAACCACCGTACAACTCCCTCACTTCGACCCTTTCTGGCATCGGGATTGCCCAGGCCACGGTTTCACCAACGTCCATCACCTACGTCAAGCAGAAAATCGGCACAACCAGCAGCGCTCACAATGTAAAGCTGAAAAATAATCTGTCGACCGCCCTCACCATCAGCGGCTTCACCTTCACCGGCGCTGATCTAGGTGACTTCAATGTATCGACGACCACCTGCGGAGCGAGCCTGGGCGCGAAATCCACCTGCACCATCAGCGTTGTGTTCAATCCCACGGCTACCGGTAAGCGGACGGCGACGCTCAACGTGAACGACGGCGCAAACAACAGCCCGCAAACCGTTGCGCTAACTGGAACAGGAGACTAGGGCATTATGATCAATGCAGTCGTGAGAGCGGCGACGCCGGCGCTACGCTTCCAGTTTCATCGCGTTGGGATTCCATTTCACTACCTGCAGGAGTGATCCCAAGGCAATGCCCAATTCTGGGTGACCCGATGAGTCAGGTAACGGAAAGTCATCCCAGCTCAACGGGTGCGACCGGCAGTACGTCGATTGCCGACGGCAACAACCTCGCGCACTGAAGTTGCACCCAGATGAATTTGCTGCAAGCGCTTGAAAAGATTGGTCGGGGAGAGAGGATTTGAACCTCCGACCCCCTGGTCCCGAACCAGGTGCTCTACCAGGCTGAGCCACTCCCCGACTGAGGTTAGTCCCCTCATTCTACTACACGTTACATCACACGTCCTGTGCTCGGAAAATCCGGGAACTTGGGACCATTGGGACCATCCTCCTGCGAGAACAGTCCCTGAACCCGCGCCATTCGCTGACGAAATGCGTCGTCGAAGTGCGTGTATCCGGACGTGGTTTTCAGGTTCGCGTGTCCTACTTGCTCCAGCAGTCCGGCCCGCAGCCGCGCTTTGCTTTCCTGCCGTTTCTTCGGCCGGATGCCACCCCCAAACAGATTCCCGGCGCTGTCTGCGTTGCCCAACAAGTGATAGTCGGAAACGACTGCTCTTGTGCTGGCGGGCTCGACGGTAGATCCGGCATTTGGGGTAGCGGCGCCAGCCGGCAGTTGGTTGATCGTCGTCAACCGCCTCGCCGTGAGCAAGGCCCGGCAACACCGCTAGGGGCAGCAGCGATGCACTTTTCAAAAATATGCGGCGTTCACTCATTCTTTCCTCCTCGACCGTGGGATTGCTGAGTTCTTTTCTTGTCTGTCGGTGGCCTAACTGCCGGATTTCTTGGTGGTTGGACTTGTTTTATTTTGCTGGGTGGAGGAATTCGTCTTGGGGTCTTTGCTGCTGGTGAAGCGATACGATATACCGAACGCGAAGCCAGCGTGATAGCTTTTGGTCACCGGCAGGTCACCGGTAAGGCTGGAAGGGATGGTTTCGCCCACATAAAGACCCCCATCGAGTTTTTGCTTTTCTCCGACATAAGCACCCAGAGTGGCGAAGAATTTCTGCTGAACAAAACTGCGCGAGAAGCCCAACAGAAACTCCGGGTCGGTTCCCTTGTCATCCGAGTTCGCGGTGACGCCAAGGGTGGCGTACCAGGCATCGCCATCGTGCCGCGGTGAGCCCAATAGCGTGTGGCCATAAAGCATCGGCGTCATGCGGAAGCGAGTGTTGGTCTTCAGTCCGATCACCGTCGGCGAAGTGGCCGAGGAGCCGCTGCCGCTAATGGAACTGGATCGCTGAAACTCTTGCTTGTCAAGAAATCCGGTGCTAAGTCCTCCCGAAACTACTAGTCGTGCTTTGCCGAAAAACCAGGGCTGCTGCAGTACGATTGTCGTAGCTTGCTGCTTGTTGTCATTTGACTTAGTTTGACCGGAATCAGTGGGGGACGACTTCGCAGATGTTCCTTTGCCTGATCCGTCTGCCGACTTTGCTACTGGCGCCGGAATATCGGCAAGCGCCGTAACTGCCTTCGTCGACTGAAGGACGGTGGATGGGTCACTCACGCACTGGAATATGGAATTGTCCGCCTTGGGGATAGATGCGGCCGAATTGTCGGTAATCACATCTCGCGTGAGCGTAACTTTGACCGATGTCGGGTCGCCGAATGGTCCTTCCCGTTTGACAGTGGCTTCGAAAGCGTCGGGATTGGCCAGTACCGCGGAAACTGGCAGGTACACCTGGTCATAGACCCAAGAGAATTCTCCCTGCTTGCGGGCGTTGTATCGGCAGGTTTCATTGGCGATCTGGGAACCGACATTCTCCAGGCGCTGCATGTCCGCGGTGATGCTCGCAGTTAGGGCGCTGAGCTGTTTTTGTGCGGCGGCACGCTGCTGCGTGGTGGCTTGACAGGTGGACGTGTCGGGCAAAGTCAAGCCCGAGGCACTTCTTTTCAGATTCTGGAACAGCTCGTTGGCAATCCTGGCTGCTTCAAACCTGTCCACGATTTCGCCTTCGAACGAACCGTCCTGGGTTAGCGTCTTCGACAGTGCGAGCGCATCGCTTTGTAACTTAAGTGCTGCGGCCTCAAGCTGCTGAGAACCAGCGGGTTGATTCCGCAACCAATCGCGTTTTGCCAGGTAATCCAACTGGAAGTTCTTGTAGGCGTTTTCTTTATCGTCAAGTTTCTTGGTCAGATCGCTCGCGGACGTTTCGAGGTCTGAGATGCCGGGTTCGGCAGCTGCAACCTGGTGACTCAGATCGTCGGCCTGGCTAATGACAGCCGAGAAGTCGCACTGCTTTTTCGCCGCAGCCTTTGAGGTTCCCGGGACGCCCCTTATTTCAGCAAGGGCGGACTGCTGCAGTCCTGCAAGCTGGAAGTCCGCCGTGCCTGCAGCGGGTTTGGTGGATTTGTTGATGTTGCTCAATCCCAAAGGGCCTCCGAGTGAGGCCAATACATCATCCTCGGCAATTTTCTCTTCATCGAAAGACAACGCATACACATACCGGAACGGATTGTTTACAACGTGCACTCGAATACAATCGTCCTGCTTCCAGAACATCCAGTGGTTTACGCCGTCCAGGCTGGGCACATTGAGGTTGTACTCGGCGCAGTCCTTGCCTGGGTTATCGTTCAGCGGCTGGGGCGCCTGGGCGCCAGCCACCAATGCGCTCCATGCGAATATGGTGAATATCAGCGACTTCACAACAAGCGAGGCACGTATCATCCGATTCTCCTTTTTGCGATCTCTATTGCGTCTTGCCCACTACAACGGAGACGCGGATAAAATCCCTTTTTTGGCACGATGATGCGGCAGACTCAGTTTTCCAAGAAAAGGAACTATGACAACTTTCGACCCGCTATGTCAGATCAGGTAGAATCCTCCGCAACCCGCTCCTGAGGGTTGTCTGGCCCTATGTCCCTGGAAGAGCTGATACAGGCTTGCGCTGAGAATGGTGACGAGGCGGCGTGGGAGGAATTTATCCAGCGCTTCCACACCATGATCGCCGCGGTCGTGTTGCGCACGGCCAGACGATGGGGAGAGAGTTCTCCGTCATTGATTGACGATTTGATCCAGGAGGCTTACCTCAAGATCTGCTGCGACCGCAAGCGCCTGCTCAGCGAGTTCACGCCACGCCATCCGGAGGCATTCTACGGCTACCTCAAGGTCGTGACCACAAACGTCGTGCACGATTATTTCCGGGCGCAACGTTCGCAGAAACGCGGCTCCGGGCAAACGGAATACTCCACCGACGAGACTCTGCTTGCAACCGCTAGTCCACATATGGAACGAGCGGCAGACCGCATGCATCATGCCGTCCTATTAAAAGAGGTAGACGGAGCTTTGTGCGCCGCTTTGGCAGGAGATGAACTGAAGCGCGATCGCGCCATATTCTGGCTTTATTATCGCTATGGCCTCACGGCCGCGGCCATTGCACGGCTACCCTCGATCTCATTGACTGTGAAGGGAGTAGAAAGCGTAGTCCACCGGCTCACGCGGTTTGTTCGCGAACGCCTGGCCGAGCGCGCCAGCGTGCTGGGGCAGGCTCAAGATGGCAAAGGCATAGGGCCATCAAAAACGTTCTAGGAGATAGAATTGGCGAGAGATCCACAGAACCACCTCAGCCTGGATGAATTGGCAGACCTGGCGGCGGAGACGGAATCCAGCGCGCAAGCCGACGTCGGTCGGGAACATGCGAAGGCGCACGCCGAAGGCTGTGCTATATGCGGCCAAAGATTGCGTGATCACCTTTCGGTGCAGGCCATGCTTGGTACTATGGCGAATTCTGTGACTGGAGAGCGCATGCCCGATTGTCCTGCCAAGCATGTATGGCTCACGTTCGCCGCCGGCCTCAGTTCTGCTGCCCAGTCCCAATCCCTTCTTGAACACGCTTCGCAGTGTGACTATTGCGGGCAAATGTTGTGTGCCGCAACCGAAGACATGAATCCAGAAATTTCTGCGGAGGAGCAGGAGCTCATCCGTCAGTTGCCGAGCGGACGCCCTAAACGCCAGCGGGAACTGGCGCGGAAGATTGTGGAAATGGAGGGAGCGAGCGAAAAGGGTGCTGTTCCGGCCAGGGCAGAATCGGTTGTTGCAGCCCCGGGCAATAAAGCGAAAGCTTCAGTAGGAGGACGTCTTCGAGGCACACCTCAACAAGAACGTTGGCGGTTTGCGAACTGGACAGGTTGGGCCGTTCCCGTCGGTGTACTGGCAGTTGTGATTGCGGGTTCGGTTGTGTTCGTTGAGTATTCGTCGCCGTCGTTATCGTCGGTGAATAAGATGATCGCACAGGCCTATACCGAGCAGCGTCCGATGGAACTGCGCTTCCCTGGCGCTGGCTATGGCCCCGTGCGGCAGCAGCGAGGAGAATTGGGGCCCAGCCGTTCCCGCATGGACGAACCTCCCGAACTGCTGGAAGCCGAGACCACGATCGAACGCGGACTGGCAAAGCACCCCAACGACCCAAGATGGCTCCAGGCCAAGGCGCGAACCGATTTGTTCGAAGGCAACTATCAGGCGGCCATTGAAAAGCTCCAAAAGGCAGAAAACCAGCGGCCGGAGGATATGTCTATCAAAGTGGATTTGGCTTCGGCATATTATGGGAAGGCCGCAGGACAAGCTGATGCTGCCTCGCGAGACGCTGGCTACGAGCTTGCGCTACAGGAATTGAATAACGTGCTTGGGAGGAATCCTAAAGATTTAGTGGCACTGTTCAACCGCGCGGAAGTCTATGAGCGAATGGGACAACACATCGAGGCTGGTGCGGATTGGGAGCGGTATATCGGGGTCGATGCAAAGGGGGAATGGGCCGCGGAGGCCAGGCGAATAAGCGCGCCGCATTGAGGCCAAAACCTTCATGTGAACGGACGAAAACGGCCCGGTCGAAACCGGGCCGCGTGGTGATTTATGCCATCAGTCGCCGGTTTACTGCTGTTGTTTGCACGCGTTGCCCGAAGTGCAAGCGAAGACCATAGCTGATCCGCAGTTATTGTGCCTGGGCGCATACGCGGCCTGCCACTGGATCATCTGTTTAGCGAGAATTTTCTCGTTCGGGGCATTCATCCCTGCTGGTCGCTTCTTTGGCTTTCCGTTCTCGATTCCATCGAACGTCAATTCACGCTTGCCCAGCCCCGGTAGCAGGCCGATTGCTTGCTTAAATGCTTTCGCCGATTGAAGGTGGGCTAGCATAAGGGCTGGAGTTGGCTTGGGCTGTGCGTCAAGCTTAATCTCAAAGTTGGCGGCGGTAAGCACGCTGGTGTCTGGGCACCACGTATCAGGGGCGTCAGTGTTGCCAGCGGCATCGCACTTCTGTGTAGCACCAATCTTGTGTATCCTAACTGGAACGCTCTCGAAATCAACCCCCTTGTATACGAGAACCACCGAGGTTGCGTGCCGACAGGGATCCTTGGTGCACGGGCCGTGGGGAACGTTATTGCCATCCGTTACCCAAGAAGTCTCTCCCGCGTGTTCGATCGGAGAGATTTCGTCCGGTAGGGGTACAGTAAAGGAAACAGCTACCTTATTCTCTTGCAGCTTCAGGCTCTGGCAATCTCCTCGCTCATTGTATAGATAGACGGCGTCAGAACTGTTGTGTTTGGGCACCGCTAGATCCATGTTTCCCCACTTCTTTGGGCTATCCCAGGGAATATCCATAACATAATCAACACTATGGCTCGGATAGTAAGTGCCGCCGGGATTGCCGCTCTTATCAACCCCGAGCGGTCGTTGATTCCACGGAGCGGTAAAGCCTGGTACGTAATGACTCGCAAGTAGTGCTGGCTCAAGCGGGAAAGTCGGCCCGAGTCTCGGTATGTTGATCTTGAGGGTGTGATCATGAAGGTTTTCGCACACAACGAAGGGGCCTTCCAAGACTATCGACAGGTTTCCAACGCGTCGCGCATCTGCCTTGTTTACAACGACAAGGCAAATTAGCGTGACGAGCATAGCGCAATAGGTTTTCATTGTTCTTCTCTCCTTGAGAAAGACCTGAGCTTATGGTTACTCGACGCCAAACATGTCGAACGCAGCCCAGTAATACGGATGGGCATTTTGGCGGCGCAAATCCGCTTCCGCCGAGGCGAGCGCCTGGGGCGCTGTTACTCCCGAAATGAGATTGTTGTAAAAGGCGCTCATCAAGACGGCGCTTGATGCGGAATCTACATTCCAGCGACTGGCGACCACGTGAGGAACGCCTTTTTCAAGAAGAACGCTGGCGAAGCTACCGAAACCCCCGAAGGTTCCTTCACTGCCTTTCTCGGTCGAACAGGCGGAAAGCACGGCCAGCCGGAGCCGCGGGAGGGAAATCTTTTGAAGGCTGTTGGGGCTCAGGAATTGGGTTTGGGTGCCTTCGTGCGCCGATCCCAGCAGCAATCCTATATGGCCGCCTCCTTCCAGGGCATGGCCAGCGAAGTGAAATAGGTCAGCCGCACCGATACCGGAAACGACCGCTGATAGCGAGGCCTGAGATCCAATCATCAACTGCGGTTGTCTAAAGCGATGGGCGACGAGCGTTGCTTCCGCCACTGCATCCGGCAGCGGAAGGAGACCTTCATCAGGTGCTCCTGCCCCAGCAACTATCAATGCTCTAGCTGTTTCGTCAAGCTTGCCAGATTTTCCCTTGTTCCCACCGATGAACTCCAGGCGCGGCAAATAGGAAATGACGTGAGACTCGGCTAGAAAGCGTCCACGACCATCTATCAGGGCTTGAAACGGCAAAGCGGCAAGCGCGTCGTCAGTTTCGAACGCTAGGTTTTTTGCAGTTGAAATGCTATCCAGGGCGGGTTCTATCAGGGCCTGATACAGCTCGTTCGACGTAATAAGAATCGCGTTCAGAGAGGACGACGACCTGGAACTGAGTTCGTTCAGCCGTCCGGCTTTCAGGCGAATCGCTTCCCGGTCCACATTGAGCATCTTTCCGGTCACACCGCGCTCATTGCAAATCCAGATGCCTGCACCGTGAGGGAGCAGAACCAGTACAATGGCAGATTGCTGGTCGAGAGAGGCAAGCGCTTGCGTAACGCGCTCGGATACCCGCGCGAGATCCAGATGCATCGCTGCTGCCGCCGGGCCGGCCTCGATTGTTTTCAAACCGACGGAACTCGCGGCGTTGTCCGGTTCCGATGCTCGGTACAACTCCCAAAGGTCGAGCGCCTCTCTTCCCTTGCCCTGAAGCAGCTTGGCCTCGATAAGGCCGAGATAGGGCTCAGCCCATTGCTGTGACCAGTAGTACCGATCAACGTCGGAACGGAGGGAGGATCGGGCGATCTGGGCCAGGGCAATTGAATGTTCCAACTCTGTCTCTGCCGCATCAGGACGGCCGGCAATGTTCAGCAGCTTCCCTGAAGTAGCATAGAAATCCCCCAAGATGCTCACGTTCTGAATGTGCGCCAATTGAGGCCTCATTCGTTCAAGCCGGGAAAGAGCAGTGGTCGGATCCCCCAGTTGGCCTTCGACGAGAGCGGAGTATGACTCAACGGTTAGGCGGTAGTTCTCTGTGGTTACGGTGGTCGCGGCGCCTGCCAGCAACTCGTTGGCGGTTGCCAAACTGGATTGAGCCGCCGCCGGTTCCCCCGCCATTACCGCCGCATGGGCCAATTCCGTGTGCTCCACGGCCCGCGTCACCAGACTATGCCCGGGTTTCTCAACCGTGAGCGCTTCGTCCGCCGCGGACCGGTCTGCATGCCAACTTTCTGAGGCTTCAAAAGCGGAGCCCATCGCAGCGTACAGGTTGTAACCAAGGGTTGGATCGAACGTCCCACCCCAAAAGGAACGAAGGCCTTCGTCGCAGAGCCTCCAGCCAGACCGGATCCTTCCCAGGAAGAGAGAATCGTAGGCCAACAGCCCTAGGGACCTCTGCGACGTTGCCAGGTACCCGGCAGCCTGAGCACTTGTGGCGACGTCAGACAGGTCTTGAGATTTTCCGAAGTCACCCTCTTCCGTGGCGCAGTTGAACCTTTCCAGGCGTAGCTGAAGCTTTAGCCATTCGAATCGAGAACCACTAATTGTTGGCAATAAATCTTGCACTTGGCGCGCACACTCCGGACCGGCGTCCAAGAAGTGAAGGGCGTATATTTCCTCAAATCGGGCCCGAGCGTATCCCGCCGCGTTTCTGCCTTCAGCGAATAGTTGTTCGGCAATAGCCGCTTCACTTCGCGCTTTCTCGAAATTTTGTGTGACTCGGTTCAACAGCAGAGACTGGCTGAGAGCGTCGATGGCTTCGGGAAACTTGTTTGCACCAAATTCCTGGAGCAGGTTCCCGAGCCATACGTCGTGGTGACGTCGCTCAAGGATTGCGGCGAGTACGAATACTGATTTTCTTGCGCCTTCCAAAGCCGGTTCTTTCCCTCGTACCGGCCACGCAGCGGGTAGCCACTCCGTGATCGCGACCGACAGATATTCTTCGATCCTGGGCTCCACTTTTTCCCATGTTGGCGGGTCCGAAGGATTGATTTGCACCCCAAACTCGGCGGCAGTTAGCAACGGCGTTTTGGTTCTTCGATCGTGCGCCGCGACGATTTCTTTGACGTCATGCAAGCGCTGCCTGGCCTCATCGGACCATTCTCCCGATGAGTCGAAGCTGAGATAGCGCTCGAAATCTTGCGTGCTTTGTTTGAAGAGAAACAGCCGGGCCGCAGTGACCGCACGATTGAACAGGATGACCGGATCATTGGGTGTCTGCTGCAACGCACGACTCTGCAGTTCGTAAGCGGTCCCGTAATCCCCGAAGCGGTCCTCGGCCGCGGCCCGTTCGAAATAAGCCGCGGCCAAGCCGTTAAGCACGAGGGTCGACCTCGGCTGCGTGTCGAGCGCCTCCTCCATGTCGGTGATGGCGGCTTCGTAAGACCACTCGAGCAGGTTTGCACTTCCACGAGCTGCTAGGAGAGCAGAGTCTTGGGGATTCCTGCGCAGGCCGCGCGCTATAGCCGCCTCGGCTTCGAGCAAACTCTGCGGACGATCCAGAGGCGAACTGTTCTGTCCGCGCTGCCGACGCACGGCACAGTGGCGGGCGGGCGAAATCCTGAGTTCCAGAGTCCGGTCGTCGGAATATGCCCTGGCGATAAGGCTCGCAGGCGTGGTGGCTATAACACTTCTCCGCACGAACAGCGAACCCGCAGCCACCACGGTTCCTGCCAGCACGGCTAGAAATATCTGGAATGGTCGCGTGATACTCATGTGTAAAGCAACCTATTAGTCAAGGCATCTTATCGTATGTCGATCCGATTGGTTGTATTACCACCTTCGAAGCCTCGAATATATCTCAACGAACGGAAATCGGCCGCGAATACCTTTCGTTCTAAATACAACGACTGGTAGAGTGATGGTTCGTCGCGAGGAAATAGAGCGGCAGTCTTGTTCCGGTTTCGCAACAATCGCACCGTTCGCTAACTTTTTCATTTGACATCCACAGCGCTCGGCGTGTAACGTCCCACGATCAGCGGCGGGATCGACCGCGGGTTGGCGGATTCTTAGTACCGTCTGTGATCTTGATCGCTGCTTCTCCCAAGTCTTCGAGCAGATGCCTGCAAGGTTCGCAGGTCCGTACTAGTCTGTTTGCGACTGTTCACCGGCGCGAGTGGACGGGCCTACTTTATTGGCAATCGGCGAGAAGGACACACCGGACCTAAGGAGACGGGGATGAACGCAGCTCTGGCGAAGCGGTCGGGCGCACCGACCATCCAGGTGTCCCAATCACGCAAAACTCTCGCATTGTACCTCCTACTGGCTGGAGCTGTTGGGTACCTGTTCGCCTCTCCTACATATCTGGCAGCGCAGATTAATCAGGAGGTTCTGCTGACGAATGCAACACAGACGCCGATCGAAGGTGTTGGCCACGACTACATTCATGACATGAATGAGACGGTCAACCCCCAGAACGGACAGGTCAGCATTCGCATTGCTGGTCCTTCCCCGCATGAACGGGGGCCAAATCTACCCCACTATGCCTATATGTATGACACCAGTGGTCGCGAAGCGATGACATTTTACCCGGTGTTTGAGGGCTGTTCGCTCCAGAACTCGGGTGCGGGTCCAACTCTTTGTTACACGTATATCGAGGGACCGGCTCCGTCGAACTATACGTTGAACCAATTCAATCCAAGCGCTGTGATGTACGGACTTTCCGGACCGAATCCAACAATTCTAAACACGATCTCGACGCCGCCCCTACCATCCAAGCAATCCTGGACAGATCCGCAGATACCGGGCGGGGTAAACGAACCCACAACCTACTACTGTCAATATAGCGCATATAGCTATTTCGACAGTCGGGGTGGACTGCATAATTTGAATTTGCACGTCCTTAGCAACGTATCCCCGCCACCGGGAACCATTGGAACTATAGCGGACGATTGCGCAACGCTCGGGTATGGCACAGACTATTTCGGCGGCGATTCTTCGCTTAAAGCCGTTTGTCAAGTGAACTCTACTTGTCCCAGTCTATATGGGGCCACGTCAACCGGCATGTTAATAGGAGTAGGAGGGATAACAGGAGGTATAGAGGATACCAATGGAAACGGCGTCAATGGCACCGGAAGACCTTCCTCGTACACAACGGTGACGGTGAATGGATTTTCCCAGCCGGGGTGGACGACGGGCGGCTCTCAGCCTAGCAGCTATGTAGGACTGAGCACGATCACGCTACCAGGAGTTTCCGGGGCGTATACCTATCAATACTCGACTTTTCCCAGAAGCGGCACGGTCGGTCTATCAGCCTCAGTCAATTCATATTCCACTGCAGGCGGTTGTCTGCTACCGAACCTAAGCAGCATGACTCAGTCCACAACATTTAGCGATGTGAGCTCATTGCTTCTTCCAAACGGGCAGTCCTACACGTTTGGCTATGATGGTCAGTGGGGATTGGTCAATTCGATTACATATCCGACAGGCGGAAAGGTCACCTACACCTGGGGCGTTAACTCCCTCTCTGAATCCTACAACGGTGCAACTCCGGACGTATGGACGAGTGTCACGCTGAATGGTGGTAAAAAGAACTGCTATTTTGAGTATGACCTGCCGGCGGTTACGAAAAGAGTCGTCAGCTTCGATGGCGTGCATCCTGCCCTCGAACAGGATTTTGCGTATTCGACGCAGCCTGGAACAAACGGATTCTGGTCGTCGAAGACAACCACGGTAACAACAAAAGATCTTGTAAGGGGCAATACGACCGCGGTGACCATCTACAACTACATTCCGATGTTTCCTCCACTTATAGCCACGGGAACATCGGCTCAGAGCGTCATCCCGCACGAGTCCAGCGTGCTCTATCAGGATGGATCGGGGAATACGCTGCGTACTGTAATCAAGGTATGGACAGGCGTCGACCTGCTTGGAGCTGAGTGCGAGATTCTTGCCAATGGGATGGTGTCTGGAAAATTCTATCAGTATCAGCCGAGCCTCACTGCGTGGTCCGCCGGGACCGACCAGGTGACCGATCTCGCCGAGTACGATTATACGCAAGGCGTTACTTCTGCGTGCACGCAGCCCGCTTCTACAACGGCACCGGCGCGCGAGACGAAGACGCAATACGCGACAATCCCATCATCAGTCTTGTGGCAACCCGCCCTATCAGCAGCGATACCGCAGACTAACGACCGGCCCTCCGTGGTCCAAGTCTACGATCATGGCACCTTGATTGCGGAGACGGACATAGCTTACGACCAAACTTCGGTCTCATCAGTCTCGCCCGCGGCCTATAACCATGACGAGACAAATCTTGGCGCGGGCCAGGTCGCCGGACGAGGAAACGCAACCACCATCACCAAAAAGTGCATTCAAAACTGCTCATCGAATTCCGTTACTACCGCCCAATACGACGAGACGGGCCAAATCGCTGCGGTGACGGACCCGAACGGCAACACAACAAAGCTCTCATATACTGACAATTATTCAACAGGGGGAACGCCCCCTGGCAATACAAACACCTATGTAACGACGATTACCAGGCCCGCCACGAACGGGGTCAACCATATATCGTCATTCGCCTATCACTATACTTTTGGCGAGCTGACTTCCGCCACAGACGAAAATCTCCAGGTAAGCACCTATCAGTACAACGACACTTGGGGAAGGCCAACGCTTGGCGGTGCGCCCGATGGTGGACAGACTCAGAAGGTGTACAACGACTCAGCCCCCTCACCAACAGTTACGACGTGTCAGCTCATCAATGGGACGGCAGGCGCGACTTGTCTTGCCACGAGTCCTCCAACTGGTTGGAAGACCACCCTTGCAACGATGGATGGAGTCGGACAAGTTGTGCAGAACGCTCTTGTTTCCGATCCGGACGGAATTACATACACTGCCACGACCTACGACGGTTTGGGCAGGAAGTACACGTCAACGAATCCCTATCGCGGCACCGGTGATTCGACCTACGGCATAACCGCGTATACCTACGACGCTTTGGGGCGGACAACTGTAGTCCAGCAGCCCGATGGGTCAAAGGTCCAGACCGCTTATGATCAGCCATGCATCGCGAGTGCTAACGGCGACGGCGCGACTGTCACGGACGAAACGGGACGCCTTCGAGAATCGTGCTCCGACGGGTTGGGACGACTCATCGAAGTGGATGAGTCCGGCGCTGGTGCGACGACCGCGATTGCAGGCAGCGGCACTGTCACGATTGGCGGATCAGAGCAGACAAGATCAGGAAGCCCCGGAGCGGGCTCCGCCACAGTCGTCCTTAGCGGATCAGGTTGCGTCTACATCAGCCAACACGGAGTGTATTATGCTCCCAGCGGGTCGGTTTCGATTACTGTCAAGGGCGTCAACGTTGGCACAGGCACTGCAGCCTGGAGCGGTTCGTGCAATCAAGGGAACGGAGCTTTGACGATAAATCCCACGCTGAGTGGGATCGCGTCGGACTTGGCTAGTAGTCTCACTGGGTCCGGTGCGGGCGTAACTGCCACCAGTAATGGAGCCACAATTCAGATCGTGGCCAATACCAGCGGGTCTGGGACGAATTATTCCGTGTCTTCTAGCTATACGCTCAGTACTGGTGTTCCCAGCGGGAGCCCTTACGTTTCCGCGACCGTGCCTGCTACGCTGACCGGCGGTGGCAGCGCGGCAGTCACCGATTCCGGTACCGTGTCTATCACGGTAGACGGCTTCACTGCAACCGCGAGCTTTGGCTCCGGCACCACGGCACAGGAAATTGCGTCATCACTCACCAGCAGCTTGAACGCGGGGTCACCGGTAGAAGCTTCTGTCAGTGGCACTTTGGTTAAGCTTACCGCGCTGGACTTTGGTTCTGGCTCGAATTACACCCTGTCCACTTCAGACACTTGGAATAGCACAGATTTTACGGAGCCATCGTTTACCGCTACTCCTTCTGGGGCCACACTTACTGGAGGGGTCAGTGGCTCCCTGGGCAACAGCCCGCTCGTCACCCTATACACCTATGACGCATTGAATGATCTGACCTGTGCAGTCCAGAAAGGAACGGACACCACTGCGTTCAGCGGCTGTGCATCCGCCTCGGCAACCTGGCGACCTCGCTCTTTCGTCTATGACTCGCTCTCCCGGCTGACCAGTGCCACCAACCCGGAATCCGGCACTGATACGTACGCCTATGATGCAAACGGCAACGTCACAACGAGAGTCGAACCTAAAGCGAACACGACAAACGCTGCCGTGACGACAAGCACCTATTCCTACGACGCGCTGAATCGCCTCCTGAGCAAAGTGCATGCTGATCCGATCGATGCGAACTCCTATTATGGATACGATGGGACGGGAATCCCATCGTGTAACGGTCCGGTTCCGCCGACCATAACTTCTCCGACGAATCTCGTAGGCCGCAGATCCGGTATGTGCACCAATAAGAGCGCTTCAAGTTGGAGTTATGACCCCATAGGACGCCCGCTGGTGGAGGCAAGGGCAAATATTGGACCGCCGATCGAGAAACTCAACACCATTTATGCATACTACAAAGACGGATCGCTGAATACGTTGACGTATCCCAGCGGCGATGTCCTAACCTACACAGTGGGCGGTGCTGGCCGCCCGCTAGCTGCTACCGATTCCACCAATAACTACGTGACAGCGGCGACCTACGCGCCCCAGGGTGCGCCGGCAACTATGGACATCGGGTCCGACAACGTCGTCACCAATAACGTCTACAACGATCGGCTGCAGCCTATTCTATTTCAAGCTCGCGGCGTTCAAATTTGTGTAGTACATAATCCGCCAATCCAGTGCGAGCCTCCACCTGCGTTCTTTAGCCTGTGCTACGACTTCCATCTCGGCGTTGCAGTGAGCAGTCCTCCCTGCACATTCAACGCCTATACGACCGGCGACAATGGCAATGTCTTCCAGATTTTGAATAACGTCGATTCCACTCGGAGTGCCGTCTTCACCTATGACTCGCTGAATCGGATCTCCCAAGCCAACACGATCAACACAACCTCGGCGAACTGCTGGGGCGAGTTGTATACAATTGACGCTTGGGGGAACCTGACCAACCGCTCGGCCCCTTCGGGAATGTCCGGAAGCTGCCTTATGGAGGCACTGAGCGCCACAGCCACCAACCTGAACCGACTAGGTGGGATCGGGCTGCTGTACGATGGCGCAGGCAATGTCACGACCGACAACCTTGGCAACACCTACACCTACGACGCGGAGAACAGAATCTCCACTGTCGGGGGCTACACCTACTCCTACGATGCTGACGGCACGCGGATGGAGAAAACCACGGGATCGTCAGGGACGATGTACTGGCTGGGGCCGGGCGGCGAGACGCTGACCGAAGCATCTATTGCGGGCACGATTAACGAAGAGTACATTTATTTCGACGGCGAGCGCATCGCCCGAGTGGACCGCCCCAGCGGGACGGTCAACTACTATTTCTCCAATCATCTCGGATCGGCCAGCGTGATTGCCACCGTCGGCAGCGGCGGAACCGTTTCAGAGCAGACGGATTACTTTCCGTTTGGAGGCATAGCCTATACCAGCGGCAGCGACCCTAATCACTACAAGTTCACCGGCAAAGAGCGGGACTCCGAATCCGGGCTGGATAATTTTACTGCCCGATACAACGCGTCCACGATGGGACGATTCATGACGCCAGATCCATCCATCCCGTTCAACCTAAAGCGAGACAAGTTCGAGCCATGGATCTCCAACCCGCAACACTGGAATAAGTACGCGTATGCGCTGAACAATCCGCTACTGTATGTTGATCCATCTGGTATGACTGAGACCATCTACTACTGGCTCAACAGCAGCCTGACAGAGGATCAGAGAAAGTACTTCCAAGAACACAAAACTGAGATCCTCAATGCGATTGCAAGCAAGCTGAAAAAGGCAGGAATCAAGGACGTCGTTTTTAAGGAAGGGAGCACTCTGAGTAATTCCCAAGTTAAATCGATGTTGCAGAATCAGCCGAAAGGAGTTGCATTCCTCAATTTCGCAAATAAGTCTTACGCGGGCATCAATGCGCCGCCTGACCAGTATGGCGTGACAGACCTGACGAATGCACGCTCGGCTGTGTTTGTTGGCAACCTACAAGCGGGTAATCCGAGCGCCGGTGAACTGTCTTTCAGGATTTCCGAGGTCTCTGATCATGAACTGGGGCACGGGATGGGCTTTTATTCCAGAGGCCCGACGATGTCCTTCATTGAGTTTTGGAATAGAGATCTGATGAACGAGGGACAGGGGATGCCCACGCGTTCTCGCCAATTCGACATGTCAAATCCTCAGAATCTACAGGCTGTAGACGAAATAAACAAACAACCAGAGCATTGAAACTGCTGAAATCAACGACTACATCCCACAATAGGAGACCGGGGACAATGATGACCGGCTGCTATCGCATCGTTTATGGCATTGTCGTTGCCGTCTTCTTGGGAAATGTCCTGAAGACCAGCTATTTGTCTAGTGCCCCTCATTACATCGTGGCACTGATGATCGCAACGGCTGGTTTATTGTGCGGGCTCCTTGTTCTGTTGATCGCCTTTTCCAAAGTACATCCGGCGGTTTCCTGGAGCGTCGTGCTGGCGTGGGAGGCCTTCTTCGTTTGGTATGGATGGTTCAGCCCGAGTTCGCCGTTTGCACTGCACGAACTCCACACCATAGACCCACAAATGGCTGCGCGCGAAGCCAGCGCTCACTTCGTCCGCGCGATTGCTGTCTTTGCAGTCCTGTTTGTATGGTTTTTCTCATTACCAATAGTTCAGTCGGCATATTCGAGGCGCAAAGAATTGCGCCCATGATCCGTGAGATTCAAGCTGATGCTCCCTACAAGTTCACGGGCAAAGAACGAGATACCGAATCCGACCTCGCCTCGCCGAACAATTATTGGATCGATACATGAATGGTCCAGCCGATCTGGGCGCCGCGCCATTGCGGGGAAATTCTACAGTCTTTCTCCTTTTGTTCGCCATAAAATCAATGATTCGGAGGCTCCAGTGTCCCGCCTGAAAAGGCTGCGCTCTACGTGGGCGGATAAAGCAGCGCGGTTGGTGCACATTCCGCGAGGTCTAATCTTCGTTATCCGGGTCCGCCGATGGTCATCCCACTGCAGAAGTGGCAGCTGGTAAGGCGTGAAATCGACACAGCGAAGTGTCCCAAAATCCCCGCAGAAGGTTCGGGCACTCCTGGCCCGTCTGCTGCCCCACTTTGCTTGTCGCGGTCAGGGAAGGGCTTCCGCAGCGTTTTCCAGACTTGCGGAATCGCCTTCTGCCAAAACGACACCATCCCGTCGCTTACCAAACCGTCTCATCCAATCCAGCATGGGCAGCGGATTTGCAGTTCCTGATCTCGGTTGGCGATTGCCATGCCGGTTGATCTTGCACAGCACGTGGAGCTTTCCCAAAATTTCTCGCCCACATAATGACAGCCTTTGGATGCGGATCAGAGCGAGGCAACGGATGCCACGATCTAGAAATCCTTATCAAGCAGGACATCGAAGATCTTGACTATGACGAGGCCAAAACTGCACTTCAAGAACTAAAGAAGCACATTGCAGCCGCAGAAATCATTTTGTCAGAGTCCGAGCGTACGCCCATCGTCACGTTCCGGTCCGAAAGTAGGACTGAGGATCAACAGCCTAGAATAAGGGATTGTCTCCCATCCCAAATTGTCTGGCCGCCAACTAAGAGCGAGAATCGCAAGCCTACTTCGACCTGGCAGATGACGAACTTTCGTTCTTAAACTACGAGGCATCCCACGGCATGGCATATGCCGCGTACGAGCAGGCACAGCATATTCTGTCGCAATGCAAGGACAGCGGGTAAGTGTTGTCCCTGGCACGTCAGACCGGCCAACCCTTTTTTCGAGCCTTCGAAAGCAGATTTCGGAGTGCGGTCTCGCTAAGAAACAGAGCGTATTGGCCGAAGGCGAGTCTGTCTCCTTTCCCCGTCACGGTCCAGTAGCACCAACGGTACGCACGTTTGGACCCCATCTCCCTCCCTTTCTTCGGCGAGAGACGAATCCGCTGCAGGAAGAACTTGTAATCACCGTCACCATTTAGAACTGATACTTCATCCTCAACCGAGCCAGCAGGTTCTCCCTCAAAATTCACAGTTCGTTCTCTAGTTTTGAGCTTAGCAAGTCTCTCGTAGGCGTTCTCAGGCATATCGTTTTTCCCCTTCCTATGTCCACCAAGGTGGGTGGTGTCCGGCGTCGGCATACCCGGATATGGGACAAGAAGAACCGGCAGCCGTACTCGCTGAGAATCGAATGCGACCCCTCACCCGGTGTTGATTCTCCTCTGATCCTCAAGTGGGAAGCTCAAGTGTACGCTCTGGCCGGCAACCGGCCGTCCACGCAGATGCAACTCGGCTGATTCTCGAGGCTGGGCACCCCAAGATCCTGGCGCTGGCCGAACCGTACCGGCCAGTAGAATGAACTGAAATGGCAGTCTCACTCGAACTGCACAATACCGTCGATCCAAGCGTCGGGGCAAAAATTCAGGTGCTAGTTGAGCACCACCTGGGCGACAGGCCGGGAGATTGGCACGTGTCGATAGTTGGTTCTCGGGAGAGTGATGGTTGGGAAATGAAGGTCTGGGGACCGAACGGGTTTGAGCGGTCATACACATTGGCAGGGGACGCGGGGGCGAGAGGGAATCTCGCATCACGTAGGGCGGGGTTAACATCCACAGGCAGGGGATGTCACAAAATTGGGACTAAGTGTTGGGACTAACCTCAGTTGGTTTCCGTCGGGGTCTCTGTCCTGAAGCAACGCCGAATCAATAGGTTAGATTCGAGATCCCTTGGGTCCTGCAGTGTCCCGAACCAGGTGCTCTACCAGGCTGAGCCACTCCCCGACTTTGCCCGGTGCGCTGAGGAAATACCGGGAGCGCGCGCGAGCTTGCAAACTTAGGGCTGAACCTCAAAGTTATAACACTTGCGTCTGCGCTCGGACTGTTTACGGCGTAGGCGGCTCATCCAGAAATAGCGCAGCGTGTTGTTTGAAATCGGGGTTGCGAATACCATGGGATACTCGCGGAACCTTCACTGGAAATTCACGGGAAATTTGCGAGGATCACCCGAGCCGCCAACTTCATGAAAACTGTATTCGCCGCCCGTTCCCTGTACACGCCTCTGGAAGAGATCCAGAACCCGCTTGTTTTCGTGGAAGGCGGGGTGATTACCGATCTCGCCTCCCGCTCAGCCCGGGAGATTCCTGCCAACACGGCTCTGATCGACTTTGCGGACGCCGTAATTACGCCCGGGTTCGTCGACATCCACATGCACGGCGGAGCTGGACTGGATGTGATGCAGGCGTCCGAGGCTGAGATGCCGCACTTGGGCAGATTCCTGGCGCAACATGGGGTGACTGGTCATTTCCCGACGACTGTGGCGGCCCCAATCGATGTAACTTGCACGGCGCTGGAGCGCATCGCCAACGCGATTGAAGCGGGAGAGTCGGGCACAAACGGCAATGGCAGTAGTGACAATACTCCGCAGGCTCGGCCGTTGGGGATCCATCTGGAAGGGCCCTTTCTAAGCCATGCGCGCCGCGGGGTGCATGCGCCGGAGAACCTTGCGTTGCCGACTGTCGCACTTTTCGAACGCCTGTGGCAGGCTGCACGCGGACACGTTCGCATGCTGACGATCGCTCCGGAGCTTCCGGGCGCGCCGGAAGTCATCGCAGAAGCGGCGCGCCGGAAGGTCTTGGTGAGCATAGGACATTCGGACGCCGACTTGAACGCAGCGCAGGCCGGGGTGCGAGCGGGAGCGCGCCACGCGACTCACACCTTCAACGCAATGCGGCCCCTGGACCATCGCGAGCCGGGAATCCTCGCCGAGGTTCTCACCGATCCAGATGTGACCGCCGACATCATCGTCGACGGAATTCATGTTGCTCCCTCGGTAGTGCGGCTTTTCCTAAAGGCCAAGGGGATCGAGGGCTCGGTACTGATCACCGACGCAACCGCCGCGGCCGGCATGCCCGAGGGCCGCTATCAACTGGGGACGATGATGGTCGACGTGAAAAATGGCATGTGCACCATCGACGGCAAGCTGGCCGGAAGTGTGCTCACCATGGATCGCGCCGTGCGCAACGTGATGGAGTTCGGGAGTTGGAGTCTGCGGCATGCGGTACGCGCAGCCACCCTGAATCCGGCGCGCGCGGCGGGCTTAGCCGATCACTACGGAGCCCTCGCT
>Ga0265760_10000106_pt1 | contig 21052 bp, 15 predicted proteins | sample NZIome_2_FD_200831 | JGI IMG/M metagenome (GOLD analysis project Ga0265760, IMG submission 200831) | Metatranscriptome of rhizosphere microbial communities from Maridalen valley, Oslo, Norway - NZI1 (Metagenome Metatranscriptome) | ecosystem: Host-associated > Plants > Roots > Rhizosphere >...
AGCAACTGCGCAAGGGCCTGCTGGCCAAAGACCTCGACGAAAAACTGAAGAAGATGGAAAAGCTTTCCAAAAAGCTGCACCGCGATCTGCAGCCCTAGCCGGTCCTTCTCCCAATTTGTCATCTTGAGCGAAGCACATGCTTTCGCAAAGCGAAAGCATATGAGCGGTCGAAGGATCCCTATCAGCTCAACCGAGGCCGATGGGATACGGCGCCCCCAGAAGTGAAATTCGAGGTTCGCGGCAAGAGGTGGACATATCTTCATTGCGCCGCGCAAATAAAAAAGCGGTCCCGGAATTCCGGGACCGCACACTTGCAAACTTCAACCTAGAACACGATCTTGGCCTGCACCTGACCCACGCGTCCAGCCGGTAGACCGTTGAAGAACGAGCCGTAAGGCCCGGTCGGAGGTGCCGCCTGTCCGTTGACCTGTCCGCAGGATCCTCCCAGGGGTTCGCCGGTGGAGCAGCCGGAACCTACCCAGGTGCTGTTCGGCGGTTGGAAGTTCGGGTGGTTGAAGATGTTGTAGATGCTCGCCCCCATCGTAAGCTTCACCCGCTCCGAGACGTGGAAATTCTTCCCGAACGTGAAGTCCGAGTTGAAGAATCCAGGCCCGCGGAACTGGTTGCGCCGTTGCGTCGGGAACAGCCCCAGATTATTGGCGCTCAAGAGGTCTGCGGAGTTGAAACACTGGCTGTGTCCGTTCGAACAGCCCTGCTGTGCGTCCAGGGAAGCCAGCTGTACCGGCGTGCTGACGCCGGAGCCTCCGTTCGAAATCGCGGTGGTTCCGTCGGTAATCGTGAAGGGCAAGCCGCCGCGGGTGACGAAGTTTTCGGAGAATACCCAGCCTCCCAGAATCCCGTTTGCCGCCCGGTTGTTGAAGTGGTAAGGATCGGTCCAGACCCAGTTCGCGTTAAATTGGTTCCGGATATCGTAGTCCGCGTTGCCGTAATTGTTCGCCCGGAAGTTGAGCGGATTGATTTGTCCTAAAAGGTTACCGCGAGCAGAGAGGTTCAGGAGCCCTCCGTTCGAGATTTCGTCCAAAGCGTGCGCCCAAGTGTAGTTGGCATTCACCACGAAGCCAGCACTCATGCGGCGCGTGTAGGTTGCGGTCAGTTCGTTGTTATTCGACACCGCACCTGAATTCCATTCGGTAAAGGAACCGAACCTGGGATCGGGTGTAGTGGTCGGATAACCGGTAATGGCGGACCCAAAGCCAGCACCCAACGATGAGGGACCAGTGCTCGCGTTCAACGTGCCGTTCGGGAAACCCTCATGGTAGCCGTGGTGACCCACGTACGCGACGGTGATCCTGCTCTTGCTGTCAATCGCCTGTTGTACCTGGAAGTTCCACTCCTGGTACTGCGGGGTACGCAGCTTAGTCGGGAACCCAGTAACGTTCGGCACCGCTCCTCCGGCCGACACCAGTTGCGCGGCCGTCAAGCCGTTGGCGAGAGAGGGAATCCCCAGCGCAGCGTTCCCGTTGCGGATGGTGTTCGCAGTGTTGGTAACCGTAGCCGCTGCGCCCGTCGGATCAGCCCAATGCACGGGGCCGCTCCCTCCCACCTCCGGCGAGAACAAGGTGACCGGGACCAGATAGGGCAGATTCACGAACTGGTCGGTGATAAACGCCGGGAAGGCATCATAGAAAATTCCGAATCCGCCGCTGACCACAGTCTTGTCGTTGCTACGTGGCGACCAGGTAAAGCCAAAGCGCGGAGCCAGGTTGACGTTGTCGATCGAGCCGAACGCGTCTTTTCGTCCCGTAAGCAGCGCCTGATCGTAGGGAGTGCTATAACCCTGCAACTTGAGTTGGGAAAACGCCTCGGTGGGCAAGGTGAAGCAGTTGATATCGCAGGTCGGATTAAAGTTATGCTCCGCCCGCAGGGCAAAAGTCAGCTTCAATCGGGGCAGCACAGACCACTCGTCCTGGGCGTAGAGTCCGTAACCACCCGTGTTCATCGGTTCCCTCGGGTGCAGCGGATTGTTCTGCGCGTATATTGACGTGTTCCCGTTGAAAAAATCCCCCAAGCCCGGCTCGACCAGGGGAGTTACTAATACTGACTGGTCATAGTTGGTGATGTCGTAGCGGCGGAAGTTAACGCCGAACTTCAGGCTATGCCGCCCCATGGTCTTGGCAACATCGTCGATAATCTGCCACTGGGTTACGTTCCGGCCTTGCGGGAACACGTAGTTATCGGCATTCAGGCCGTTCACGGGAGCGTCAGCCACGAGATACAACGAGTATGGGAACGGCGATGTGGGCCCGTTCGTGTTGTTTATGAAGATCGCGCGGTAGTAGCTGATGGCCGCGACGAAGTTGTTGGAGGTCGTCCCGTTAAAGATGTGCGACCAGTTCAGGCTGTTGTTGTATTCCGGCTGGTAGCTGGCCGCGGAAAAGGCAGCGGGATCGATTGGGTCCGCGTAGGTGGCCTGCGTGCCCGTGTCAATATCAAAACGGAAGAACATGCGGTCCTTGGTTCCGAAGTTCTGGTCGAAGCGGCCGATCAGCAGCCACTCCTTCGCTGGTAGCGCCGGGCTCGCCTGATAGGACTGCATGCAGCCCGCAGCCACCCCTGCACCTGAGTCGGCAACCGCCCCCGTGAATCCATCCGTACAGCTGGCTGCGCCGCCGAACGCAACCCCAGCCCCGAATCCAGGAGCAGCCTCCCAGATCGAGGTCGCCTTAGCGTAGGTAGCGATCGTAGCTGCTGATGCTCCATTGGTCGCCAAGTTATTGTTCACGTCGGTCAAAAATGCCGAGGTCGGCGTGTAAACCGTTTGCGTCGAAGGCACAATGTAACGAATGCCTTCGGTGTCGATAAAGAAGAACGTCTTGTCCTTCTTGATCGGTCCGCCAAAAGAGGCCGCCCACTGGTTGTTGTTGGAGAAAGGACGCGCCACCTGCGGGCTTACCGCGGTGTTGAACCAGTCGTTCGCGTTCAGCACGTCGCCATTCCACTGGTACTGCAGGTTGCCGTGGTAACTGTTGGTGCCACCCTTGCTCACCAAAGATACCTGAGCTCCCGCCTGTTGTCCGTACTGGCCGGAGTAGGCGTTGGTCACCACGTTCGCTTCTTCAATGCTGTTCTTGCCCAGCATCAGGTTGGTCGGGCCCGAGTTGTTCAGATTGAGAAACGGGTCCATCTGATTTTCGCCGTCCACCGTGAACACGTTCGAGGTCGCGGGCAGGCCGTTGGTATTGAAGTTGCCGTAACCGCCACCGGTGTTCATGTTGATCCCAGGCGCAGTATAGGCCACGGCCGTCAGATCGTTGCCGCCGTTGGGCAGGTTCTCGACCAGATTGCGGTCGAAGTTCGTGGACATCTCGGCAGCCTCGGTATCAAGCAGCGGTGCCGCGGCGGAAACTTCAACCGTGGTTCCAGCCGCGCCCACTTCCAGCTTCGCGTTCACGGTGGACACCTGGCCGTTGTTCACGCCAACCTTCGCCGCAAACTGCTTGAACCCAGCCGCCACGATGACGAGCTCGTAGTTGCCCGGGTCGGCCAATTCAAACTGGAAAACGCCCTGTGCGTTGGTGTTGGTTTGGCTGGAGCCGCCTTTGTCCAGGTTCCGCAACGTGACGGTGGTGCCGGCGAGGACCGCGTTGGACGCGTCCGTAACCGTTCCGCTCACGGCACCCTTGGTGGCACTCTGTGCGAACAGCATGCCCGGAACTAACAATAGAACGCTCATTGCGAGCACAACAAACCTCGCCGATGCTTTTGTAAATTGCATGGTACTGACCTCCTGGGAGTTTTTCATAGCGCAAATAGGAATCGACGGCCTTGGCTTCCTGGCAGCCGTGGCGCGATCCGATCGATCTGAGAAACTAAAAATTGTGAATTGCGTAAACTTTTGATTCCGTGCTGGATCTGGGAAAATGTCTAGCGAAACCCGGCCTTTCGAAACTCGGCTCTGTCGAAACCCGCTCTATCGAATTCCGATCAGTCGAAACCCGCTCTGCCGAAACCTGAAACCCGGTGCAACCTGGTCGCCCGTCTATCGCGGACGTACCTGCTTGAGCGCGATACCGCAGCTCACTCAACACTCACACCTGCAACTGGAAATCCAAAACACTGACGCACAAAACACTTTGTTTTCAATCAGTTGTTGTTTCGCACGCGTAGTGTTATATCGAAATCAATAGTAAGTGTCCAGAGAAATATGTAATTTAGAATCCGATTCCCGTCACCGCACCCCTCTCAGACTGTCTTTGCTCCCGAATCCCCGCGCCCAGGGCGCTTCCCAGCCACTCTTCATGGGGCTCTGCGGCCTGTTACAATCTCCTTTTCCGTGAGCGCGCCGACCACAAAACCTGCGTCACCAGCTCCGTCGCAAATCGGCGAGCCGGCGACTCCTCACCCCGCCGCCACGAACGCCACAGGCGCCCAGCCTCTGGAAGCTGTTCCCATGCTCGATCTGCAGCGCCAGTATGAGCAGGTCCGCGCCGAAATTCTGCAGGCTGTGGGACGAGTGTGCGCCTCGCAGCACTACGCGCTAGGTCCCGAGGTAGACCAGTTCGAGCGCGAAATGGCCGATTTCTGCGGCGCCCGCGAGGCCGTGGGATGTTCCTCCGGCACCGACGCTCTGTGGCTCGCTTTGGCCGCCGCGGGAGTGCAGCCCGGAGATCGCGTTCTCACCAGCCCGTTCAGCTTTTTCGCCTCGGCCAGCGCCATCGTGCGCGCCGGAGCCCGCCCTGTCTTCGCCGACATCGAGCCCGCCACATTCAATCTCGCCCCGCACAAAGTAGGCGAAGTCCTTCGCGGCGGCGGCGAAGCCAAGCTCCGCGCGCTGCTTCCAGTTCATCTTTATGGCCAGTGCGCCGCGATGGATTCATTCCAACAACTGGCTGAGGAATTCGGTCTGAGCGTCGTCGAAGACGCCGCGCAAGCCATCGGCGCAACCTGTATCGACGCGACCCAGAACGCGAAACGTGCCGGAAGCCTGGGCGTGACCGCCGGGTTCAGCTTCTATCCCACGAAAAATCTCAGCGCCTACGGCGAAGCCGGACTGGTCACCACCAGCGATCCCGAAATGGCCGCGCACCTGCGCCGCCTGCGCAACCACGGCAGCTCGCGCCGCTACGTCCACGAAGAAATGGGATGGAACAGCCGCCTCGATGCCATGCAGGCCGCCATTCTGCGCGTGAAGTTGAAATATGTAGAAGGATGGAACCAGGCCCGCCGCGCCCGCGCCGCTATCTATGACCGTTTACTCGCGGAAACCGGACTGGCAAGGCCGCAGGCCGCACTGCCCGCCTCTCAGTCAGCAATCAACAATCAGCAATCAGCAATCGCGCCCGACGATGCGCCCGTTCACCTGCCGTTTACTCTGCCCAGCGCAGGTCACGTCTTCCACCAGTACGTAATCCGCGCCTACCGCCGCGACGAACTCCGCGAGTTCCTCACCGCGCGCAAGATCGGCTCGGAAATCTATTACCCGATCCCGCTGCACCTGCAGCCCTGTTTCGCCTATCTGGGATACTGCGAAGGCGACTTCCCCGAAGCCGAGCGAGCCGCAAAAGAAATCCTCGCGCTCCCCATGTTCCCCGAACTCACCGAACAAGAACAGCGCTGGGTAGTCCAAAGCATCGCCGATTTCTACTGCTGAAGGCGGCAACCCAAGCGTCCGTAGAGACGTTGCTTGCAAGGTCTCTGCCGGCACCAGCTCGGGTGCCGGCCATGAAGACGCCGTCCGGAAGACGTAACAAGTTACGTCTCTGCAACACGCCACGAGGCTGCTTTCTGCGGCTTCGGCCTCTACCGAGCTGAGTTCGTCCCCCGCCGGCAGCGTGCCGCTACCCGCCAGCGGCACCCAGCGTCCAACCCCTTTTGCATAAAGGTGCCCCTATGTTGAACTCCGTTTTCCAGGTCGGGAGAGTCGCGCTCGCAGGCGTGCTGGGTTGCCTGATCCTCGCGGCCTCAGCCCTCGCCCAGCCCGCGCCGCAACTCTCCATCGCCGACGAAGTCCGTGCCGGCGACGCGCTCTTCCTCGCGTTTCAAAAATCCCAGGGATTCGCCGACACCCCCGAATCGAAGGCCATCGAAGCCTACCTGCAAAAAGTCGGCGACAAAGTCGCGGCCAACGCCAAGCGCAAGCTGCCCTACAAATTTCATCTCGACCCGCATCCCGGTTTTCGCAGTGCGGTGGCCTATCCGGGCGGCCAGATCGTGGTGGGCGGCGGTGTTCTCGCGCTGATGGTGCACGAAGACGAACTCGCCGTCGTGCTCGGCCACGAGATTGAGCACATCGACCTCGGCCAATGCGCGCAGCGCGTCATCCAGGAAATGCAGAAAAATCACCTCACCGCCGACCAGTTCGACCAGCTCTCCATCGAAGTCTTCGGAGGTCCCTACGGCAAAGACGGCGAACTCGCAGCCGACCGCGAGGGCATGAAGCTGGCGGTGGCCGCAGGCTACTCCCCGCACGCCGCCGTGGAATTGCTGCAGATGTTTCAGTTCCTCTCCCGCGACGCCAAACCTGCTCCCCCGCGCGCGGACGCGCCATCTCTCGAAGAACGAATCCAGCAGGCTCGCGACCAGATCAAAACCCAAAGCTGGGACGACGCGAAGCCCGAAACACCGCTCGATCTGCCCTAGGGATGTTGTCGGTCGTACCCTGACAACCCAGCCGAGTCAGGAAATCCAGCCCCCACAGTTGCGGCTGGTCTTCTTCCACTCGCCATCGACCCTCTGAAAGACTAACGTAGCGCCGTTTCCACACAGAGAGCCGCACCAGAAGTGGTAGCTCACGACCGCGTGGCTTCGTTCCTTATCGAAGCCGATCTCCGACATGGAGAACAGAGCAATGGCAAATGCGCCTTTCACTGCGCTGTCGACCGACTTCCCGCCCGTATCGTCTTGTCTGGATCGTTGTCCCGTACAATCTTGCTTTGCTGTTTCGGATCAACCAGTTTGATGTTCTTTCTAGGAAGCACCTCTGGCGTCAGGTCGTGAAACGAATGAGCAAGTCCTGCAAGATTCTCTAACGGTATGCCCTTCAGGCATTCGTTGTCCGCCAGACCAATCCTTGGGGAAGCCGCGTCGAGCGGATACGTTCTCGCCGACACATTCAACGATCCAGGATCGCTTGATTCGTATTGCCGGAGAACCGCGCGGTAGATCGAAATCTCGTCCGCGCTCAGCTGCGCCGTGTTCTTAATTGGCTTGTCTCTGTCGGAGCCCGCTCCTGCAGGCAACGCGGCGAGCGCCAAGACTAAAGCTCCGAACCACAGGTTTTTCATCGAGTGCCTCCCAGAAGCGCCTAAATTAGTTTAGACACCTCCGCCCCGGGAATCGCTCAAGGAGACTATCGTGCGAAGCGTAGCGGTACGCGCTCAGCTGCGCCGACGCCTCGCTCTCTTCAGCCTCTTGTGGAACGGTCAGCCAAGGGCGAGCTTCGCTCGCCGGACGGGCAAGAGTGCCCGTCCCCACACGAGAACCGCCCCTAGCTGCGCCGATGCTTCGTCGCCGCCCGCGGCGCCGGCTTCTGTTCACCCGGCGCCAGCACCCTCCGCACAATCGGCGTATTCAGCTTGTACTTGCGTTCGCTCACGTTGCCCGCGTCGTCTTTCACGCGCACCACGAACACCGGCAGGTTGCCTTCCTTGTCGAAATCTTCGTGACTCAGCGTAACCGGGAGCACTCCGTTCAGCCCATGCTCGCGATAAGCGGTTTCGTACCGGTGCTTCTTGGTGTTCCACGTAAACACGCGCAGCTGATCGAAGTCGTAGGGTAGTCCGTCGCGCGGATCGGTGAGGATGCACACATACTGCCCCACTGGTTTCTGCACGCCCTTGTCCGTGTCCTGCACTTCATTCAGTTCGAAGAACGCGACGATGCGCTGGCCCTCGGCATATTGCGCGATGTCAAGGGGAGCGTCCACGTCCACCATGCGGGCCAGCACCCAGCCAACGCGTCCCTGGCTGTCGCGCACCAGCCACCAGTCTTCGAGCGCCGGGCCGGAAGGCGCATTGGCCCGCGGCTTCAGGGTTTTCGGCGGCATCGCGTTCGCCGACGCAGCCCCCACTTGTTTCTCCGCCGTGCCCCGCTTCAGGATGGAAACTTTTGCTCCCGAGGCCAGCTGGTAAAGATGTTCTGCTTCGCGTCCGGGAGTGACGTGCAAATTCGTGTCATTGCGCAGGATGCCCGGGGCCTGCACCGGATCCGCCTGATTGTCCTGCGTGAGCTTCTGGATCGCGTCGTAAGTTTTCTGGTCGACCAGGTAGCGCTGCTCGATCCAGCCTTCCAGGCCACCGGCGGTGCGCACGCGGGAAAAATGCTTTTCGTGATCGACCACTTCCACGCGCTCGCCGTTTTTCACCGTGCCCACGCGGTTATAAGCCGCAGCCACCTGATCGCGCAACGAAGCCTGTGGCGCGGAAACATAAGCCACTTCGAGCACGCGGCGTCCGCGACGGTTGCATGCGGGAAGCGCGACGAAGGCAGCGGCGGCCAGCAAGGCCGCGAGAACGACGCGACCGGAAACGACGCGACCAGTATGTGCCGAAGGAGAATGTTTCACGATAGCAGCGACGCCCGCTTTCACTATAACCCGACGCTGCGCCGCTTTCCGCACAAAGGTTTACGCGGAATGTACCACCGTACCTCAGCCTCCAGACTTGGTCGATGTGGGGATGGGCCGTGTCGGGACGGGCACTCTTGCCCCACTCCTGACAACGCGAAGCCCCTTCGGTTACCATTAAGCAAGCCATGTCCAGAAGAATTCTGAACAACCTACTCTCGAAGCGCTGGCCGCTGCTGCTGGCGGCCTGGTTCGCATTCGCGGCCCTCTCTAGCGCGATCGCGCAGGACCAGGAACCAGTCAACCCCGCTCTGCGTCCGCCCAAAGGCGCGCAGGTGGCGATTGTGGTGTTCGAGGACTTGCAATGTCCCGACTGCCGCCGCGCCGCGCCGCTGGTGAAGGAAGCTGGGAAGACTTACAGGATTCCCGTCATCCGGCATGATTTCCCGCTGCCGTTCCATACCTGGTCCTACGAAGCGGCCGTGATGGCTCGCTTTTTCGATACTCATTCGAAAGACCTGGGCAACGAATTCCGCGACTACATTTTCTCGAACCAGCTGGAAGTGACACCGCAGAACCTGCGGGCCTTCGCGGAGAAATTCAGCGCCGAGCACAGAGTGGACTTGCCCTTCGTGGTCGATCCCGATGGCAAGTTTGCCGCCCTGGTCAACGCCGATAAAGATTTAGGCAAAGCCATCAACATCCAGCACACCCCCACGCTCTATGTGGTCAGCAACAAGCGCAACGGCAAACCGTTCGTCGAAGTCGTGGACCGCAGCCAGCTCTATGCCCTGATCGATGCCATGCTGAAGGAGTAGGAGCGATCAGTTGCCCGTATTCAGGCGTTGCGTCTTTTCTCGCGAAGTTGCGCTGCACGTCAGATCCCGTACGCAATGAGCGCAATCCCTGGTTTCATCAACGATCGGTAAACAGCAGGGGACGAGGAAGGTTCCTTGTTTATCGCAGCTTTGCGTACTCGGCCTTTACCCCTGGAGACCGCCTAAGATTCACGGTCGCCGAGTTTCCGAAGCCTCTGCTACCTTGAGTTCACTCCCGGCCCCAGTCCGGCACCGTAGTATTCCGAAACCGCTGTCGTCTCCTCCGCAGTTAACTGTCTGGCGATGCTACGCATTCGAACGTTAATATCGTTGGCCCGATACCCGCTCGAAAAGTGTTCGAGCTGCTGCTTAAGATAATCGCCGTTCTGCGTAGCGAGGGGCGGAGCTCCTTTGACATAACTCACCGGACCGTGGCACGACTGGCAGGGTGGTATGCCACGCTGGCCATCTCCGAAAACAATAAGGCGGATGGCGATCGAGGCTCGAGAAGGGTCCTGCATGGCCTGCGGAAACGTTCGCGTGTCTTGCGGGTCACTCGCGGTAGGTAGCATCGCGTAATACGCAGCCAGGTCGGCCGAAGCGCGTGCCGGAAATCCCTCGGCGATGCCCTGCATCAGAGGTGAAGCACGCTTCCCTGATCGAAAATCCTGCATCTGTTTCCAGAACGACAACCGGTCCTGGCCCGCCAGGTTGGGGAAGCCGGGAACTGAGCTGAATCCTTCTTCGCCATGACAATGATTACAGCGGCGGGCAAGAAGCAGTCCGCGAAAGGCATCACCGCTGGAAACCATCGTAAGGGTTTCTTCGGTCCAGGCCACGTTCGAAGGTATACGAACTGCGGGTTCAGAATTAAGTTCAGAATTAGGTTCAGCATCCTTCGACTGCGCCGAAGAATGCCTTCCCGGCGATAGGACAATAATCGCAAACACCACCACCAGCGTTCCAAGCCATGCGACTCTTATTCGTAAGCGCGCAGCCTGACTAAGGTAGCTCACAAGTCCGCCTTTCGCCGGGAAGCAAGGAGGCAAACTGATCGCGCGGGACTACATCCAGCCGGCTTCTCATCGCATAATGGCCGGCTCCGCAGAACTCATGGCAAGGGATCTTGAATTCGCCTGCCTTGGCAAAAGTAAAGGTTGCTTCGGTGACAGCCCCAGGCACGGCCTTGAGGCCGTAGTCCGTACCCAGGAAACTCAGCGTATGCACGACATCGGCGCTGGTGATTCGAAACGTGATGGGAACACCCGCAGGCACCACGATGCACTGCGGCACGAAAACAAATTGCTGCGCAATCATGCGCACGGTAACTGATCTGGCCGGGCCTTCGGCCGCGCCCAGATTGCTCTCCACGAATTCCCCCTGCAGGTGCAAGCGAGCAGGGTCGAGGGCGTTGCCGCCGCCAAGAAAATGCCATACCGGCAAGTCCACCATATCGTAGCGAGTGGACAAAATTGCCAGCGCGACCAGCGTCATGGCTGCTACAAACCCGATCTTCTTCCCGACCTTCTTCATCGCATTTCAGCCGGCCGCTCGAATCCTGCCCACGGACGCCCTTACGGGAATCCTCGTTTAGCGGCAATTATAGTCGGCTGCATCTTACACGCGGATGCTACTACTCAGGATGGCGGGTGGCCCACTCAAGCGCGATTTTGGCTTGAGCGGGGCAGTTCTGCTGGCTGGACAGAGCCTTCCTGCCGCCGCCGACGTCCCCATTCTAAATTTCGCAAAAGAACACGAAATTTGGAATGGGCCACCGGGGTCAACCAGCCTTCGCGGTTACTCTAAAGGTTCGAACTGCGGGGATTTGACGCCCAGCGCTGCCAGCGCGGCACCTAGCGTGCGCTCGATATGGAACTGGGGGCGCTTATCTTCTCTCACGATCTGAAACATTCGTGCCAAACCATAACCGACAGGCGAGTCCACAACAATAAAGACCGGGCGCTCCGGCATGGGTGGCCGCCGTTTTGCCTCCCGGTGTATAAACCCGGAAGATGCTGCCGGCTCAGTCGCCGCCGAGAAGTCAACAATAAGGGCGCGTGCATCGGTGGCCGCCCAATGCCTTTCCACTTCGGGGTATAGCTTCCCCAACAATTCATCCGTCATCCGCCCCTCGGCACGGAGCAACAAGATCTTATTGGCTGGATCGAACTCGAATCGGAAAGCCATGAGGACGTTCATTCTACCCGCGTCCTCACGGAGTGGCGGCGCCATATCGCCACTCACTCATCCGGTGAGAAAGGATGTCAAGGATGTCGATGTCAAGGAAGAACACGTGTCCTGTCCTCTGGCTGAGTCCTCAAGGCGGTGAGTTGCTTCCAGGCCCGTTGGCGGAGAGGAGTTTGTGATCTTGGCGCTTTTGGTCGTCACCTCGTTTCCGGGCAACGCCACTTCCTGCGAATTGCTCCCACTGAGTTTCATTGGCCGCGGTCAGCGCCGAACGGAAGTCCTCAGCGGGGTCACGGCCAAACCCAAAGGAGCGCTGCGGCAGCACGAGCAGAAATCGAAGCGCAAAAGCGCGAAGATGAGTGCAGCGATTCTCGGGGAGTCAGGCGGCTCGTGCCTTCGCAGAGGACAGGCACGCCGTCACCTCACGGAGGACCTGCTCATAGTCAGCGGCTATCGCCCGCTCCACATGAATACGAGCGCCTTTTACGCCTGCTTCTTGCGCCAACCTCTTGAACTCACTCTGAAGAAACGCTTCCAACTGCTTCGGTGTCAAGACGGCAATAGGAAGAGTAGAGGACTGGCCGTTATCGGTTTCGATCTTCACGCGGTATGGGGATTCGGACTGTTGCGTTTCCGGAGTCATGCGACACCCCTTTTCTTGAGCGACGAAAATGGCAGGCAAAGTTACTGATATTTTAGCGTGTCCCGCGGTTCCGTGCGCGATGTGGGAAATTAGTTGGGGCAGGTCGGCACAGTAACGATAAATCTCTATCCCTATCCCTCATCGGCTCGGGTTTTGAGTGTAGGCATGGCTTCGCCAACTTGACCGTGCGGTCCCTCTACAGGTTCGAAGTGGGGGGATTGCGCGCCGAGGGCGGTGAGCGCTTCGTCGACGGTGCGCACGACATGCAGCAGAGGACGCGTCGACTCTCCCGCGATCTGAAACATGCGCATCAAGCCGTATCCAGCCGTCACCGGGACTACGATAAAGCGGGGATGGTCGGTCAAGCCCGGCGTGATTGGTTTGCGCTTTGCCAGGTTGCGCAGGAAATCGGCAGCCACGGCAAAGTCGGCTACGCCGGTAAGGTCCCAGATGCCCGCGCGGGCGTCGGTCGCCCTCCAATTCTTGCCCAAGGCGTTGTGGTATTCCTCCGCCGATTCATTCGTGAGCTGACCCTCGAACCGGGCCAGCAGAATCTTGTTGACCGGGTCGAACTCGAATCGGTATGCCATGCGAGCAATCATTTTACCCGGTTTCTCGCAGTGCATTGTCGGCGCAGTCGGCATCATATGCATTGACCTGCGACCGGTTCCGAGTGGAATCTCCGGTTTCAACAATCAGCGAGTCTGAACGTCTAAACTTCTGATCTACGCGCTCATTCCAGAGTGGCGTCGCACATGGGCTAGCAGAAAAAAAGCCCCGCATCGCTGCGGGGCTGGTTCGTGGCAAGGAATGACCTTACTTTCCCGTGCCCTTCAGAGCCGACGTCTGCGGACTATTGCTGGCGCTGTCGCTGACACTCAGCTGGCCAGTCCTGGTTCCCGTTTGCGTCGGCGTGAAGGTTACGCTGATTGTGCATTTGCCCTTGGCGGCAAGGCTCGTCGTGCATGTCGTCGTCGAGACCGCGAAATCTCCGGTTGTCGAAATCGCGATGCTCGTCAGCGCCACTGTCTGATTGTTGGTCAAGGTGAACGTCTTCGCTGTGCTAGTCGTCCCCACGGATTGCTCTGCGTAGGTAGCGCTGGGCGGAGTCAGGGCTGCCTGCACGACGCCAGTGCCCGACAACGCTAGCGTCAGCGGACTACTCGAGGCAGTATTCGTAACGCTAAGCGTTCCCGTTAGCTTGCCCAGCACCGCAGGCGTGAAGGTCACGCTGATCGTGCACTTCGCGCCCTTGGCGAGCGTTGTTCCACAGGTCTTAGCGGAAATTGCGAAGTTGGCGCTCACGGTAATGCTGTTGATGGTCACTGAGCCGGTACCCGCGTTGGTCACGGTCACCGTCTTGGGAGCGCTGATTTCGTCGATGGCCTGATTCGAAAAACTCAGCGAGGCGGGCGTTACTGTGAGGGCGGGAGCGTTCACCTGTTGCGTCAACACCGATGAAGTGCTGCCCAGGAAGTTGGCGTCCCCGCTGTAACTGGCCGTTATGTTATACGACCCAGCAGCGGTCAGGGCCGAGGTAGTATAGACAGCCTCACCACTTGCGGGCAGCGCCACTTGGCCCAGCGTTGTGTTTCCGGCGAAAAAGGTCACGGTACCCGTGGGCGTTCCGCTACCCGGCGGGGTCACGGTCACCGTCGCCGTGAACATCACCGATTCTCCTAGATTCGACGGATTCGGGGTCGACGCCAGACCAGTCGTCGTGCCTGCCATAGCGACGGTAAATACATACGCCGCCATGCCGCCGATGAATTGCTGTGCTACGCCGGTCGAGTTCGCATCCTGGCCATCGGTGGCGAAGGCATAGAGGATGTGCGTGCCTAAAGACAACGTGGGTGTGGTCAGTGTGAAGTACGGTGCTGTGCCCGGGGCTTGCAACCACGGGCCCTGCCACGTGTCCAGCTGAAACCAGACCGCCTGCGGCGTGGGTGCGGTCGGGTAGAAGTTGCTGATCGCTTCCAGATCAAACGTCGGCGTGGTGCTCTCAGTTAAGTTGCCGGGCAGAGCATCGATCGTCGTCAAAAGAGGATTTTCCTGCACCTGCTGCTCGGTAATTTCGTGGACACTGCCGCCGCTGTTGTCTGGCACGTAGAGCGTGTTCGTGACCGGATTGATAACGGCGCTACGAATCGCTACAGCACTAGGCAAGCTGATCGTGGTGGCCGTGTTGGTCGCACCGTTGATCGCGGTGACGTTGGTGGTGAGCCCGGGCGTGTTTGTGCAACCCGAGCCGCAGTTGATGGCGTAGATCGTGTTTGTGACCGGATTGACGGCCACGCCGAACGGCAGGGCGCCGGCGCTCACACTGGTGTATGCGTAGGTCGCGCCGTTAATTACCGCGATGTTTTCGCTGTTGATGTTGGGGGCGTAGATCATGTTCGTAATCGGGTTAACAGCCACGGAAAAAGGCGTGCTTTCCAGGTAGATGATGACCCATGCGTTGGTCGCTCCGTTTATGGCAGTCAGGGTGTTATTGCCCCCGTTGGCTGTATAGATCATGTTGGTCACGGAATTGACTGCGATCGCCTCAGGCCCTGACTCGTATCCCGTGCTAACGGTGGCAGCGACTGTATTGTTCGCCCCGTTAATCACGGTGACATTGCCACTCTGGTAGTTAGTCACGTAGATCAAGTCAGTGACCGGGTTAACCGCAACAGAGTTGGGTCCGGTTCCGGCTGCTATCGTGGTGGTCGCATTGTTCGCGCCATTGATCACGGTCACGTTGTTGCTGTTGAAATTGACCACATAGATCATGTTGGTCGCCGCATTGACGGCCACAGCTACGGGGCCGTTTCCCACGGTAACCGTGGCGACTGTATTGTTTGCGCCGTCGATCGCACTGACTGTATTGCTGCTGCTGTTGGCCACGTAGATCATGTTGGTCACCGGGTCGACCGCCACCGCGTCGGGACCGCCCCCCACGGCAATTTCTCTTTCAGTCCATCCGGTAGCGCCGTTTATCACCGAGACCGTGTTGGACTGGTTATTGACGGCATAAATCAGATTAGTGGCAGGATTGACCGCGACGGCGCCGGTGCCCTGCCCGGTTGGCGCGTTTTGGACGGAGTAGGTCGCGCCGTCAATGACGGTGACGCTGTTGCTGCTGCTATTGGCCACGTAGGCCGTGTTGGTCACCGGGTTGACGGCGACAGCAAAGGGGAACGCTCCGCAGGCGAGTGTGGTGGTCGCGTTGGTCGTTCCGTTGATCACTGTGACGTTGTTGCTGTCCACATTGGCTACATAGACCAGGTTCGTCACCGGGTTGACGGCCACGGAAAAGGGACTACTTCCGACAGGGATGGGGGTGGCCGCATTCGTCACCCCGTTGATCGCGATGACGGAGCTGCCGCCAAAAATAGCCACATAAATCATGTTAGTCACCGGGTTCACGGTCACTGCGTAGGGAAGGCTGCCAGCGGCGACCGTGGCGGTGGCATTGGAGGCCCCGTTGATGACGGTCACGGTGCCGCCGGCCTCGTTGACAACATAGATCATGTTGGTGACCGGGTTGACGGCCACGGCTTGAGGTTGGCTTCCCGCGCTAACCGTGGTGGTTGCATTGGTCGCTCCGTTGATCACCGTGACGGTGTCACTGCCCTGATTGGCCACGTAGATCATGTTCGTGGCCGGGTTGACTGCGACGGCGTGGGCGCCGGTCCCAGCGGTAAGCGTGGTGGTCGCGTTGGTCGCGCCATCGATCACGGTGACGGTGCCAGAGCCAGTGCCGCCGCAGGACGAGCCGCAGTTGGCTACATAGATCATGTTGGTGACCGGGTTGACGGCCACGGCAATCGGAACGTTGCCGGCGCTCACGGTCGAGGTCGCGTTGGTGGCCCCATTGATTACAGTCACGTTGTTGCTGACCGCGTTGGGCACATAGATCATGTTGGTCGTCGGGTTGACGGCCACGGCAGTCGGACTGCCGCCGACGCTCACGGTCGAGGTCGCGTTGGTCGCTCCGTTGATCACGGTTACGTTATCGCCACCGTTGACCACGTAAATCATGTTGGTCGCCGGGTTCACGGCCACCGCGTTAGGTCCGGTTCCCGTGGCAATCGTGGCCGTTACCCACTGGGCGTGGAGCCCTGGAGCCGCGAACAATAGAACTGCGAAGACCGCTGAGACGACAGCCACGATTTTTTTTCTTGAGAGATTGCGCATAGCAGTTCTAGCCTCTTTCTTCGGCGTTCACCGAGAACGGAAACGGCTCGCTGGCAGCGTTTCACCTGGCGGCCTGGATCACGGTGTTGGTGTTGAACCTCACGTAAAACGTCCACCCTCTGGACGGAACGGTGTAGACGGGCACTCACCAATGCCGTTCCAACGCGTTGCAAAGCTGGATATCTTCCCTGGTTTCTTCCCTGGTTTCCTCCCTGGTTTCCTCCAACTCCTCCCGGTTCGATTTTCGAGCGTTCCTTAAGGAGCCTGGGCTGGCGAAGATTCCCTCTCTACTTAAGAAAGCGGAAACCGCGGGCAAAAGACGACATGTCGGACAGATTTTTCTTTAGCTACGGAAGAGCCGGCAAATCAGACTGAGGCAGCCATGCCTGTTGCCATGGCTGTTTTCTTGGGGTTGATTTGGTTGATTTTTCGACGAGGTCGTCTGGCTGATTGCCAGTTGCGGTGGGCTGACCGCCATTTCACTTACGGCTAAGTTGTCTGCGTGGAAGTGATTGATTCTACGCGAATGCAGTTCTCCCGCCCCGAAAATCGTGCCCGGCAGCCCGCGTGGAATGCCTCGTAATTGCGTTTGCAGGCCCGCCGGACGCATTCGGGTGATAGGGCCGACTTGATCATTGATCATCGTCCGACGATCAAACTTGCCTGAAATCGCTTGGTGGAATGTTAGCTTTGAGCTAACACAACGCGCTCCACCGGAGGAAGCAGCCGAGCTGCGCTCGGCGGAAGGGCAAGAGTGCCCGTCCCCACACGAGGCCGTCCCCACACGAGATCCAAAGAATCTCTCCGTGGTGGTGTTGCCTTACCGCGGGCCCAACCGAGGATTGACACTACCGCGCGGCTGCCTTATCGTTTTGCCCTGCTCGGAGCCGCAGCTGGGAAGTCTGGTGCTGCTGATTCCGAAGAAGAGGGCCAAGGGAAGGACCTATGAGCTTCGATCCGAAAAGTGACGACGCGACGAGCCGCGATGCGACGAGCGACGACGCGGCGAACTTCGATGCCAAGATTGACCGAGCGAAGATTGAGGGAGCGAAGATTGGCGGAGCGAAGATTGACGGAGCCAAGATGGAGGACTCGAGGAAGGACCAGTTTTCCCGGCGTGGATTTCTGGGCGTAGGGTCGGCGGCGCTGGCGGCCGGCATGCTGTCGAATGCCGCGGGCCAGAATTCTAAACAGGATTCTAAACCAGCGCCACCCCCGTATCCGACCAAGGGCGACAAGAACTCCAGCGCGCCCGGCCCGGGCAATCCGGCGATCGATGCGCAGAATCCCGACTCGTTCCTGCCCCCGCAGACGGACGCGGGCGGCGTGCAGACTTTCAAGTATCCCTTCGGAATTTCGCACAAGCGCATGCAGGAAGGGGGATGGTCGCGCGAGGTCACGGTGCGCGAGCTGCAGGTTTCGAAATCAATCGCCGGCGTCGACATGCGATTGACGGCCGGAGGTGTGCGCGAACTGCACTGGCATACGGCCGCGGAGTGGGCCTTCATGCTTTACGGAAGCGCGCGCATCACGGGCCTCGATGCCGACGGCAAAAGCTTTGTGGGCGACGTGGGCGAAGGCGACCTCTGGTATTTTCCGCCAGGGATTCCACATTCCATTCAGGGTCTGAATCCGGACGGGGCCGAGTTTCTGCTGGTGTTCGACGATGGCAACTTCTCCGAATACGAGACCGTGCTGCTCACCGACTGGATGGCGCATACGCCGCACGACGTGCTCTCAAAAAACTTTGGTGTAAGTGAACAGGCGATGGAAAAAATGCCGCGCCGGGAGAAATTTATTTTTCAGGCTGCGGTTCCGGGTCCGCTGGCCGAGGACTTGAAGGCCACCAGCGGCTCGTTGGGTCTATCTACGCAGGATTTCGCTTTTCGAACTACGCAGCAAGCGGTTACGAAGCGCACCAAGGGAGGCGAAGTGCGCATTGTGGACTCCAGCAAGTTCAAAGTTTCCACCACGATTGCGGCGGCGATCGTCACCGTGCATCCGGGAGGGATTCGCGAACTGCACTGGCACCCCAATGCCGACGAGTGGCAGTACTACATTGCCGGACAGGGAAGAATGACCGTATTCGCCACCGGAGGCCGCGCCCGCACCATGGATTTTCAGGCGGGTGACGTGGGCTACGTGCTGAAGACACTGCCGCACTACGTGCAGAATACCGGCGACACCGACCTGAAGTTTCTGGAGATGTTCAAGAGCAACGTCTACCAGGACCTGGCGCTCTCGCAGTGGCTCACGCACACGCCGCCGGATCTGGTGCTGGCACATCTCGGGATCGATAAGGCTACGCTCGAGGCCATGCCGAAGGATGAAGTGGTGGTGATGCCGAAGTAGGGTGAGGCAGGGTTCAGGGTTCAAGGGTCAACGGGCGGAAGTCAAAAGTCAGAAGATCAGAAGTCAGAAGCCCCACTTCTCGCAAAGGACGCGAGAAATGGGGCACCCCCGAGGGGACTCGATTCATTCGGGAATGCGGATGCTTCCGTCTGCGGCGATGGGGAAGGATGGATTCCAGGCGACCTCCCAGAGAAATCCGTCGGGATCGGAGAAGTAGCCGGAATAGCCGCCCCAGAAGGCTTCCTGCGGGGGCTTGACGAGTTTTGCGCCTGCGGCTACAGCTTCGTGGAGCACCGCGTCAACTTCGGCGCGAGTGCGGGCGTTGTAGGCCAGCGCGATTCCGCTGAAGCCTTCTCCGTGGGCGGAAACATTTGCGTCCTTGGCGAGTTCTTGTCGAGGATAGAGCCCGAGCGCCATTCCGCCGGTCTGGAAAAATGCGATGCCTTCCGTGTTGGCCATGGACCGCCGCCATCCTAGGTGCTCGTAGAATTCACGGCTGCGCTCTAAATCGGCCACGCCCAGAGTGATCAGGCTCACGCGCTGTTCCATTGGCTACTCCCCGGTCGCCGGGTGTAAACGCGGTCGACTCGAAACAAACTTAAAGGCGCCTAACCAGCCACCACCGGGGACGCTGGACCCGGTAATGGCTTTGGCTTTGCGCCCATAATCAAAAGCCAGAACATGAACAACAGTTCCGCAAAACTGAGCGGCTTCATCCATCGGGAGACGATGTTTTCGTACTGTGGCAAGAGTAAGGACGTAAAACTGTTTACTGGAAAGGTGAAGGCATTCAGCATCAGCAGGACTCCCAGAAGGCGGGGAATAAAGCCCGACCGGTACACCAGCAGTCCGAGGGGAAAGAGCCAAAGCCCCCAAAATATCGCGGTGATATCAAATCCGTAACTATGCAGGTTGAGGAACAGCATTGCCAGAGAATCCCGCTGAGGCTTTTCGAAATTGGATAGGAAATCGGCTCCGCGCACGAGGGTGAGGGCAGCGATGGCGTTCAGCTCATTCAGCAACACGATCGGCACCGGGACCACAATCAATGTCAACATGAGCGCGGCTTGCCGCCGGCTGACCTCCTTGAGCAGGTCGTACAGCGCCAGGGCCACCCACATAAAAAGGATCTGGGAGATGAGGTTGGCGGCGATGCCGAGGCGGAATAACGTCTCGTGGGCCGCGATGTTGCTGGCCGTCGCAGTTGCGTTTCCGTCGACGATCAGCTTGCCGGGAACATAGATGAGAGCGAAGATGCCAGGGATTGAGATAAGTACATACAGCAAGCCGGCGAATCTGCCTGGGTTCCTGTTGGAATTCATGGGTCCTCGCTTGCGAGAGTTTAGCCCGAGATACGGCGGAGGCCATCGAAAAGTTTCGCCGCGTCTAGCTCATATTTTCTTAGACGACGTGAAGCTCTCAATCTGGCAGCTATTCGTGGCGCAGGGCTTCGATGGGATCGAGGCGGGAGGCGCGGAAGGCTGGGATCATGCCGCTGATCAATCCCACCAGGCCGAGAATGAGCGTGGAGGCGATCAGAGTGCCGGGAGCGATGATGAGGCGGACGTCGCCGGCTTCCCCGTTCTTGGCGAACGCACTATATAAGGTGAGCCGGCCCACCGAAAGCGCGACCACGTAGGCCAGCACCACTCCCAGCACGCCGCCGAGGAAGGTGATGGTGAGAGCTTCGGCGAGGAACTGCATCAGGATGTAGCGGCGGGGCGCGCCCAGCGCCTTCTGCACGCCAATCTCGCGGGTGCGCTGCGTGACCGAAACCAGCATGATGTTCATCAGGCCGACACCGCCGATGCCGAGGGTAAGCGTGCCAATAAAGCCCATGAGGATTTTCAAGCCGATGGTGATGATTTCGAACTGATGGACCTGGGTCATGAGGTTGAACACTTCCACGGCCTGGCGGTCGGTCTGGTTAAACTTGTGCTCCGTGGCCATGATGGTGCGGACGGATTGTTCCAGGGCTTCGTACTCGGGAGTCTGATAAGTGAACCAGATGGAGTCGAGGTAATGAGTATTTTTCAAGTCACCCATGGTGGTGAAGGGCACGTAGATCACACGATTGATGTCGTCGTTGCCCTCCTGCATTTTGGCTCTCAGGACGCCGATGACTTCGAAGCTGAGGCCGTCGACGCGGACGTGCTCACCGAGAGCGTTGCGTCCGGAGAATAGTTTTTCTTTGGCCTCCGAACCGAGCACGGCGACGCGGGCGCGCTGCATCTGGTCTTCCATGTTGTAGAAGCGGCCTTGCCCGAGCTTCAGGGAGCGCACATCCAGTACGTTGGGATTGTTGCCGGTGACCGCCCAGGTAAAGACCCGGGTGTCGTACTGAATGCT